>MDSZ01107970.1_pt1 | contig 29126 bp, 27 predicted proteins | sample 811201 | NCBI WGS metagenome assembly MDSZ01 (sample SAMN05326647, study PRJNA326480) | marine metagenome | isolation source: seawater | place: Indian Ocean: North | collected 2010 | reverse complement strand
ATTCTGTAGTAATTTCTTTTCCAACATTTTCCATAGCAGATACTAAAGTATGCCAAGATAATGTAGCACATTTAACTCTCATTGGATACTGCTTTACTCCTGAAAGACACATTAATTTTGTTTTATCATCTTCGCTTAAAATTTTCGATTTTAATTCTGGATTTTCTTTTATCATATCTAAAAAATCTTCTATTATTTCTTTGGCTTCATTATCACTCTTACCTTTTATTAAATCTGTCATTATTGATGCTGAGGCCATTGATATTGCACATCCACTTCCTTCAAAAGATATATCCTCTACTTTTCTTTGTTCATTTAACTTTAAATAAACATGAACATTGTCTCCACATAATGGGTTGTTCCCTTTAGCATCTTTATTAAAATTTTCTGTTCTTCCTAAATTTCTAGGATTTTTTCCATGTTCTAAAATTATTTCTTGATATAATTCTTTTAAGTTCATTTTAAATCAAATATTTTTTTACAATTATTAATTCCCTCATTTAATTTATCTAAATCGTCTTTAGTATTATAAACTCCTAATGATGCTCTCGCACTAGCGGGAATACCAAGTTTATCATGAAGTATTTGACAACAATGATGACCAGCTCTTATAGCAACTCCAGTTTCATCTAAAATTGTTGCGATGTCATGTGGATGAACTCCCTCAATAGTAAAAGATAAAACACCACCACGTTCTTTTGGATTTCCAATTAACTTTACAGAATTATTTTTTTGTAAAATTTCTTGACCATACTCTATCAGTTCTTTTTCATGTTTAATTATCTTTTCTATACCTATACTTTCTAAAAATTTTATAGACTGATCAAATGCAATTACTTGAGCTGTAGCCATTGTTCCAGCTTCATACTTGTTCGGAAGATCACCGTATGAAATTCTATCTTTTTTAACTTCATTAATCATGCCACCACCTCCTTGGTATGGTGGAAGTTGTTCAAGCCATTTCTTTTTTCCATAAAGAACACCAAGTCCAGTTGGTCCATACATTTTATGGCATGATATTGCATAAAAATCACAATCTAAGTCCTGCATATCTAATTTTAAATGTGGCCCTCCCTGGCAACCATCAACCACAACAACGATTCCCTTTGAATGAGCTAACTGAGTTATTTCTTTAATAGGTAAAACAGCGCCAGTTACATTTGATAAGTGGGTAATCGCGATAACTTTAGTTTTATCTGTTATTTCTTTTTCAATATTCTCAATTGGAATATCACCATCCTCATTTATTTCTGCAAATTTAATCTTTATATTTTTTGACTTTCTCAAAAAATGCCAAGGCACATAATTTGAATGATGCTCTAATTCTGTAATTATAATTTCATCATTTGGTTCTAAAATTGATTGACCAAGAGTGTTTGCAACTAAATTTAAAGCTTCTGTAGCTCCCTTAGTAAATACTATCTCGTTTTTATCTTTAGCATTAATATATTTTTGAACAGAAGATCGCGTATTTTCATACAAATTTGTCGCTGCTACAGCTAAATAATGCAGACTTCTTCCGACGTTAGAAAATTGTTTAGAATAAAAATCATTTATTCTATCTAGAACAACCTTGGGTTTTTGTGAAGAATTAGCACTATCTAAATAAACTAAATCGTTGTTTTGAATCTTTTCATCAAAAATCGGGAATTCTTTTTTAATATTGTCTATATTCATTCTTTTAATCCAATCATATTTTTTACTAAATTTTTAATTTCAGAGTCTGTAATTTTTTCAACAACATCTAACATAAACCCATTAATCAAAAGTTCTTTTGATTGTTTGTAATTAAGACCTCTAGACATCAAATAAAAAATTGAATTCTCATTAAGGCTACCTGATGCTGAGCCATGTGAACATTTAACATCATCAGCATAAATCTCTAACTCTGGTTTAGCATTAAATTCAGAAGTTTCGTCTAACAATATGGCTTTACTTAATTGATAGCCATCGGTTTTCTGAGCATTAGAGTCAACAAATATTCTTCCTTGATATACAGATTTTGAATTTTTTCCAAGCACACTTTTTATTAATTGATAACTTTTTGTATTCTCAACTAAATGATTAATTGATGTTCTTATTTCGTGTTGTTGACTTTCCCCTAATGAAAAAATACCATTTACAAAAGCTGAGGAATATTGACCTTTAAGGTTACAACATATGTCATTTTTAAAATAATTTGAACCTGAAGAAAAAATAAAAGTTTCAGAAATACTGTTTTTTTCTTGATCAATATTATTAAATGAGTATTTCAAGTTTTGATTTAATGATTTGTCAATTTTATAATTTTTAAGAATCGAGTCTTTCTTTAAATCAAAATTGTACAAAATATTCATAAAATTTTTATCAGTTGTATCATTAAAAAAATCTATCAGTTTTAGTGAACTATTTTGTTCAAGTTCAAAATTCAAACTTAAATTGATATTCTTAAATTTTACTTTTTCATTAGTTAAATGGTAAATTATTAATGGTTTTTTTATTGAATAATTTTTTTTTATCAAAATTTTATAATATTTGTTGCTTAAGGCTTTATTTAAATTAATTAAAGAATTTTTATCATCAAATTCATTTTCTATTCCAATATCATCATAAATTTCAATTTGATTTTTATCTTCATAGTCAAAATCAATTTTCTCTATTCTTCCATTAACAAAAATAATTTTATTATGCTCTAAACCACCAACTAAAATAGAAGTGTCCACTTTATTGGTTATTGAATAATCGTTGTAAAAACTCAATTCTTCAAAATTTTTTTTTAAAATTTGGTCAATATCTAAAAACTTCCAATTTTCAAGTTTTCTATTTGGAAAACCACTTTCAATAAATTTATTTAGATTATCTTTTTTAAACTTAATATTTTTTTCTGAGAAATCAGATATTTTTAATATTTTTTCAAAATCTAATTTTAATTGATCTTTCATTTAATTAAAACTTTCGTAACCTTTTTTTTCTAATTCTATTGCTAGTTCTGGACCACCAGATTTTATAATTTTTCCATTCATTAAAACATGAACAAAGTCTGGTTTAATATAATCTAATAATCTTTGATAATGAGTAATTATTAAAAACGAATTTTCTTTATTTCTAAGAGTATTAACTCCATCTGCCACTATCTTTAGCGCATCTATATCTAAACCTGAGTCTGTTTCATCTAAAATTGATAATTTTGGAGCTAACATCGACATTTGTAAAATTTCATTTTTCTTTTTTTCTCCACCTGAGAAACCAACATTGAGTTGTCTATTTAGTTTTTCTTCATCAAATTTAAGTTCTTTAGCCTTATCCTTCACAAGTTTTAAAAACTCAATAGCATCAAGTTCTTTTTGCCCACGTGCTTTTCTTATTGCATTTAAAGAAGTCTTTAAAAAAATATTAGTATTAACGCCTGGAATTTCTAAAGGATATTGAAACGCTAAAAATATACCTTTATGAGCTCTTTCCTCTGTTTCAAGATCAAATAAATTTTTATTCTCAAACAGAATTTCTCCTGAAACCTCATAACCTTTTTTACCAGATAAAATATTTGATAATGTGCTTTTACCAGATCCATTTGGACCCATAATTGCATGTACTTCGCCTGGGTTAATATCTAAAGAAAAACCTTTTAAAATAGACTTATTTTCAACATTTGCATTTAAATTATTTATTTTAAGCATTAACCTACACTCCCCTCTAAACTAATACCCACAAGTTTTTGTGCTTCTACCGCAAACTCCATAGGAAGTTGTTGGAGCACCTCTTTACAAAATCCGTTTACAATTAATCCTACGGCTTCCTCAGGATTTAATCCTCTTTGCTGACAATAGTGTAATTGCTCCTCACTTATCTTTGAAGTCGTTGCCTCATGTGCAATATTAGAGTCAGAATTTTTATTTTTTATATATGGAACTGTGTGGGCACCACATTTATTTCCCATCAAAAGAGAGTCGCATTGAGTATAATTACTGGAATTTTTTGCTTTAGAATTAATATCTACAAGTCCTCTATAAGTCATATCTGAAAATCCTGCACTTATACCTTTTGAAATTATTTTACTTTTAGTATTTTTTCCCAAATGAATCATTTTAGTGCCTGTATCTGCTTTTTGATGATTGTTTGTAATAGCAATTGAATAAAACTCACCAATTGAATTGTCACCTTTGAGAATGCAGCTAGGATATTTCCATGTTATTGCTGAACCTGTTTCAACTTGAGTCCAAGAAATTTTAGAATTTTTACCCTTACATAATCCTCTTTTAGTTACAAAATTGTATATACCACCTTTCCCATTCTCATCCCCAGGATACCAATTTTGAACTGTTGAATATTTTATCTCAGCATCATCAAGCGCTATCAATTCAACATTGGCTGCATGTAATTGATTTTCATCTCGCATAGGTGCTGTACAACCTTCTAGATAGCTAACGTAACTTCCTTTATCAGCAATAATTAATGTTCTCTCAAATTGTCCTGTTTCAGATGCATTAATTCTAAAATAAGTTGATAGTTCCATCGGACACCTAATGCCTTCTGGAATATAAACGAACGATCCATCTGTAAATACTGCTGAATTTAAAGTTGCGAAAAAATGATCAGTTGTAGGAATTACAGTGCCTAAATATTTTTTAACTAAATCAGGATGCTTTTGTATTGCTTCAGACATAGAACAAAAGATTATCCCTTGTTTAGTCAATTCTTCTTTAAATGTTGTGGCTACAGAAACTGAGTCAAATACTGCATCAACTGCAATACCATTTAATCTTGCTTGCTCTTGTAATGGAATACCAAGTTTTTTATAAGTTTCTAAAAGTTTAGGATCAAGTTCATCTAAACTTTTTGGTTTATCTTTCATACTTTTTGGAGCTGAATAGTAATATAGATCTTGATAATCAATTTTTGGATATTTAGGTTTTTGCCAATTAGGTTCTTTTAATTGCTTAAACCTTTGAAAAGCTTTTAATCTAAAATCAAGCATCCATTTAGGCTCTTTTTTTATATTTGAAATAAACTTAATTACCTCTTCATTTAACCCTTTTGGAGCTTTGATATTTTCAATATCAGTTGAAAAACCATATTTATAATCTTTTAAATTTTCTATATCTTTTTCTCTAGTATCCATGATTTAAAGTCTTCTTTCATTATTATCTTTAAGTAAATCTTCTAAACTTTTCTCATTAAAAAAATTATTAATATGACTCTCAAGTTCATCCCATAAATTATGGGTCAAGCATTTTGTCGATTTTCCATTACATCCTTTTTTAGACTCTTTTTTACATTGAACAGTTTTAACTTTTTCATCTACTGCATCAAAAATATTTGTAAGTTTAATGTCCTTGGCTTTTTTGTTTAGAATATAACCACCTTGAGTTCCTCTAATGCTTTGAACAATTTCTTTTTTTCTTAATTTTGAAAAAATCTGTTCAAGATAATCTAGAGAAATACCTTGTCTCAATGAAATGTCTCTGAGGGAAACTGGATTGATATTATCAAATCTCGCCAAATCCGCTAAAGCCATCACTGCATATCTGCCTTTTGATGTAAGTTTCATAAAGTCTATATTTTACAGGGTATATATAAACTTGACTAAAATAGTCAAGTATTTGAAGCAAAAAAAAGACTAACAATTTGCCACGCAGTTGTGATATGTCTAACTTTTTTTTGAGAATAGTAATCAATAACAATTATGGATAATAAAATTTTAGAAATTTTTATTCCTGGTCCTGCCGGGAGACTAGAAGCAAAATATTTTAAAAGTAAAAAAAATACATCTCCAATCGCGTTAGTTCTTCAACCTCATCCTCAATATGGAGGAACAATGAATAATAGAGTCGTCGTAAATACATTTAATACTTTCATGGATAATGATTTTTCAGTTTGCAGAGTTAATTTTAGAGGTGTTGGTAAAAGCGATGGAGAATTTGATAATGGTCAAGGTGAATTAGCTGATGCTGCTGCTGCATTGGATTGGCTGGAGAGAGAAAATTTTGATAATTCACAATGTTGGGTATCTGGTTTTTCTTTTGGATCATTAATTGCAATGCAGCTTTTAATGAGAAGACCTGAAATAAATAGATTTATTGCAATCTCTCCACAACCAAACGCATATGATTTTTCATTCTTATCACCTTGTCCAACTTCTGGTTTAATGGTTTATGGAAAAAAAGATGAACTTGTTCCACAAGAAAATATAAATGAACTAAATAAAAGATTAAGTTCTCAAAAAGGAATAAAAGTAGAATTTCAACCAATAAATGATGCTAATCATTTTTTTTCAAAAACCGAAGATTCACTCATTAAAAATTTAGATAAATATATTAAAAAAGAAACAGCTCTTTATTAATTAAAAATTTTCTACAACTACTCCTCCAGTTAAAGATTTCTTGCATCTTGTCGTTGTTGGAAAAGAAATAGGCATTTTTTTTAATGATCTAATCGCTAAATAAGCAAAAGCTTGTGACTCTATAAAATCTCCATCAATTTTATATCTATCTACTGGATCTATATGTAGTTCTTCAAAATTATCTTTTATTTTTTCTATTAAATATTTATTTTTTCTCCCTCCTCCACATACAAGCCATCTACAATCTTTTGAGTTCAACTTATTATGAACAAAATTAATTCCATCTGCGATGAGTTTTGAAGTAAAATCTGTAATTGTGGCAGCACCATTTTCTAATGAAAGACCTTTTGCAAAAAAAATATCAAAATCTTTAATGTCGAGAGATTTTTCATAATATGAGATAGTCGTAAAATTTTCTAAAGCTTGATTTAAAATTAATCTATCGGTTTTGCCTGACCTTGCTAATAAACCGTCTTTATCGTATTTTTTTTTTGAATTTTTTCGAATCCATTCATCAATTAAACAATTACCCGGACCAATATCATATGCGTTTAATTTATTTTTTTTCGATAAATTATTCCAATCTACGGTAGTAGTTATGTTTGCTATCCCACCTATATTAAGAAAATTTATTGGAAATGCTAAACTAAAATTTTTTTTTATCTTATTAGCTAGTAGATTATGAAAAATTGGTGTTAACGGAGCTCCCTGCCCACCATTTTCTATATCGTTCTGTCTAAAATTATAAACTACTTTTTTTTTAGTTAATTGAGACAATAATTTTCCATCTCCTAATTGTTTTGTTATTTTTATCTCAGGATTATGAAATATTGTTTGCCCATGGAAACCTATCAAATCAACATCTGATTTTGAGATTTCTAATGTTTCTTTTACTGCTTTGACGTGAAATAAAGTTATTTCTTTTTCAATAGATTTAAGTTGATCTGTATATAAATTAAGATCATTTTTAGAAAAAATTTTATCCCTTGCTTCTAATATTTTTGAAATAAGACTGTTATTATATTGAAAATATCTGTCAAAAATCACTGTATAGTCTTGATTACCATCTGATTCAATTATAGAGACATCTACACCATCTAATGAAGTGCCGCTCATGAGGCCCATTGCTGTATATATCTTACCCATTCTTATTTTTTTTTAAAAAAATTTGTATATTGTATAACTATAATCTTATGAATAAATTTTTAAAAGAATTTAAAGATAGGGGTTTTTTTTATCAATGTACTGATGAAAATGAACTATCAAAACTTTTAGACCAAAAAAAGATAAGAGCATACATTGGTTTTGATTGCACTGCAGAAAGTTTACACGTTGGCAGTTTGCTTCAAATAATGTGTTTAAAATTGTTACAGGAACATGGTCATCAACCAATTGTTTTACTTGGAGGAGGCACAACAAGAATAGGAGATCCATCTGGAAAAGACAAAACAAGAAAAATTCTCTCTGAAAAGGAAATTAAAAAAAATTCGAAAAATATAAGAAAAATTTTAGAAAGTTTTTTAAACACTAAAGATAAAAAAACTAAACCAATATTTGTGGACAATTATAAATGGTTAAAAGAATTAAATTATATTTCATTTCTAAGAGATATTGGAAAACACTTTACAATCAATAAGATGTTAACTTTTGACAGTGTCAAAACTCGATTAGAGAGAGAACAGTCATTAAGTTATATGGAATTTAATTACATGATTTTACAAGCATATGATTTTTTAGAACTTAATAAAAAGCAAAATTGTATTTTACAAATTGGGGGATCAGATCAATGGGGCAATATAGTTAATGGAGTTGAATTAATTAAAAGATATTCAAATAATCAAGCTTTTGGTTTAACTACTCCACTTATTACTTTGGCATCAGGAGCAAAAATGGGTAAAACTGCTGAAGGAGCAATTTGGTTAGATAAAAAATATTTGTCTCCTTATGATTACTGGCAGTTTTGGAGAAATACTGATGATAGAGACGTAATAAAATTTTTAAAGTTCTTTACAAGCCTTAATGTTAACGAAATTGAAAATTTAGAAAATAAAAATATAAATGATTTGAAAATTTTACTTGCTAACAAAGCAACTGAGTTGATACATGGAAAAAAAGAGTCAGTTAAATCAGAAAAAATTGCTAAAGAAATATTTTCAGAAAATTCAGGTGGTTCAAATCTACCATCAATCCAATTAAATAAATCTTTTTTAAAGAATAATCTAAATATTGTTGATCTTATTATTTCTTCCAAATTAGAAAGCTCCAAAAGTGAAATACGTAGATTAATTAAAGGAAATGCAATTAAAATAAATAGTAAAATTGTTGATAATGAAAAATTTATAATTGATTATAATCTTTTTGATCAAAATTATCTTAAGCTTTCAATAGGTAAAAAAAGACATTTTAAAATTAAATTAAATTAATTTTTTTTTATCTTTTCAAGCGTTCTTGTAATAAATCTTGGTGTTAAAGTTTTAATTGGATTCACTGTAGTTTCCAAATTTTTTGGAGAACCTTTAATCTTAAAACTTACACCAAAAACTCCTTCTCCTGTTTTTTTTCCGACAAGAATATCTCCTAATATTGGTATTGAACCGATTGCCTTATTAATCGTAGTTGCAGGAACTAAAGTTCCTCTTAAACTAACTAATTTATTTTTTTCAATGTAGCCTTCCATTAAAATAGAAATAGCGGGTCCAATTGCATAAATTTCATTAATTGTCATTAAATTTTTATTTGTTTCAAAATTCATTTCAAATTCACTAAACCTAATACCTTCACCAGACAAAAGATCAGCTATTCCTTGCAAAGACGCTAAAGTTAATAATTTTGTCAAAGCTGGTAATTGTTTCAACTTAAAGTCATAAATCTTTAATTTTGAATTAGAAATATTCTTTGAGTTAATTGAATAAAAATCTAAAGATCCCTCTTCGTAACCTTTAATAAAATCGTATTTGTTTACTATTGGTTTGGCTACACCGCTAAAAAAAGTTGTTATCTTTTTTTTATCAATTGTTTTAATTGTGAAATTTAATTGTTCTTCGTTCTCAAAAAAGGAATTTAATTCAGCACTAACAATTTTGTCATCAGAAATCTTGAAATAACCTTGTAAATCTCTTACAAAGTGATCATTGTCTAAATATACTTTTTTTAATTCTATGCTTATTTTAGAATCATTAATTATAAAATTATTTTTATTATCATCATTTTGAATAAGATTATCAATAATTTTGCTAGCATTTAAAATTTTACCATTAATTTTATAATCATTTTTCTTTCTTTTCAAATAAAATTGATTTCTAAATTTTTGCTTATCTGTGAAATCAAAATTTGCAGACTCTAAATTTAAAAACTTAAAATCTTTATTTAAAGATAAGTTTTTAATTCTTATAATGTTTTCGTTGTTTTGAAGTTCAATTTTATCAAATGATAAATCATTATTTTTAGATAAATTACCTTCAAAATTTAAAATAGCCTCTGAATTCTTATCTTTTATAAAATTTAACGTATCAATAATTAAATCATTTTTTGTAAAGATAAATTTAGAATTAAATTTTATATCGTCTTTATTTTTTTTGATATCATACTCTATTTCATCAAATTCTTTTTGAATTAACAAAGATCCTTTTCCAGAAATAGACATGTTATTTTTTTTATATTCAAGATTTATCTTATGATCTTTAAAAATTAATTCGTTACTTGAATTCGGAAAAATTCTTTTTAGTTCTAAATCATAATTCTTTTTTAATTCAAATATTTGTAAATCTGACTTTATCTTTAAATTTTTAAACTTTAGTTTCTTATCAACTTCAAATGAAAAAATATTTTCTGATTGAAAATCCAACATATCAAAAGTTTGATCATTAAATAAAATTTTTGAAATTTTATTTAATTCTTTTTTTGTTAAACTTATTTTCTTATTATTGATTTTACCTTTGACAGAGTAATTATTCTTATTGTTATCAATTAAAATATTATTTGAAAAAAAATTGATTTTTCCCAATAAAAAAGAAAGGTCTTCTAAATTAATTGAATTATTTTTAACTTCAAAAATAAAATTAATTTTATCTAATTCCTGATTATTTAATAAATCTATCTTTCCCTCTTTTAAAAGACCGTTGACTATAAAATCTTTTTTAATTGATCCTTTTTCGTCAAAATTAATATTAATATCTGCAATCAAGAAACCATTTTTGACTGTTTTGTCTAACAGAAAATATTGAAATTTGTTATCATACGCTCTCAAAAAAGATATCAGATCTTTAATTTTTAAAGATTTGGTTGAAATATTAAGATTTGTTGAGGAAAATTCTTTTCTAATTAAAGAAACTATTGGAATTTTTGATTTAATACTTTCTAGTAGTATTTTTTGATCTTTAAATAATATTTTTGGTCCTAAAGTTTTAATATTTAATTGAAATTTAAATGGATCAATTAATATCTTAACATCATTTAATTCTGTATCTAAATCTTTATTAATATTTTTTAAATTCTTTTTAATTTGACTATTAAATGTTTTTGTTTCAACACCAATTATACTTAAATAACTAAATGATATTAAGAAAACAATTCCAAGATATATAAAAAATCTGTAAAAAAATTTAACCATTTTACTTATAAAGTGATTGTTCTAAAAACTCATCAATTTCTCCATCTAATATTTTTTCAGGGTCTGTACTTTCAAAGTTTGTTCTATTATCTTTAACTAATTGATAAGGTTGTAAAACATATGATCTAATTTGGTGTCCCCAACCTATTTCAGATTTTGAAGATTCATTGTTTGAATTTTGTTGTTCTTTTTTCTTCAATTCATAATCATAAAGTCTTGCTTTAAGCATATTCATGCACGTTTCTTTATTTTTATGTTGTGATCTTTCATTTTGACATTGTACAACAATTTTTGATGGTAAATGAGTAATTCTCACTGCACTATCTGTAGTATTTACATGTTGACCACCTGCACCGCTAGACCGATAAGTGTCGATCCTCAAATCTTTATCAAATATTTCAATATTAATATTTTCATCTACTACTGGATAAACCCATATACTAGCAAAGCTTGTGTGTCTTCTTGCACCAGAGTCAAATGGAGAAATTCTTACCAATCTATGGATACCTGACTCTTTTTTTAACCAGCCATAAACATAATTTCCTTCTATTTTAATTGTTGAGGATTTTATTCCAGCTTCATCACCTTTGTGCTCACTAATTAAATTTGATTTGAACTTTCTAATATCAGACCATTTTAAATACATTCTTCTTAACATATCAGCCCAGTCTTGGCTTTCAGTTCCTCCGGCACCCGCGTGTATTTCGATATAACAATCTAATGAGTCAACCTCATTTGATAAAAAGCATTTTATTTCATTTTCTTTGGCTAATTTTTTATATTCTTTAATATTTTTTGACAATTCATCAATCATATTTTGATTATTCTCTTCTTTTGCCAAGGAATATAAATCAGTTAAATCTGTAATATTTTTTGATAATCCCTCATAAGAATTTATTAAATCTTCGTACAATTTTTTTTCTTTTAATATAGTTTTTGATTGAGCTTTATTCTTCCAAAAATTTGGCTCTAAGATTTTTTTATTATGATTTTCTAGTTTAGAAAAAATATTTTTCTTTTCAAAGAAACTCCTTAATTCTTTGATTTATTTTTTCTATTTCAGCTTTATGATTTAAAAATAAATTTTCCATTAATAAAATCTCGTTATATTGTTTATATCTATTTTATTGTTGTTTGTATAATAAAGTTTGCCTTCTGATATATCTTTTTTCTTATAATTTTCAATTATTGTATTTTTTGAAGAAAATTTTGCTCTTTCCCCAGTGTCAGGATCAACTACCATCATAATTATATTTTCAGGTACTTTGAAAGGCCTTGCCTCAGATTTTTTAATAGTATTTTTAATAAAATCCTTAAATATTGGTAGTGCTGTTTTAGATCCAGTTTCAAATTTACCAAGTGGTTTTGGATTGTCAGCTCCGACATAAACACCTACAACTAGATTTGATGTAAAACCAATAAACCAAGTATCAGTATTTTTATTTGTTGTTCCTGTTTTTCCAGCTAAATTGAGACCCAAATCTCTTAATTTTTTACCTGTCCCTCTCTTAACAACACCTTCTAAAATTGAAGTCATTTGATAAGCAGTTTGCTCAGAAAAAATCTGTTTATGATTATCTTTTATTGATGGAAAGTCTTTACTTAAAAATGAAATTTGTTGACAATTTTTACATAACCTCATTTCATTATTTACGATTGTGTTACCTTCACTATCCTGAACTCGATCAATAAGAATTGGCTTTACAAGCTTTCCTCCATTAACAAATGCTGAGTAAGCTGTTGTTAATTTTAATAGAGTTGTTTCAGCTGAACCTAATGAAATTGATAATAATTTTTCAGGCTTTTCATAAATTTCAAGCTGCTCTGAAAAATTTACAATTTTATTTAAACCTAAATTTTGAGCTATTCTAATTGTCATAAGATTTCTTGATTTTTCTAACCCAACTCTTAGGGTTGAAGGACCATAAAATTTTTTACCATAGTTTTCAGGTTTCCACATTTTTAAATCTTCACCTTGATCTAAAACAAGAGGAGCGTCTAAAATAAGAGAGGAAGGTGAATAATTATTTTCAAGAGCAAGAGCATAAACGAATGGTTTAAAAGCTGATCCAGGCTGTCTCAATGCTTGTGTGGCTCGATTGAATTCACTTTTATTAAAACTAAATCCTCCACTTAAAGCAAGTATTCTACCCGTGTAAGGGTCCATAACTACAATACCACCATTAACGAGTGGAAGTTGTTTCAAACTATAAAAATTTTTTTCACCTTTTTTTTCAACATATATTACATCTCCTAGTTTAAATAATTCGTCTGACTCCTTTTTTGTCCAAGAAAAATCACTATAATTAATTATACCTTCTTCACCATTTTCATTTTCTATCGAAACTGAAAATTTCTTAATCCTTTTTACTATCGCCAAGTTCCAGCCTATAGATTTTTCTAATCTTTCAATCTTTAAATCTTTTACCCATTCCTTTTTATATTTTAAATTTGTAATCGCTCCCCGCCATCCTTTTCTTTTATCATAAGCTATTAATCCTTTTCGAAGAGACTCTGTTGCATTTTTTTGTAAATCTAAATCAATTGGTGTATTTATATTAAAACCTTGCTTATAGACTTTATCATATGTAAGCTCTTCAATAACCCCTTTTCTAACCTCTTCAATAAAATATTGAGCGTCTTCTAAAAAAATCTTTTTTTTCTTTTTTAAAAAAATTTTTTGATCTTTTAATTCCTCATATTCCAACGAAGAAATATATTTATTTTCATATAAATTTTTTAAAACCAGATTTCTTCTAAATTTTGCTAATTCAATATTATTATATGGATTATATTTACTTGGTGCTTTTGGAAGAGCTGCTAACAAAGCAGCCTCAGCATATGTTAATTCTTTAATTGATTTATCAAAATATTCTAAACTAGCTGCCGCAACTCCATAAGCTCCTCCACCAAGATAGATCTGATTCAAATAAAGCTCAAGTATTCTTTCCTTAGTTAAAGCCCTCTCAATTCTAAAAGCTAAAATAGCTTCCTTTATTTTTCTATTTAAGCTGACTTCATTTGTTAATAGAAAATTTTTTGCGACTTGTTGAGTAATTGTTGAAGCGCCTTCTAATCTCTTTGAATTTAAAATGTTTGAGATGTTATTAATTACAGCTCTTAAAACTCCTCTTGCATCAACCCCAGGATGGGAAAAAAAGTTCTTATCTTCAGCAGACAAAAAAGAATAAATTACATTTTTAGGAATTGAAGTATAGGGAATAAATATTCTTTTTTCTCTTGAAAAGTCAGCCATAAGACTTCCATCTCCAGAGTAAACTTTGCTTGAAACAGGTGGTTTATAATTTTTGAGGAATTTATAATCAGGTATATTATTGGAAAATGTCCATAAAATAGTCACAACTAGAACGCTTAAAAGTAAAAATAAGCCAGTTATGAAAATAATTAAATTTTTAAAAAAACCATTCATTTTTATTCCATTATATTAAGGAATTTGTTAAAGATAAGGCATTAAAACAAAATTTACATTAATTTAAAATGAAAAAATCAATCAAAAATCTATGGATAAAAATTTATATATTGATGCAACGCATCCAAATGAAACTAGGGTTGTTCTTAAATCAGGTAATCATATTGAAGACTATGAATACGAGGGTTTAAAAAATAATTTAATTAAGAATAACATTTATCTTGGCAAAGTAAGTAGGATTGAACCATCTCTTCAAGCAGCATTTGTTGATTTTGGAAGAGAGCGACATGGTTTCTTATCATTTAACGACATTCAATCTGACTATTACCAAATACCTCAAAGTGATATTGAAAAAATTAAAGAAGAGGAGGAAAGAGTAAGAGAAGAACTATCTAAAAAAGTTGAAGAAATAGAAAATGAAAATATTGCTGAGGGAAAATTAGAAATAAACGACCCTGTAGAAAAAGAAGAATTGGATGAAAAAGAAGAATTAGATACAAAAGAAAATAATGATAAGCAAAAGGAAAACAAACATAGAAATAAATTTAAAAGATACAAAATTCAAGAAGTTATTAAACCAAATCAAGTTATTTTAGTTCAAGTATTAAAAGATGAGCGCGGTCAGAAGGGAGCAGCGTTAAGTACATTTATTTCAATTGCTGGAAAATATATAGTTTTGATGCCAAATACGCCTAAAGGAGGAGGAATATCCAGAAAAATTTTTAATCCTGCTGATCGTAAAAAAATAAGAACTATATTAAACGAAATAGAAATTCCAAAAGAAATGGGCTTAATAGTAAGAACCGCAGGATCAAACAAAACCAAAAATGAAATAAATCATGACTTGTCAACACTAATAAATACTTGGAACCAAATAAAAGATAGTGCTATCAATTCAATAGCTCCCTCACTTATTCATCAAGAAAGTGAAATTATAAAAAGAACTCTAAGAGATATGTATGATGATGATACAAAAAATATATTTGTTGAAGGAAACGAGGGTTATAAAAAAGCTCAATTATTTATGAAAATGTTAATGCCAACAAACTTAAAAAAAGTTAAAAAATATAGAGGCAAAATACCATTATTTATTAATGAGGGTATAGAACAAAAACTAAATCAAATTTTTGACTCTGAAGTAAAACTTAATTCTGGTGGGTATCTAGTAATAAATCCAACTGAAGCACTAGTATCGATTGATATAAATTCTGGAAGTTCTATTAAACAAAAAAATGTTGAAAATACTGCTTTAGATACAAATTTAGAGGCTGCAGATGAAATAGCAAGACAAATAAAAATTAGAGATTTATCGGGTTTAATAATAATAGATTTTATAGATATGCTTAGCTATGGAAATAGAAAAACAGTTGAAAGAAGATTAAAAGAAAAATGTAGATCAGATAGAGCTAGAATACAAATTGGAAGAATAAGTAATTTTGGTTTACTTGAAATGTCGAGACAAAGACTAAGAGAGAGTGCTGTTAAATGGAAAGTCACTTTAACCGACGAGTCTTTTGCACAAAAAATTCTGAAACTTGTTGAAATAAAAACAGTTGTTAATAAAGCTAAATTTGTTGAATTAAAAGTATGTGAAAAAATTTCGGAATTTTTAAAAGAAAATTTTATCGACGACTTAACTTATTTTGAAAAAAAAAATAAAGTAAAAATTGATATCATTACAGATAATTCTCTAATTATTCCTGAATATAAGATAAACATTAAAAATAGAACAAAAAAAACAATCGAATTAGTAGAAAATTTTGAAAAATTAGTAAATCTTAAAGATAAAGTTGATGAAAAAAATATGATCAACAAAACTCCTAAAAAATTCAAAAAGAAAATTTATAAAAAGAAAAGGTTTTATAAAAGAATCAAATAATTCCATCCTTTGGCGAAGATGGTTTGCCCATTAAAGATTTATCAATTCTGCCAGCAATATATGATAGCCTACCAGCTAAAACACCTTTTTGAAATGCAACTGCCATTTCATAGGGTCTTTTAGCTTTTGCTATTGCAGTATTAACTAGCACCCCATCACAACCCAATTCCATTGCAATTGTAGCATCAGAAGCTTGGCCAAGACCTGCATCAATAATTAATGGTAGATTAGTTTGTTTTCTAATTATTTTTATATTAACTCTGTTTTGAATTCCTAATCCTGACCCTATGGGAGCAGCTAAAGGCATTATTGCACATGCACCAGAATTTTCTAATCTTTTTGCCATTAATGGATCATCATTACAATATACCATTACCTGAAATCCTTCTTTTGTTAAAACTTCAGTTGACTTAAGAGTTTCTATCATATCTGGGAACAAATTTTTTTTATCTCCCAAAACCTCCAACTTAACTAATTTCCATCCACCAATTTCCCTTGCGAGTCTTAGTGTCCTTAATGCTTCTTTTGAATTAAAACATCCAGCTGTATTAGGTAAATAAGTTATCTTTTTTGGATCAATGTAATCCATCAACAAAGGTTTTTTTTTATCTAATATATTCACACGTCTAACTGCAACGGTTACTATTTCTGCACCTGATAACTTTATTGCTTTGGCACATTCAGTCATATTCTTATACTTTCCAGTCCCTACTATTAAACGAGAATCAAATTTTTTTTTGGCGATTATTAATTGATCTTTTTTCAAATTTAACCCCCTCCTATAAAATGTACAATTTCAATTTTATCATTTTTTTTTAAAAAGATTTTATTCAATTTTTTTTTATCAACTATTTCTTGATTTAGTTCGATTGCTACTTTTCTAATAGGTATATTCAAACTTTTAATAAGATTTGATAACTTAATATTTCTATTAATCAATTTTATTTTGCCATTTACCTTAATTTTTATTTTATTTGTGTTTTTCATTGTATATAAAAGCTAAATGAATAATAAAATAATTATTATTAACGGTCCAAATCTTAATCTATTGGGAGAAAGAGAACAATCACAATATGGTACAATTACCTTTGAAAAATTAAAAGAAAATTGCCTTAAAAAATCAAAAGAGTTAAATTTAGAAATTGAGTTTTTTCAGTCTAATATTGAAGGTGAAATTGTAAACATCATTCAAAACTCAAGAAAAGATTTTGATGGAATAATTATTAATGCTGCTGCATTTACCCACACCTCTGTTGCTATTAGAGATGCTTTAAATATTTTAAAAAAACCGATTATCGAATTACATATATCAAATATTTACAAAAGAGAGGAATTTAGACAAAAATCTCTTATAAGTGATATAGTAACAGGTGGAATTTTTGGATTAGGTGCTGATGGTTATATTTTAGCCATAATTTCTATGCAAAAGCTTTTAAAAAATGAAAATTGATAAAAAAATAATCAAAGAGCTCACTGACTATTTGAATGAATTCAATTTAACTGAAATTGAATATACAGAAAAAGATACAAAAATTAAAGTCTCTAAATCTTACTCTTCCAATCCAAATCAGAGTATAATAGTAGAAAAAACTTCTAACCAAGAAACATCTACAAATCTTAGTAGCGCTGTAGGAATTTCTGGTAAACAGATTACATCACCAATTATCGGGACTGCTTACCATGCGCCAGAACCTGGAGCAAAAAAATTTGTTGAGGTTGGAAAAAAAATTAAAAAAGGTGATACCATAATGATTGTTGAAGCAATGAAAACAATGAATCATGTCCCTTCTACTTTAGACGGTGTTGTTAAGGAAGTACTTGTTTCAGATGGCCAGCCTGTTGAGTTTGGACAAGCTTTAATTACATTAGAATAATGTTTAAAAAAATCTTAATTGCAAACCGTGGAGAAATAGCGGTAAGAATTATTAGAGCATGTAAAGAATGGGGCATTTCAACTGTTGCTGTTCACTCTGACGTAGATAGAAACAGTATGCATGTTAAATTGGCTGATGAGAGTGTTTGTATTGGTTCTCATCAACCAGCTAATAGCTATTTAAATATTCCAGCTTTATTATCTGCAATTGATTTGACAAATGCAGAAGCAGTCCATCCAGGTTATGGTTTTTTATCTGAAAATGCAAAATTTGCTAAAATATTAGAGGAAAATAAAATAAAATTTATAGGCGCATCCTCTAAACATATTGAAATGATGGGAGATAAAATTCAAGCCAAAAAAATAGCAAAAGAAAATGGATTACCAATTATTGAAGGATCTGATGGAGGAGTTAAAGATGTGTTAGAGGCAAAAAAAATTTGTAAAAAAACTGGTTTTCCAGTTTTGATTAAAGCTTCAGGAGGAGGAGGTGGAAAAGGAATGAAAATAGTTCAAAAAGAAGAAGAATTTGAAACACTATTTTCAACTGCCAAGTCAGAAGCAAAAAAATATTTTGGAAATGATGAAGTGTATATAGAAAAATTTTTTCAAAATCCTAGACACATAGAAGTTCAAATTTTAGCAGGAAAAAATAGAGTTGTTCATTTGCATGAAAGAGATTGTTCAGTTCAGAGAAGGCATCAAAAATTAATTGAAGAAACACCTAGTCCAATTTTAAATAATGAAATTAGAAGAGATTTATTTGAAAGGACTGTTAAAATGGTAAGTAAGATTGGGTATGAAGGTGCTGGTACAGTTGAATTTATTTACGAAGATGGAAAGTTTTATTTTTTAGAAATGAACACTAGAGTTCAAGTTGAACATCCTGTAACAGAAATGGTTACTGGAATAGACATAATTAAGGAGCAAATTTGGATAGCTTTTTCAGGGGAAACTGCCTTGAAACAATCTGATATAAATCCAAGAGGGCATGCAATTGAATGTAGAATTAATGCAGAAGACCCTAGTAAAAATTTTCAACCATCTCCAGGAACCATAGGTATGTGTCATCAACCTTCTGGATTTAGAACTAGAGTAGATGGTGCAATATTTCAAGGATACAAAGTAACACCTTATTATGACAGTATGATTTGCAAGTTGATTTGTCATGGTAGAAATAGAACTGAAGCAATTCAAAGAATGAATAGGTCTCTTGATGAATTTGTAATCGAAGGAATCACTACAACTATACCACTTCATAAAAAGTTACTAAACCATAAGAAGTTTTTAACCTCAGATTTTAATGTGAGTTGGCTTGATAAAGATAAAATTGTTTAAAAACAATTAATCAACCAAATATCATAAACTGGGTGATCGAAAGGATTTATTGATGGGCTTGATGAAAACATCCAGCCATTAAAGACAAAAACCTCATTATTAGTTTTATTATTTAAATCTTTTACTTGAATATAAGCTGTCACCTCTGGATTATCATCAAACTCGGAATTTTTACATTTTATACTTTTTATCAAAAGGTCATTAAAAATAATTTCTTTGCCATTTTCAAGATTTAACGTAATATTTTTTGAACTTATTTTATCTAAAACTTTTAATCCAGTATTTTTTCCTTGAAGACTCTCTAAAGAATAAGAGTCACAAATAAACAGTGAAAAAATTAAAAGAAATTTGTAAATCTTAATTTTTCCAAGATTTATATTTTTTAAGAACTTCATTTTTTTCTTTATTAGGATAGTACGCTTGATCTGTTCCTGTCTGATTTGATTTATGAGGTTTTTGCCAGTTATATTTTTTTGGATTTTGGTTTTTTTCTAAAATATTAGGCGTATGATGTATCCAAGAATACCACTCAGAAGGTATTTTTGAAGCGTCTATCTCGTTTGCATAAATAACCCATCTTTGTCCTTTTTTATTTTCATAGTATTTATTTCCAAAATCATCTTTACCCACAAATTTTCCAAAAAAAATTGTTTTAAGCCTGGTTCCAAAAGTATCTTGATTCCACCAAATAAAAATCTTTTTAAAAAGTGTCAACATAATATTTTTACAAGTTTCAATTCAAAATTGTATAATTTAAATTAGACTAAAATTTGATTTTGTATATAAATTAATTGAATCATAATTCAAATTAATTTTAAAAAATTGGGGTCAAATGTCAAAATATCTTGTTGAAACATATTATACATGTACATTTAAAGTAAATCATTACTTAGATGATATTAATGAAAACGAACTAAAAAATCTTGAGAAAAGAGATGATGGAAAATTCGAGATTTTAGATGTTAAGCTTGATAACAGAAAAACTAAAAGCTTAGACCCTAACAATAAAAAAATTATTGAGAATAAAAATGTTGATATTGTCTCAAATAATAAGACTTCTGGGTCTGTAAATTTAGAAAATTTAATAAAACCAAATAAAAATAATTCAGATAATTCTGGTAAAAGATTTAGTATGCCTGATAGAAGAAAAGGCTATATTCAAAAAGCAACTATTGGGGATCATAAAGTTTATTTACATACTGGTGAATATGAGGATGGTAAAATAGGAGAAATCTTTATTGATACAAGTAAAGAAGGTGAGTTAGTTAAAGCTCTTATGAATAATTTTGCAATAGCAGTTTCATTGGGTTTACAATATGGGGTACCTTTAGATGAGTATATTAATGCTTTTGTAGGTACTAAATTTGAGCCATCAGGTAAAGTACATGGAAATGATAGAATATTAAGTGCATCCTCAATATTGGATTATATTTTTAGAGAATTGGCTATTTCTTATCAAAATAGAGAAGATCTAGCACATACTCCCACAATTGGCTCTTCTGAAAATATAATGTTAGATGATCAAAACACATCTGACGATCAAAACCAGTTTCTAAAAATAGTTAAAGATATCACTAGTAAAGGATTTGTAAGAAGTAACTACAAAAAAAATCTTGTAGATTTATCAGATATCAAGATTAATTTAAAAGGAAAGAAATAATCATTTTTTTATTTTTAAAGACAAGGATAACTCTTTCAATTGATTTTCACTAATTTCAGATGGAGCATTCATCATTAAATCTTGGGCGTTCTGATTCATAGGAAACATAGTCACTTCCCTAATATTTTTTTCATTTGCCAACAACATAACTATTCTGTCAATACCTGGCGCGATACCTCCGTGTGGAGGTGCCCCATAACTAAGAGCATTTATCATACCACTAAATTTTTCATCAACTTGTTTTTTTTTATAACCAGCGATTGAAAAAAGTTTATACATCAATTCAGGTATATGATTTCTTATGGCACCAGATGAAAGTTCTACACCATTACAAACAATATCATATTGATAAGCAAGTATATCTAAAGGTTTTTCAAAATTAATTTTTTTTAGATTGCCTTGAGGTAAAGAAAATGGATTATGACTAAATTCAATTTTTCCCGTTAATTCATTTTTTTCAAACATTGGATAATCAACTATCCAACAAAAAGCAAATGAGTTTTCATCAATTAAACTGAGATCTTGTGCAATTTTGTCTCTAGCTAGTGAAGTAATTCTTTCTAATTCATTTTTATTATTGCAAGCCAAAAATATACTGTCACCAATTTTTGCGTGCGTTTTTTTCATAATCTCCTCTAAAGAGTCTTTTGAAAAAAATTTACCTATTGGTCCTTTAGCTGTAATATGTTCATCTTTTTCAAAAGTAAAATAAGCTAGTCCTGAAGCTCCTTGTTCTTTTGCCCATTTGTCAATGTTGTCAAAAAAACTTCTAGGTTTATCTTTAGTATTTTTTGTGACTATGCACCTTACATTTGATCCAGATTTTACAAGTTTTTTGAAAATTTCAAAGGAAACATCTTCTCTTGAAAATATTTCAGTAATGTCTTGTATTTCTAAAGGATTTCTGAGATCTGGTTTGTCTGTACCATATTTAAGTAAAGCCTCAGAAAAAGAAATTTTAGGAAATTTATCAAACATAAGTTTTTTTGTTGAAAATTTTTTAAAAGTATTAATAAGTAGTTTTTCTACAACTTTAAAAACATCTTCTTGCTCAACGAAAGACATCTCTAAATCTAATTGATAAAACTCTCCTGGACTTCTGTCTGCTCTTGCATCTTCATCTCTAAAACAGGGCGCAATTTGAAAATATTTATCAAATCCAGATACCATTATTAATTGTTTGAATTGCTGAGGAGCTTGAGGAAGTGCATAAAATTTTCCAGGGTTTAATCTGCTTGGAACTAAAAAATCTCTTGCACCCTCAGGACTTGACGATGTCAGTATTGGTGTCTGAAATTCAAGAAATCCTAATTTATTCATTTCATTTCTAATAAAAGAAATAACTTCTGATCTAAGAATTATATTTTCATGAATTTTTTTTCTTCTTAAATCTAAGAATCTATATTTGAGTCTTATTTCCTCAGAATATTCTTGATCGCTAAACACCGGCATAGGTAATTCTTTACACTCACCTAAAATTTCGAAATTATCTATTGAAACTTCAATTTCGCCTGTAGCTATATCTTTATTTATTGTATCCTTTGATCTATCAATGACACTTCCTTCTATACGCACAACTGTTTCCAGTTGGATTTTTTCCAATTTAGAAAAATTTGAGTTCTCTTTTTCAATAATACACTGAGTAACGCCATAGTTATCTCTTAAATCTAAAAATAAAAGATTTCCATGATCTCTTTTTTTATTAATCCATCCTGAGAGCACAGTCTTTTGACCTACATTCTCTTTTCTCAAACTATTACAATAATGTGTTCTATACTTATTCAATTATTCTCCCAAAACTTCTTTTATAATTTTAAAATCAATTGATTTTTTTCTTTTTAAACTTATTTCATCAATCTTATATATAAATTCATATATTTTGCCATATGATCTCTCAATCCTTTTTATTATAAAATCTATTAACTTTTTATCTATATAGATTTGTCTATCTGACAAATGCTTCAATATTAAAGCAAATATCAAATCATCATCTGGTTTTTCAATGTTTGATAAAAGAAAATTTTTTGACCTTGATTTTAAATCATCTAAATTAAAGTCGATTTCAACTATCGGTTTTTGCGATGTAATTATCAAAAATTTGTTATCTTGATCAATCAAATTAATTAATGAATAAATCAAATTTTCATCTATTTGTTTGTCCAAATTTTCTAAAACTATATTTTCATAAATCTTTATATCTTTTAAATCTTTATTTGTAATTTTATTAGCTTCTAACTTAATACCTTTAAACTTTTTTAAAAAAACATTAACTAAATGAGTTTTACCTGAATATCTTTCTCCTATAAGATTTAAAAAATTTTTTTCCCATTTTGGCCAACTATTAATAAGTTCGAAAGCAAATTTATTACTTTTTGAAACATAAAAATCTTCATCTTTAAAATTTTTTTCTAATCCAAAATTTAAGATTTGTTGTTTTAAATTATTCATTTAAGTTTCCAAATTTTATTTTGAATATCAAATTCATAACCAGAACTTTTCATTGTAGATAAAAAAATTTTTGGTGTGCCATTGAAAATTACACGATAATAAGTATTTTGATTATTGAATTTATAAATAAAAAACCGAGATACTAAATCTAATTGAGATAAAGAATTTTCAAAATTTTTAATTTTTTCTTGATTTTTACTGTCAAGAGAGACGGATAATGGCAATCTTATAGAGGTATTTATTTGATTTTCTTCCTTCCAGTAATCCTCATAAATGATTTTCAACTCCTCAATTATACTTTTCAAATTTGAGAGTTGATTTAAATCAACATTATCAAAATTTTTTTTGTCAATAATTAATCCTCTTCTTAAATTAATTTTTGAAAGAACTTTTAATTGATTTTTTTCCTTATAAAAAAGAGCAATTATATAACTTTTTAAAGTATATTTATTTATAATTTCTTTAAAATCATACTCTTCGATAGAATTGAATTTTTCTTTTATAATCTTAATATCTTCCAAATCATCTATTGGTAAAATATACTCCAACTGAGTTTTACTATCTTGTTCTTTAACCCAATTTTTATAAAAAATATTCTCTGAAAATAACAATATTTCATCAATATTTTCATCGATCAAAACAGGTATAAAAATTATTTTTTTTTGTTGAGGCAATGAGGGAAAAATATTTTGCTTTTCAAAATAAGCATAAATTTTTTTTTTATTAAAGGATACATCGATATTTACATGATAAAAATCCTCAATAAATTTTTCTTCTTTAATAGAAAAGGTGTCAATCATACTTTTAATATTTCTTAGTGATACTTTTTTGAGCTTTAAATGATCTTTTGATTTAACTATCTTTAAAACTAAATTATCAAACGCAATTTTAAATCCTTTGTCTATAACTTTATTTTTATCAAAACTAATATCAAACTCCTTTGAAATTTGGGTATTTTTTACCTCAAAAGTACTTGCTTCTAAAAAACTTGTGGAAAAAAAAATTTTAAATAGAGCGATAAATAAAAAAACTATATATAATTTATTATTAAATTTATTTAACTTAATTTGCATAATTCATCTTAATGAATAAAAAAGTTTTTACCTATAAAAAAAGTGGTGTTGATATAAAAGAAGCAGACAAATTTGTAAGTTTCATAGCCTCTATAACATCAAAAAAAAGAGGCAAAAAAAAGTTTTCTCAAATAGGAGGCTTCGGATCAATTTCTAAGATCCCAAAAAAATTACAAAATCCAAGAATTGTTGCTTGTACAGATGGCGTAGGAACAAAAGTTGAAATTGCTAACTTACTAAAAAAATATGATACAATCGGAATCGATCTTGTTGCAATGAGTGTTAACGATCTGATTGTCCAAGGTGCCAAACCAATATTTTTTTTAGACTATATTTCTATAAACAAGATTGAACTTCGAAAACTTAAAGATATTGTAAGAGGTATTATCAAAGGATGCGAAATATCGAGATGCAATTTAGTTGGTGGTGAAACAGCTGAGATGCCAGGAACTTACGAAAAAGGTAAATTTGATATTGCGGGGTTTGCGGTTGGTTTGGTAGAAGAAAAAAATATTTTAAAAAAAGATGATATAAAAAAAAATGATCTTATTCTAGCAGTTCCCTCTAATGGGGTTCATTCAAACGGCTATTCTTTAATAAGATATTTATTAAAAAAAAATAAAATTAATTTAAATAAAAAAAGATTTTTAAAAAAAGAATTAATAAGACCTACAAAAATTTATGTAAAAGAAATTTTGAGTCTTGTTAATGCAAATTTAATAAACAGTTGTGCAAATATTACTGGGGGTGGAATCAAGGAAAATATTAAAAGAATAATACCAAAAAATCTTACAGCTAAAATTGATTTAAACAAAGTTAAAATAAAAAAAATATTTAAGTGGATTAAAAAAAATGGAGTTGACGATAAAGAAATGTTAAAAACTTTTAATTGTGGTGTTGGTTTTTGTTTAATTATAAATCCAAAAAATTTAGATAAGATTAATAGATATTTTGATAAGAAATATAAACCATATGTGATTGGTAAAATTTCCTCTGGTAAAAATAAAGTTGAGTTAAATGGTAAAATCAATTGGACTTAATAAGATAAAAACAGCAGTTTTTATTTCAGGCACTGGAAGTAATTTACTAAATCTAATTAAATTTTCAAAATCAAAAAATTCCAAAATTTCAATTGAACTAATTATATCTAATAATTTTAGAGCAAAAGGTCTCAAATATTCAAAAATTTACAAAATAAAAAAAAAAATTTTCAAATTTGGTAATCAAAGAAAAGATGAAAAAAAAATTCTGTATTTATTAAAAAAAAATAAAATCAATCTAATATGTCTTGCAGGCTTCATGAAAATTTTATCAAAGAATTTTATTACTAATTTTCGTGGTCCAATATTAAACATTCACCCCTCTTTATTACCTAAATATAAGGGTTTAAACACTCACAAAAGAGTTATAGATAATGAAGAAAAATTTTCAGGATGCACAGTACATTTTGTCAGTTCAAGATTAGACTCAGGAAAAATTGTTCTTCAGAAAAAAGTAAAAGTTTTAAAAAACGATAATGAGGAAAAACTTTCTAAAAGAATCTTGATACAAGAACATAAACTTTATCCAATGGCTTTAAAAAAGTTATTTTATTAGTCTTCAAAAAAGAATTTGATCTCTATTTTAGCATTTTCTAAACTATCTGATCCATGAACAGAATTTTTATCAATCGAAATACCATATTTTTTTCTTATAGTACCCTCAGCAGCTTCCTTGGGATTTGTAGCACCCATTAATTCACGGTTTCCTTTAATAGCATTTTCTTTCTCAAGTATCATAACAACTATAGGTCCTGATGATAAATAAGTACAAAGATCATTATAAAATGGCTTAGTTTGGTGTACTTGATAAAATTTTTCTGCTTCACTCTTTTCTATATGAATTTTTTTTTCTTTGATAATCTTGAAGCCTTTAGATTTAAAGACTTCTTTTATTTCTGAATCTAAATTTCTTTCAACAGCATCTGGTTTAATTATCGATAAAGTTTGTTCTAAATTACTCATAATTATCCTCTACTAATTTATTTAGAAGTCTAACTCCATAACCTGTAGCACCACTAGAGTTTAAAGCTCCCCCATATTTTGAAAAAGCCATACCAGCTATATCTAAATGAGCCCATGGAGTTTTATTCAAAATAAATCTTTGTAAAAACTGTGCTGCAGTAGTTGAGCCCGCGCCACCAACATAATTTATATTTTGCATATCTGCATTTTTTGAATTCATAAGTTTATCATAATTTTTATGAAGTGGCATTCTCCAAACTTTCTCATCGACTTTATCTCCAGCATCCGAGATCTGTTTTGACAACTTGTCATTATTTGAAAATAAACCTGCATATTCTGAACCTAGAGAAACTATAATTGCTCCAGTTAAAGTAGCCAAGTCAATAATAAATTTTGGTTTAAATTTTTTTTCTGTAAATGTTAAAGCATCTGCTAAAACTAATCTTCCTTCTGCATCGGTATTAAGCACTTCAATAGTTTTTCCACTATAAGATTTTACAATATCTCCTGGTCTTTGAGCATTCCCACCTGGCATATTTTCAACTAATCCAACTACTCCAATCGCATTTATTTTTGCTTTTCTTAATGCAAAATTTTTCATTAATCCTACTACTACTGCTGATCCTGCCATATCATAGGTCATGTCCTCCATGAATTTTGCAGGTTTAAGCGAAATTCCACCAGTGTCAAAACAAACACCTTTTCCAACAAACGCTAATGGTTTATCTTTTTTGTTTGACCCATTCCATTCCATGGTAACAAGATATGAACCTCTAATACTTCCTTGACCAACACCAAGAAGAGCATTCATACCTAAAGTTTTTAATTTTTTTTTATCATAAACAGAAATTTTCAATCCTAAACTTTTTAGTTTAAGTATTCTTTTTGCATATTCATCAGGATGTAAAATATTGCCAGGTTCAGAAACTAAGTCTTTTGTTAAGTTCACTCCCTCTATTAAAGAATTATATCGTTTATTCTCTTGTAAATTAAATTTTGAATCAACATCTATTATTTCAATATTAAACTTTTTGTCATTTTTTTTAGACTTATATTTTTCAAATTGGTAAGATTTTAATTCTAAACCATGAAAAAATTCGTCACAAAATTTTTTACTCTCATAACCAGAAACATTTTTTTCAATAAAAGTAAGGTCATAGATAGAATTTGACTTTATATAGTTATAAAATTCTGCTCCAAGTTTTTCATTTTTTGCTGAAGATTGATTTTTTTTTAGCTTTATTACTATTAATTTTTGAGTTGAATTTAGATTTAAAGAAAAAAAATTATGATCTTTATTATTAATATTATTTATTACATTAGTAATATATTTATTGAATTTATTTAATTTTGTCTTACTCAGAGCATAAATCTTAAAGTTCTCATTTGAAAAGACTGCATAATTTTTGACTTGTTTTTCACTTATAGTCTTTTTTAAGCTAATTTTTATTGACATTTTTAATAAATATGTACTTTAGGTTGTATTTAATTGTAAACTTTAAGTTGAAAATATATATGTATTATTTTGAGAGATTTCAATGAAAAAAACTATTTTTAATAATCTTTATAGTGAAATATTTGTTTTTTTTATAGTTTGTTCATTCACTTTAACTTTAATTGTTTGGATACTTCAAGCTGTTAACTTCTTGGATATTGTTTCTGAAGACGGTCATAGTTTAGCAACTTATTTCAAGTATTCTTTACTTAATATTCCTAAAATATTTAATAAACTTCTTCTATTATCATTTTTTTTATCGCTATTTTATATTCTAAACTTATACGAAGATAAAAATCAATTAGTTATATATTGGATAAACGGTATCAATAAATTTGAATTTTTAAAAAAATTATTATTTCTTTCTATAATATTTGTCTTTTTTTCAGTTTTGTTATCTTTTTATGTTGTCCCATTTACACAAAATAAAGCCAGATCCTTTATAAGAACCTCAAATTTAGATTTTTTTCCGTCATTGATAAAACCAAAAAAATTTATAGATACAGTCGAAAATCTAACAATATTTTTAGACTACAAAGAAAAAAACTCCATCAAACGAATTTTGATAAAAGACTCAAGTAATCCAGAAAATTCTCAAGTAATTTTAGCTAGTAAAGGAAAAATAATAAATAATCCACAAAATAAATTTTTAATATTAGAAAACGGAAAAATAATAAATTATGGAACAAATGAAAATTCAGTATCTTTTAATTTTAAAGAAACCAATTTTAGTTTAGACAAATATAAAACAAAAACTACAACAAGTCCAAAAATTCAAGAATTAAAAAGTACAACAATTATAAAATGTTTAAATCAGTTAAATCAAGATCTTGACTCAAATAAAATATTTGATGATATAAATTGTAATAAATCATTATTGAAAAATTTAATTCAAGAAATTTATAAAAGAGTTTATCTACCGTTATATTTACCGTTGCTTTGTATCGTGACATCTTTCGTAATTTTAAAATCAAACTATAATTTTAATTTCAAATCTTT
>MDSZ01224708.1_pt1 | contig 29139 bp, 27 predicted proteins | sample 811201 | NCBI WGS metagenome assembly MDSZ01 (sample SAMN05326647, study PRJNA326480) | marine metagenome | isolation source: seawater | place: Indian Ocean: North | collected 2010 | reverse complement strand
GCAAAAATCTCTTTGTAAGCTTCACTTAAGCCTAAAATATCTTTGTTTTCAAATTTAGCCCTTCTTAAACCTATTAAGTTTAATCCTTGTAATGAGTTTCTATTTCCTGTTGACAATCCATAAGGTATTACGTCATGAAGTACGCCTGTCATTCCTCCGATCATTGCCATCTCACCAATTCTAGTAAATTGTTGAACTGCTGAATTACCACCTATAACTACATTATTCTCTATTGTTACATGTCCACCTAAAGGGACATTATTAGCTATAATCACATTATTACCAACTTTACAATCATGAGCAATATGTGAAGAAATCATAAATAAACAATTGCTTCCTATTTTTGTTAATCCTCCTCCACCAATTGTACCTGGATTTACTGTTACATATTCTCTAAATGTGTTGTTGTCTCCAATTTCTAATAAAGTTTTTTCACCATTAAATTTCAAATCTTGAGGGTCATTTCCTATTGATGCAAATGGATAGAAAGTATTTCCTTTCCCAATTTTTGTATTCCCGGAAATATTTACGTGAGAATGAATTGTTACATTCTCATCTATTTCAACATTTGGTCCAATTACTGTGAATGGTCCAATTTTTGCAGTTGAATGAATTTTTGCGTTATTATTTATAATAGCTGTTTTATCTATCATTTATTTTCTCTAATAAAATTTTTTAAATCTTTTGCTGGATACCCCATAACCTTCGAATTATCTGGAATATTTTTAATAACCCCGCTGCCACCTCCAATTTGTACATTACTTCCAATTTTAAGATGTCCAGAGATACCGGCTTGTCCACCTATCATTACATTGTTACCTAATGTTGAACTTCCTGCAAAACCAACTTGACCTGCGATTATACAGTTTTCTCCTATCTTAACGTTATGAGCTATATGAATTTGATTATCTAAGAATGTATTTTTTCCGATTATCGTATTTGACAAAGATCCTCTATCAATTGTAGATCCACATCCAATTTCAACGTTATCCTCTATAATTACTACTCCAATTTGTGGGTATCTAAAATTCAATTTTTTGTCTGGAAAAAAACCAAATCCTTTTTTACCAATCACACATCCATCCAAAATATGGACATTATTTTTAACCAATGAATTTCTAATAATAACATTAGAACCTATTGAACATTTGTCGCCTATAGATACATTTTTTTCAATTATTGTGTTATGACCAATCGAACAATCTGTACCTATTTTAACATTGTTACCAATAAAAACATTTTTCCCAAATTTAACTTTTTCCTTAAATTTAGTTTTATTTATATCTTCAATTGTATCGTCAAAATCATCAGTTACAGAGTCTGGATAAAAAATTTTAGTTATCTGAGCGGTATGTAACAAAACATTATCAGATATTATGGGTATACATGAATTTGGTAAATTAGATTTCAAACTTTCAGTTGTTAAACAATAAGATGATTTAGTATTGTTTGCTAGACTTGAATATTTTTTTGAATGAAAAAAAGTAATTTCACCCTTTTTAGATGAACTAAGATCTTTAATATCAAAAATTTTTTCAGAAGCAAATTTTTCACTTTTTAATTTAAGTGCCTTTGCGAGATAATTAATATCATAAGGGCCTGTATTTTTAAAAAAAGGATTAGACATCTATAAGTTTAATATCAAAACTTATTTTAAATGCTTATCAAGATTTATTGCTAATTATTTCCTATCAACAATTGTTGCTGACCATTGAGCATCTGCCATTTTTTTTCCATCAACAAAAGCTTCGCCTTTATATTTCCAAACTCGTCCGTGAGATCTAATAGCCTCGATATTTAGCTCAAGTTTACAATCAGGAATTACTGGGTTTCTAAATCTTGCTTTTTCAACACTCATTAGAAAAACTAATTTATTTTCATATTCAGATTTGTCAATTCCAGCAGCAGTAAGTGCTGCTGCAGCTTGACCAAAAGCCTCTACAATTAAAACACCGGGCATAACAGGTTGACCTGGAAAGTGACCTTGTACAAAAAAACTATTTTTTTTAACATTAACAATTGCCGTTGCTGAAAATAATTTTTTAATATTAATTAGTTCATCAATGAGAAGCATTGGCTCTCTATGGGGTAATAGATTAATTATTTCTTCTTTATTTAATTTATCTATCATTAATTTATATTAAAATTTTTAATTTTGTTGTTAACATTTTTTAAAATCTCGTCAGTCACATCCATATTTGATTTACCAATTAACATTTGGTTTGAAGACAATATTATATCGATATTATTATTTTCTGCAAATTCTTTTAAAATTTTATTGATTTCATTTTGAAAAGATTTTAAAACTTCATCTTTTTGAAAGTTTATCTCTTTCATTTTTTGATTATATTCTAAGTTAAATTTATTTATCTCCTGATTTATTTCATTAGCTTTTTTTATATATTCTTCATTTTCTAAAATATTCTTTTGTGATATTAATGAGGCTTCATTTTCCCTAATAATTTTTTCTTTATTTTTATACTCTTTGTTCAATTTATTATTTTTGTCTTTAAAAAAAACAATTATTTTTTTTCCAACATCTGATGTTTTAATTATAGTATCTAAATTTGCGTAAACAATATTTTGACTATAAGAGTTTGACGTCAACATTAAGTAAAATAAAGCTATTATATAAATCTTAATATTTTTCACTAAAAAGTTGTGCCTATATTAAATCTAACAGACTCAGTTACATCAGTTGAGCTTTTAGTTAATGGCAATGAGTAAGAAATACTTAATGGACCAATTGGAGTAAACCAATCTAAAGCAATACCAGTGGACGATCTTATTTTGCTACTATTATCTATTGCAGAACTATAGTCTACACCCCATACATTTGCTGCATCAAAGAAAAAACTAAAATCTAAATCTTGTACTTCGGTAAATAATCCAGGTAGTGTTGAGGCAATGTTTAATGATGTTCCATAATTACCCCCTATAAAATCATTACCATCTTTAGGACCAATTTTTCCTGGCTCGAAACCTCTTAATTTTCTAGATGGAATAAATATTCTCTTAGTAATTCTAGCATCATCACTTGTTAATGAATTTGCTGAAGCTATAAAAGTACCTATTGAAAATATTGTGCCACCTTCTGTTTCAATATAATTTGTATAATTTAGTCTGTTTATAAGTGTATAATCTTCTGAATAAACTGGTAACTCTTGAGAAAAACCTATCTTATATCCATCAGTGGGATTAAAATTTTGGTTTAATTTATTTAATGTAAGATCATAGTCTAGTAATAAATCTAAATAGTTTCCTTCTTGCTTTTTCTTAGCGGCTGATGCAGTTGAATTTGTTGATATTTTTTCATAATAATTAGACAAAGTTGGCGAAAAGAATACGTTTTTAAATTGCTCATAGGATGTACCAAGATTAAATCCAGTTTTCTCCGTTTTATAACCATAAGAGCTTAAATTATCATTTTCTGATCTTTCAAAACCTCTATTAAAAGACCTGTTAGAATTTTTATAATTAGGTTCATTTAGGAAAAATTTAGCTGTGACAGAATCATCGGTGAAAGAAAAATTTGTTCCTAGTCTTATACCTTCGCCAAGATAATTATTTTCACTAACTCCAAAACTTAAAGATGATCCGCTTGTCCCTGTACCAGCTCCTGCAAAAATTTCTCCAGTGGGTTTTTCCTCAACTTTTATATTGATAATCTTTGTTTTTTTATCATCAAAAGTATCTTCACTTGTTTCAACTTTTTTAAATAAACCTAAAGATCTAATATTATTATAGGATTTATTAACTAATATTTCATTAAATGGATCACCCTCATCAGTAAGTAACTTATTTCTTATTACTCTTTCAGACGTTATAGTATTTCCAAATATGTTGACTTTTTCTACATAAAATTTTTCTGTATCTTTTAAATTTATAATTAAATCTATTTTATTATTATCTATAATATTTTCATTATAAGTTGCACTTACAAATTCATAATCATTGTTAAGCGCTATCTTGTCAACTTCATCTAGTATATCTTCAATTCTATTTAGAGAATAAGGTTTAGTTTTGAGTTCATTCAATAATATTTCTAGTTCACTAAAATCCATTTTATTGTAATCATCAGGTAGATTCAATTTTAAGTTGTTGAAATAATATTTTTGTCCAGCATCAATATTAAATACAATTTCAAAATATTTATCCTCGATAACCTGAGCATAGGAACTATTGATTTCAACATTATAATAACCTCTATTTTTATAAAAATTTCTCAATAATGTTTCATCAAATTTTATTCTCTTTATATCAACTGTTTTTTTACTTGAAATAAATTTCCAAAATTTAGCTTCCTCAGAAACAATAATTTTTCTTAATTTATTGTCTTTAAAAATTTTATTACCAATGAATTTAATATTTTTAATTAAAGCCTTTTCACCTAAATTAATATCATAAATTATATCAACTGTATTATTGTCATTTCTTTTGATATTAATTTTAACATCAGAAAAATAATATCCATTAACTTTTAATGCATTTAAAATTCGATTTTGATCTTCTTTAATTTTACTTTCAACAAATGAGGATTTTTCTTTTTGTACAATTATTTCTTTTATATTTTCAATTAATGAATTTTTTTTAATTCCATCAATTTGTAATTTTTGGATTAGTGGATTCTCAACAACACTTATTGATAAAATATTATTTGTAAAATCTATTGAAATATTGTCAAAAAAAGTTGTTTCGTAAAGTTTTTTAATAGCATTATTTAAATCTGTAGTATCAATATCCTCATTTAATTTAAGTTCACTAAATAGAATAACTGTTTCTTTCGAAATTCGATCATTACCTGAAATTTCGATTTTTTTTATAATTTCTGCATTTGAAATATTTGGGATACTATTTAAAAATAATATTAAAAATATTATGCAACTAATAAAATTTTTTTTTTGTTTTTCTAATATACTCATGTACAATTTTTTTTACTAAATACCTAATTTCTAGTATTTGTTTAACTGATTTGGGTCGAATTTTATAGTACTTTTTAAAAATTTTAAAATTAATAATTTTTATCAAATATAATACTAGTTTTTCATACTCAATTTGTTTGTTTAAAAACATATGAACCAACTCATCATTTGTAGTAATTAAAATTGTTTCAAATAAACTGTCTTTATGAGGTAGTTGTCTTAGAATTTTTAATGATTTAAATCTTTTAATATCAGGTTTTGAAAAATTAAGATTATTAATTTTATTCAAATCAAGTTTGTTATTAAAATCAATAATTGATTTATTTTCATATATAGAATTAAAAAGTGGTATCTTCATATTTGGCTCATGAGCTAATATTTTAATTATACCATTATTAAAAATTAATATTGCATGAACATATGAATTAGGATTTATAACTATATCTATATTATTGTATTTAATATTAAATATTTTTTTAGCTTCAATAACTTCAAAAACTTTATTCATTAATGTGGCAGAATCTATTGTTATTTTTTTTCCCATCCTCCAATTAGGATGCTTTAAAGCCTCTGATACTCTGATTTTTTTTTTGTTTTTTTTATTTAAAAAGGGTCCACCTGATGCAGTAATAATAATTTTTTTTAAGATAGCGTGTTTCTCTCCAATTAATTGGTAAATTGAAAAGTGTTCAGAATCTACAGGTATAAATAAAGTTTTATTTTTTGTTAATTCTTTATTGATCAGATTCCATCCGCATATTATTGACTCCTTGTTAGCGATAGCAATTTTTTTTGTATATCTAATTAATTTTAGGGTAGGTTCTAATCCATCAATTCCTGAAATAGCGTTAATTGAATAATCAATTTTGCTTTTAAAGATTTTATTCAAATTACTAAAGTCGTTATAAATTTTTATTTTATTTTTTGCAAATTTATGTTTCCACAACAAAAACTTTTGAGGATTAGTTATTATTACATTTTTAACTTTAAACTGTTTAGCTTGTTGAAAAATTTTCTTCGCATTTATATTGGTTGTTAATAGAATTATATCTAAATTTTTTTTATCTTTTTTTAAAATATTAACAGTGTTTATTCCTATTGAGCCTGTAGATCCAAGAATTGCAATTTTTTTTTTCATCAATATAAAAATTTATAAATTAAATAAGCTGCAGGAAATGCAAAAATCATTCCATCAATTCTATCAAGTAAACCTCCGTGACCTGGTATAATTTTTCCAGTATCTTTAATTTTAGATTTTCTTTTAAAGTATGAAACAACTATATCGCCAAACTGACTTACTGTTGATATAAAAATTGTTGTAATAAAATTATTAAAACCAAATTCTTGAGCTTGGAACATTATATTTGTCTTTTCTGAAATAGAATCTAAATTATTAAAAAAAAAGCCATTAAAATAATTGAAAAAAAGTATCCACCAATAACTCCGGAATAAGTTTTTTTAGGACTTATTTTGGTTAACTTAGGTCCTTTGAATAAATTACCAAATATGTAGCCACCAATATCTGTGAAAATACAAATAGATAAAATCATTATAAAATATAAATAATCACCGTAAAATTCATAACGAAAAAAATAAGCGGTATAAAAAGAAAATATAAGAAATATAATTCCTAGAACTTTATAATATATTTCTTTTGACATCTTATACCATTCATAAATTGAAATTGATAAACAAATCAAAATAAAGAAATTAAAAAAATAAGTTCCTTTAATTATAAAAAAAATAGTTACTGGTATAAGTACTAAAGAACTTAAAACTCTTCTAATAAATTCATTATGCATTAAATATTTCCAAAATTTCTTTTTATTTTTTTATAATTATTTAAGATCGAATAAAAATCTTTTTTACTAAAGTCTGGCCATAGTTTTTTTATAAAAAATATTTCTGAATAAGATATTTGCCAAAGCAAAAAATTACTTAATCTATTTGTATTACCTGTTCTTATTAAAATATCGGGATCTGGTATATTTTTTGTATAAAGATATTTTTCAAAATTTTTAGTACTTGGTCTTATTTTTTTTTTTATTATTAATTTTATTGACCTTAAAATTTCATCCTTTGATCCATAATTTAAAGCTAGATTTATCTGCATTTTTTTATTTTTAGCTGACTGTTTCATTACTTTATTTAAAGATTGTTTTAAATTTTTTGGAAATTTACTTATATCTCCAAGTATATTAAGTTTGAGATTATTTTTAACAAGCACCTCTAAATTATTTTTTAAATATTCACCTAATAATTTGAAAAGAAAATTGATCTCATGCTTTGGTCTTTTCCAATTTTCCGTAGAAAATGTGTAAAGTGTTAAATATTTGATTTTCTTTTTGATGCAAGCCTCAATAATTTTTTCTACAGTTTTAATTCCTTTTTCATGGCCAAATTTTCTAGATTTATATCTTTTAAGACCCCATCGACCATTACCATCCATAATTATGGCAACGTGATTTATATCACTCATATTGTCATTATTTCTTTTTCTTTTGAAATAATTTTCTCTTCTATTAATTTAATATTACTATCAGTTATATTTTGAATTACTTTTTCAGATTTTTTTTCCTCATCTTCAGAAATTTCTTTTGATTTTAGCATTTTTTTTAATTCATCATTACCTTCTCTTCGAATATTTCTTATTGATATTTTACATTTTTCTCCCATTGATTTTATAATTTTTCCTAACTCGATTCTTCTTTCTTCATTTAAATCTGGAACAGGCAATCTCATTAGTTGACCATCAATTTGAGGATTTAATCCAAGTTCTGATTTTTTTATTGCAGAGTCTATTAATGCTACGTTGTTTAAATCCCAAACTTGTATATTAATTGTACGAGGTTCCGGAACAGATATAGTTGCTAGTTGATTTATTGGCATTTTTTGCCCATAGACATCAACTTTAATTAAATCTAGCATGCTGGCATTGGCTCTGCCTGTCCTTAAAGAAGAAAGTTCTTTTGATAATAAATCAATAGTCTTATTCATTTTATCTTTATACGTTTGTTCTTTAAACATTAAATATTACTCACCAATTTTAATTCTTGAAAATTCTTTTATTTTAAGATTCGGAATATTTATTTCCTTTAATACATCTTTAACTTTTTTTTGTGGTTCCATAACCCAATTTTGAGTCATTAAACTATTTTCTTCTTTAAATTTGTTAAGTTTGCCTAAACTAATTTTTTTTGTAATTTCTTCAGGCTTACCAGAATTTTTAAGTTCCTCTGCAATAAGATCTTGTTCCTTTTTTAAAATGTCTTTTTGGATTTCATCTGAATTTAGTGCAATTGGATTTGATGCTGCTATATGCATTGATAATTGTTTGCCAAAAGATTTAACTTTTTCATTTTCTTCTGAAGTTTCAAGAGATACAACTACGCCTAATTTTGATACGTTATCTCTAATGACTGAATGTTGATAAATATAATTTTTAGAATTTTGATTTTCAATAGTTTTTGATTTTCCAATAGTAATTTTTTCACCAATCTTAGCAACTAATGCAACTAAATTTTCTTCAACTGTTTTATTATTAGACATTTTAGATTTATTTAATTTTAATAAATCAGATGAGCAATTGTTGTTAATATCGCTAAGTTCTTTAACAAAATTTATAAAATCATCGTTTTTTGCAACAAAATCAGTTTCACAATTAACTTCTATAATTGAAGTTTTACTTGAATTTCCACTAACAACTATTACTCCTTCTTTAGCATCTCTTGACATTTTTTTTGAAGCTTTAGCTATTCCTTTTATTCTTAAAATTTCTGCAGCTTTTTCAAGATTATCATTAGCTTCTTTAAGTGCGGAATTACAATCTTTAAAACCTGCTCCAGTAGATTGTCTTAATTTTTTGATTTTATCAATATCACTCATTTATAGATTTTTAGTTTATTTTAACGTCTTTTTTATCTTTAGAGGGTTTATTTATAATGTTTGATTTTTTATCTTCATTTTTTTTATCAGTTTTCGCCTCTGTTTCATTTGGAAGATTTTTATTTGCGATATTAATTGTCTCCTTTACTAAATTACAATAAAGTTCAATTGATCTTCTTGCATCATCATTACCCGGGATAGGATAATCTATATTTTCTGGATTAGAGTTTGTATCTAGAATTGCAATAATAGGTATATTTAACTTTATTGCTTCTTTAATTGCTAATGATTCATAATTAGTATCAATTACAAAAATTAGATCTGGTGTTTTTTTCATATCCTTAATTCCACCAAGAGATCTTTGCAATTTGTCTCTTTGCGTTCCCATTTTTAAGAGTTCTTTTTTAGTAAATCCTCTGTTCTCAGAAGTGAGATTTTTATTAAGTATATCTAGTTTCCTTATGGAATTAGAGATTGTACCCCAGTTAGTTAACATTCCACCTAACCATCTGTGATTGACATAGTATTGATCAGTTTCTTTTGCTAAATTTGCAATATTATCAGATGCTTGTTTTTTGGTTGAAACAAAAAGAATTTTTCCTCTATTTAATATTGTTTCATGAACCTTTTCTAAAGCAATTTTTATAAGTTCTATAGTTTGAGTTAAATCAATGATATGAATAGAATCTCTTCTTCCAAAAATATATTTTTTCATTTTAGGATTCCATCTTAAGGTTTTGTGCCCAAGGTGTACTCCAGCTTCTAATAATTGTTCAATAGTTATATTAGGTATTGTCATGTTCCTTCCCGGTTATGCCTCCACAGTAATGCCCTTAGGGACCGGAGGTTTTTCAACCAAATACTGTGTGCGTGTTAATTTTTCTGGTTTTTTACAATTTTTTTCAAATAATACAAGTTTTATTTTAATGTATTTTTAAAGATACTCCAACATTTTTAAGCTTAGATATAATTTTTTGATCAATTTTTCTTTTTTTTGTAAGTTTAAATTGATGTGCAATATTATGATTTTTAATATTCAAAGTAACATCTGTTTCGCCAGGTAAAGATATAAGTTCTTTTATTTCATTTAATTTATTTATATCTCCTGAATTAATTTCAAGAAATTTAATTGGCAAATTAGAGAGATCACTTATATTTGTTATGCTTCTTACATTGATTCTTGTAGAAGATCCATCAGATGAAATATTTTTTATTAAATTTAAAAATATAGAGTTACCTTCTTTTAAAATTTCTCTTTTTTGTTCAAAAAGATCTGAGAACACAAATAATTCAAAAACACCATCTAAATCAGTAAATCTTATAATCGCATAAGACAAACCTTTTTGATTTTTTTTTTCTTGAATTTTTAAAATAGTTGCTGCGATAGTAGCTTCTTTCATTTTTTCATCGAGATTAAAATTACTAAAGTTAACAATATTATATTGTGGGAAGAAATCTTTAAATTGATTTAAAGGATGATCAGAAATAAAGAAACCTAAAGTTTCAAATTCTTTAGATAATCTCTCCTCAAAGGCAAAATCATTTATATTTTTTAATAATTCATTTTGATTATTACTTTTGTTCTCATCGAACAAATTAATTTGATTTATTAATTTATCTTCAAACAAACTTTTAGATTTTAAAATTAAGTTTGGAATAGACTCTAATAAAGATTTTCTATTTGAAGTAAAACAATCAAATGCTCCTGCCTTTACTAATCCCTCTAATTGAAGTTTATTTATATCTTTTGGGTCTGTTCTACTTATAAAATCAAACAAATTTTTAAATATACCATTTTTAATTCTCTCTTTTACAACGTTTGAAATTGACTCATATCCAACATTTTTAATTGCTCCTAATGCATAATAAAAATTATTTTCTTTAGCGGTAAAATTAGCAAAACATTCATTAATATCAGGTCTAATGATTTTTATATTCATTCGCTTAAGTTCTTCATGAAATTCACTTAACTTTTTTTGATTTGAAAGTTCCATAGACATTGATGCAGAAAAAAATTCACTAGCATAATAATATTTTAGATATGCCGTCTGATAGGCTATTACTGCATATGCTGCTGCATGGCTTTTATTAAAACCATATTCTGCAAAAGGTTCGATTTTCATAAAAATACCTGCTGCTACATCCTTTGCTATTCCATTTTTTTCAGCTCCATTAATAAACCTTTGCTTTTGTTTTTCTAATTCTGCTCTCTTTTTTTTACCCATTGCTCTTCTAAGTATGTCAGCTTCACCAGGAGTAAATCCAGACAATACTTGAGCTATTTGCATAACTTGCTCTTGATAAATAATAACACCATAAGTAGGTTCTAAGATATCTTTAAGCTTTGGATGTAAATAATCTGGATCTCTTTTTCCATGTTTACAATCATTGTAAATTGGTATGTTGCTCATTGGACCAGGCCTATATAAGGCTACTAAAGCAATAATATCTTCTAATCTATTTGGTTTCATATTTATCAAAGCATCTTTCATTCCTGAACTTTCCAGTTGAAATAATCCAACTGTTTTACCTTGTGATAGTAATTTAAAAACATTTGAGTCCTCATAATTTATATTTTGTATATCAAAATTTTTATTTACTTTTTCTTTTATAATTTTTTGCGTCTTATTAATAACTGTGAGTGTTTTTAATCCTAGGAAATCAAATTTAACTAACCCAGCATTTTCAGCTGAATACATATCAAATTGTGTGGAAGGTAATAATAGATTTGATGATTGATCTTTATACAGAGGGACAATTGTATTTAATTTTTTATCAGCAATTACAACACCTGCGGCATGAGTAGCAAAATTTCTATTTAATCCTTCGAGTTGCAAGGATAAATCAATAAGTTTTTTTACTCTATTATCTTCTTTAATTAACTTTTGTAGACGAGGTTCTGAATTAATACATTCTTGAAGTTTCATAGGTCTAGAAGGATCAAATGGTATCATTTTACAAATTGAGTCAACAAAACCGTAAGGTAATCCAAGCACTCTACCAACGTCTCTTATAACCATTCGCGCTTTAAGTTTTCCAAATGTTATAATGTGGGCAACACTATTTTTATATTTAGTATTTAAATAATTAAAAACTAGATCCCTTTTTTCTTCACAAAAATCTATATCAAAATCTGGCATAGAGATTCGATCAGGATTTAAAAACCTTTCAAATATTAAATTAAATTTTATAGGATCAATATCTGTAATAGATAAACACCAAGCAACAAGAGATCCTGCACCAGATCCTCTACCTGGACCAACTGGTATATCATTATTTTTTGACCATTTGATATAATCTGAAACTATTAAAAAATAACTTGAATATTTCATTTGATTTATAATCTTAATTTCATGAATTAAACGATTTTTATAGAGATCATAAATATTTTTGTTATTTCCATTTTTATTTTTATTAATTAAATTCTTCTCAAATTTTTCGTTAAGACCTTTAAAGGCTTCAATTTCTAAAATTTTTTCAGAACCTTTATCGCTATTTGATATAATTTCTGGCAATAAAGGTTTGGAGTTTTTAGTTTTGAAGCTACATTTATATGGTAAATAATAATTATTTAATAATGCTTCTGGTAAATCAGAAAATAAATCAAACATTTCATTATCTGATTTTAAGTTATGATCTCTAGATAATTTTTCTCTACTTTTGTCATTTACATAAGTTTTATTTTTTATACATAATAAAGCATCATGTGCTTCATACATGGTTTTATCAATATAAAATACTTCATGTGTTGCAATTATGGGTAATTTAAGTTCATTAGATTTAACTAAATTAAATTGTTCCAATTGTTTTGCGTTGAAATTCTTATGTCTTTGAATTTCAATATAAAAATCGTTTTGGAAGCTATTATTTAAAAGAGCATACAATTCATTGATATATTGTAATTTATTTTTTTTAAGAAGATTATTAGATAATGAGTTAAAAGAACCAGATAAAATAATAATTCCATTTGGATTATTTAACAAATCTTGAATATCGCAACAAGGGACTGTGTCTTCTAAATTGTTTAAATAAGAATCTGATGATAATTTTAGAATAGTTTCATAGCCTTTATGATTTTTTGCAATAATAGGTATTGCTCCAATTTCATTTTTAAATTTAAAATTAATTTGTGTACCAATAATAGGTTGTGTTCCAGCTTTTGATATTTCCTCAGAAAATTCTAAAGCACCACATAAATTATTTGTATCAGATAAACCAATAGATTTAATTTTATTTTCTTTACAAAAATTTTTAAGATCATCAATTTTAACAGCACCCTCACAAATAGAATATTGTGTATGAATTTTTAAATGATTAAAATTTTGATTATTTTCTTGCATGAGTAGATTTTAACTTACCATTAATTAGCTGTAATCTACAATCGGCTAAATTAGCGAAATATCTATTATGAGTTGCATATATTATTATTCTATCTTTAGATTTTAAATTAAATAATATGTTAAAAAATTGTTTAGCAGTTTTGTGATCTAAATTTCCAGAAGGTTCATCTGCGATAACTACATTTGGTGAATTTATTAGTGCTCTAGCAATTGCGATTCGCTGGTTCTCGCCTCCTGACAATTCAGATGGAAAATGATCAGAGCGATTATTTAATTTTAATTTACTTAATAATATTTCAGCTAATTTTAAACTCTCATAATATGATTTACCATTTGCTATACCAGAAAGATAAATATTTTCTTTAGCTGTAAAATCATTTAACAAATTTTTCTCTTGATAAATAATTCCAAAGTTGTTTGATCTTAATTTGTCATTAACTTTACTTTCATTAAAATTAATCTTTTTTTTTTTAAAAAATATATTTCCTCTTGATGGTCGATCTATTAATGACAATATATTTAGTAGCGTTGATTTACCTGACCCTGATGGTCCAACTAAGGAATATATTTTTCCTCTTTTAAATTTGTAACTTAAATTTTTTAATACATAAACTTTTTTTTGATTATAATAAATTTTACTTAAGTTTTTTAATTCAATAAAATTATTCATATTTTAATGACTTAATTGCATCTAATTTTGAAGCTTTGATTGCAGGATATACAGAAACTAAGCATGTTATAATTATTGAAAATAAGCCAATTAAAAAAATTGACAAACTATCTATCTGTGAGGGCATTTTACTTAAAAAATAAATTTCTTCAGGAAATAAACTTATATTAAAAAGATTGCTAATTAATAATCTTATACTTTCGATATTTAATGAAAACATTATACCAATTATTATTCCAGTTAATGTTGAAAAAGTACCTATAAGAAATCCAACTAAAAAGAATATTTTAGCTATTGAATTGTTTGATACGCCAATTGTTTTTAAAATTGCAATATCTCGTGTTTTATTTTTTACTAAAATAGTTAAGCCTGAAATAATATTAAAAGCTGCAATTAAAATTATTAATGATAGAATTATAAACATAACATTTCTCTCAACTTTTAGTGCAGAAAATAAGGACTGATTGAGATCTGCCCATGAACTTAATAAGTTATCTTTATAAATATTTTGGAATATTTTTTTTTTACTCTCTATATTATTAGGATTATTTAAAAAAACTTCTAAATATCTATTTTGTTTGTCTAAATCAAAAAACTCTTCTAAATCATTTAAATTTAAAAATGCTATATTTATGTCAAATTCATTTATTTCACTTTCAAAAATAGACTCAACTATAAAAGATTTTTGTCTTGGTAAACTGCCTGCTATTGACATAATATTTGTTGGTGAAATTACACTTACTTTATCTCCTATATCAACATTCAATAAAAAACTTAGCTCTCTACCAATTGAAATGTGATTATATGAAATATTTTTATTTCCAAAAAAATTTTCATTATTTACTACTTTTAATTTTTTAAAATCGTCTCTTAAGTAGCCTCTCAAAATAATACCTTTAGTATAATTATTGTGAATTATAACTGCTTCACCATTATTGCTCAAAAAAAATTGGTCAGATATTTCTATTATCAAGTCGTTTCTTAATTCATTTAGATTAATTGGATTTTGATTCGGGAATATTTTTAGATGTGGATTAAATCCATTAATTTTATTAATTAATTCTGTCCTAAATCCATTCATAACAGACATAACCACAATTAATACTGCAACGCCAAGACTTATGCCCAAAAATGAAAAAGTAGAAATTATGTTAATAAATCCATCTTTTTTTTTTGTAAACAGATATCTGATTGCTATCTTTCTTTCTAAAAGTGTAATCAATTTATTTTTTTACTTTTTAATATTTTAATTATATTTTCTAATGAAATGTATTTTGGCTCTTCGTTAATTTCTTTAAACTCAATTTTTTGTTGATTAAAATTATTACCAATGATTATTTGAAATGGAATTCCTAGTAAATTAAATTTTTTAATTTTAGATGATAGATTTTCTTCTGTATCATCAATCAAAACATCAATTTTATTTTCTATTAGTGCATTATAAATATTATTTGCTTTTTCTAAGTTTGAGTTGTCATTTTTATTTATAATTGGAAGAATACAACAATCATATGGCGAAACTGTCATAGGCCACTTCATGATTTCTTTAGTATCATCATATTTAGCCTCAATTATTGCTCCTACTAACCTTGAAACACCTATTCCATAAGATCCCATTTTAACAAATTCTTTTTTTCCATTAAAATCAACACTAGCATTCATCGATTTGGAATATTTGTCTCCAAAATAAAAAATATGTCCAACCTCAATACCTTTTGTTTGTAGTCTAAAATTTTCTGGTACATTTGTTTCAAATTTTACCTTATTAAACTTTTCATCAGTTACAGAGTAAAATTTATCATAATCATTTCTTAGTTTAATTAGTGAATTTTTATCTATTGTTGTTTTTGCGCTATCTACTTCAAATATTCTTTTGTCTGTAAAAATCTTACTTTCACCTGTGTCAGCCAAAATAATAAACTCATGTGAAAGATTACCACCAATAGGACCTGTATCTGCAGCCATTGGAATTGCTGAAAGTTCCATTCTTTTAAATGTGTTTAAATAAGAAAAAAAAAATTTATTATATGAGTAATTTGCCTCTTCATCTGAAATATCAAATGAATAAGCATCTTTCATATAAAATTCTCTACACCTCATTATTCCAAATCTGGGTCTTAATTCATCTCTAAATTTCCATTGAATATGATACAATAATTGTGGCAATGATTTGTAAGATTTAATTGAAGATCTAAATATTTCTGTAACTAATTCTTCATTTGTTGGTCCATACAACATTTCTCTATTTTGACGGTCTTTAAATCTTAACATTTCTTCACCATAATCTTCATACCTTCCACTTTCTTTCCAGATTTCACTGGATTGAATTGTGGGCATCAATATTTCTTGCACACCCACCCTATTTTGCTCTTCACGTACTATATTCTCAATTTTTTTCATAACTTTAAAACCTAAAGGGAGCCATGAATATATTCCTGCGGAGGATTGCTTTATCATGCCAGTTCTCAACATTAATTTATGTGATTTAATTTTTGCCTCAGTAGGATTATTTTTAAGTATCGGAATAAAAGATTTTGAAAAATACATATCTTAAATTATATCAAAAAATTTCTTAGGTTAAGATAATTATATTGCACTAAATAATATAATATTAAAAATATCACAGTCGATAATACTGTAGTATATATAAATTTTTTGATTATTTTAGGATTCTCAGGAGATCCTGGGTCTTCACCTTCAATTTTTATAATTTTATTTCTATTTACATCTATTGGTAACAATGAAAAAAACACAATCCACCAGATTATTACATAAATTACAATTGATCCTGTTATTCCCAATTTAAATCCTAATCAGTTTAATACTAGTTAAAGGTTTTTTACCCGTAATTTCTTTAGTAATTTTTCTACAAGATATTTTAATTGCATCTATAATATTATCTTTTTGGCTTTGGTTATTTAAAGAAAATGTTCTAGCTGTTTTTTCAATTATATTCTCTAATTCATACATATAATCTTGGTCGTTATCAATTGGTAAACCGCTATAATTTAAAATTGGTTTATTATGAATATTACCTTTTGGAGTGATTAAAATAGTAACATCAAGAATTCCATTTGCAGAAATGTTCCTTCTTTCTTTAATGGATCGAGCATCTTCTTCAACAGGTATATTACCGTCTACATATAGACGTCCGCTTGGAGCTTTGTCAAAAACTTCAGGCTTATCACCCGGAGACAATTTAACAATATCTCCATTTTCTACTCTAACTGTAGAAGGTATCTGCATTTCTTTTGCAAAATTTATATGTTCAATCATATGTCTATGTTCTCCATGAACGGGGATAATTGATTTTGGTCTAACCCAATTATACATGTCTTTTAAATCTTCTCTATTTGGATGTCCTGAAACATGAATAAATTCATTTTCCTCTGAAATTACTTCTATACCTTCTCTTACAAGTTGATTATGCAATTTATAAAGTTTTTTCTCATTTCCTGGAATTATTTTTGATGAAAAAATGACTGCATCATTTCTTTCAATAAAAACATCTGGATGTGTATAATTTGCAATTCTCATCATTGCTCCCATTGGTTCACCTTGGCTACCTGTACAAAGATAAATTATTTTTTCACGTCCAATATTTTTCGCATCTCTTGAATCGACTGGATCTATTACATTTTTTAAATAACCACATTCCCTTGCTGCTTTAAAAATTCGGTGCATAGATCTTCCCACAAGGGCAATTTGTCTTCCAGTTTTCTCTGCACAGTAAAATACACTTTCCATTCTCGCAACATTCGATGCAAAAGATGTTACGATAATTCTTTTATTTAATCTTTCAATTATTTTTAACATATTTTTTCTTACATCCATTTCTGAACCCGACCTACCCATACTAAATACATTAGTTGAGTCACACACCATGGCGAGAACACCTTCATCTCCAATTTTTTTCAGTTTATCCTCGTCAATTTTATTACCTATAAGAGGGTTGGGATCACATTTCCAATCTCCTGTATGAAGGACAGTTCCTAAAGGAGTTTTTATTTTTAATCCGTTTGGTTCAAGAATTGAATGGGTTAATGTTACGAACTCAATTTCAAATAAACCAAGATTTAATTTTCCATTTAATTCAATTATTTTTAAATTTGAAGTTATATCTATTTTCTTTTCTTTAAATTTTTCTCTAACAAGAACTGCAGTAAAAGGAGTGGCATAAATATTACATTTAATTTTTGGCCAAATATGTGCAATAGCACCTATGTGATCTTCATGTGCATGCGTTAATATAATTCCTAAAACATCCTCCTTTTTGTCAACAATAAAGCCAGGATCTGGATATATAAGATCAATACCTGGAATACTGTCATCCGCAAATGTGACTCCAACATCAACTATAATCCATTTTTGATTTTCGGGCTTACCGTATGCATATAGATTGAGATTCATTCCTATTTCACCTGATCCGCCTAGTGGGCAAAATAATAATTCTTCTTTCATAATTATAATAAATTTTTTGTTATCTTAATAATTCCATTTATCGTCAAATCTTTATCAACAACAGATTTACTGTTAATAGAATTTTTATACAAATCTGCAAGACCGCCAGTTAAAATTATCTTAAAACTAGATTTAGTCTGTCTTTTAATTAATTTTATCATATTGTCAATTAATCCAGCATATCCCCAATAAAAACCTGATCTTACAGCTTCATTGGTATTCTTGCCTACTACATATGATATTTTTTTTAAATTAATTTCTGGAATTAAAGAGGCTTTAGAAACTAATGTATTTAAGGATAAGTTAATACCTGGAGAAATTATACCTCCTAAATATTTTTTTTTCATTATTACATCAAAAGTAGTTGCTGTACCAAAATCGATAATAATATAGTTATTTTTTCCGTCTATAGCACCAATCGAATTTGCCAATCTATCAGATCCAACTTGTTTTTTATTTACTCTTATGTCTATTAATTTATCTAATTTTAATTTTTTAATTTCTTTTGTATTTATATTTAGTTTAGATCTAAAAAAAAATGAAAGTTTTTTATATATATTTGGAACAACACTACTAAATATAATATACTTAATATTATTTTTTTCTTTTAAAAAATATTTAAGTTTAACTTCGATTTTATTTTTACTTATTTCACTTGTTTTAATAATTATTTTTTTTTTTATTTTAAGATTTTCTCCTACCAGACAAATTTTTACTTCAGAATTACCAATATCACCAATTATATTCATTTAATTTTATCTAAATAGTTTTCGAAATTAATCTTAATTTCATTAGAAATTTTAGGGTTAGATATTTTTTTTTTTTGTAAATGAATTTATGTAAGTGGTTGGATAACCGATTATATTAGGGCTATGATTAATGTTCACACCAATTCCTATAATTGCAAATTTATTATTTTTAAAGAATACTATTTCCTGTAAAATGCCACAAACTTTTCTATTATTTATTAGTAAATCATTCGGTTTTTTTATTTTAATTTTTTTTTGCATTAGTTTAATCAAAGAATTTTTAACTATTTGGCAGCTTATAAAGGTTAACTTTTTTAAACTTATTCTTTTATTTAAACTAAAGAAAATTGACATAAATAGGTTATTAGTAATAGATATCCATTTTTTTCCATATCTTCCTCTACCTTTTGTTTGATTTTTTGCAATAATAATTCCTGAAGGAATTCCTTTTTTTATTTTTTTTATAGCTATATCATTTGTGCTAGTTACAGATTTAAAAGTATATTTTTTAAGTTTCATTAAATTAAGTTAATTCTAGAAACTACTTCAATAAGTATTCCTGGATATATAAAGTAAAGTATTAAAATTCCAGTTGAAATAGCTAAAGTAAATTTTAATCCAATATTATGATCTTTTTCAAATATTTCATTTGGTTTATCAAAATAAATTATTTTAATTAATCTTAAATAATAAAATGCAGCCACAACAGTTGATAAAAGTCCTATTATAGCTAAAAAATACATTGATTGTTCAATGACAGCCATAAATATATAAAATTTTGCAAAGAAACCTGCTAATGGTGGAATGCCTGCTAATGAAAATAATACAATAAGTAATGCGATTGAAAGTATCGGATGATTTGAGGATAATCCTGATAAATCCTCAATTTTTTCATAAAAAATATTTTTTTTTCTCAACATAAATAAGCATGAGAAAAAGGCTAAGGTCATTGCTAAATATATTGAAATATATATTACTGAACTTTGAATTCCTTGATTAGTTCCTGACGCTAATCCAGCAAGAGCATAACCCATATGTCCAATTGAGCTGTATGCTATTAATCTTTTCAAATTAAATTGTCCTATGGCAGCAACTGCACCAAAAATCATAGAAGCAATTGAAATAAATACAAGTATAGTTTGCCATTGATCAATTAAATTTACAAATGGTGTATATAAAAATCTAATAAAGACTGTTAATGCAGCTACTTTAGGTAATGCTGCAAAAAATAAAGTAACAGATGTTGGGGACCCTTGATAAACATCAGGTGCCCACATATGAAAAGGGACTGCAGATATTTTAAATGCTAGACCTACAATTATGAATACTAGACCAAAAATTACTCCATATTCTATATTTAAAGACGTATTAGATATAAGGTTAAAGTTAGTAGAGCCTGAAAAACCATAAACTAATGAACAACCATATAATAAGAGACCTGAAGACAAAGCACTTAGTACAAAGTATTTTAAACCAGATTCAGAAGATAATACATTATCCCTGTTAAATGATGCTAAAACATATAAAGCAAGAGACTGGAGTTCCAAACCTAAATAAAAAACAATTAGATCATTTGAACTTATCATAACCATCATACCAAGAATTGAACTTAAAATTAATATTGGATATTCAATCTTTAAAATATTTAGCGATTTAAGATACGTGAATGAAGAAATCATTATAAATATTGATGAAATTATAGTTAGAGATTTCATAAAAGTTGATAAATTATCAATTTTATAACTTTGATTAAAAATAAGTGTTTCATTTATAGAAAATAAATTTACAACTAGAGCTAAAAGTATAATTAAAGTCATTGTTGACAAATTATAAATTAATTTTTCACTATTTTTTTTAAACACACCTAGCATTAATAAAAACATTATTGAAAGTGATAAAAAAATTTCTGGGAAGATTAAATCTAAATTTATCATAATTTTCCTGCTGTATATGTATTTAAATTCGAATTAAATAAGTTTATTAAACTCTCAACAGAAGCAGATGTTGTACTTAATAAAGGATCTGGATAAAATCCAAAAATTATTGATGTAAATGCAAGTAAAGATAAAATAATCATTTCAGATTTATTTAAATCTTTAAGTTTATTAATTTCTGAATTCGATATCTCTCCAAAGACTATTCTTCTATAAAGCCATAGCATATATGCAGCACCTAAAATAACTCCTAAACTAGCAATAGTAGCTACTAAAAAATTTACTTTAAAAGTCCCAAGTAAAATCAAAAATTCACCTACAAATCCAGTTGTTCCTGGTAAACCAAGTGAGCCCAAAGTAAAAACCATAAATACAATTGCGTATCTTGGCATTACTGAAACTAAGCCTCCATATTTACTTATTTCTCTTGTATGCATTCTCTCGTAAACTACACCAACACATAAAAATAGTGCTGCAGAAATTATTCCATGGCTTATCATTTGAAATATACTTCCCTCTATTCCTTCAGGTGTCATTGTAAATATTCCCATTGTTACAAAGCCCATATGAGCGACGGAAGAATATGCAATAAGTTTTTTCATATCTTCCTGCATTAAAGCAACTAAAGAGGTATAAATGATAGCAATTAAACTTAGACCAAAAACAAGAGGCACAAAAAATTCAGAAGCAATTGGAAAGAGGCCAACAGAAAACCTTATAAAACCATAACCTGCCATTTTTAATAAAATAGCAGCAAGTAATACAGATCCTGCCGTAGGCGCTTCTACATGTGCGTCTGGAAGCCAAGTATGAACGGGCCACATTGGAGTTTTTACAGCGAAAGAACTAAAAAAAGCTAACCATAAAAGATTTTGAAATTTTGGATTTATTCCAATTTGATAAAGTTCAACTACATCTGTCGTACCAGTCATCCAGTATATAGTTATTATTGCAACTAACATTAGTACTGATCCTAGTAAAGTATATAGAAAGAATTTGAATGCAGAGTAAACTCTTCTTTCACCACCCCAAATTCCAATAATTAAGAACATAGGAATTAATCCTGCCTCAAAAAATAAATAAAATATAACTAAATCTAGAGAACAAAAAACTCCAATCATCATTGTTTCCATAAAAAGTATCGCTACAAGAAAATCTTTTAGTCTATTTTTAATTGTAGAATTTACTGAAATAATACATAAAGGAGTTATGAAAGTTGTTAAAATAATAAATAAAACTGATATTCCATCAATTCCTACTTTGTAATTAATAAAATCTTTTAACCAAACTCTTTGTTCAACAAATTGAAAACCTGAAGAATTTTTATCAAACTCATACCAAAGATATAAAGACAAAACAAAATTAGCCAAAGAAACAAATAAAGAAATATATTTTGCTGCATTATAATTTGAAGAAGATCTGCCAAATAAGATAAATATTGCTCCAATAGTTGGAAGAATTATTATTGAAGATAAAATAGGAAAATCCATTATTTAATTATTATTATTGTTAATATTAATGAAAAACCAATAAGCATAACAAATGCATATTGATATATAAAACCTGTTTGAAATTTTGTGGCCTTTATTGAAAAATATTTAAATAAATTTGATAAACCATCAGGACCAAATCTATCAATAACTAAACCATCTATTTTTTTCCAAAAATATTTTCCTAAAAATTTAGATGACTTAACAAATAAAATTTCATACAACTCATCAAAATACCATTTATTTTTAAGAAATAAGTAAATTGGTCTATTTGAGTTTACCAAGCCATTTATGAATGATTTATTTTTTAAAAAAATATAATAACTAAATGGTATTGAGATTGTTACTAATACTGGTGTTAGATATAATATATATTTTGGAGGATGTTCTGCTGATAGAGATTCCAAAAAGAAAATTGATCCGTCCCAAAAATTAATAAAATTTCCATGTCCAATAAATAAATCCTTAAAGATAAAACCAGATAATATTGATCCAATTGCTAAGATAATTAACGGCAATAGCATTACCAATGGTGACTCATGCACACTTGATATTGATTGATTTTTGTTATTATAATTTCCATGAAATGTTTTAAATATTAATCTCCATGAATAAACTGAGGTTAAAACTGCTGTGAATATACCTATAGCACAAGCATAGTATCCTACTGTATTTCCTTTTAAGTAAGCAAATTCAATTATTAAATCTTTAGAATAAAATCCAGATAAAAAAGGAAATCCAGTCAAAGCAAGAGTACCAATTATCATAAATGAATATGTGTATGGCAAATGTTTATACACGCCTCCCATTTTTTTAATATCTTGCTCGTCTTTAAAAGAATGAATGATTGAACCTGCTCCTAAGAATAATAAAGCTTTAAAAAAAGCATGGGTAAAAAGGTGAAACATTGCAATATTATAAGCGCCAACACCTGTAGCAAAAAACATATAGCCTAATTGACTACATGTCGAATATGCAATTATTTTTTTAATGTCATCTTGTACTAATGCAATTGAAGCAGCAAACAAGGCTGTAGACATCCCAATAATAGTTATGAAATTTAATATTATTGGAGAGTATTCATAAATTGGAGAGCATCTAACAACTAAAAATACACCTGCGGTAACCATAGTGGCTGCGTGAATAAGCGCTGAAACAGGTGTTGGTCCCTCCATAGCATCAGGTAACCAGGTATGTAAAAAAATCTGTGCAGACTTTCCCATGGCACCAATAAACAATAGAAAACAAATTAAATTAATTGAGTTAAATTCTAAACCTAAAAATTTTAAATTATTATCTTCATATAAGACTACTTGATTGAAAACCTGTTCGTAATTAACTGTTCCAAAAATATAAAATATCAAAAATATACCAAGGGCAAAACCAAAATCTCCAACCCTATTAACTATAAATGCTTTAATTGCGGCTGAATTAGCAGATGGTTTTTTAAACCAAAATCCAATTAAAAAATAAGAACAAAGACCCACACCTTCCCATCCAAAAAACAATTGTAGAAAATTATCTGAAGTTACCAGTACTAACATTGCAAAGGTAAACAATGATAGATAAGACATAAATCTTGGTTGGTGAGGATCGTGTGACATGTAGCCTATTGAATAAATATGAACTATTGCTGAGACTAAAGTAACTACTACAAGCATAATTGCAGATAATTGATCAATTTTAATCGACCAATTTACATCCAAAAAGCCTGAAGAAATCCACTTGGCAATTATAACATTACTTGAGTATCCATGAATTATTACGTCATAGAATAGATAAATTGATAATAGTGCTGCTATAGAAACAAATAAACTTGTGGTTATCTGAGATGCTTTATTTCCTATTTTTTTTCCAAAAAAACCTGAAATTATTGAGGCAAATAAAGGTAAAAAAATTATTAATTTTTCCATACTAACCTTTTAATTTTTCAATTTCCTCAACTCTAATTGTTCCTGTATTTCTAAAATAAACTACAATAATTGCTAAACCAATAGCTGCTTCAGCTGCGGCTACAGTCAAAATAAATAGTGTAAAGATTTGTCCACTTAAATCATTTATAAATATAGAAAATGATACTAAATTAATATTTACTGCTAAAAGTATTAGTTCGATACTCATTAAAAGAACAATCACATTTTTTCTATTAAGAAAAATTCCAATTAAGCCAATAGTAAATATTATTGCCCCAAGACTTAAATAGTGACCTAGTCCAATTTCAAACATCAATTTTCACTCCCTTGTTATTTGGTACATCAACAACTTTGACACCTTCTTTTCTTTCTCTTGAAATTTGTTTTACATAGCTTTGTCTTTTTAAGCCAGCACGTTGTCGAAAAGTTAAAACTATAGCTCCAATCATTGCTACTAACAAAATCATTCCTGATAACTGAAATAAATGAATATAATCTGTATATAAAATATTTCCTAAAGAATGGGTATTTGAAATATTTTCAGATATAGTAATTGAGGATGAATTTAATATGTCAGGTTTATACTTCCAACCTCCTACTACAATTAATAGTTCAAAAAAAATAATCAAACTAACTATTAATCCTAATGGAATATGGGAACTACTTTTTGATGAACCAAACCATTGATTTTTTTGCTGAGCAACATTTAACATCATTACTACAAATAAAAATAAAACTGCAACGGCACCTACATAAACAATCAACATAATCATTCCTAAAAATTCTGCACCTATCATGATGAACAAACATGAAATACTTATAAAATCTAATATAAGAAAAAAAACAGAATGTACTGTGTTTCTAGCTGCTGTAACCATAATGGCTGAAACAATTGCAATGAATGCAAATAAATAAAAAAAAACAGCGTGAGCTATCATTACTATCTATAAGGGTTATCTGCTTTTATGTTAGCAGCAAGTATATTTTCCCACCTATCTCCATTTTCTAAAAGTTTTTCTTTATTGTAATAAAGCTCTTCTCTTGTTTCTGTAGCAAATTCAAAATTTGGTCCCTGAACAATTGCATCTACTGGACAAGACTCTTCGCACAATCCACAATATATACACTTTAACATGTCAATATCATATCTAGTAGTTTTTCTACTGCCATCTTCTCTCTCTGATGACTCTATTGTTATTGCTTGTGCAGGACAAACTGCTTCGCAAAGTTTGCAGGCTATGCATCTTTCTTCACCATTAGGATATCTTCTTAAAGCATGCTCTCCTCTAGCCCTTGGACTAACCTGACCTTTTTCAAATGGATAATTTATAGTTTTTTTTGATTTAAATACTTCTTTAATTGCAATTAATAAACCTGAGATAAAGTCTATCATAAATATAGTTTTAAATAATCTACTTAATTTCATATTTGCTCCGGTAGTAAATCAAAATAAAGTAAATAACCTGCAGTTAATACAACCCAAATTAATGATAATGGTAAAAATATCTTCCATCCTAATTTCATTAATTGATCATACCTATATCTTGGAACAATAGCTTTAACTAATGCGAAAAGTATAAATAAAAATAATATCTTAAATATTAACCAAACTGGAGAAGGAACAATTGATAAAGCTTCAATCTCTAATGGAGGTAGCCATCCACCTAAAAATAGTATGGAAGCCATTGCACACATTAAAAGAATATTTGCATATTCACCTAACCAAAACATAGCATACATCATTCCCGAATATTCTGTTTGATATCCAGCAACTAATTCAGCTTCAGCTTCAGGTAAATCAAATGGTGGTCTATTTGTTTCTGCTAAAGCTGAGATAAAGAAAATCACAAACATTGGAAATAATGGAAGTACAAACCACATATTTTGTTGTGCTAAAACTATATCATTTAAATTTAGAGAACCCACACATAACAAAACGTTAATAATTATAACACCGATAGAAACTTCATAAGATACCATTTGTGCAGCCGACCTTATTGCTCCAAGGAAAGGGTACTTTGAATTTGAGGCCCATCCACCCATAATTATTCCATAAACACCTAAGGAGGAAATAGCAAATAAATATAAAATCCCAACATTAATATCAGCTAGAACTAAATTTTCACTAAAAGGTATAACTGCCCATGCCACTAGTGCTAATGTCATAGTAATTATTGGAGCTAATATAAATATAATTTTATTTGAACTAGCGGGAATTATTATTTCTTTAAACATATACTTTAATGCATCTGCTAAAGACTGAAGTAAGCCAAAAGGACCGACTACATTTGGACCTCTTCTTTTTTGGACAAAAGCCCAAACTCTTCTATCAAGCCAAACTATCATTGCTACAGTTACAAGGACTGGAATAAGTAAAAATAAAATTTTATAAATTTCATCAAATAATATGTATAAACTATTCATAACTAACCTTCAGTTCCTGTTTTTTTAAAATTTGAACGTAAGGATCTACATTCCGTCATAGTCTTTGAATTTCTAGCAATAACATTTGAAAAGTAGTAATCAATATTATCAATTAATATTTTTTCATTTATAAAATTAAATTCAGTTTTAATAAATTCTTTTTTTTTATTTTGATTAAGATAATTGAACATATTATCTATAAGTTCACTTTTATTTTTAAATAAAATTTTATTGTGTGTGTAATTTGAAATTTCATTTATTATTTGCCAATCTTCTTTAGCAAGCTCAGTTGGATAAGATGCTTTATACGCTTTTTGAATTTTACCTTCTAGGTTTGTATAGTAGCCATCTTGTTCGGTAAATGCTGCTCCCGGTAAAATTAAATCTGAATTTTTTGCTCCTAAATCACCATGTGAGCCAATGTATACGACAAACATTCCATTTCTATTTATCTCTAAGTTATCCTGACCAATTAAAAAAAGTAAATCAATTGATCCTTCCTGTAATTTTTCTAGTAAAATATTTCTACCATTATTAGAACTAAATAAACTTAAATCATAAGATCCTACTGTAGAAGCGTTCTTTGATAATACGTTTAGCGAATTCCATTCATTGTTAATTTTATTATTTTTAATTAAGAATTTTTTCATTTCTTCAAATATGTATTGACCAGATTTTTGTTTTAATACCGATTGTCCAATAATAATGATTGGTTTAGATGAATTTATAATTGCATCAGATAATTTATTCTTACCCTCAACAATTTCTTTAATTAAATTAGATGAGTTATCTAATATCTCATATGGGTATGTTTGATTACCAATATCATTGGTTGAATAAATTGGTATTTTAGATTTTAAATATGACTTTCTAATTCTAGAATTAAGCATTGTAGCTTCAAATCTAGGATTACAACCAATCATTAAGATTAAGTCTGAATTCTCTATACCTGAAATCCTACTATTAAATCTATAATTTTGTGTATCAGAAAAGTTAACATAATAATTTTCCGATCTTGAGTCTATTAAATTTGATTTTAATACTTTATTAAATAATTCTTTAGCAGCATATGCTGTTTCCATATTTATTAAATCCCCTGTTGAGCAGGCAATTTTATCTTTTTTTGTATTTTCTATTTTTAATTTTAGAATTTCGTATGCTTCATCCCATGAAACTTTTTTAAATTTATTTTCATCTTTAACATAAGGTGTATCAAGTCTTTGATTTTTTAATCCATCACATGCATATCTAGTTTTATCAGAAATCCACTCTTCATTAATATCTTCGTTTATTCTTGGAAGTACTCTTTTTACTTCCCATCCGAAAGTGTCTACCCTAATGTTAGAACCTACAGCATCCATTACATCAATTGACTCAGTTTTTTTTAATTCCCATGGCCTTGCTTCAAATACATATGGTTTTGAGGTTAATGCTCCAACTGGACATAGATCAATGACATTAGCAGATAATTCTGACTCCATTGTTTTTTCAAGATATGTGGTGATTTCCATATTTTCACCTCGACCAATTGCTCCCAATTCAGGTACACCAGCTACTTCTGTCGCAAATCTTATACATCTTGTACAGTGTATGCATCTTGTCATCTGAGTTTTGATTAATGGTCCCATATATTTTTCAGGAACTTGTCTTTTGTTTTCTTTAAATCTTGATTTGTCTACCCCATAAAACATAGATTGATCTTGTAGATCGCATTCTCCTCCCTGATCACAGACAGGACAATCTAATGGATGATTGACTAACAAAAATTCCATTACGCCTTTTCTTGCTTTCTCAACCATGCTTGTATTTGTTTTGATATTCATTCCTTCTGCAACAGGCATAGCACAAGATGCAACAGGTTTGGGTGATTTCTCGATTTCAACTAAACACATTCTGCAGTTTCCTGCTATTGATAGTTTTTCGTGATAACAAAATCTTGGTATCTCGTATCCTGCTTGTTCACACGCTTGAAGTACAGTAAGCCCATCCTCTACTTCTATTTCTCTATCATTGACTTTTAATTTAAGCATTCTCTTTTTCTAACAAATGTTGGTCGACTAAATATGGATTTTTTTGGCCAGTGTTTACTAATGGGTTAAAGTTATTTCTCTCCTCAATTTCTTTTTTAAAATGTCTCAGTAAGCCTTGAACTGGCCATGAAGAACCTTCACCAAAAGCACATATAGTGTGTCCCTCGATTTGTTTTGTAACATCCATCAACATATCAACCTCTTCTCTTGATGCTTCGCCTTTAGCCATTCTTTCTAACATTCTCCACATCCATCCTGAACCTTCTCTACAAGGTGTACATTGTCCACAACTTTCATGTTTATAAAATCTAGCAATTCTAG
>MDSZ01000855.1_pt1 | contig 29149 bp, 15 predicted proteins | sample 811201 | NCBI WGS metagenome assembly MDSZ01 (sample SAMN05326647, study PRJNA326480) | marine metagenome | isolation source: seawater | place: Indian Ocean: North | collected 2010 | reverse complement strand
GTCTACTGTCAATATACATAGCGCCCACGTAAGAATGGATCACGTAAATACTACATATACTGATGTAAGTGGCAACTTTAATATATTCGCCAGTGGTGGTAATGTACTCAATCCTGTATTTAATATATATTCTAGTGGCGGCGGGGAGATTTTCTTCGACTCAGGTATACTGTTTACTGAAGGTTCTTTAGTTCCAAGGTCTGGGCTAAATCTAAACGTCAGTGGGGCATTCCAATCTGAAGAAGGCTTAAACCTGTATTCTATCTCCGTGGGGGTCATTGATTCGTCTTGGAATCCTTCTGGTATGTCTCTGAACATATCCGGCGAACTTAGACCTATTTCTGACTCTAGCGGTATGTTCAATCTTGTTATGCCAGAAGTGCTTGGCTTTGATAATGTTAAAGTACCTTTATTTATATCAAACCTAGATTTGGGTAATCGTCCTTCTGGGGGATACTTGGATCTATTCACATACGCTGTTTCTGGCTATAATGAAAGTGGAATTTTAGGTCTAAGACCTCTCCCTCAAAATCTATTCACATCTGGCAGATCTGCTGGAGGAATCTTAGGTTTATCGTCTGGAGACCTACCATTATATACTGCTGGTTTTGGAAAGCCAGAAGACAGATTCCCATCTTCGCAGATGAGCTTATTCATAGACACACCACAAAACGTAAGAGTGTCTATGCCTTTACACATCTTGAATATAAGAAAAGAGGCTACAAGTACGACTTCGTCGGTGGACGGCGGAGGAAGCGTATTAGGTATAAACCTGTTTATGGCTAATTATGGAGGCCAAGGTTCAGACTACTTAATGTGGTACAATAATAACTTTGGCACATCTATAGAGCAAAAAGATAACCAATATGCATCAGTGCCTGTCGGTAACGAGATTAGAGGTGTCGATCTATTTGGATTTGGGTCTTGCACAGGCAACAGCCCAGATAAAGCAATAGACTCTGCCGTTATAACACACGACACAGTTTGGAGACCAAGGACGTGTGAAGAAGGTGGTATATTCAGGGCCACCGCAACCTATAATAATCCAACCACATCTGGCTTTGGTGATACCGTTGGCTACTCAGGCAATTATTATGGTATTAGGAAGTATACCGGACTGTCACCCTCTAACTCATTCCAAGTGACATTGAATATAGTTACTGGGGATACTGACTCGATCCCCGTGCCTAGAGAATTTGAAGAGTGGGAGTATGGCCACTGTGGACCAAGACACTTTGTTGACGCTGGAGGAACTAGCGGCTGCTGCGCTACCGATTGCGAACAAAGCATAGTTTATTCTGGAGTTAAGCTGATAGGTGACTATCCTTTAGTAGACACTAATTACCCAGTAGACATGCGTAATGCAACTCCCCCATCCGGTAGAAACTTGGGAGATCAATACGGTAGAACGGTCTCTGTTGTTAACGATTTAATGGCTGTAGGTTCCCCAAAACTACAGGTTCCGTTTGCAGATTTCTTTGACGGTACGGAATCGCAGATAGACGACGCTGGAGCTATTTTCTTATACAGAAGAGGTCAAGACGTAGCTGGAAGAAAAGCCGATTGGAGCATGGAAGACAAGCTAATGCTTCCATCTGGATATAGAAAAGATTATATTGAAAGAACAGTAGAAAATCTAGTACGGTATGATCAATGGGCTATATCCGGCAACAAGTGGAACATAGGCCAAGAAGGTAGACAGCTAGGTTACTCCCTAGATATATGTTCCAGCGGTGACAGAGAAACGGTTGTGGCTGGAGCGCCATTTGCAAAATGGTCGAGAGAGTTCATAGATATTAAATCGTCTGGATTACCCGTCTCAATGGTTGTGTTTACAGACGCATTTAATTATAGCAAAAAGAAAGTGGAGCAGATCGCTTCTGTTGCCAGAAAGTGGGATATACTTTATAAATACTTTGCTGCCCCTTGGTATGGAGGTACAAATCATGAATTCCAGCCAGAGCTTGATATTAAACTTATAGTATGTCAAATTATTAGAGCTGGCCAAGATCAACCCCCTGTTAATCATGATTCAGATTTCTTCCGTCACGTTTACATTCCAAGAATGGATGACAAGCAAACAACAGATGCGGATGGTTATCAAGCAACATACGACCGTATGCTTAGTGGGGTAAAAGGAGCGTTCCGATCAGCGTTCCCAACCAAGTTTGGCCCACACAGCGGCATACCGCCAATTATGGGTGTGTTCAGAGAAAAAAGTAATAGTGCCGGTTTAGGAGCTTTCTACAACACTCAAACAAACGACAATGTAGTAGATGAATTTATAGACTTCTATCAAGAATTTGCATATTCCAGTGGCGTAATTGACCCAGAGGTTACACCTCCTCACAATAGAGAGTCTGGATATTTCAACAAAGTGCTAGATAAGTCTGAAAGTTGGGACTCTTCTTCAATTAGACTCCTGAACGAAACTCTTAACTCAGGGAATCTAATTACAGACAATGCACTTAGGTACATAACAAGCGGCGTTGGCCAAGAGTGGTCGCAGCCAAACGCATATGAATTCCAAATACCACCATCTTCAGGGGGTAGGGTTTACATATTTGAAAAAGAAAGTGGTGTATTTAATTGTGTTCAAGAAATAAAGTCGTTTGCTGATAGAGCTAGCTTTGGCGATGATGACACCTTTGACGACTCGATGGACACAAGGTTTAGCTATGGTATACAATATAACGATAGATATGGACACGCTGTTTCTATCAGTAAGAACTCTCAAATAATTTCTATTGGGTCTCCTTTCACAAATATAACATGTGAAATTTACGAGAGAGACGATAAAGAGAATGAGAGAATGTATTCTAGGATGTTTGATTACCTGAACTATATAAATTCAGGCGTCGAAAAATACAACATGATACTTGATGTCTCTGGCGTTGACGTGGCACAAAAAGTCAGCTATCACGAAATGAATCAAGATCACAAGTTCGCTATAAGGACGAAGTATGAAGTAGAGTTGTATAAACCCATATTTAATTACGGGCCTCGACACATAAAGGGAACCGGTACTTGGGCGTTTATTGTCAATGAGTTTTGCGGAACCAGTAGACTTGGTTATAGCACCAGCGTTAGCGACGTTGGGGATACAGTTGCCTTCGGAGCGCCTACAGATTCTACGACACTCTTTGAAGATCACAATGTCTGGTATAAGGATTACAACACTTGGGCGTCGTACACAAACGCCGGAGCAGTTAGAATTTTTGAGTCTAAGAAGATATTCCCTCACAGTGGAGTAGTAGAATTAACAAGATTTGGAAACTTAGATAGAACATTGCACCCAAGCTTAGTTGATCTAGGTCTTTATGACCAAATGGGTCTCTATTTTGAGCCTGATAAAAGACCATTTAGAAGAATGGATTTTGAAGAAATAGAAATACCAAGAGACGCTGGATTAGCATTCATTATTACGCCAGAGCTTAATTCCGACAGTGATGAGCTTGTGCAAAATATTAAAGACTGGCTTGCTCTGGGCGACAGAACCTTAGTTCTTGTAGGTAATGACCCAGTCTATGAAGATAATGGCGTTTATAACGACTCCAACGTAATAGTAAATAGATTACTTGAAAAGCTTGGTTCAAGGATGATTATACAACCGGCAAATACGAAGTACGAGTCTTTGCCAGAGTGCGTCTCGTCCAGCGACGTGTTCAACGACAAATGGAATGTTACTAAGGCGTTTAGACCAGAGTATGGCCACGACACGTCTATATTGCGAGATAACATGTTCGCCAAGGGCGTGGGCGACATCAGGATAAATCTAGCCAAAGATAACTTGGAAAACTTCATACAGTTTTCTCCTTGCGACGATTTGAATCCAGATATTTGTCAATTGCCGTTAAAACATTTTGGTGACTTGAGAGCGCAATGGCAGTCTGCGTGTATTAAAACTGTTGGCGACAGAGCCGTGAAAGTAAAATATAAAACAAACTGGCCTTTCCATTTTGCTAACTCAAATCCAGCCCAAGGTTGCGATGATTACCCAGAGTCTCCTAAACCATTTATCAATAGACCAAATCAAGATATTGTACCACTTTTAACTGCGGCAGAACATTTACCCGATGAAATTGTAATAATCCCCGCAAGAAGTGGAACGAATTGTGAAAGAATCCCTTGCTTTAAAACTATAACAATAACTGAATTTACAGAGCATCTTGAGTTTGCAGATGTTCAGGAAGATCACTTACAATTTTCTATCTTTGATAATTCTAGTTCTGAGATAGACGGTGTATACAATAGCTTTACTGAAGGGAAATTTATCGACCCCGAGAAAAAGAATGAAAGAGATCCGTTCTTACAGGGTAGTGGAGAACTTTACAGCGGTCAACCAAAACACACCACCAGAATACTCATGCCAGATAGTGTATTGGCTCTGGAAGAAAGTCATTACAAATTAAATGAAAATGGAGATCCAGAACCAACTAATTCCGACGTAATCATAATGGCATCTCAGCTTGGTGAAAACGAGCGTAGCTTTGGTATTACGGGGGATGTAGATACTCCTAGTAAAAACGAAGATGAAAACGTTCTATTCTTCGTGAACATGCTTGCCACTGACTGTTTAAACACAGGCAAGGTGTTACAACTTGGCGGTTGGACAGGAAGAAGTTCATTTAAAGATGCGTACGACGATGACGCAGACGTTCAAGATACAAACGCTTTAGTTGAACGATTAAATTCCTATAATATACAAGTGGAAGAAAACTTTATAGAAACAGATATAACTAAAGACTTCCCAGATTCAGATCCTACTACCGGAGCAAACGTTTCTGCGATTTGGATCGCTAACCCATTAGCAAAACCTGACGATTTACAGATCACTAAGATATCTAATTTCTTGGCTAGGGGCAATAAAAAACTTATAATAACGTACTCTGCCACGGACGGTCAAAAGACACAGTCGATAGCAGAAAATGTTGATTATATCTGTTCAAAGCTAAACATAAAAAGTAGACCAATGTTTATCCCAAGCGTGGGAGAATACTTTGTTCAAAGAACTGACAGTGTAGATGCCGGAAACGATCAAGACTATCCTTATGAAGGCAGCGGCCCCGGAGCTGGAGGTGGTTCAGAAGCCATACAAGTCCTCAACCCAGAAACGATTCCAACAACCGGTTGCCGTCTAGGGTATGATTTCTATGAACCCCACAAGCTTGAACCGGTAGACACAAAGGTTGGAAAGTTTGCCTTGTGGCCGCATCAAATGGACATTGACCAGCGTGGCGACAGTAAGCCTACAGATTATGTCCCAGTTTCGGGTGGTGGAGATTTTAGGAAGATTATCTCTTATAAAGACAAGATAACAGATACCGTAACGACCGTTCCAGACCTATACAAAATAGACGCTAGGGGCAAAGTCATTTTCCCTGTCGTAAAGGGTTCCGGCTATAGAATGTACTTTAACTGGGTCTCAGAAGTTAATAGTGATTATCACCCCGTTTATGGAAACTTCACAAAGTGCAAGTTTGATCCGAATGCAGGAGATGACGACGGTGGCGCCGGAGGAGGCGGACGAGAAGGATTTATAAGCATGGGTAATACCATCCTAAGAGATCCTGCCCAAGAGAGTTTTGACTTTGTAGCCGTTGATGACTTCATCACAGTAGACTTGTCAGCAAACCATACTAACATTACTCCTAAAAATGAAACTGACAACCAAAGAACTTTACCACCATTTACACCAAGGATATTGTCAATATCAGGTTGCCCACTCCCTATAGATTTAATAATAACTAAAAAGGAAAAGAAAAAGAAGGTACCTTGCGACCCTCCTTATACAGAAGAATGCACTGATTGGTACGAGCCAGAGAAGAGATTTGTGATACCCGGAGAGTTTAGACCTATTAAGCATCGTAGCGACCCGTATTGCGATCCCTATGCGCCTAGTTGCGAAGTAGACGAAGAAAGATGTTGTCCGCCTAGAAACGATGTCGAGATAGAAGACGGCCCCGTAATTGCAGCCGAAGAATTTGAAACTTTCTCAGCGGGAATAAACGGGAATGCAAGATCTAGAATTGTTGTAATTAGTGATTCTACCTTGATACAGGGTCAGTGTCCTCAATACAGGTCCGATGCTGTTGGTGAAAATCAGTTGTTCATTAGAAGCCTTTATCCAAAGTCGCCAGACAGAAAAGGTGACAGTAACGACGGATCTAATGGAGGAGATTCTAACTTTGGCAACGGAGATTTCATAGACCCAGATCACGACGGAAGAATATTCCAGTTTACTCAGAAATTACGTGGCGCTGAAAGAGGAAGCGCAGCGAAATATTATGCGGTATCTGGTATACCAAATACTACATCCCCACTATACGGGATGGGTGGTGTCGCAGGCAATCTACATAAGTACGTAGACAATGAAGATACGTATGATCCAGCGACTGTTACTAGACCTAAAACACCAGTAACCCCAGCCGAAATTGAAAAAGAAATCAAGAAATTTGGTGAAGACATAGCTCCTGAATTTGGTATCTTCCCTCGATTTAGTGGCGACTTCTTGAATCAAGGGACTTATCTGTGGCCCGGACACGAGACTGCCTATGACCACATCGTTGACGCTGGTAGGGGTGGCGGAATGCCAGTTCTGATGCAGATAACAGACGGCAAGGATTATTTAGATTTTGAATACTTTACTTCTGGCTGTCCGGGGGATCTCTTTGGGTTCTCTGTTGATCTAACAGAAGATAAATTGATTGTCGGTACTCCTTTCAACGCTTTTGTCACACACACAGCCACGAGTGGTGTTAGTGGAATAGTGCAGTGGCACGAGATACAGAATAGCCCTAGATTCTCTGGAATAGAGCTTTGTGAGAATGGTGGTGCTGGAGCAGCCTTCTACTTTGAAAGAACTGGTAGCGGTACAAATGCAATATCAGAATTTTTACCTTGGGAATGGAAGCAAAAAATTAAACCAAGTAGTGTCAATGTTGGAATGGTCAGTCCTAGCATAAGCATACTATCAAACTTTGGCGACCACAATTTAGACGCAGACTTTATTTCAATACATGGTAAAAAGCCAGATCAGTTTGGATATTCTGTAGCTATTGATGCTGATGTTATAGCTATTGGAGCGCCTAATCATGACTTTGAGTCATTGCACGACCACAGTGTTTATAACAGTGGGGAGTTTATTAGAAAAGAATTTGGCAGAGGGTTTGAGATAGCTCATCATGTGGTTCACGATTTAGGCTCGTCTGGCGTAAGGGGGGATCAGTTCGCCAACGCTAGTGGTAGTTTGGTCCTCAATAATGGTGCTGTATTTACATTTAGAAATGAAATTAGTGACTGGCAAACTAGATCTAAGAGCTGGGTGTATTTAGAAAAACTTTATCCACAAGGTCATAAAGACAGAACTCAAGGTAACAAATTTATAAGTGCGTTAGTCAGCGGCTGTGAAAATGATCACTTTGGCTGGTCAGTTGGCTTAAACAGGGCTAACCGTGGAGATAGTGATTACACATTAATAGCAGGCGCGCCATTCCACGACTTTGCTACAAGTGGAAACCACCCACAAAGCGCTAGTGATGCTACCCCCGCAAATGGACTAGAATCTGCTGGAGCATCCTACACATTCGACGGAATGCTTAGAGGTCAAACACCATCAGTTCCAAATGAGGGTGGTTGGATTGATGTACAAGTGTTTGGGGATAAACCTGAAAATAATACTGTAAAAACTAGGGTATATCAACCAACGTCAGGACCATCAAAAAGAATAGCGATTAGTGGGGAACTGGTAACAAATCAATTTGGAGACATTTTCTTAGAGGTTTCTGGATACGATCCGGCTCAGAAGGGCTTTATTGCCCACAGGCCGTATGTAGAATCTGTTGTAGGATTTATGCTTGATGGCACTGGAATAGCCTCATTTATGCCTCTGAACGTATTTGGCAAGCCAAATTCCATAGACAATGCTTGGCCATCACTGGTTGGTGGAGAAGAATTCAATACAGCATTTAACTTTGATATGGATTCTCTGTCGCACAGGCCGTCTGGAATGAGCCTGTTTATTCCGGGTCCATCAGCCGTATATGTGTATAATAATGGGATAGGACATCAGTTACTAAATAATACGTTGTTTGCAGAAAGCGGAGGTTCAGTTGTACCGCTTACCCTAAGCATTGAGGGTATACTTGGTCATACCAGTGGAACCATGAACTTAGTTGCGTCAGCTTCTGGAACTCCAAATAGTGGAAACTTAAACCTAAACATAAACTCAGGACCACCTAAAAATAATTTAGATTTAAATGTTAGAGGTAGATAAATGCCAATAAGAGTAAGATACAAGAATGAGCCGGGGCAAGAGTGTACGATTCGTCCTACACCTCTAGTGTCTATCGGCTCAGAGTTAAACAAAACGGCTGCTGGGGATATCCTTGGAGTTACGTATTCAATAACGCTTACTGGTACTTTATTGCCTGATGAGGGTACTCCCTATGCATTAGACCCTCAAGGTGCTGGCTACGTCTTTTTAGATCAACATAACGTAAGCTTATGCGGCCCTTACAATCAGTTTGACAATAATAGAAGTCATTTTCAAAATAATAGACCTTCAAAACAAGCAGTTCCACATGACCAGTTAGCCCATGCTATACTTATAAAACAGCGGGCCTTAAGAGAGCTTTTTGCAAATCATGGCCAAAGAATGGAAATAACTGATGTGAGGTATGATAGTGGCGGCATAGTTATTTTTCCAAGGATTAACAGTATCTCGTTTAGCGAGGGGACTTACGTAGATAAGTGTGAATATACCATTGAGCTAGAAGCAGATCTACTATACAGCACGGCGGGCGGCGGTTATGCCGATGGCGATGGCATGAGAAATCAGTCAGACCCACTAGGCAATACTAGATTGTATCTACATGATCAAGAATTTGTTGATCAGTATGGTAACGCTTTTATTAGCGATTTTAGTGAAAGCTGGTCCTTAGAGGTGGATGAAAGTCAGGGGGAGGTTTACAACTTAAATGATGATACGATAGAAAGATCGTACAGAATTACTCACAATATCTCTGCGACGGGCAAAGATCACTATAGCCCAGATAGGGCGGGAAATAAGACCGTTAGATTACAAGCTTGGACTTCTGCTAAAAAGTTTGTTCAAGCTAGACTATCATATTTTCCTGACAACCCCAACGACGTTCCCGACTTCTTCGGAAACATAGACCACTCCGCAATTTATCAAGGATACCCAAACCAAACAGGGGTTTATTCGGCTGCAACTAATAATATTGGCCATCCATTGCCTAATTTCTTGGGTAAAATAGGTGCCGGAACAATAGACCTGATAGAAGATTATGGTGGATACAATCATACCAGAACAGAGAATATAGACGAAACGGCAGGTAGCTATAGCGTTAGTGAGACTTGGATTCTGTCTCGACAAGCGGCTTATGAAACATACAACATGAGTATAACCAACTCAGTAGGAGATCCCTTTACAAAGATAAGTATTAATGGAAATATTAAGGGGCTTTCTAAGCTACAGGCAAACTCCACCACTTATGGCGGTAAAAACAACACATTAAGAAATTTTTCTGATCCCGATATGGATTATAAAATAGGTCTCCAACAAGTCAACGGTGGCGAGCAGCCAACACCAATAGCTTATACGAAGTATGAATCAGCTTTACAATACTACAACAACATATCAAACAATCAATTTTTCGGAGTTGGCAGTTTAATATTTAAAAGGGCTAACAACCAAACACAGGTTCAACTGAACTCTGAACCGCTGACTATTTCCTTGGGATCAAATAAAAATGCTGGAGAAATAACTTATTCATTGGAGTTTGATAACCGCCCGACTAATATAATATCAAACGTAGCGAGCGAACAGATTACAGTGAACGATACCTATCCGGGCGATGTATATTCCGTGGTCCCCGTTATAGGTAGATCAACCGGACCCGTTTTACAATATATAGGAGGAAGAACAGAGTATAAAAGAGATGTTTCAATTAATTTAATAATGGACAATACAAAAATCCCTTACGATTCTGGTAGACCAGCGTTGTTACTAACCAAGCCTAGTGTTAATGAACCGACAGCCACAGAGCTAGCAGCCCTGTTAGATTCGCTTAGTCCCGCCAACGAACCGGGAGTTAGAAAATATTTTATTAACGCTCCATCGGAAACTTGGGAGCCTAAAGCGGGTTCCTACTCCTTTAATGTATCATTCGTTTATGAACTAGATAAGTAGGGCTGGGTATGTTTAATCCATTGATATCTCCCAGCTCGGTGATGCCAGCAATTAGCGGTATTCCCAACTATCCGCATGGATATGAGACCGTCGAGGATAAGCTGCTTTTATTGGACGCTGGGTCTGGATTAGTAGATGGCAATTTCCAAGATTTTCATCAACATAGAAATTTCAACCCCACCGCAGGTATAGATGCGTTAGGAATTCCGAATGTTACTTCCGAAGAGATATTAGGCAAGCCGCTACAAAATTTTCCCGACCCACAAGCTGGAATAAACAAAAGATATCCGTCTCCAGAAAGTTACAAATTTGGCAATAAACCCAACGGCGAATTATTTGGCCAGTCCGGGATTTTTATAACTCATCCTCCTAGCGGAAATGCAAGAAACCCTAAAAGCAACCCGAGTGCTGATGACTATCAAGGCTCAAAGGGATCGGGAATATTTAGTTTCAAGCATTTGTTTACCACGCTTTCCAATGCTGAGGCTAGCAAGGAAGCAACTGGCGCTGCGGGAATAGATGATTTTACTATATTTAATCCGTACATACACTATCTGCCCTTTGAGGGTGAGGAAGTTACGACAGGAAGCGGTACGACTGAACCAGAGCCTGCGAAACCAGTAAAAGTACCATTCGTTTCAGATCTTATACCCACCAAAAACGTCTGGGACAGATATGGAGGCGAGGTAGATGAAGAAAACTCCGACTCCGATCCAAGTTATTAAGAAGGATTTAATTTAAATGGCAACAGAAGATCCAAAAGTTCCAAACTTCAATGCACACGGTTACTCGATAATACCACCAAGCGGTTTTTATCAAGATAAATGGCCCGACAGTGGTGTTATTACACAGGGCTTTAGGGGTGCTTTGTCTGTTGCTGGCTGGACATCTGGAAACATAGACGGCTCTCCTAGCGGTCTAACAAACGAAGGATATCCACAACAAACTTTTCTCGGAGCTTCTCTCCGTTCGTTCAATGTAAACGCTGGTTTTGGCGACTCTAGCTCAACGATGGGTGTTGAGTTAATTAATGATGAGTTTAATGTATCTGATGGTTTTGGCGAGGGAGATGGCGATGATCCCTATCACAACGGTAAGCACGATAAATTTAACCCACCAGTTGTCGGCGCTCCTGTCTTTTTTAAATTCGGAAAAAACTTTGCTACTATAGAGCAAGCATTTAGAAAAGATTTTGACCAAACTTACTTAGACGAAAACGGGAAACCATATGACACACTGAAAATACCAGCAAATCCCTTTCCAATAGTGCAACGCGCCTTGCCCATAAAAGAACATCCCCCCGGCCACTATCTGATGAAAAAGGACTTAAAAAACCAAATTGCGGAGTGGGTAGACAAGAGTGTATTAACAGACCCAGATACAAATTGGAGAGGCTTTGCTCATTTTACGTTTGGCGGCATTCTACAAAGCTACACCGAAAACAGAAGCTCTGCCGGAAACCCTTTGTACAGTGTAAAGCTGACTGACCCTAGAGAAATACTGACAAATACACAATTAATACTCAACAATTATCAAGGCACTACATTTAATAATAAAAACCTTTTTAATGTATATGGTTTCTTAGAGTATGATCCTAGTGATAGCATGGTGGAACAGTTAACCAGCAAGTCTAGCAGAATTGAAAAACTTACCAAAACAATAACTGATCAGGGTGAAGTAAGTTACTCTGGAATCGACGCATACTTTTTTGATGATTCCCCGCAGGAAATAATTTCGTATGGACCGGCTGGTCCCGAACAAGACCCCACAGTAGCCGAGATTAGTGGATTGTTTCCTATTACCGGTCAGGGGTTTTCGAGAAGAAGCGAAAATGGTATGCCTTGGTACAGAGTTGAACAGGCTATGAAGGCCATGTTTGGTTATGATTGTGATTTTCCTAAAGAGTACACAGATGCTGGCTTTGGAGGCACAATTGATTTTCGTGGCTACAATTACGTTGTTGACTGGGGCGGTATTCCTACTGAAGAAATTCCAAAGACTTACTATCTAAATTTTGATAAGCTTTCAATGATGGAGCTTGCGCAAGAGCTGTGCGATGTTCTCAGTAGAGACCTCTTTGTTTCATTACTGCCCGTGATTGACCACCCAGCCTGTAAACACCTGTTTGAAAAGAACCAAAAAGTTTTAGCCAAGGCTCAAGCACTTCCAGAGGATTCCCCAGAAAGGAGTTTAATATTGGGTAGCGGTCTAACTTGCGGTATAATAAGAATAGACAGTATAGATAAAAAAGATCAACCAGTGTATGGTTCTGTTAAGAATTACCTAGACGAGTTAGAAGATAATGGTATTTTTGTAGAGAACAGAGATGTTGGTTTTGAAGTTTCCAATGTCACAACGGACAGATTTGTTGTCGGCGCTCAAGAAGTTGATATGCACTATTTTAATGGATTGAGAGATAGAGATAATTATTTTCAAAGAATGATTGACGAGGGTGATGAGGATGGCAAAGCTCGCTTGGAGCAATTATCCCATGACAAGTGGACGCTAGAGACTAACCAGAACCAACAAATACTCCCCTTTTACGGTTTTATTGGAGACAAGGCTGTTACCATTCCTAGGGGTTTCGGTTCTTATCAGCAAATATTGCTCGATGCCAAAGAGTTAGACGCTCATGGCGTAGGAGCTTATTATGTTACAACTGAAATGGAACTGAGGGCTGCGTCTGTCGGCTATAAGTCTTGGTCTAAATTTTTGCAAACCTATAATGAACTCTACATACAAGAACTTACTGAAAGCATGGCTTTCTATGCTCAGTTGACAATGAATATGACAGAAGAGGTCGCGGGATTAAATGATCAATTTGAAGATGGAAGCCCAATAAAAGAACAGCTTAATTCTTTAAATAATAGAAATTTTGGCGTTGCTGTACCAAGGTCTGTTTGGAACTCAGACAAGAATAATCAAGAGGAAACATACACAGAGCAGGTTGAAGAAACTGATGAAAACGGTGACCCAGTTCTTGACCCACAAACTAATGAGCCACAGTTGATTGATGTGGAAGTAAATACAGGTGGTCCATTCGAGGGTAAGATGGGTAAAGATGGATATCCAGCAAGCCCTTGCAACCCACCCTATGGATACCCACTATATTACAAGCGTGCTGAAAAAATAGGTATTCCGGAGTGCGGCATAGCTCAGGTCATGCAGGCACAAACTACCGTTTTAACCAACATTGAACGCCTAGAAGATATGCGACAGTCAGATAAGCAGAGGTTCTCTTACAACAAGAGCGTGGCGGATAATTCTATAATCAGGCTGAGAGAACTGATCAAAGAAAAGAAAAAACAACAAGCTCTCACTGCTGATGCAGCCCCTGAAAGAGCTGAGATATACGCAAGGGATATCCAGATATTAAATGATCGTATAGAAAAAATACAAAGCAACCTTGAAAAGGAAAGAGAAGACTTGAAAAGGTTTGCTGAAAATAAAAAGGGGCAGATACACCAACTCAAAGAAAGTATAAGAAACCAGAAGGGTATTATAAAGAATCTTAACAAAACTTCTAGGGAACATCTAAAAAACGCTAGAAAAATTCACTCATTTCTTAAAAAGATAGCAGATGATAACTTAGGTAAAAAATTCTTGGTAAAAATCCCTAGGGGTTGTAACGTTAATTGGTCACCCACTATAAAGCAAAAAGATGGAAAGCCTTGGGATGTGATAAAGGGGCCGTTTGGATTTAAACCGCAACCTGTTAGTACAGACCCATCTTTCCAAAGTTCAGAAGATAGCGGCTGGAAAGAAAACTTAAATAAGATGAAAAAAATGGCCAAGACTGTCGAGAGAGAGGGGCCAACAGCAAACGACTTAGAGGGTTCCATTTGGCCACAGAAGTCTAATATTCATTGGCACTATTTAGACGTTGACGCTATGGGTCAGGAGGCCGCTAAAACAAATAGTCAAATATTAACCCACTACGGATCTGGGTATACTTATGGCGCGTTGAAAAGCAACTACAATCCAATGTCCGAGAAGTGGGAACATAATTACGAACCCGCTCCTCAAGGTGGATTTTTTAACTATGCTCTCTATGATAAGAACTTAAAAAAGAATGAAACTAAATTGTCAGGGATTAGTGATACGAAACTTCCAAAAGCAACCAGACAAGTTCTTGCGCCCCAACTGCTAGACAAAATAGTCTCTGATAGCAATAGGATACAGTGCTACGTTAGATATGATCATAGTCAGCATTTAGATATGAGCAAAGCTGGCACACAAAATGTAGAGCAGCAGATTATTGGTAAGGATGGCACTATAATACCAGATGTAATGGAGACAGCAGCCAACTTGCATCCAGAGAAAAAACTCGTCCTAGACCAAATAGAAGCTAGAATAAAAGACGACGAAGAGCTAGAACGACAAGGTCCGTCTGTCGCTTTTGTGAAATGCACATTAGATGAGAGATTTTACATGTCACCTAAAACTCTTAGGGGTGACGCCACCGTTTGGGCGGAAGACTTTACTGTTTCACTGGCTCCATCTCCATATGAAGTTGTCTATGTTGATGCCGAAACGCTTCCAGAGGAAGAGCTTAAAGAATACGGAGAAGAAGACTGGACTGGCTGTAAACTTCCAAGGGAGGTAAAAAGAAGGCCGACCCCAGTGTTTGGAGTCAAGGACGGTGGCCTGCTAACTAAAGACGGCGAATCCTCCATAGAACGGCAAGACGACGAAGGAAATCCAATCCCCGTTGACCCAGACGATCCAGAGGCAGGAAACGAGTCAGACCCAGTTACCCCAAAGGATGCAAACAAAGTACCTTGGGACGACTTCGTGCGAGAGTACAGTGAAACCTATAAAAGTTGGGTTATAAAAACGGAAGAGCAGGATTTAGACCCCAAACATGTCTACGCTCTTATAACTGTACCGGGAAGAATTATACCAACACAGGATAAGAGATATGTAGATGGTCCTTTAAGAGCGCAAAATGGACATAAGATCTCTAATATATTAACTGAAGATGTCGTAAAGATAGATGAGTTTAAAAAACCGGGAATAGAAAATGAACCAGATACCGTGGTTGACTGTGCAGATTTGCCCTCTGGCGTAGAGTTTAGTTTCGATGATATTTCTAAAGCCGTTCAAGCTCAAAAGGACGTGGTAAAGGGCATCAGCCTTTCAAACAATGGCGATAGCAGCTTATTGGCTTATACATCCCCGTCCCCCGTTTATCCAGACTTAGTAGCTCTTCCATTAATGTCACTAGAAAGATGCTACGGCCCTTGGCTTTCTTCTGCGCTTGATATGAAGATGATCGACGGTACAGACATTAGATTTGGAGACATAGGCGGTAAGATAGAGTTTGAAAAAGATGAGAGTATAGCGCCTTGGAGCTATGCTGGATACCAACTAATGGACGAAGCGGCTAAGTTAAAAACTAAATTTGCTAACAGCTTACTACTGCTTACTGAAAGGGGTTCGTTCTCGTATCCTAGCGCACCAATTGATATATCTTTAGCCAAGGCTTTGAAAGATTATGGATCACTTGGCAAGGGACCATTAGTAACTTCTATAAGTGTTAATGTTTCAAACAACAATATTAAGACATCTGTTAGGCTAGATCTTTACACTTCACAGTTTGGCAAGCTGCAAAAACAAAAAGAAATAGCCATAGCTCAGATAAGTAGGGAAAGACAAAAGATAATAGACCAGAATAACGCCCTGAAAAGAAGAGGTATGGGAAAGGGTGGTGCCGACATGGACCTCGTGGGCAGTGTAATGCAGCGTGGGGGTCAAGCTTTAATTGATGCAGCTAAGGGGTCAAGCGAAATATTTACCGCCTTTGAAAGGGGCGAAACAGAAAAGGCATCTATGATTACTATAAGTGCGAACAATCAGACACAAACACATACAAAGAATGGAAATGAAGAAAGCATACTCTCTGAAAATCACGAATCTGTAGCTCAAAACGAAAGCATGATTCAAGAAGCGGCCAGTATATTTAGAGACGAGCTTGAATTCCAAGACGCTATGGATAAAACAGCAGGATCAAACATGGCAGACATATTCCACGGATTTTCCGACGACCCGTTCAATAAATACTTTGCGAGTAGAAGGCCGGATATTCAAGGCAAACAAAATCGCAGGACTTTTGGATAAGAGGATTATAAATGAGTCAACACATTACAAGTAAAGACATGATGGACAGCTACTTTAGTAGCGATGTCACTGAATTTGAAGAACAAAAACTTCATAAAATAACAACAAATCACCCCTACATGGCAACATTGGGTTTGTCTGTAATGACCACAGGGATGTTGTGGAGATGGTGGAACAAGAAAGATGGTGAAGGTAATTATGTAAATCATAAATACTTTGCTGAAGATCCAGCCTCTATACAAGACAAGACTAGCCCCAGCCTAATTCTTCTTGGTCAAAATCCCTCTTTTGGAAATAAAGACACGTCTCCCGATCAGATGTCTTTTAAGGCTTGGAGAAAGGATGGCGAAACCGGAGCGGGTGAATATGTAACAAAATATATAGATGGTGGCCACACCGACGAATGGAATTTTGTACAGGCGGGTCAAAACGAGGCAAAAAGAGACAGAGTTTATGACTATCCGCAATTAGAGCTTTCTTCATTCAGTAACCCATTTAAGTTTGAGTATCCAAAATTAACGACTGTGACAAGTTTTGATATTCCTGACGGAAAGGGTGGTAAGGAGACAGTAGGTTTTAAGGGTGTAGATCCGATTACAAATGTAATTTCTCTCCACGAGTGGATTGATCATAAAGAAAATAACGACATAGCCCTAGATACTTGGTCTGATGAAGATTTTGCCAAATTTGAGTTTTCTACCGATATACAAACGAGTAAAGATCGCTATGTTGAGTGGAGTGGGTACGTACCTTTTTATATTAGTACAGCCAAAGGTGACGACGACAAAGACACTTTTAAGTGTTTAAAGCCTGATTGGGTTGTGTTTAGGCTTTATTTAATAGATAGTAACACCAACGCAAACACCAACAGGGGTGTTGCTATATCTAAGCCTCAATTCGCCGCACCGCCAGTAGATCCTTTGGGTAGAAAATATTCTTCTAGGGAAGACGGTAGATTTTCTGCTTTTCCAGAAGGCTCTAAGGCCGCAGAAGTTGTCGGTGAGCTTGATATGACATTCAATGAGTATACAGGCAAGTGGGAAGCTGGTAGCCAGCAGATGGTTGGCGTTGTTTCGCAGACTATTCCGCCTGCACAAACCGTAAGCGCAGAAAGGCTCAGGGTTTTACCTCCAGAAGAAATGCTAAAAAATCCAAGCGACCCAAATAGTCATATAATATTTGGTTCTGGAGCGGCAATGCCGTTGAACATGCAAAATGGCAACCCGATGCAATGGACGCCCAACTATGCTCAGGAATCTGACGTAGATTCTAATGGCAAGTTTTTACCTAGATGTCCAGCAAAATCTGACGACAAGGCTTCGTTTAGAGTTTTTAATGCTAGTGCAAAAGCTTTAGATACAAACCAGTATGTCCTATTAAATAAGATAGATGGTCTTTGGTTTGCTATAGACTTCCCATCTGGGATACAGGACGACACGGTTCAGGGTGGGTTTGACGGAAAGTGGGAATTCACATATTGTGCTACAAATAGAATGCATTACTTTGTAAATCAAGAAAACAAGCGGTGGAATCCGATTAATGCGGAAATCGCAATGCACAGAAAGTATTATCAAGATGACCCATTAAATTCCGGCGTCTACAGCGCTGAGGCACTAAAATTCGATTTTCTTGGAAACGAGAAAAACAAAGGAATTAATATGGGTGCTTGGTGTCAAATTACCTCGTTTGATCAAGTAGATGGTACGCTTGGTGGCCTAAGAGGAGAACACGGGGACGACGCGAACGCCAAAGGTAAAAATGGCATAACTCTAACCGACCCGACAATTGGTCCACAGGGCGAAGAGCTTTTTGACCCTGATGATGGCAATGCTTATAAAATTACGTCTACTTATTTTGGTTGTGTTTTTCCCGATGGTTATAATGCGAGTGACATAGCAGAATATAGGGTTGGAAGAGCTTGGGATGCAGTTTCTACAGTTTCTAGTTCTGGTTTTACGCCAAACCCAGATCCCGACGAGGGTATTGGTAGTTGGAATCCACTCTTTACTACCTCTAGTTTGTTCGGTGAAATACAGCATTATTTTAATCCAAACACTACAGGGATACCGAGAGATGTGCTGCCGTTCAATAATGGTACTGCTAGAAACGATTTTTATGCTGGGATTAAGGACGATGATGGAAATTTGATTAACTTTTTGCAGGATGATTCTGATAGTGCATTGACACATCTACCAGCAGACATAGCTTTAAATGCAGCACCCTCGGGTCTATGGGGACAACCAATAAAATCCATACATTGGATAGATAATATTTACGGGCAAGACGATAATACTATAGGTACAGCTCTAAATGTTCGTAAGTTTTTTGAATTTGGACAATGTTGGATGATGCGAAAATTCGACGAAGGAACAAGGGGCGTTCCGCACCATATGAAAAATAGCGCTTTTGATTTTAAGCCAAAAGTAATAAATAGAATTATGTTTAGGCCATTAAAGGCTGAGGCATACACTTCTATGGGGCAGCAGGATTATGATGGAGCCGCCCTTATAGGTAGCAGGCAGTGGTTCCAGCAATGTTTTGCCCAAAGAGCTAAGTCAAACATCTCACCGTATGGCAAGTACGCTAGGAACAGAGAATTTAATACTTCTGTGGGTCATACGAATTTTTTAAGAAGCATTGGCTCCAGCATGATGGGCAACCAAAGTATGTTGTGGAACAGCTTTTGGGGGTTACAGTGGGGCGTTGATTTAGCCACCAAAGAAATTGTGGAAAACGAGTTGCTTCCTGAGTTCTTCCCGCCAAACCCCAAGGGTTATGTAAGGAATAACGCCACTTCAAGATTTCACTCTGCCACCTTTGGCGGTTTTCGGAGTAACCTTAAATTTTATTACGGTATACGACATGATACCGATTTTGAAGAAGGAACTACATCGGCATGGCATAAGTCGTTCGGTTTCCCAACGGGTGCTGATGATAACTGCGAACCGGGGGGTATAGGGGTCATAGGTGCTGTCGCTACAGCTTTTGCCAACAACCAGTTTATATTTAAATCGGATCAAGTATTGGGGTGCTGGTCTTCTGCTGATGGTAATTTTGGTGCTGAAGGCGCTCCTCAAGATGCATCTTGGGGCAAGGGGGATCGGTTTGATTCTCCTAATACCACAAATCTGCACGTTAAGATTTATCAACACTGGCCAAGAGAACAAACGATTTATGACCCTAGATGGTTCGTTGTACACCACTTTAATGCGGGCGTGCTTGATGAGCTTAATTCTTCTGGACCTTACCCATTTGATTTTAAAATAGATTCTGAAGTACAAAAAATTACGCAAACAGATCCTAGCGACATTGCAGGCGCACAAAAACAGTATGAGTACAGAATACAGCAACCCAAACATCTTATTGACATTAGGGTTCCTTGTGCGTTGACGTTATTCCCATCCGAGGATACAGTCAATGAGCTAGTTGTGATGCCTATTAATTCTCGTTTTTATGGAACTCGATGTGAATCCCAAGGCTCTGTTTATGAATATATAACAAAAAGTAAATGGTTGTTAGATACCAAAAGAAGAGCCAAGCTATTGCCTTATATCTATGAAATGAACACGGTTAGGATACCTAAAGTAAGGGTCGAATTACCTGATTATGATCTGGGTAAAAATTCTGATGGAGAAGAGGTGGTATACAAAAACGGTGGATATGCCATACTTCTAACTGGGGGTACTGTAACGGTTAACGACGTTGAGTATTTAGAAACAAAAGCAGTACCATTTTATGATATGTCAGAACCAGATGAAGATAAAAGAATGAGAACATTTGATCCACTTGGCAATAATGCAGACGATGTTGTTATGATTGTCAAAAATCCCGGAGAACTATTTAGTAAAAATGATACATTTACCGTATCAGCCAAGCTTGGCAATCCCTGTGAAGCTGAGGTAGAAGAGACTGACGGAGCCGGAAGAGTAAAGATACTAAATATAACAGAGCCGGGGTATGACTTTTCTAATGCTGGCTTTACCAATGTTACAAAAGAAAGACTTGTCTCAAATGTAAGCACCGGCATTAACCTTTATAGCGGCGGTAGCCAAGCGACTGAAGAAGGTCAGGGGTTTTTTGCTGTGCTTGTTAGGGGTGAGGTGCAGCCTTTCAAAACAGTAGATAGTAAGCCAGAAATTGCCACATCAAGCGATTCATATAGATTATCAATAAAATCTAATAAAGACAACGATTACACTGGGACTTACTTTGGTCTAGAGGCTGGGGTTGAAGAGGTTACTGCTGACATTCTACCAGAAAAGATAACGTCAGATAGGAAATATGACCTATTTTTCCATTTTCACAACGATATTGGTCATACTATAATGATGAATGATACTTGGTACGACGCAACGAGACCCGTTGGCGACGAGCAGTATATAGACCTCACAATCACCACCAATTAATTTTAAATTTAACTATTTTTCGTGTATAATATAATGAACTTCTAAAAGGAGGGTTAAAATAATGGCTGAAATTAAATTCCACGCCAACGAAAACGGCATAGCGGCGTTAGGTAACGCCACTCTAATAGAACATGCAGGCGGATCTGGCCTCGGCTTTTTTGGCGGGGGATTCGGGATCTCCGTACCCGTAGGTCAATACCAAGACACTACGTATGTTACTAATGGTGACGGCACATCTAGCGGAATTAGATGCAATAATACAAAATGGGTATCAAGTAACGTTATACCAAATAGCGGTGTTTCTGCCAATGGCGGAGCCACAATAGGGCTGTCAGGTATGCCAAACTACTACGCACCATTAAGAATTACGTTTGAGCATAGCGAGAAAGTTAAAGTCCAAAATTGCAAACTTAGAATATTTGATAGAAATGATATCTCTAAGCAGGCTAGTGGCGTAACCACTAAAGTCTTTGAATGTCGCCACCCACAGGTGAACGAGGCTCACAATGGACAAAGTGGTACTCTAGCTATGAGGGGCGTTGACAATTTTCAGTGGTCAGAATTTGACCCAACAGAAGCACAATTTGATCTAGATTTTACTCCGTCTCCGGGCATGAGTGGGCTAAATACTTCAGCCGCAGAAACCCTTCCATCTGGATTGGCTGACGGGAGTATTAACTGGTTGACAAATCAGGGCGCTGCCCACGAAAGTTTAAGACATGACTGGTATGTTGCTATGTCAGCTTCACCAGACAGTATAGGAAGTAAAACTCAATATGGACTTTACTTTACCCTAGAGTACCTATAATATATTATTTGGAGAATAAAACATGGCATTTGAACACACAAACAAAATTACTACTGTATACACTGCTGGCGGCGCTAGCAGTAGCAAAACTGCAACCAAGACAGAAACCGGCGGTGGAGAGATTAATATCTCGGAAACCGTTACCCTTCATGCATCAGAAGATAGAAAGCTAATTGAAATCAAAGACTTCGCAATGGATGACGGCGGAAACGCAAAATCAGTCTTGCTTGAGCTTGATGGCTGGAATGGCGCCTTGTATGCTAGTGGCATTGGTGCTGGTAACACGCCAATCAACAATGCAACAAAGATCAAAGATCTTGACAGCCAAGAGCCTGTTACTTGGTCTTATAATGGTGGGTCTAACTTCCCAGCAGGGACAACCAACCCAATGCCAGACGGATCTATCAGTGGCTTGTTCGTATACCCTGACGCTTCTGGCGCTCAAGGCATTGCTCCATCGACCGCCGCAACTTTGACCGTACGAGTTCTTTACGATCCGACTCCGTAATAATTGATCTAGTATCAAAAACGAAGGGTGGCGCAAGCCACCCTTTTTTATTAAGGATAACGGTATGGACATACTTCATTATATCGAAATACACAGCGTAGATCACTGCACCCTATCTTGCAACTATTGTTCCCATGATGCAGAAAACGCGGATGTCAGATCATATTCACCAGAAGACTATGAAAGATGGATAAATAAACTTACAGAAAAAGAAATTCTGTTTAATAACATCTCCATCGCTGGGGGAGAGCCGCTAATAAATAAAGAGTTGCCCCAACTAATCTCAATGTGTAAAAAATATACCAATGATATAGTCAGCACGATGACGAATGGCTGGTGGCTTAGTAGCAACGATTCTGTAAAAAAACAGGCAGATAGACTCACTGAGTTAGACAGCCTGAGCGTGACTGTCTACAAGCCCTATGTTGAAAAGTTTGGAGGGCTAGACGCAGTGCAAGACAGAATAGAGTATCTACAAGAACTACTTCCTGAACTAAATATAATAAGATGGGGGCAAAGGATAGTCAGGGATTTCGGTAAAATAGAATTTACAGACGAAAGAAAGGACACTGTTCCGGGCTTTTACTGTGCTTTTATGGGGTGTAAACAGTTGCTCCATACTGGTATTTTATTAGGGTGCTGCTCCTCTAGACGTGTTATTACAAAACCACAAGTAGACAAGTTTAGTATACAAAAAAACTTTGACAAGAACGATTTTATTTCATGGTATAATAAAAACCCTCTCGATCTGTGTAACTATTGCTCTATAGCTACGGAGGGTGCCACATATGTTCCGTGGACTCAAAAAACAAAATAAAAAGGGGCAGCTCTCGCCACCCCTCTTTACCTAAACTTAAAGTTTAATATTACTCATTCTTCTCTGTCTTAGGGTTCCACTTAACCCAACCACGATTAGGTAGCCAATTACCTTCGCTATCCTTACGTTTAGGGAACAAACCTCCACCCTTTTTCATAGATCCGAATGATAACCTTGCACCACAGTCTGCGCAGCGCAGCTCGTAGTAAAGGTTGTCGTCCACGTTTCTAACAACAAATTTAATGTTATCAGAACCGCACTTTCCACAGACATCTTCCTCGAAGACCTCTTGAAATTTGGCAATCTCGCCAAAAATATCTCTCTGTGAATCTCCTTCAAGCTCAACACTAAGCTTGCCGTTTTTTGTTTGATAAGTAACTTTCATTAATTTCTCCATTCTGCTACATAAGCGGTGATAGAATCAGGAATCAAACTCTTGTCTTGTTGATAATCATTCAGTTTTTTAATTGCGTCACTTGCTTGACGCTTATCAATCTTTCTTTTTACATTTAAATCAAATACCTCGCTAAAAAATTCTACTACACTAAGATTGAGTTGCTTACATTTTGAGTCGATAAAGTTTGCTTGAGCATCACTCATCCTATATGAATCATCATACTCACCCTCTGTTTCCACTCGCTTTGTTTGGCTAATACTCTTAACAATACTTGCTGTATCTTTCTTTGTCATCTCTTCAGCGGCTACAGTTCGCAGTCTAAGAGCCTTTCTTAAAGCCCTGCCCTCAGCACGGGTAGCTGCTGTAGCTGTGTTAAAAACGCAAAACATGTCGTCTGTGTTGCCCTCCCAACTATCTGCCACGTCAGAGAATACAGATCCATCGCCAAACACTACTTCCCACACAACGGTAGATCTTCCCACTTCATCGCCACTGGTCGGTGGAAATATTTGGGTAGGTCTGCTGGAAACGATTTGTCCTAGAACCAGTTCTGAAACTCTGCGTAGCCCAGCACACGTTGGTCTACCATCAAAAAGTTCATTATCGGCAAAAAGACTCAGTACGTAGTCGTTCCATTCCGGAGAAGTGATATTCGGTGCATCTTCCATTACAACATCCTTTACGCTGGTGTCTGTGTTCATTGGCGTTTGTAGCTCAATATCTTCAAATAAATCAGTTTCTTTCATTTCAATCATTATTCAACCTCTATAAAACGTTTTGATCTTGGTGGAAATTTCTTCTTAATACTATTAAGATTGTCTAGCACTGAATTCAACAATTCCTCTCTTTTGGAGAGAGATTCCTGACCAAGTGACTTGACCCTTATTACTACATAGCCTTTACTCAAAAGCGCACCACTTTTTCTCAAGTCGGCGTTAATTTGCTTTTGTAGTTTATCCTCACCCCAAATAGGTAAGAAATGAGAAGGGCCATCTACTTCTATTATAGTCTTTAAATCTCTGACGTACAAGTCTATTTCTAGATTTTCTGAAGGAATAATTAGTACGTGTGATTCGCAGGTAAAGCCATTGTTTGAAACAGCTCTTTGTATAAACTGCTCTAGTTTTGAGCCTTGTGTTGCCGCTAATTGTATAGCCGCAATTCCCTTCGACCTCATATTTTCTTTTTGCTGTGCTGTCATATTCTTCCAGTTCTTCTTGGCGATTTTTGAGCGACGACTTCTTTCTTTTTCAGTCATGTCTTCCCAGTAATCAACTAAGCTACTACTAATTTTAATCCTTTCATCCTTAGATCTTTTTCTACCTAAAGTAGGATGAGAGCTTCTACCTTCAGCAAGAGCTGTCTTTTGCGCTTCGCTTTTATCTTTTAGTTTTTGCCCGTGCTTTAATAGCGTTCTTCTAATTTTATTAGGGTATGTATCTAGCAACTTAGCAATCTCATAAGTGCTTTTATTTTCTTTATTATACATCTTTATAACTTTTTGATCAAACTTATCCATTTTACACCTCTAATATTTCTTTCGCGTTAAAAGCTTTTATTACCTCAATGTCTTTTCCTGTTAATCGTTTATATTCCTTTGCGTCTTCCTCGCTTCTTGCTACTCTTTTAATTTCGTCTGGTAGGCTAATTAAGTCCATGACGCTTGGAATATCGCCGTATTGAAAATTATCTTTTGTGTATAGATATACGATCTTTATCTTGTTCACAACCTCTGCTGCGAGCGGCAAAAGATTAAGCGATGATACTACTAGTGTACCCGTGAAAGACCACATTTCGGTGGCGTTAAATAATCCAAACTTCTTATTGTCTAAAGCCGGATTAAAATCTATCTCATTATAAAATAAAGTTGCGTCATTAACTGTGTGGTTCTCTACCGAGTCATTTAGTAAAGAGAAAATTTCTGAGTTTAGACTTGCTTGCGATGTGTTCTGTACAAAAAATCCTAAATTCATTTTTGCTCCTTTAAAAACCATTCAATGGTCTGTTTTAATCCTGTTTGTAAGTCTGTTTTAGCCTCAAAGCCAAGTCTATCCTTAGCTCTAGTTACGTCAAGGCAGCGACGTGGTTGTCCATCAGGTCTCTCTGAGTCATAGATAATCTCACCCTCAAACCCCATCTGCTCTGCTATTTCTGACGCAAGATCTGCGATTGTAATTTCTTTCCCAGTACCTACGTTTATAGGCTCTGAGCCAACATCTTTCTGTATTGCAAGCTCAATCGCCTCACAGCAATCGGGAGCATACAAAAACTCTCTAGATACAGTGCCAGTCCCCCAAAGTGTGACTGTTCCGCAGCCATCTTTCATGGCGTTATAAAATTTTAAAATAAGGGCTGGTATAACATGACTGCTGGTTAAATTAAAATGATCGTGTGGACCATACATATTTACTGGAATTAAACAAGCACTATTCATGTCGTACTGTTCTTGGTATGTCTCCAGAAGTTTCATAAGGGCTTTCTTGGCTATCCCGTATGGCGCATTGGTTTCTTCCGGATATCCATCCCAAAGGTCATTCTCGTTAAATGGTACAGGCGTGTGCTTGGGGTATGCACACACCGTACCCAATAGAACGAACTTATCGACCGAGTGTATTCTAGATGCTTCAATCATATTGGCACCCATGATAAGATTTTCATACATGAACTTACCCGGATTGTCTTGATTGGCACCTATACCCCCAACACTGCCTGCTGCATGAACAATTACATCAGGAGAAAGCTGATCCAGCAAACGATTACACACGTTTTGATCACGCAGATCCCAGAAATTAGATCCTATGGAGCAAACCCTATGCCCTTTCTCTTTTAAAAAAGCTGTCAAGTTTTGTCCTAAAAACCCTGTCCCGCCGGTCAACAGTACGTCCATTCTACCACACCATCCCTGATGGTTCATCACCATCTTCCGAATCTTCGTCGTCTTCATCAACGTCAACGTCTTCTTCTACGTCTTCATCAACGTCGTCTTCTACGTCGTCTTCTACGTCGTCTTCTACGTCGTCTTCCTCCACAGGTTCACCGCCGGTGATAGAAAATGGTACGCCTTCATCTGGCGGAGGGGGAATGGTGGTACTGACTGGTTCTGGCTCTACATGGTTTTCGTGTGGAAGACCGTTTTTTGTAAAAGCAAACAGTGTCTCACTGAGTTCCGCCACCATAAAGCCCTTTTCCAACGCATTGACGTTAGCTTTTGGAAACTGTTTTTCATCACTAGTCATAGGATCTTTTGATGAAATCACAATCGCGTCTACCTCACTCGCTAAACGCTCATTAATTCCAGTGTCTACAACAGCGTAGACATCTGCGGGTAAGCTGGTTACTTGCTCAACGCCATCAACGTCTAGGTCCGCATGACCCCCATCGACAATTACTCTTGCCGAACCATTCTGAGCAACGTATTGCTCTAAAAATTGTTGTACAGTTTGCATTAAATTCTCCTTAGTAAATTAAGTAGTTGTTCTACTCTTCTTTTGTACGTGTGTTCTTGGGCTAAGACAAGCCCATTATTAGATATAATAGTCCTCAAATCGTCATTATCCAATATAAATTTGATTTTTTCTATCATTTGTTCTATGTCGGAATAAATTAGGCAGTTCTTCCCATCCTTTAGCCCCAAATGTTCATAGTTTGGGTTCTGGCTAGTAACAAGAAGCGTTCCGCACCCCAGTGTTTCAAAATTCCTATAGTTTATATCTATAGCTATATTGGCATTCCAGTGTACCTTGTAGGAATTTATCGCCTCCACCATCTTGTCGCCTATAACGAATTCATCAAGTTTAAAATCAAAATTACCACTAAGCACACTGATAAGTTGCGCTCTGTTTACTATGTTGCCACAAAATCCAACGTCGTGTTTTTTGGGTGTATTTAAAGGCTTGATAACCTCGTCATCATAACAATTCGCAAACCATATTGAATTGGAGTCACAAAACTCTGGCGTGGCCTGTAGAATCAAGTCGTAGTTGCCCTCGTTTGCCGTTTTTGTGTAGCACTGCAATCCTTTTACATGCGCGTCAATAGACCAAAGAAACTTTTTTGTCTGCACCTTAGAAAGATTGGGAACCCATCCGGTCTCGTCATAATTCTCCAAATTAATAATTAGGTCATAAGACTCATAGTCCGGTTCCACCTCGTAATTGTCGTGACCCAACCCCCAAACGTCGGCTTCGTGGCCGTGATGCTCAAAAGCCCTCTTAGTGCAAAAGCATTCTCTAAAATGTCTATTGCCTTCATGTCTACCGTTTTCTTGAATTATTAGTGTTTTCATGATAAAATAAAGAATCCGTTTCCTTCTGGGTAGTGTGACCAGTTATCTTTTAAGCCGTCCATAAGATAAGAAAAATATTGTACTCTATATCCGTTAGCGTGGAAGAAGTCGATCCACCAATCTTTGTCTTGTCTAATTACGTGCGTTATGTCGCTCTCATATTCTGGCACGACGTACTTTTCTCCATCCCCAAGTGGGACGACAACAAACAGCCTATCGCTTATTTTTTGTAGTTCGTATAAAATATTTGAAAGCGTTTCCGGTTCTATGTGTTCAAACACGTCTTTTGCTATTACAGTGTCATAGAATTTACCGAATAGGTTATCTTCTTTGTACTCAAATAACTTGCTTCTTATTTCTTCAGGAGCCTTTTCTAGTGCGTATTGGCTTACATCTGTCCCTTCACACTTGTATCCCAAATCTGTAAAAGCTTTTACTAGGAAGCCTTTAGCGCAACCAAAATCAAGTATACTGTGTTTAACCTTGTCCAAAGCTAGGTACTTAGCAATTGTTTTTGCCATTGGTACTGTTAGGTCTGGCATCCACCTATAATTTGCATAACCGCTAATCCCTAGTTGTACGCCATTTTCATAGTAGTCTTCATCGTATTTATTCATTAAACAAATTCCTCATGCATCAATGGTAGCTGAAATTGATCAAACAAATCCAGCTTATTATTTTTAAAGTTGCCCAACATGTTTACGTTTTCTGTGAATACACATCCCTTGCACCTATCTCTAGGGTCAAACTGCGCTTTAATTTTGCCATCTAAAAAGTCCAGAATATCTTCTGGGCTACACAATTGATATTCTTTTGCAAAATGTTCATATCCATCATTTAAAACAACGCTGTCACAAGGATATACCGTTCCGGGCTTTCCAGTTTCGTGGTGAGGCTCTTCACTAAGATACGGCCTGAAATAAGCTTGATGGCACACACTGCTGTTTGGAGCGCCGTGTATTTTGTACTGATGGAAAAACCTATCGTCTTCAAGTTGTGCCAAGGTGTTGTCTAGAGACCTGTGCTGCGCCAGCAAATGTTTTTGTTCAAGAAGGCAGTTAGGAAGTAGTCTTATATATTTAGCACCCAGTCTATCAGCTATTTTACTAACCTTGTCAAACATCTTAATTCTGTCCGTCATAATTTCACTAGTAGATTCATGTTCAACAGTGTAAACCATAGAGCAGCCAACAACACATTCTGGATCAAGATGCTCAGTCTCAAAGTTGTCGCCAATTCTACTTTCCCAGTTGTTAAATAGGTTTATACTAACCCTAATCCAAGAAAAGGCTTTCCAAGTTTCTGGCTTTATTCTTTTGGCAAGTGTGCCGTTTGTAATTAGGGCAACGGATAAGTCTTGATCATATTTTAGCCATTGTACAAGCTCGTTAAAGTATTTGTACGACGTTGGTTCGCCACCGCCTGTTAGGATCACTGCCTTTAGACCACGAGATTTTAGCTTCGTTACGTAATCTTTAATTACATCAAGATCAATTCTAGAATGAGTATCCCTGTAGGTTACGGAACAGTAAGGACATTTAAGATTACACGCTCCTTCAGGAGAAATATGTGTGCAGATAACAGAGTTTCCATCT
>MDSZ01240622.1_pt1 | contig 29194 bp, 30 predicted proteins | sample 811201 | NCBI WGS metagenome assembly MDSZ01 (sample SAMN05326647, study PRJNA326480) | marine metagenome | isolation source: seawater | place: Indian Ocean: North | collected 2010 | reverse complement strand
TATTTATATTTCAAATTGTAATACCCTACTTTTTCAGCCGCAGTGTTTTTGATAAAAAAACCTGTTGAGTGACTTGAATAAAAACCCCAGCTAAAATATATTTTCCAAGGCTTATAACCGCTCAACAAGCCCCATCTTTTTTGAACACTGCCAAAAATAAAATCTATTTTTCTATTTTTTTTTATATATTTTGAAATTATACTTAATGCATTTGGTCTATAAGTGTCATCTGAATTTATTATGCCTATATATTCCCCTCTAGATAGTTCCATTCCCTTATTAAATGCATGATAAATGCCATCATCTTTTTCACTTAACCAATAGTCAAGTTTGGCATTATATTTTTTTAATATTGCCAAAGTTCCATCCTTGGAGCCACCATCGATGAGAATATATTCAAAGTTTTTAAAATTTTGACGAAGTACGCTTTTTATTGTTTTTTCTAGAAGATCTTTGTTGTTCAATACTACTGTTATTAATGTAAATTTTGGATGTTTGTTTACATTTTTCATTCTTAAACCTCCCTCTCCAAAACGCTTAGTTTTTTTAGGGTATCTAAAAAATTTTCCAATTTTTTTTTCCATTAAAGTCCAATTTTAATAAGCTTATCAACAACGTTATAAATGCTATATTTAGGTTTAATTTTCAAATTTTTATACAACTTGCTATTGTCTCCTCCTGAAAATTTAATATCAATTTTTCTTTTTAAATTTTTATCTATAGTAACATACTTTTTCCAATTTAAATTTAGTAAGCTGAATGTATAAGAAATCACAGAGTTGAGACTTTTGGATACGCCGCTACAAATAATGTAATCATCAATTTTTTTTGAATTTAAAATTTTATTCATTATAGAAACATATTCTGGCGCCCATCCCCAGTCTTTTACTACATCAATATTGCCAAATTTAATTTTTTTTTTTCTTTTGTTGTTTTTTTTTATTTCTAAAGCTCCTTTTATTAATTTTTTAATCACATAATTATCTTTTCTAAACATGGACTCATGTTGAAATAATATGCCTGAGCAACATCTTAGATTAAATTTTTCTCTAAAAAATTTTACTAATTCCAGAGATACTAATTTACTTAACCCATAAACTGACACAGGTTTTTTTATAGATTTTTCATTGACTCTATGATTGTTAATCCCAAAAATTTCACAAGAACAAGCATTAAAAAATTTAGCTTTAAGTTTAAAATGATAAATAGAAAATAGTATATTAAATACCGGTATTATATTTGAATTTAAAGTATCCAATGATTTCTCATTTGAAATATTTGGAATTGGTTGGCCTGAAAAAAAATATATTTCATCGAACTTACCTTTTTTTAATAATTTTTGAATCTTAGTTTTGTCAGAGTAATTAAAATTATGTATTTTTAAATTTTTTTTTATATTTAATTTTTCCAAGTTTTGGTTTTTTAATTTTGTTCTAGAAATTCCAGTTACTAGATAATTTTTTTTTAATAAATGCTTAGCTAAAAGAGAGCCGTCTTGACCCTTAATTCCAAGTATTAGTGCTTTTTTCATAAATTTAATAGAATTATTTTACCTTTTAAAATAACTTTTATAATTCAACATTTATACAAATTTAAATGGTCTAAAGCAGTTTTTTTCCATGTAAATAACTTATTTCGTGATTGCCCTTTCAATATAAGTTCTTTTCTAAAAGAGTCGCTATAAAAAGTTTTATATATCGACTCAAAAATTGAGTCAGTTTTATATGGATCAAAGTAAGACACTGCATCTCCTCCCACTTCAGGAAAAGAGCTTGTATTACTACATATCACTGGACATTCATTAGTAAATGACTCTAATATTGGTAAACCAAATCCCTCATATTTGCTTGGGTAAACAAATAATCTAGCATTTTGATAAAACAAACTTATCAACTCGTCATTACCCTCAACATATATTATTTTACTAAAATCTAGTTTTAAATCTCTTATTTTTTTAATTTCTTTTTTAGAAAAATTACTCCCCCCAAAACATACAATATATACATCTTTCAACTTGCTCAAATTTTCAGAAAAAGTTTTTAATAGATTATCAAAGTTTTTGTATCCCTCTCTTTTGCCAACAAATAAAATATAAGGTAATTTTAAAAACTTTTCATAATACTTTGGGTAATTATTTTTTATTTTTCTAATATTGTTTCCTAAATATATTACTCTTATTTTTTTTTCATCAACATTGTAATATTTTATCAAGTCATTTTTTGTTGAGTTTGATATACAAATAATATTATCTGCTTTTTTGATAATTTCTTTTTTTGGTCTATAAAATTTATTTTTTTTATAATCATCATAAAAAATTTCATGAATTAAATCGTAGACAGTGATAATTTTTTTACAGTTTATATTATCATTTATGTTGTCAAAATAAGTATAATGCATAACGTCTGGGTTTTTGTCTTTAGATATTTTTAAAAAAATATTTTTATTTAAGTTGCCTATAAATTTTTTTAACTTATTTGATTTATTAATAATTTTTGAAAACAGTATTTTTTTTCCTGTAACTATATTTTTGTATTTGATTTCTTTTAAATGTTCATTTAAATGAAATCCTGCAACGATACTAGGCTTATGCTTTAATTCGTGAAGGTTTTCAGCTAACTGAACATAATATCTTGATGGGCCACCATAATTTTGGTGTGAAAATATTTGATAATCATAAAGAATTTTCATTAATTTAGAATTATTTTTTCCATAAATACCAATTTAAATAGTAAATTTCATGAAATGTTTATATTAAATTTTAATTTTCCAAAAATAAAAGGCAAATAATACTTTAAATACCACTTCCATCTAGCAATAAATCTAAAATTTGAATTAATATCAGTCTTAAATTCATATTTCTTTTGTTTTTTTTTTGAAATTACAACAGCAAATCTCCAAACGTTAGAGTCTGTATACAAAAGTATATCTGAGTTTGATAACAATAAACAATCTATAATTGTTTCTTTTCCTAATTTGTACCTATGGTGTATTCTATTATAATTTTCAAAATGTTTATTATGTGAACCGAATATTCTTGCATCAGATCTGGGTGTATTTAAACATATGAGTTTTTTTTTAAATACTTTTTTGAAACATTTAAGATATAATTTATCTTCAGTTACTAGCAATAATTTTTTACATTTGTTATTTTCAAATATTTCAAAAGCTTTTGTTACTAAGTCTTCTGGATTCGGAGGAAGTGAGTGATTTGTTACAATTCTTTGTAAGGTACCTCTAACATGGACACCCATTATTTTATCATTTTTTTTAAAAATTTTTTTTTTTAAAAACTGGTATTTTTTTATTATTTCTTTTCTAAATGAAATTTTTTTAAAAAAAATTTTTTGAAGTTTTTTATCCTCATTAAATTCTCTGGTTGTAATCCTTGAATTCTTTGAAAAATAGACATTCGCACTTCTGTAAGTATTACTTAAACTATATTTGCTGATCGGTTTAAAATAATAATCCCAAGAGTTTTTAGATTTGTTTATTAGATTTTTCTCATTATAAACTGTTGGAAAATTTTCCATATCAATAACTGGAATATAATTTTTTTTATAAGCGTATTTTAAATGATCTAAAACAAAAGTAATGTTGCTAAAAATACCTGTGGAATTGAAATTACGTCTAATAATATAAAAAGTTTTTCTTTTATTTAACTGGCCAAATGTATATTTTTTTTTAGGAATAATATTTTGAATTTTTTCTTCTACAATTGTGTTTACTAGCTTCGCTCGATACAAATTTTTTAAAAAATTAAACATTCAAATTTTATAATAGTGCTAAAAATCAAAGTTATTTTATAAATTTTATTTTTCACAGATTATTAAAATATCTTAATTGTTAAAAAACTTTTGTATAATAAATGACTCTGCATATTTATATCCTGACTCTGATCCTCTTACTTTAGCATAAGCTTCTAATGCTTCTGGGGATCTTGGGTGAGGATATATTCTCTTTTCTGTTGAATACATTTCCATGGCTTCGATTTTTTTTTTTATGTCTTTTTTAGAAAGTTCAATAAAAAAATTTGGTTCCCACTGTGCTGGTTTTACATAACCGGTGCTTGAAGGAACCTCTGCAGAAATTAAATTTATATTATGTTTAAACATAGGTCTTGTTGCTAAAACTGCAGCTTCATGGCAATATCTATGATCTATATTAGTACAAAATCTATGATGGGTGAAAACAGTATCAGGTTTTATCTTTTCTAAAATATTTTCAAACCAATGTGTAAGTGATAATAATGAGTGATTATCAATTTCATTATCAGAAAATTTTCCAAAAAAAATATTGTTTTTTTTAATACCTAAATATTTTAATGCTTTGAGACAATCACTTTTTAATATTGAGAGACTTTTTTTTCTTTTTTTTATGTTTTGTTTATTTCGTCTAGCATTAATGCCAGTACACGGAATAGTCACAAATATTTCACATCCTTCTGATTTGAATTTATTTAATGATCCTCCCATAGCTAAAGTCTCATCGTCGGGATGTGCAAAAAATGCTATAATTTTTTTAAATCTCATTTTTTTTTTTTATTTTCACATTTGCAAAAATACAATCTTTTTTAAATTTTGCATCTTTAAATTTTATTATATGCTTTCCATAATTTATATATGCGTTGGGATATCCTTCAGCATCTAGCATTCTTATATAATCATAAATTTTAGTAAGATTTGACAAATTTAACGGTAATTGACTTTCTATTGGCTTTCTTCTTTTAAAATTAACTATTTTACCTTTTTGGTCCTTATAGTGAATTTTTTTTTTGCACATTTGAATTATAATTTTAAAAATAATATTGCTTGATCTTCTTAATATTTCCTCAGCGCTGCCACTTAAAGATAAAGGATATTTACAATATATTGGACCTGCATCTAAAAACTTATTCATTCTGAAAGCAGTTATTTTTGTTTTGGTCAAACCTCTTAAAATTAAATTTTGTATTGGAGAGCCACCTCTACCAAAAGGAAGATTTGTTTCATGAAAACAAACGCATTCAAAATTTTCAACAATTTTATTGTCAACTTTATGGTTCCAATGTGGAAAAAAAATAAACTTTGGTCTTATTTTAGTAATTTTTTTAAAAGATAAATCTTTTTTATTTTTGATTAAAAACCAATTCCCTTTAACATTTTTTTTTAAATTATTGAAATTATCAAAATTCCAACTTTTTACCGTAGCAACAATATAGTTATTTTTTTGCAATTTAATTTTTTGGTAATAAATATCTATATTTTTTATTTATATAAATCAAGGTATTTTAAACTTTCTGATTTAAATAGATTAGTATATATACCCAAAAATGAAATATTTACTAAACTTACCAAATATTACCTCACTAGAAAAAAAATACGTCAACAAAGCAATAAGTTCAAATTGGATTTCAGTAAACGGTAAGTTTAATAAGTTATTTGAAAAAGAGTTTGGAAAAATTGTAAAAAAGAAATTTAATATTGGAGTGCAGAGTGGGACAGCAGCCCTACACTTAGCTATTAAATCAATGGGTATTACAAACAAAGATTTTGTTGTAACTCCAAATTACTCTTGTAGTGCAAATATAAGTTCAATATCGCAATGTAATGCAAAAGCACTTATTGTAGAGGTTGAAAAAGATACTTTAGGTATAGACTATGAATCCCTAAAGTTAGCTATAAATAAATATAAGCCAAAGATAGTTCAATTAGTTCATATTTATGGTTTTCCTGCTCGGGATACATTTAAAATTGTTAAACTATGTAGGAAAAAAAATATAAAAATAATTGAAGATGTTAGTGAAGCTATTGGTTCAACATTGAACAAAAGATATGTTGGAAGTTTTGGAGATATAACAATTACGTCAATTAGATCTGAAAAACTTTTAGGTGTTGGAGAAGGTGCTGTAATATCTACTAACGACAAAAAAATTTTCGATAGGATAGATTTATTAGCGAATAGAAATATGCCATTTCGTGGTGGAAAAGACCCTTATTGGAAAAAGTATATATCCAAAGGAGAAGGGTATAATTACTTAATGCCACATTTATTAGGTGCGTTTGGGTATGCACAAATTAAAAATTTTAGGAAAAATTTAAGAAAAAAAATAAGAATAGGAAAAACTTATAGAACTGTGTTTAAAAATTATAATTTTGCACAAAAGGTAGTAAAAAATTCAAAGCCAGTTTTCTGGTTGAATCATATATATTTAAAAAACTTACCAACAAATAAAATAAGAAAATTAGGTAATTATTTAATTAAGAACGGTATAGAGATAAGATCAGGATTTTGGCCGTTATATTATACTCCAAATATTATAAAAAAATATGTTTCTATAAATAATAGAAATTTTAGTAATAAACTTTTTGAAAAAATAGTTGTTTTACCTTCAAATATAAATTTAAAATTAAAAGACATTCAATATATTAAATATAAAATTGATAAATATTTAAAAAATAATTGATGCTTAGAGTTGGAATAATTTTAAACTTTAATAAAAATTCTTGGCGAGGTGGTTATGAGTATATAAAAAATCTCATTAAATGCTTGAGTTTATTGAAAAATAAAAAAATTAAATTTGTTATAATAATTGGTAAAAATACAAACATTAATCATTTAAAGGATTTAAATTGTGCTAATTTTCTTAGAACTAAATTAGTAAATCAGAGCTTTATAAATAGAGTTTTTCATAAAGTTTTATTATTTATTTTTGGAAAAAATATATTTCTTGATAATTATTTAATTAGTAAAAAGATAAAAATTTTGTCACATTTTTACTATACTGGTCATAATAGTAAAATTAAATCTATATATTGGATTCCGGATTTTCAAGAAATAAATACTAATTACCTCTCGATAAAACAAAAAATGTTAAGATATATAAATCTTAATTTGTGCACAAAAAATTCCACAAAAATTTTATTAAGTAGCAAAACCGTACAAAATGACCTTGGAAAATTAAATACTATTGGTTATAAAAAATCGAAAGTTATTAAACCGCACTTTTTTATTGATAAAAATAGTAAATTTTTGTCAATAAAAGAATTGAAAAAAAAATACAATTTTGAAAAAAATTATTTTTTTTTACCTAATCAATATTGGGTGCATAAAAATCACATTTTAATTTTAAAAACTTTAAAGGAAATAAAACATGAATACAAAAAAGAAATTCTAGTTTTGTCTACAGGTATATTTTATGATTATAGGCATCCAAGACATAATAGATTTATTAAGGAATATATATATAAAAATAATTTAGAAATTAATTACAAAATTTTAGGAGTTGTACCCTTCAAGGATCTCGTAAGTTTAATGTATAATTCTATTGGTGTATTAAATCCCTCTAAATCTGAAGGATGGAGCAGTACAGTAGAACAAGCTAAGTCAATGGGTAAAATGATTCTATTGAGTAATTTAAAAGTGCATAGGGAACAAAATCCTATGAGATCATTTTACTTCGACCCAAATTCCACAAATAAATTAAAAAAAAAAATGATTAAACTTGATAATGAGTTTAATTTAACAAATGAGCGAAAATTAATTAAAAAAAAAATGAAAAATAATATTCTAAATGCTAAAAAGTTTGCAAATAACTATCAAGATATGATTCTTGAAACGTTATGATTATTTAAATTGATAAATTTTATCACATATTTTCAGATTGCTTTTTTGGTGAGAAATTAGAATTATTGTTATTTTTTTCTTTAGATTTTTTAAGATTTTCAATATCTGTTCTTCATTTTTTTTGTCTAGCGAACTTGTTGCCTCGTCTAAAATCAAAATTTCAGGGTTTTTATATAGAGCTCTCGCAATCGCCAGCCTTTGAAGCTGACCTCCGGATAATTTATTTCCATTTTCTCCAATTTCGTAATTTAAGTAATTTGGAAACTTTTTAATTTCGTCAAATAATTTAACCGTTTTTAAGGAATTAATAATTTTTTTATCATTACTCTTCTTGTTTATATCCAAAAAATTAATGTTATTTTCAATTGTATCATTTAGGAAAAAAGGTTTTTGTGAAACAAATCCAATTTTTTTTTGCCAATCATAACAATTTTTTATACTTAATTTGTTATCATCAATAAATATGTTGCCATTTTTTGGCTCGTAAAGTCCTAATAATAAATTTATTAATGTCGTTTTGCCCTTACCGCTTTTTCCAGTGATACCAAAAATTTGATTTTTCAAAATCAAGATATTTAAGTTTTTAATAATTTTATTATTTTTCTGAAAATAAAAGGATATATTTCTAAATTTTATAAATTTATCAAATTTAATTTTTTCTGAAAAATTTTTTGTTTTATTATTTTTTTTAAATTTTTGAACATCTAAAAGTTCGTTTGATATAATTTTTGTTAAGGGTAAGTTGTATTTTAAAATTTGCAAATAGGCAATTATTCGTGTTGTTGATGGCATTAGTCTTGCAAATGAAACAGCAAATACAGCAATAGTTGCGATTACATTGTTGCTCGGAACTTCAAGGACAAATAGCATTAAAAAAATTGAAAAGCACAGAAATAATACTGATAAAATTTCGATTAAATGAGATGGCATAAGTAAATATAAGTTATTTTTAAACCTATTTTGACTATCTTTGACATTTATATTGTTCAATAAGTTTTCAAATTCGTCCTCTTTTTTTGCAATTCTTATTTCTTTTATCCCGCCAATACTCTGCAAAATTCTTTCTACTAAGTTTTTAAATAATTTAATTGATTGATTTCCAAAGTATTCTATTTTTTTTTTAGATATTTTGAAAATTATAAAACTTATAAACGGAAAGAAAAAAAATAAAAAAATAGAAATTTTTAAATTTAAGTATGATAAGTAAAATACTATCAATGTTAAAGTTATAATTTCAATTATTAAATTTAAAAAAATTTTGTAAACTTGGGAGTATTCTAAACAAAAATTAATTTTTTTTAACTGTTCATCAGTTGTGATTTTAAATGATCTTTCAAAAGGAAAATAAAATAGTTTATAAGTAATTTTTTTTAGAACATTTATTCGGAAATTTTTTTGGAAATTTTCTATTAAACTTTTTACTATAAAAACAAATATATTTTTGAAAAAAAAGACGAAAACTATTGATATTGATATCAATAATATAATTTCTTTATGCAGAAGTTTATATTCAGACTGGAAATATGTATAATATTGATTATTCTGTATACTAGGATCTGAAATTACCAACAATAGCGGATATACCAAACCAATCCCTAACAACTCTAGTATTGAAGATATTAATGCTAAAAAAGCTAAAACTGAAAAGTTTCTTTTCTGCTTAATAGTTAAAATCTTATAGACATTTTTTATCATTGTAATTTTTAACCTGAGAGATTTTTTAAATAATTTAAAATACCTTGTTTTGAATGATTTAAATTTGAATATATATCATAAGAATTAATATATTTATCAAATGATTGTTTTATATCTTCAACCGAATATAATTTACATTGTTCCATAAAAAAATTGTAAAAATTATGACTATAATATAAATCCCAATTTTCATATTTATCCATAAAGTCATCATAAAAAGGTAATAGGTTATTGTTGTTGTGAAATAAATAATGTGTGAAATAATATTCATATATCTCATTTATGTCTCTTGAATAATTCTTTTTAATTTCACTTAAGTTTTTTAAATTTTCTAAATAATTTTTTTTTGATTTTGAATGAATATTAAATTTATACATATTAAAAGGAGAGTTCAAAGTAGCTGTTAAAACTGGGATGTTAAAGTAGGCATATTCCCAACAAATTGTGCCATAAACTGTTAAAACTACATCTATTCCTTCTTTAATAAGTTGATGATGGGAAGTATTCGGCTCAATATAAACAATATTATTATATTTTTTGCATAATTTTTTTGTGAATGCAGATGTTTTTTCGTTCGCTAAAGATCGTTTCATTTTATTTTGTATGGGATGATCTTTTATATACCATTGATAATCAGTCTCTTTGGATAGATTGCAAATTTCCTCTAACCAAGTCTGAAAGTCTGGAAAAAAATTGTCTCCAAAACAATAATGCGCATCTAATAATGAGTGAGTAGATATTAATACCTTTAATTCTTTTTTAACCCCTAAAATTTTTTTATTATCACTATTAATTTTACTAAAAGATGATGCAATTGAAGCGATTTCATTTATATTTTTTCCTGTCTGACCACTAAGACGATTATCAATATATCTTTTAGATAAATTTATAGCTTTAGACTTAAGATCGTTACTTAATCTAGAGAAAATTTCTTTGTAATTTAAATATGCGGCGTTTGGATATATTTGCTTTTTAGTTATTCTGTTAATTCTTCCATTGGATATTAAAAAAGCTTGAATATTTTTTTCTAACAAAATCCTGTAAATTATTCCGCAGGAGTAATAAGCTTGAACTCCAATTATTGCATCTATACTTGTTTTTTTTGAATAAAAGAACCAAAAATAGAATAACTCAATAAATTTAATTAAATATTTGTTAAATTTTTCAGTTCCTATATTAAGTTCTTCTGCTTGATAAAATTTATAAAATCCATCTATTATCAAATCTCCAACAAGAATATTTTCTATTTTAAAATATCTTAATTCATCTTTTAAAAATTTTTTTTTAATTAAATTATTATAAACCTCCAAAGATTTTCTTTTAATTTTTTCATCTGTATTTGGTCTAATAAAATTTGTTGCACCCATAGATTTATAAATTGAAAAATATTTAATCTTAAATATTGATCCTAATTTCCACCTTAAAAAACTCGTATAATCGTCTATATATTGATTGAAGAGTATTTGATTATTAATAACTATTAAATTTGAATTGAATTTTTTTTTCAAAGATAAAATTAAAAAAAAATATAACACGTGTACAACATTGTATGAATTATATTCTACTAAAATATAACTACTAGAATTATTTTTGTTAATTTTATTTTTAATAAATTTATTAAATTTTAATATCGCTTGATATTGATTGTATAATTTGGTTATGAATTTCATGCTTAAATATTTGAGGGAAACTCTTTATGAAAATTTATTTTTTTGTAAATTGATATTGATATATCATTACTTAAAAAATTTTTATTTTTCTCTTCCCATTTATGAAGTAAATTTATCTTAAATAGACCGCTACCTATTAAAAAAGGTCTATAATCTATTTTAAAACTTTTTAACTTTTTGTTTCTTTTATCTAAGTTGTAATGTGGGAATGAAGGATCAAAGTCTGAAATAATAAGATTTCCATTATCATTTAATGAATTATAAATTAGATCAAATTGCTTGAAAATAAACTCTCTATCTAGCAGGTAAAGAAAATCACATAAAATTAAATCAAATTTCATGTTAAATTTATAAATATCCAACGAAGATCTTTTAAATAATTTTAAGTCTTTAAATTTTTGTTTTCCTAATTTTATTGCTTTATCAGATAAATCAATTCCAAAAAACTTAGTGCTTTGTTTACCGTAAAATTTTTTTATTTCATTTAACTTATATCCATTCATACATCCTATTTCTAAAACTGACTTAGGTTTTATTTTTGAAATATTTAATAAAAATAATAATTCTTTTAAATATCCATTAGAATTTAAAAGTTTTTTTTTATTACGAAAAAAATATTTATTTGAAAGTTTCCTATCTAGTAAATTAATATTTTTTACCATGTGCTTCCTATAAATTTTACCACCTGTATGGATCAATTAATTTTTTATGATTTGTTTTAAAATTCATTAGCTCATTATTACCTTTATATTTATAATTAATAATTTTTAAAAGATCGCTATATTTATTTGTACCTACAATAATTTTTTTTATTTTATTCATTTTAATAAAACTAATACATTGATATAATGAATTTAAATTATTTTTTGACAAATAATTATACCAATTATCTAATAAATTTAATGATTTACTGTCTTTTATTTTGTACTTAAAATTTTTATTTATTAATATTCCTTGCAAAAATACAGATCTTACAATTAATTCAATTTTTTTAAGTTTTATTATTTTTTTATATTCATCTTTTAATATTCTATTATCAAATATATTTAAAGGGGATTGTATGGTATCAATATCATAATTATTTAATATAGGTTTCAAAATTTTCGGGTCATAGATCGATATTCCAATTTTTTTAATTATATGTTGATACTTAAGTCTATTAATCCTCTTATAAGCTATTTCACCATTTGTAGTTAGTAAATCTTTAGGATTATGAAAATAATATACATCGATTTTTTTTCCACTTATATTTTCTAAAGTCCCATCAATTTTTTTATCAATCCAATCTGATGTTTTTTGTTTACTGGTTTTTTTTATACTTGGTAATTTTGAGTCAACCATAATACTTTTGTCACAGAATAAACCAATTAATTTTTCAACATTGCCGTAATCTGGCGAGGTGTCGATTTTTTTAATTCCTATTTTTTTTAAATTTCTTAAGATCTTTATTTTTTCTGATTTAGATAAATTATATTTTTTTTTTTTATGGTAATTATTTGCAAAACTTGCTGCTCCGTAAATAAATTTCATTAAAGAATTTTTTAATATTAATTTTAAATTTTAACTATATATATATTATAAAAAATATATATAAAAAATGAATTATTCAAATTATAGGAAAGATTTGGCAAAAAATGGATATGTAATTATAAAATCTAATTTAATTCCTAAAATTAAAAATAAAATTAAAAACAAGATAGCTCAAAAAATAAATTTTATTTTAAAAAAATTTAAATTAAACAAAATTCAAAGTAAAAATTTTGATAAATTAATGATTGAAATTTACAAGATTGACAAAAAACAGAAGGTTAACATAATAAAGTCTTTATACGAAATTTTTCCTTCAGAACCACTTTTTTATTCTTTATCTATTTATAAAATATTTTTAAACATTAGCAAAAATTTAGGTATAAAATACCCTTTAATAGGTACTGGTCCACAAATTCGATTTGATAGACCAAAAGATAAAAAGTTCAAAACTTTAAAACATCAAGATTTTTGGTATTCTTTTCTATCAAAAAACTCAATTACAATATGGTTTAATCTTACAAATGTCACAAACGTCGATGGGCCTCTAACAATTTATGAAAATTCTCATAACGAAGGTACATTAAATTTTTTAAACAAAAGAAAAGCAACATTTGAGATTAAAAAAAATTCATATTTAAAAGGGAAGAAAATTTTTCTAAAAAAAGATGAAGTATTGGTCTTTAATCAATTTTTAGTTCATAAAAGCGGATTTAACTCATCTAATAAACCTAGAGTTAGTATTCAACTGAGATTTAATGATCTTTTTAGTTTGGAAAAAATCACAAGTAGTTTTAAATTTGCTAATAGCGAATTTGTTATAAATAAACAAAAAAAATTATAATAAATTTTTTGAATTTTTACCGAAGTTAAAAAGCAAATCAATTATCGACAAATGGCTTTGAAATTCTCTCAAATTTTTTTGATTATATTTTTTACAGATGTAGTTAATAAATGAAATTTCTATATTCTGTGATTTTAGTAATTCTCCTTTTCCTAAATAATCTTTTGTTCTTTCTGGTGTTAAATAGAATGAACCGCCTGTAGCTTTTAATAAACCTAATATTTTTTGTGTTTTTTTTTGTTTAATCTTAAAACTTGACGAATATTCAAATTTTGTTTTTATTCCTATATAAGCACAAATATTTTTGATAAGTGAGCAGTTTAGATCTACCAATTTCTTTTCATTTTTTTCTAAAATGTCTTTTATGATAATGTAAATTTCATCAAAAAAAGGGTGATTTTTATAATTTAAATAAATAGTTCTTAAATGTTTATTAACCCAATCTGTGTCGTAGTTAATTTGAACTTCGTTAATTAATTGATCAAATTTATTTTTTCTATTCACAGGAACTGATATCAGTTTAGGCAATTTATTTACTAGAATTTTATTTCTTGATTGAAAACATCTTGTCTCAAATTGAACATCATCAAGAAAGATAAACAAATCACTATCGAGAATCATCTTAAAATAACCTGTCCAAGGTAAGTAGGTTGGTTGCATGATTGACACTTTCATTTTTTATTTTTTGCTCTAACTAAAAAATATTCCAACTCTGTTCCCATTAAATTTTCAAATGAAATTCCAATTTCAATATTTTTGAAGTGTTTTTTTAAAACTGATTTTAAGTATATTTTGCTATCAAAGTAAAAAAAGATTTGATCTTTTATAAAATGCCATTTTTTTAGACTATACACATTTTTAGAAACTTTTATGGCATTTTTATACGAATAATGCTTAGGAGCAACTGTGATTATAATTATATCTCCATTTGTTTTTAGTACTCTCGAGTACTCTTGAAAAGCTAAATTAATGTCATGTAAACTTCTTTCATACTGAATAACATTCAGTGACATCACTAAATCAAAATAGTTTCTCTTAAAAGGCAGATTTTGATTATTGCCTTCTCTTATGTCAGCGTTAATCTTATTATTTTTCAAAATTTTTTTTATTTTGTTAGCACTTTTTTTTGTAACTTCTGTGCCGTAAAGTTTCGATTTAAAATTTTTGAAGATTGTGAAATTATTCCCAAAACCACAACCAATATCCAAAACAGTAGAATTTTTTTTTAACTTAATTTTTTTTCTTAGAAAATTACCATAAATTAATCTTGTTAAAGTTTCATTTGGCCACTTCGGAAAGTTTTTTCTATTAATAAAAAATTTCTCCCACTCACGAAATTCATATTCATTCTTACTAAACATATTTATTTAATATTTTTTAAAATATCGTACCCACATTTAGTATTAACTCTTTCTCTCTCGGAATTTGGTGGGATAGAACAATAGCCGAGTATTTGTTTTTGTTTGTTTGAGAGTTTACTTAATATGTTTTTTGGTATTGTTTCGGTAATATTAACCTGTTGTTTTAACCACCATTGAGTAAACAAAACATTCATTAGCCATCTGCTTTTTTTGGTTTTGTTTTCAGTTGTCCCGTGCCAAATTCTGCTATCTAAAATTAAAACATCTCCCTTATTGGCAGTTATTGTTTTTACATTTTTTAATTCCCTGTCAGTATAATTTCCACTTAAATGCGATCCTGGTACAACAACAGTTGCACCATTTTTTTCATTCATATTTTCTAAAACAAATAATACTAAAATCGAAATAGGTATAGATCCTTGAAATGGAAACATTGAGTCTATATGTAAATCCAATTTATAACCACTTGATCTAGCAGTAAAACTACCAACGATATAATTTGGTAAATTTTTTGGTAACATTCTATAGTATGGATCATTAATTAAAGGTTTTAGAAACTTCTCAAGATTGTTGTTAGAAATCAAATCTGTGAATATTTTGTTTCTCTCGGGTAGATTATATACTCTAAGATCTTTTTTATCTCTTGCAGGAAGTCCTTTTAAATCTTTTGTTTCTATACCTATTTTTTTATGCTCTTTTACAACTCTATCTAACAAAATTTTTCTAAATTTCGGCAATATAAAATTATTAACTTTGGTAAAGCCAAAAACATGAATATTTTTCAGATGTTGTTTAAATTCTGTTTTATTTATTTTTTTTAACATTTTTATACAATCTATGTTTATACATAGTTTTTATAATATTCAAATCATCATACGTATCAACATCGAATGATTGAAAAAAATTTAATATAACTGGCATAAAGTCGAAAGACTTATTATATCTTAAGCATTTTTTAAAATATTTTATTTTCCACCCAGCAAGTATACCAACTTCAAAGTATGTTTTAGGTAAACTTTGAGACGGCTTGTTGGTATGGTTTTTAAAAAAAGGAGTTAATTTGTTATTTTTTATCCTATAATACCAGTAAAAAGGAACTCTGCTTTTACCAACTGTCGTAAAAGCATTACAATTTTTTTTCATCATAAGATTATTTGCCTTAACAAAAATTTCTTTATCTATTAAAGGGGAGCAAGGAAGCATCATCCAGATTTCATCGTATTTTTCTCCTAATTTTTCATAATTACTTAAAACATATTTTAGAACTCTGGTTAGTGGAGTTTTGTCTGTACTTAGATTTTGGGGTCTTACAAAACTATTTTTTTTTTCTAAATTATATTTAACGCTAATTTTTGGATCATTTGAAGATACATGAATAGTATTGAATAATCTAGATTTTAAGGCTACATTCAATCCATATTCAATAATTGGTTTCCCATAAAAATTCAAAAAATTTTTATTTTTAATCCTTTTTGATCCTTTCCTTGCAGGAACAACTAATAATCTTCTTTTCATATTTTTGTTGGATAAAATTTATATATCTAAGTTTGATATTAAGCTCCATTTTCCTGAAATACTGCCCCATAAAGTTTTTTTACTTCTATTAACTTTATCTACCTTGTGTTCCAGATCTGGTCTGTGAAGGACGATTGACCCTAAAGAAAGTTTAGCATCAATATCATGCCAATTTTTTTTTATTTTAACCTTTAAGCCTCCACTTTTGTAGTCCTTAAATTTTTCAGATAGTGGAGTAATAACTTGAATTGAATGTTTTCCTAAGACCTTGTCAGTATGTTTAGACATATATCCTCCACCTATAGGATAATGTTTAATTGTTGGTCTGGAGATGTAACCTTTTCCGTTATTTGATTTACGGTACTCTTTTTTTTTTATTTTAAGCAAAGAATTTCTTATTTCATCTATTTGATCAGTTATTTCAAAGAAGGATTTGAAATTTTTGTCATTTCTAGATGGTCTAAATACATGGTTGACGCATTTTACTCTCATTTGAGGATGTTCATCATCAATACGGTGTAAAGATTTTTTAATAAATGCGAAGTTTGACATTTTTTTATTTGGTTTATTTTTTTTTCCAAACTCAAAAGTTTTATTTTTAATCTCTTTTAATTTTAATGGGTCCAATATATTTTTTAATATTACAACTTGTTTCTTTTTTAAAGAGACTTGGAGTTTTTTCAAATATTTTTTTGGAATTTTTTTTTTATTCGAAATTTCTAACGTTATTATATCCATAATTAAATTTTATTTGTTTTATATCTTTAAATTTAGTTTTGCAAGGGCTATACCTGTCTTACCATAACCATTTCCATTATAAAACATTAATAACTCATTATTTCTTTTTACAACATGTGGATACGCTAGCATATCTTTTTCCCAATTATTTCTTTTATCATTTAAAGATTTGCAACAATTATCAAATCTTTTCCATTTTTTTCCATTTTTCGATACAGCTAAACCTATTTTATATTCTTGATTTATTGACTTATAACAATACCACATAAAGTATAGATTTTTTAATTTTATCACAGAAGGTCTTGCAATTGCGAATTCTGAATTAGATTTAAAATTTAGACAAACTGTACCAGATCTTATCCAATTTATACCGTCTTTAGACTCTGCATACTTTATATTATATTTGGGTAACGTTTGGTTATTTTTTTGTTTGATCCATCCTTCACCAGAAACATACCACATTTTATAGATATTTTTTTCTTTGATTATACTTAACGTTGCCGTCAAATAAGGATCTATTTTTGATCTATCTAGGATAGGGTAATTTCCAATCTTTTTAAATTTTTTTGAATTTTTATTTTTTATCGCTAAACCTATAAATAATGAAAGTCTCACACTTCCCGCAGGTCTCCAACCAACATAAAATAGCATTTTTTTATTATTTTTATTCAATACCCAGGTTGGAGTTACACCTGTTTCATCAAATTCTCCCAATTTTCCTGGATTTAAAATAATTTTAGAATCTATTTTTTTTACTAACTCTTTTTTTTTAAGATTTAAATTACAACTTACGATGTGTGACCTATTTTTTTTATCTCTAATGCAAAAATATATTTTAAATTTATCTTTTGTAATTTTTTCAGCGTAAGGAACTGCAACATGACTATTCATCCATTTTTTTTTAAATGAAGGTCGAATTACTATTCCTAGTTTCTTCCAACTATCAAATTTTTTTATAAACGAATATTGTATATTCATGTAATCCATAATGATGATTTATTATAAATTTATTTCCTAGATGGTTGCTAATTAAGTCTGTTATTTTTTTTAAACTCGGATAATAATTTCTTTTATTTTTCCAATCAACATATTCTGACATCACATTAAAAGCTAAACCAACTTTAGTTTTACTCCACGATGTTTTTAAAACACTTTTAAGAAACCCGAACATCTTAGAATTAGAATAACTTCCTTTCTGGGTAAAAAGTCCATTAATAATCATATAATCAACTTTAGGTAATTTTCTATAATCTGATAAAATATCTAAACAATAATAATAATTTTGCGGATATTTCGACTTAGATATCATTATCATTTTTTCAGAAAGATCTAAACCAATATACTTTAGTTTAAATTTTTTGGAATTTAGATAATAATACAAATCAGAAAACCCACAGCCAAGGTCTATGACTGATTGAGTTTTTTTTGACTTTAAAATTAATTCTGACATAATTTTGTATCTAATAATCGCATCTTTTTTATTTTTCCAACCTACGCCCTTATTATTTAGACCAAAAACTTTTAAGTTATTTTCATAGATTTCTTTTAAGCCGTTCAGAGATTTTTTCATAAATTTGTTAATTTATTAACTAATTTTTTTTCTTCAAATTTTTTTGATATTTTATAACAATTATTCTTTATTTCTCTTCTTAATTTTTTATTTGTTATAAGAATTTTTAATTTTTTATTTAATAAACTGATATTATCTACCACTAAACACAGTTTTTTATAATTTAATCGTTTATTAATCCTGCTTTGATCTTTATTTAAATTTATAACTATACATGGTATTGAATTTAGCATGCATTCAAATTTTGACATTCCTCCACTTACAATTGCTAAATCTATTTTGTTATAAAGAACATTTGGTCTTAAAGTTCTTTTTAAAATTGTAAAATTATGATGCCTAATTTTCATTAAATTTTTTTTTAGTTTAGCATTTACAATCTTAATATTTAGTTTGTGATTTAATTTCATTGAATTTATGACAGAAATGATATCTTTTAAGGTTTTATTTTTTATAGTGGCTCCCATATTTATTAAAATACTTTTGCGCCCATTTTTATTTGTTATTTTTTTATACGGATAATAAAGATACTGAAGTCCACTAAGTATTTTTTGTTTTTTCTTCAGTTTTTTTAAATTTAAATAATCTGGATATGGCCTGTAGGTTAAAGCAAAATTAAATTTGTTTGATATAATATTATCCCAACAAATTGTTTTATTCATAATATTTTTCAACTTGCTTAAATATTTTTCATATTTAGTTTTTTTACAGTAAAAATTATCAATATCTAATATCAAATAGTCATACTTTTTATTTTTGAACATTTTTAAAATTAAATTTGTTTCCTCAATTAATGTGATATTTTTTTTTAAAAAAATGAAATTGATTTTTTTGTTTTTTACTAGATTAATTTTTTTCTCTTTTTTAATTAGTATTGTGATCTCATGTTTATATTTTATTAATAATTGGCCTAAATTTATACTCCTATAAACATGCCCTAAACCAACTTTGTCATTGTAATCAACTCTAATTAAGAATTTTTTTTTCAAATTATTTTATATCTTTCCACTTTAATGGTTTTCCTTTGGAAAGATCTTTGTTTATTTTTAAACCCTCAACCAATTTCAGATATCTCGATTCAATTCCTTTTTGTGGTTTTTGATTTTCTAAAAAAGCAAATTTAATAGTTTGATTTTTTTTTATATTTTTCTTAATATAAATTCCGCTTTTTCTACAAATATCTAACTCTTCTTGTAAAGGAAATTTATTATGATAGCCCAACATATTTTCAATTGATCTTATATTTTTTACCATTTCTTTTAACTCATTTGGCTCAATAGCAAATGAATGATCCGGCCCTTTTAGACTTCTACTGAGGGTAAAATGTTTTTCAATTATTTTAGCACCCTTCGCTGCGGCTGCAACCGATGTCAATATGCTTAATGTGTGATCTGAAAAACCGATTGGTAAATCAAAAATTTTTTTATAGTCATCTATTACGTTTAAATTAACTTGATAATCCTTTGTAGGATAAATAGACGAACATTGCAGTAATGCAATTCTTTTGTTATTATTTTTTTTAATTATTTCTAAAGCTTCTAGAATATCAATATAATTGGAAATCCCCGTAGATATTATTAAAGGAATATTTTTTTTTGAGACAAAATTTATTAATTTTAAATTGAATGTTTCTGTTGATGCAATCTTAATTGCACCAACTTTAATTTTTGTTAATAATTCGCAAGCTTCTTCATCAAACGGGCTAGCTAAAAAATCAATACGTTTTTTTTGACAGTATTTATTTAACTTGTTAAGCCATTCTCTTTTAAATTCGAATTTCTTCAAATATTTATAATCTTTCGTATTTTTTTTAACAAAATATTCAGATCTAAATAATTGAAATTTAATAGCATTTGCACCTGCGTATTTTGCAGCATCTATTAATTTTATTGCCTGATTAAAATTCCCGTTGTGATTTGATCCAGCTTCAGCAATTATGTAAATTTTTTTAGAACCTATATTTATATTATTTATTTTAAATGTTTTATTAAAAAAGTTGTTAAACATTAGTTCAATCGTTTAAATCCAGAATAAACAACTGGATTTTTTAAATATTTTTCAATTCTGTCTCCATCTTCACATTTTTGTATTACTTTAAAAACTTTTGATAATTCATAAAAATAGTCGTCTATGTCTTTTTTTTTATGTTCAGTCGAGGTAAATATTATATTAGATGCTAAGAATTTTTTTTTCATCATTTCTTGCGCTATTAGAGTTTTATAATTTAAATTGTTTTTACTTTTAAAAGCAAAAATTGGCACACCTGGAATTCCAGATATACTCATATTGATATTGTTTTCGGTAGCTAAATTTCTTAAATTTTGCTTTATATATTCGCTAGTTTTCTTTATAATATTCCAAGATTTAATTTTTTTCATTAATTTTAAAGTATTCAATCCAGCAACAAATCCAACTCTCTCTCCCCAAAATGAACTGCTAATAAATGAATTTTTTGCTGCATCCATTATTTCTTTTTTTCCCAAAACTGCAGCGATTGCATATCCATTACCTAAAGCTTTTCCAAACATAACCATGTCAGGAATTACTTTATAAAACTGATGAAGCCCTCCATAATTTGCTCTAAATCCCGTGGTGCATTCATCAAAAATTAAAATAATTTTCTTCTTGTCACAGAGCTGTCTAACTTTTAGTAAAAAGTTATTAGTTGGTTCAAAATTTCTTTTTACTTCCATTATTATTGTTCCTATTTTTTTTGCTGATACAATTTTTTCTAAATATTGAAAATCATTGTACATGAATGGATGAACAGTTTTTTTTAATGCTAATGGAACTCCATCAGTTGAAATACCGCTCATTAGATGGTCTTTAAGACTATTTTTATCTTTAAGATTACTAGCAACATACCAATCGTGCCAACCATGGTATCCGCAGAAAGCCACATTTTGTTTACCGGAGGCCGCTCTAGCAATTCTTACTGCTAAAGAATTTGCTTCACCTCCTCCTCTTGTAAATTTTACCATGTCTGCCCATTTATTAATTTTTAATAACTCTTCTGCTAATTTATATTCCTCATAACAATTTAAGGAAGACATTGTGCCATTCTTTATTGCCTTTATTACTGAATTATCAACGAATTTGTTAGCATAACCGAGAATATTTGTGCCAACTGCAAATACAAAATCTCTATATTTTTTATTTTCTGTTGAAGTAACACTTATTCCTTTTGCACTAATAAAATGTGATGGCCATTTTTTTGGCAACCATAACTCTGGTCTTTTTGACAAGAGTGTATTTCCACCAGGAATTATTTTACAACTTTTTTTCCATAAATTTTTCATTCAAATTTTGTCTTTTATTAGTTTGGACACTTTTTCATCAGGGCCGTATATTTGTGATTTCTCTGAAATTGCAACTGATCCATCTTTTAAATTTTTTATTACGTTAGCTCCCATTCCAATCATGCATTCATTTCCTATCAATGTATCATCCTTTACAGATGAATTAACCCCAAAAAAACAATTATTTCCGATCTCACAATTTCCACTTATGACTACATGTGAACTTAAGTATGTGTGATCTTTTATAATAGAATTATGACCAATATGATTTCCGCTCCACATAAAAACATTATTTTGTATTTTTACATTTCTCTGAATATTTTGATTTTCTAAAATAAAACAATTCTCTCCTATATAAGACTTGTCAGATATGTAAGATTTTTTATGCACAAAAGAAGTAAATTTAAATCCTAATTTTTTAAGTTCTAAATATTTATTTGCTCTTATAGTGTTCATTTTTTTATAAGAAAGCGATACAAATAATTCATACAAATTTTTGTCCATTTTAAGTAACTCTGACTGTGGAATGACTGTAGTATTTTCAAAAGTTTCTTCTTTATAAAATTGATCATCAACACAGAAATATTTTACCTCTCTATCTGAAAGATAATACTTGGCTATCGATGCGAATTCTCCATTACCAAAAATGATTGTTTTTTTCATTTAAATTTTAAGAAATAGAAATATATATTATTTTCTTGAAAAATCGATAGCTTAATATATAAAAATCTTCTTTTTATGGCCTCACCTCAGTTATTAAATGTTGATACATCTATTGATGATAGGGGTGAATTGGTTTACGCGAATAAATTTAACTTCTTGTCAAAAAAAATTAAAAGATTTTACATAATCCAAAATCACCAAATTAATTTTGTTAGAGCATGGCATGGTCATAAAAAAGAAAATAAATATATTCAACCTATTAATGGATCTATTAAAGTTGTTTTAGTAAAAATAGATAACTGGATAAAACCTGGAAAAAAATTAAATTTGAAAAAATTTGTAATAAGCTCAAAAAAACCTGGCTTACTTCATATACCTGGGGGATATGCGCACGGTATTCAAACTTTATCAGCAGATACCAAATATATTGTTTACTCAAATTTTGATTTGAAACAAAGTCTTAAAGATGACTATAGATTTCCAAGTAATTACTGGGGAAATTGGAATATCAAATTCAGATAAACTATAATTAAAATTATATAAATGAATAATTATTTTTATTTAAATGAAAATAAAACTATAAAGGATGCTTTTTTTATTTTCAATAAAGCCTTTGGATGTATTCTGTGCGTTGAAGACAAAAAAAAAAGACTTGTGGGTATACTTACTGAAGGCGATTTAAGAAGAGCTATACTAAAAGGATTTTCAATTAAAGAAAAATTAAAAGAGATTATAAGTAAAAAATATACTTTTATATATATTGAAGAGCTTCAAAATAAAAAATTCGTAAAAAGTAACTTTAATGCAAAAAATTTAAACGTTTCAATTAATTTTATTCCAATTATTAATAATAATAATAACGTAATTAGAGTTCTGCCCACAACTAAAGTTATAGAAATACTAGAGGAGAAAAGTAAATTTAAAGGGACAAGCTTAAAACCAAACATTTTAATAGTCGGTGGTGCAGGTTATATTGGTACAATACTTGTAAAAAAACTATTAAGCAAAAATTACAGAGTTACGATATTAGATAAGTTGATTTACGATAAAAGTGTTATCTCTTTTTTCAAAAAAAATAAAAATCTTAAATTTATTAAAGGTGATATTTGTGATTTAAATGTACAAATTAATTGTATAAGGGATATTGATGTTGTTGTGTTCTTAGCTGAAATAGTTGGTGACCCAGCGTGCAATGCAAAACCTGAGGATGCTTTAAAAACTAATTATTTAGCAGTCTCAAGTTTTTCACATTTGTGCTCTTTATTAAATATAAGTAAATTTATATATACATCTTCATGTAGCGTATATGGTTTAGATAAAGATAATAATTTATTAAATGAACAATCGCCCTTAAATCCAGTTTCTCATTATGCAAGAATTAAAATAATGTCTGAGAAAGCATTATTATCTATCAAAAATCAAAATTTTTGTCCTACTGTACTAAGGTTAGGTACCGTGTTTGGGCCATCAATAAGAGATCGATTTGATTTAGTGGTTAACACGTTCGCAAAATTTGCATATTTTAACAAAAAAATAGATATACATGGAGGTAACCAATGGAGACCAAACATTTGTGTTGAGGATGTTGCGGATGGAATTATAGCTGTTATAAAATCTAATAAAAAAAAAGTTTCAAATGAGATATTTAATTTATCTTCAGAAAACTTAAACTACAGAATAAAAGATATTGCGAAAATAGTGAGGAAAAAATTCAAACCTGTAAATATAAATTATTCAAATTCTAGACAAGATATAAGAAATTACAGGGTTTCATGTAAAAAATTTGAATTAGCAACAAATTTTAAAGCCAAAAAAACAATTGAATATGCCTATGATCTTTTTTTAAAAAAATTTAGGAAAAAATTAATTAAAAACCCAAACTTAAAAAAATATAGTAATATTGCAACTATTAAACTTTTTTCTGACAAAAATGTTTAAACCTAATAGATTTTTACCCTACTCTAGACAAAATATTAATAATCAAGACATCTTTGAAGTAAGTGAGGTTTTAAAAAGTGATTTTATTACACAAGGCCAAAATATTGACAGATTCGAACAAAACTTTGCTAAATATGTTGGCGCTAAGTACGCTGTGGCTTGTGCAACAGGAACTGCAGCATTACACTTAGCTTGTTTATCGCTTGGAATAAATTCTAAAAGTACTCTAGCAACAACCCCAATTACATTTGTTGCTTCAGCTAATTGTGGGGAATTTTTAGGAGCAAAAACAAAATTTGTTGATATTGAAAAAGATACTAACTGTCTATCTGCAAGTGAACTTGAAAAATTGTTAAAAATTAAAAAAATTGATTTAGTTGTTGTGATTCATTTTGCGGGACATAGCGCTGATATGAAAAAAATTTATAATTTAAAAAAAAAATATAAATTTAAAATTATAGAGGACGCTTGCCACGCTTTAGGAGGAGAATATAACAAAACTAAAGTTGGTTCATGTTTTTATTCTGATTTGTCAACTTTTAGTTTTCATCCAGTAAAACCAATTACAACTGGTGAGGGAGGCATGGTCACAACCAATAGTAAAAAAATTTACGAAAAGTTATTAATTTTCAGAACACATGGAATTCATAAAAATTCAAAAGATTTTAAGAATAAAAGTTTTGCATTTGATAAAAATGGAAATGTTAATAGATGGTATTACGAAATGTCACATCTAGGTTATAACTATAGGATCACTGACATTCAAGCCTCGTTAGGAAATAGCCAATTAAAAAGATTAGATAAATTTACATCAACAAGAAATAAAATTGCAAAAATATATAATAGAAGTTTTAATAATAATGAGTTTATAACTACACCTAGTGTTAAAGAGAATGTTAAACATGCATACCATTTATATACATTATTGGTAGACTTTAAGGGAATTAAAAAAACTAGAAATCAAGTTATGAAAGAGTTGGCAAAATTTAATATTGGCACACAGGTACTTTATATACCAGTTTTTCTACAACCTTATTATAAAAAAAAATACAATTACAAAAACATACAATTTAAAAATTCTATTGAATATTACAATCAAGCTTTAAGTATACCATTATTTACCTCATTAAATCGTAAAGAAATTTTTTATATTATTAAAAAAATTAATGAAGTAATAAACAAATGAATATTTTCTGAAATTATAGATAAATAGTTTTAAATGTCGTTTCACAAAAAAATTAATAATGAAAGTCAGCTTTTTAAAGCATTTGAAAACTCAGAATTTAGATCTACAAAACACACAAACTATTTTTATATTTATGATGAATTACTAAAAAAGTTTTTAGACAAAAAGATTACATTTGTAGAAGTGGGTATAGCAAGTGGTGGTTCATTATTTATGTGGAAAAAATATTTTGGAAATAATGCAAGAATTATAGGAATTGATTTTAATCCTGGTGCAAAAAAATGGGAAAAATTTGGTTTTGAAATACACATAGGAAATCAATCAGATGGTAATTTTTGGAGAGATTTTTATAAAAAGGTGGGCAAGATTGATGTTCTTGTTGACGATGGGGGTCATACGAATGAACAACAAATAAGTACATTTTTAAATAGCTATATGAATATTAGCAATGATGGTTTGTTAATTTTTGAGGATACACATGCGAGTTACATGCCTGAATTTGGAAACCCATCTAAATACTCATTTATCAACTTTTGTAAGAATTTTGTAGATATGCAAAACCAAAAATCTACCTCAAAAAATTTCAATTACGGCTACCTGAATAAAGTTCATAAGATTGATTTTTTTCAATCGATCGTTGCATTTCATATAGACGATAAAAAAGCCGAGAAAAGCGACTCTATAATAAATAAAGGTAAATTAATAAATTCTGAAGATTATCGAAATAAAGATACATACATTTTATCAAATGTTGAAAAATTTAAAAATCAGCTAAAAGATCTTATAGGTAATAACTTATATAATTTAATAAAAAAAATATATCCTTATTTAAAATTTATTATTTATAAATTTAAGAACATAAAAAATAAAAAATTTTTTAAATAGATTAAAAAAAAAGCTCTTTTTTTGAAAAAAGAACATTTTTATTAAATTTAAAATTTATTTTATTATCAAGATCTTCTTCAAGTTGAAATTTGAAGATTCTATTTTTATTAAAAATTTTTTCAAAAATAATTTTTAAAAAATTATTCTTCTTTAGCTCAAAAGACTCTTTAATAACATAGATATATTTAAAATTTTTCAATTTAAGAAATTCAGATGTTTGGTTAATCCGGTTTAAAGTATCAGCTTCTATCATTAATATTTCGATATTGTTCTTATTTAGCAAATTATCCATGCCTTTAAGTACTTCCAATTCTGATCCATCAACGGTTATGTTGATCAAATTTATTAAATCAAAATATTCTGGTTTGAGAAAATTATCTATACTCACTGTTTTAATTTCATAGTCATTTTCGCCAGATTTTTCTTTTAATGGAGCGGTAAAATTATTATGAAATTTTTTAGATTGGTACATAAGAGAACTATTTTCTGAAACGCCTAAATTAAATATTTCAATATTTTTTTGATTTTCTGTGTTGAATTTTAAAATTTTAAAAATCATAGGGTGGGGTTCAAAGCATATTACATTATCGAAAATTTGGGAAAAATATAAAGATATATCCCCTATATTTGAACCAATATCTAAGTAAATATTTGTTTTTAAATTATTTTTTTTAAAGAGTGATAAGACTTTATCGATTAAGTCTTTATTATAAATTCCAAAAGTATTTATCTGATTACTATATGTAGAATTAAAAATTACAGCTAGTTCATGAGGATAAATTTTTTTAAATTCATTATGATTATGATTAAAATTAGCAATTGAAAAGTATTTAGAAAAAAATAAAAATAGATTTTTAATCATAAATTAAAAAATTTCTAAATTGGCTAAATTATCATTTTTTTTACAACAAAAAATTAATTCATCTGATTTAGCGTTATTTTCTCTATTAAAAAATATTAATTCAAAATTATCTTTGGTAATTTTTATTTTTTCAAATTTGAGATTATCGTCATATTTTTTTTTTATATAGTCTGAATTTTCAAAATCACGATGAGATGAAATCAGATAACAATCAAAATAACTATCTATTAGCAATAAAATTATATCTCTCCTGTTCATATTATCTGAATATTTAGATATATATTCATTACTATGAAGTTCTAAAAGTATATACTTTACACTTTTTTCTAGAATATTTTTTGATCCAAGTAAAACTTTGCCCTCCACACCATGAACGTCGATTTTTAAAATATTTGGACTTATATTTTTTTTATGTAAAATATTGTCTAATGTATCACTTTGGATTTTAATTGAGTCTTTATCGTTGCCTAAACTTTTATTTAATGCAGTTTCGTTTTTAATAAAAAAATTTTCTGATTTGTCAGATAAAGTTTCATTAATAATCTCCAAATTATTAAATTTATTTTTTATTTTGCTCGTTTCAATGTATTTGCAGTAGTTTGGGTTGCTCTCTATTGCATAAACTTTGAATTTATCATCTAAAAATTTTGTTGTTAAATTAGCATAGTATCCCATATGCGACCCTATATCCATAAAAACTGGATTTTTCATATTTTTTAATAAATTTAACAAAATTTTTACTAAAACTGTTTCGTATGTTTTGTTTAAATTATGAAGTGGTAAATAAGTTGTTTGAGCTTGTAGATCATTCTTCATAATAAAAAGTTTAAATTTGTTATTTTCTATATTTAAATTTACATATCTATCCTTTGTATAATTTGAAAGTAGCAGAAGATCGTAAATTTTTTTAAATATTTTTGCTAAGAACAAATTAAACTTAACAGGAAAATTTCGAAATGAAAAAATAAAAACTTTGCTTAAGAACTCTTTAAAAAAATTTTTCATTTTTGTTATTTAATTGCTAGAAAGCATTCGAAACACATAAACTTAGAAATAGTTGAAATATCCTTAAAACCAGATCTTTTTAACATGTCTACATTTCCTTTTGTAGAAAAAGGTTCTAAAACACCTTTTAAACTATTTTTTTTTCCAAAAACCTCTGAAGCAGCAAAACCATTTTTTAGTTTAAAACTTTCATACATGCTCGTAATTTGATCTTGGGTTCTGGCATCATATGATCTCACTTTTTCAACAAAAAAAAATGCGCCACCCCAGTTGAGACTTCTAAAAATTTTATTAATTAAGGCCTGTCTATGTTTTGGTTCTATAAATTGAATTGTATACATTGATATAATGAAATCTGATTTATCAAATTTCATTTTAAGAACGTTTTTGTTTTGGAATTTTATCTGTTTGTGGTTATTATATTTTTTTGCATATGAAATCATTCCTTTAATTATGTCAATTCCATAATATTTAATTTTAGGTTTTTCCTTATGTCTTACGGCCAATTGATTTAAAACTATACCTGTTGAACATCCTATATCATATACAATTGAATCTTTTTTCAAATAGAAGTCTGAAACTTCATTGCACAACCATTGTACTTCTTTATAAAGTGGAACTGATTTATTTATATGCTTATCAAATTTTTTTGGAATATCTTTATCAAAAGTCCAACTCGATCTTTTTGTAAAAATATTTTTATCGCTTTTCATATTATTATAATATCAGAGAATTAAATTCATAAAAATTTTTTTCAGTGCATAAATCAAGCCAATTGAGCTATTAGTACTGGTCAGCTGCACGCATTACTGCGCTTCCACATCCAGCCTATCAACG
>MDSZ01188422.1_pt1 | contig 29208 bp, 31 predicted proteins | sample 811201 | NCBI WGS metagenome assembly MDSZ01 (sample SAMN05326647, study PRJNA326480) | marine metagenome | isolation source: seawater | place: Indian Ocean: North | collected 2010 | reverse complement strand
ATGTAGTATGCCTCTGTGGTATCTCCCACATCAAAAGAAAAATCAACTTGATAGGCAGTGTTATTATATATAATGGCACCATCACCATTGTCTGTGCTGGTATAATCAAAAAGCCAACCATCATTTCCAGAAAGAGAAGATGTCCCATTATTGATGACGATAGCACTCAAATGAGTTGACATCATAATAATGAGCATTCCGAGGATTCTATATCTCTTGTTCAACATAAATATCTTTTCTAAGAATTTACTTTCCAGGAGTTCTCCATAAAGTGACCCTGATTACAGTGTGTACCCGATAGATATGAATCCATCCAGCCAGTTAGCGCTGGTATCGTCTGCTTCAAATCCTTCCGGCAATGTACTACCACTTTGAAGTATCGCCATAGTTGTCCTAATTCCGATACGGATATTGAACGCAGCGACATTAATGCCAAAACTTTGGCTCGCCATTACTGACGGAACAGAACCCATTATTCCCCCACCTATTTGCACTGTACTGGGACCAGCAGGGAAACTTAAAACACCCATGGCTCCAATTCCAGAGAACTCACCACCGACTGGCAGATAATTAGAGAAGGAAAATGTTGCCACTTCAAGTCCAAATCGGAATTTTGTCGACCCTAACTCCATGAGCATTGGAAAGTCAACATTTACACGATAGTCTATATTAGAATTCCATGTTTCGAGTGTGTGATTAACATAACCCGGAGAAGCGAATGACAATTGAACTGTGAAACCTTGACGATCACCTTCCTCAGCGAACTCCAAGTCGGTTAAATCGTCTTCCTCATCCTCTCCATAGACATAGTCATCTTCGACAAATTCTGAAGTGTCTTCATCGCTATATTCAAAATCAGTAGTGTCTTCTTCATCGTAGTACTCGTCATCTTCATAGTATTCGTCATCCTCATAATACTCAGTAGTGTCTTCATCAAAGTCTTCTTCATCCTCCCAGAAAGTACCTTCGTCATCTTCATCATCCTGTCCAATGAGCGTGACAGGTGATGTACAAAGACATAAAATGAAAAACATAAAAAATCCAGAGTAGACAGAAACTAATATTTTCTTCTTATCCAACGTTTACCCCCTTTTTCGGGTTATGACATTGATATTTAGTTCTTACCTCGTTTGCCTTTACAGTTCTAGGCGTTTAGAATATAAGTTTCAGAAGATAAAGAAATCAATAACTGAGATAAAAATTTGTTAAAACGTTAAACCAGAGAAATATCGAGTACCCAGTAGAGGATTCGAACCCCTATCTCGTGGTCCGTAGCCACGTGTTCTATCCATTGAACTAACTGGGCAAATAGTACTTTGTAGCGCGTACGGGAATCGAACCCGTGTTACCGGCTTGAGAGGCCAGCGTCCTAACCCCTAGACGAACGCGCCAAAGCTGGGGAGGAAGGAGTTGAACCCTCACTTACGGAACCAGAATCCGCTGTCCTACCATTAGACGACTCCCCATAATGAGGTAATGCTCTCATTAATTATTCAAAAAGCGTGGGAATTTACTTTTCTCACTCATGGACAACAACGACTTTAACTCAATAAAAAAGGGGCTCTCAGCCCCTTTCCAAATTGGTATTTTTGTGAAAATTACTTTAAGAGAACAGCTTTTTTCAGGGACGTTTTTTCCGGAGTCTGCATACGGATGAAGTAAACACCCGATGATTGTTCAGAAGCATTCCAGGAAAAATCGTACTGACCAGCTGACATGAATTGGTAATTAACCAGCGTTTCGATAAGCTGACCCAGATGATTATAAACTTCCAAATTAACGGTTGTCTCATAAGGTATACTGAAGCTTATCGTGGTCACCGGATTAAAGGGATTGGGGAAATTATCATGCAGCGTAGGATTAGATGGCAGTCCGATGGAAGCTGCGTTTCGTGAATAAGTGACTGCATGACTTATTTCACTCCCTCTTCTGCTGCCGATAATAACGTCCTTGATTCGGGCGTATTGCAGGTTATCCACTGTTATCTCTAGCTCCTCAATGCTTTGACCACTTAAGTCGTAGATCAAAACTCTTGTCCCTGCATCATCTGAGGCAGTGGCTATCTGAAGATGAGAGTTAGTCGAATTGAGATGTAACTCACTCAGAGCCACATTTTCCCCTTCAATGAAGAATTCGAGTCCACCTATCTCTTCATCAGCCGAAACAGTGATCAAAGATTCCTCAACTCCCTCACTCACAGTAACGGTAGAGAAACCAGAGGGTCCTGACATATCACCTGCCGCCCATCCAAGAATCAGGTTCACTATACTCACAATATCTAGGACAGTATATTCACCATCTCCAGTGAGATCGCCTGCCTCCATGCCGCATTCTGTAAGAGATGTCCCACCAATCATGCTAGTCACAAGTTCTACAACATCAAATACATCAATCAGAGGCTCACCGTCTAAGACATCACCATTGACATTTCCAAGGACAAATACATTTAGATTGTCGCAAGCATCACAGTCATCAGCAATGCCGTCGTAGTCAACATCTCCAGAAGCAATCAACGGATTAGCATCATCTTCATCGAGACAACCGTCACCGTCATCATCGTCATCACATACATCACCAAGACCGTCTCCATCTGTATCGAGCTGATCGGGATTATAGACATTGGGACAGTTATCATCATCGTTCATAATACTATCCTCATCCCAATCTTGAGACATTTCAGCTAAGTAAGTTTCGATAGTATTAACAACAGCCGATTGGTTAAATCCAATAGCAGAATACCGCAAAGTCATGGTATGGTCAATTATTACATTATGAGGAATATACCCCTCACCAAATAAGTTCCAAATACTTTGAGAATCGTCATCCACCATGGGATAAGTGATGCCAAATGTGGATGCCCATTCAGTACAGCTGTAAGGTTGATTCCACTGAAACCCAGCACCTATGACAATCAATCCCTGATCTTTATACGTTTGATAAATGGTTTCTGTAATCGGAGCCTCCGATTGACAGGAAGGTCACCAAGAGGTAAAAAGATTGATCCAGATTACAAATTGATCACCGCCATTTTGCTCATAAAAATAGTCATAGAGATGTAATATTCCATCACCATTGTCGCAATATGGATCATTGAAATCAGCAACTACATCTCCTATGTTATACACTTGGGCAGATAAAAACCCAAATGAAAAAAGGAGCGTTATAACTGTTTTTTTCATATCATTTTTCCGTTATTAAACAATTTACTGAAAATTTAAGATTTTTCCGCCGTTTTTCTACGGTATCTGACGCTCAATATGATAGGATACTAAATTAGCCTAACTCAATAGACTGTCATCCAGTACTCAAAATAATAAAATGAACTCAATTCAAAAGTTGCTGGTGATCGTGACCGTAAAGGCATCCTCAATCCCCGGCACATAAACACATACTCCGCTGTCACACTTTAGACCGCCTTGGAGGGAACCGTAAAACACGTTGAAGATTGTTGCCGGAGTCAGATAAAGGGAACCTTGAACTCCAAACCATTTATTGGTCATATCCACTCCCGAATTACGGAGTATTTCTTCCAACCAGCTGTCGTTTGCAGGATCTGTATTTTGAGGGGAACCAGTTTTAATCCCTGAAGCAAAATCATAAACGAATCCAGCGGAATAACGGGAAGGTTTGCTTAGGTTAAGAGCAACATATCGATAGTAATAAGGAACAGTCAATATTTCATCTGTAGTAACACTGTCAATTTCACTCGAAGATAAATCCCTGTACACTAGATAATTTCTATCATTATAATCTTCCCACTGATGTTCCCAGTAAAGTGTCAGTCCATGACCCGAGGGAAGGCTTAGTGTTAGCTCTGTGGGAAGAGTATACAAATTTCTTTTCTTCCAGTCCAACTGCTCTTGGGTATGATTTTCCCAATAAGACAGTTCATTTATAATTTCCACATACGATTCTACAATTTCGCTGGAGCGGGCAGCCATTAATCTTATATCTAAATTCAGAGGAGAATAGTGGTAATTGAATTCTCCGTAGAACTCTTTAAAAGGGTAAAACATTTCGTTATCTGAAAACCATAATAATGACTCAGTCTCAACTTTCTCCCAACCATCATAACCGTCAATATAATTCACATCCCGAAAACCCGTATGCCGACTGCTTTGAGCATAATTGAAGACCAGGAAAAGATCATCTGACACATTGAGATTGACCTCAGCCTGGATTCCAACTTCATCCTCAAAATCCATGATATGCGGAGTTCTCCTCATTAATACAGCACTGTATTCTTTGAACGCAGTGGGACCATTCATGATAGGAGCCAACCGACCTAAGTGATAAGGTAATTTAGTACGAATATCAGGATGACTATCGTCGAAGAAATAATTCTTGTATTCCAGTGTGACACCCAATTTCCCCGGATAATACGAGACACTGGCATAACCACCCCACCCTTTACTCTCTCGCTCATAGTATATCCATTCAAAAGAAGGTGTGGAATATAGGCTATCGGTATCAAAAATCTCCAGTGACCGCTTCATCACTTCAACGTAAAGATCATAATCTCTGCCGAAATATTCCACGAAAAAACCTGGGGAAAACGAGCGAGTACGGACATTAACAGAATCCACTGTTTCCACATCTCCAAATAGATTCTGCATCTTCCCGAACCACGGTTTGAAAGCATCCACATCCACACCGTAGAGGCCGAGTGATAGATTAGGCAGAAAATTATCAGCTGAGAGCAGTAGTGCGCTTACTGTGGCGTCTTCCGAAAAATCACGAATTCTCGGGTCCACCCCCGGCCCTATTGGTAGGTGCCGTCCCCCAGCACTGTTTCCACTGACTATATCTACAGTCAATTTCTCAGTCGGACGGGCAGTGAGCCAGATTCCCCTAAGAGACGAATCCCAGTCAATCCCTTGACTCTCCCACAAATTTAGAGCCAACCCTCGGCCAAACTGCCCGTAAAGATCACCTGCGCTTACAGACAAATAATCGCTTTCCCACATCAACCGCAACTTTCGCAGACCCAGATGATCCGGTCCTATCCGCGGTGGAGAACTGAACTCAAAATTAGACCAAATTGAGAAATTACCATAACCGGCTGTTATATCAAGAGTGTGCTCACGAAAAACATAAGAATTACGCGTAGTATCACCGATTTCTATTGACGATTGAAATCCGCTGCCGTATTGAGCGGTAAGTCCTGCCGAAAAGTATGCACTTTGACTATAACTCAAAGAAAGCAAAAAAAGAAATAGAGAAAGTCGTTTCAAGTAAAACACAATTAATTTGATAATACTATTGTGATTGCTCTAGAGATGATAATATTGACTGGATCTCAGTTTCGAATATTTTCTCATCACCCGGAACATATCCGGAATGACGATAAACTATTTTTCCTGTGCTGTTCACCAGAAGTGTAAACGGCATAGCAGTACCATTAAGTCTTCGATAGCTTTCCTGACTTGGATCAAGAGCCACGGTAAATCCATACCCTTTTGACCGAATATAACTCTTCACTTTGGATTGACTCCGTTCTGTATCAAGATTAATCCCTAAGATTGTAAACCCTTGAACACGGTATTTTTCTTGAAGATCATCCAGATGCCGCATGGCTTTCAGACACGGAGCACACCAAAGTGCCCAGAAATCAATTAGAACCGGCCCAGTATGATATATTTCTTCCAATGTCGTTTCACTTCCATCTGCTAATTTCAATTTAATGACAGGAATTTGATCTATTTGGGCAATCAGAAAATTTAAAATCAAACCAGAGAATACAATTAGTCGTATCACAATAGTTTCCCCACAAAGTGCTCCAACTCAGATTCCGGAACAAATTCTATTACCACTTTAGTATAGTTTACAGCCTCTTGTCTCGATAGAGAAAGTGTGTATTCAGCATTAATTTCAACTGTTTCCATCATCACCTGAAGAGAGTTTCCACTGGCGGTAAAAGCTATGAGAGGCGAGAACTGATGTTCTGTCAGAAAGCGGACATTTGACGATTTTCTTTGATACCATGATGGCTCTGTTGTTTCCAGGATAACTGTCCGTACACGCCCGGCATTATCCATCATTTGAATCACAGGTACGATGCGAAAATCTCCACGGTTAATGCGCTCGATCAAGGCATGAGGTATACCCATCTCCCTCCGGGAGAATTGAAGCGAAATGAGAGACCCGTCCTGACGCATGGACGAATATGGCAAGGATGATAGCATATCTTTGATGACATTTTCTCGAAGAGAATACTTCACTGATAAAGCAAGCAGTACGGTCCCATCGTTTTCGCTAGGAACATGTAAAGACGGCCGGCTAATATCTACGATATAAGGATTGCTGGAGACGGTATTGATAATTTCTTCCAGCATAATAGCGTCTTTTGTTGGAACATCTTCAGTTGTACCTCCCGGTGAGAAGGAAAATTCCCTGCTGAATGTACTCCCTTCAGAAATCGTCGGATCTGATTCTCCTCTGCTGCCGATATAGAGATCCATCACCTCCTCCAAATCTTCCACTGCTGTCTCAAGAGAGAAGTTCAATTCCTTCGCTTGCTGACGATATTCTGGAATAGGAGTTTTAGCATCAGGCGATTGAAGTACACCTCGGGCATCCAATTGGGGAATCTCTCCCTCAAGTGCTATCTGCATTTGAATAACTATATCTTCTCCAAGTTTCGAAATATGATTCAAACTTCCTCTTGTCGAAAAACTTCCTAACTCAACCCAATTTGCGATGTTGATTAATTGAATATTAACTGACAATTGATCCAAATTCCGTGAAAAACTACCCATAACAAGCAAGCTCCGTGTGCCTGAGGATTGACGCAACAAAAGTGAACGATCCTGCAGTATTCTTTCCAAAGCAACTTGCTCATGAATTCGAACACCATCCACATTCTGGAAACCGGTTGAGACCATATCCACAAGTCCTCTTGCTAGCCAGGAAACAGTTTCATCATTTTTAATGTTATCAAAATCCAATAGATATAGATTCAGCCGTTTGGCACTATAAAGGTTTGTTGCCCCGGCCGTTAATACGAGGGCTATTAAGATATAGAAACGCAGTGATTGTGGAATTCGCATGAATAAGAATGTATCAGTGCGACGGCTCATTTACAATCGCATTTTTTCTAGCGAGAATTTTTCTGCTGATCTCATATTTCATTCTTACTTTCCGGATTTTTCGATCTTTGTCCACTTGTCGCGTAAAGTAACCGTCCGATTGAAAATAGGACTCCCTTCCCTGGAATCCAAAGGATCCACAAAAAAGTAACCGACACGTTCAAACTGAAAGTGTTCACCTGCCCTTGCATCAATAAGACTCGGCTCAAGTTTGCAGTCCTTTAAGGTTTCGAGGGAATTAGTATTGATATCTGCTTTGAAGTCACCACCTCCGCTTCCCGGTTTTGACGAACGAAACAATCGATCATAAAGACGAATTTCCGGACTGACTGCATGCTGAGCTGAAACCCAATGGATGGTACCCCGCACCTTCCGTCCGTCAGGTGCAGATCCACCCTTAGTTTCTGGATCGTAAATACAGTGAAGTTCTATTATCTCTCCGGAAGAGTCCTTTACAACCTCTTCACATTTCAAGAAGTAAGCATAGCGTAAACGAACCTCTCGTCCAGGAGCCAGTCGAAAGTATTTTTTAGGCGGATCCTCACGAAAATCCTCTCTTTCAATGTACAATTCACGGCTGAAGGGTACCTTCCTTTTTCCGGCCGATTCATTTTCCGGATTGTTAATGGCTTCTAACTCCTCACTTTCTCCTTCGGGATAATTCTTGATGACAACCTTAAGCGGGTCCAACACAGCCATTCGACGCTCAGCATGAATGTTTAGGTCCTGACGGAGACAATATTCTAGTAACCCTACATCAGCAACTCCTTCACGTTTTGCTATTCCCACTCTCGATGCAAAATCACGAATGGAAGCTGGAGTAAAACCTCTGCGGCGAAGTCCGGAAATGGTAGGCATCCGTGGATCATCCCAACCGTTCACATATCCCCCTTCCACTAATTCCCGCAGCATCCTTTTACTCAACAGTGTATAACTCAAGTTAAGTGGAGCAAATTCAATCTGTTGTGGACGATAAACATCCAAAGCTTCCAAATACCAATCATAGAGCGGCCGGTGATCTTCAAACTCCAACGTACAGAGCGAGTGAGTAATCCGCTCAATAGAATCTTCCAATCCATGAGCCCAATCATATGTGGGATAGATACACCAGTCGTCACCTGTCCTGTGGTGTGTAGCTCTGAGAATGCGATACATAACAGGATCACGCATGTTCATGTTGTTCGCTTCCATGTCAATCTTGGCTCTAAGTACTCTACTTCCATCCGGAAATTCTCCAGACTGCATCCGCTTGAAAAGATCGAGATTCTCTTCGACGGAGCGATTTCGATAAGGACTTTCTTTCCCGGGCTCTGTCAATGAACCACGAGTTTTACGAATCTCCTCTGCAGACTGATCATCTACGTAAGCATCGCCACTTTCTACCAATTGACAGGCAAAATCGTAAAGCTGTTGAAAGTAATCCGATGCATAATAAAGCCTATCTTCCCAATCAAAGCCTAGCCAGCGGACATCCTCGATGATTGACTTAACATACTCCTCTTCTTCGCGAACAGGATTGGTATCATCAAAACGTAGATTGCAGTAGCTGTTATACTGTACAGCAAGTCCAAAATTGAGGCAGATAGATTTGGCATGCCCGATATGAAGATAGCCGTTTGGTTCAGGTGGAAAACGAGTGTGTACTCGCCCATCGTACTTCCCAGATTCCAGATCTTCGTCAATGACCTGTTCAATAAAATGACGAGGCTTCTTTTCCATTTCACTCATGTTAAATTACTTCCCTGGACTCAAGTGGTAATTTTTTAAGAGCGGTCTGAATCCTTTGAAAACAGATTTCCTCGCCGAGAATCTCCATTAAAAGAAAAAGCGATGGACCATTCGGAACTCCCGTCAGTGCCAAACGAGTTGGATGAATTATCTTACCTAAGCCTAATTCTCGCTCTTCAGCAAACTTTTTCAATCTGTTTTCTAACTGTTCTTCACTCCACTCCTCAACTGTCCTCAGACTGTCCAAAAAATCTTCCATCAATGCGTTGATTGATTCATCTTTCCATCGCTTCCTGGCGGTTTTCTCATCATAATCATTTGGACCGTCAAAGAAATAGTCAGACTGAGTCATTAAATCAACGAGTGTTTTCAACCGTTTCTGCTGTACTTCTACTATTGCCAGTAGATAATCCGGTATTACGCTTTTTTTCCATTCTGGGTCAAGTTTTCGAATTCGTTCCAGAAGCTCATTTGCAGGAGTTTTCATCACATGTTGTCCACTCATCCACTCAAACTTCTTGTCATCGAAAACTGCTGCTTTTTTTACTATTCTGGAAAGACTGAAATTCTGGGTCAATTCTTCTAGAGAAAATATCTCCCTTTCGTCTCCCGGATTCCAACCTAAGAGAGCAAGAAAATTTACCAGTGCCTCAGAAAGAAAACCTCTTTCCCGATAAGTCTGCACGCCTACGGCGCCATGTCGTTTACTTAGACGTTTACCGTCACCTCCCAAAATCATGGGTAGGTGAGCAAATATGGGAACGTTTCTTTCCAGTGCTTCATACACTTTAATCTGCTTCGAGGTATTAGTCAAATGATCTTCTCCGCGGATAACGTGAGTAATTTCCATTTCCGAATCATCAACTACTACAACAAAGTTATAAGTAGGAAAACCATCTGTTCGCTGAATAATGAAATCGTCAATCTCCTTATTATTTACCTCAATCGAACCATAGACTTCATCTTCGAATAATATCTTACCGCTTTTAGCTACTTTCAGACGAACACAAAACGGTTCAGCAGAGTTAAGCTTTCCCTTTATTTCACTTTTAGTTAGTAGTAAACATTTTCCGGAGTAACCCAAAAAGCCACCTTTTGATTCCGCACTTTTTCGCTCTTCACTCAATTCTTCTTTTGTGCAGAAACAACGGTATGCTTTCTCTTCAGATAAGAGTTTTTTAACAGCAGCTCGATATTCATCTTTCCGACGGGATTGAAACAGAAGTGGACCATCCCAATTGAGTCCTAACCATCGGAGTGAATCACAGATTTGATCTACATATTCCTCTCTGGAACGAGCTTCATCTGTATCTTCGATACGAAGATAGAATTTCCCGTCATTTTGCTTGGCAAACAGATAATTGAAAAGTGCTGTCCGAGCACCTCCAAGGTGAAGTTCACCTGTTGGACTGGGTGCAAAGCGAACTCTTATTGTATTATTCATTGTTAACAATCAGCATTTATATTTTTTCTTTTTTCTTCAATTGACAGGAAATACATGCGGAGGCGAGAGGATTCGAACCTCTGGAGGGCGAAACCCTCGCTGGTTTTCAAGACCAGTGCATTCAGCCGGACTCTGCCACGCCTCCAATTAGAATCTGACTTTAAGAGCGGAGAGGGAGGGATTCGAACCCTCGGTAGAGTTTTAAGCCCTACACCCACTTAGCAGGCGGGCGCCTTCAGCCAGCTCGGCCACCTCTCCAAGTTGTAGTCATAGTCAAGAAAAATACGAGTGAATTTATCTTGAGAGTCGATTGTTATCAACGAGAAACTATAGAAACAGACAAGTCACTCAGATTCACGTCGGATATCAGCTCCCAATCCCCTGAGTTTTTCTTCAATTCGTTCGTAGCCACGGTCAATATGATAAATTCTGGAAATATCTGTCCGGTCTTGAGCTACAAGCCCAGCTAATATCAAGGAAGCGCTGGCTCGAATATCAGTAGACATGACTGGAGCACCCTTGAGCGTTTTTCGACCTGACACAACCGCAACATTATCTTTCATGGTGATCCAAGCTCCAAATCTGCTTAACTCTGAGACATGAGTGAATCTATCGTGGTAAACTGTATCTGTGATGATGGATGTTCCATCTGAAACAGTCATGAGTGCCATCCATTGAGCTTGAACGTCTGTGGGAAATCCGGGATAAACTGCCGTCGTCATGTCAATGGATTTAATCGGACCCAATTTGTTAATTAACACAGAATCGTCTGTAGTTGTAATTTCTTGGCCACTTTCTTGAAGCTTTTCAATAACTGCGGTAAGGTGATCTGGATTTGCCCCTTTCAAAGTGATACTGTCTCCCACCATCGCACCTGCTATTAAAAATGTCGCAGCTTCAATTCGATCAGGAATAATTTCGAAGTCTACAGGATTGAGCTGATCAACACCTTCAATAGTCAATTTTTCACTGCCAATACCTGAAATTTGCGCTCCCATAGCATTCAAGAAGTCACACAAACAGCTGATTTCAGGTTCACAAGCAGCATTCTGGATAACTGTTTCACCATCAGCCAACACAGCTGCCATGACAGCGTTACCTGTCGCCCCGACAGATGGAAAATCAAATGTGATCTTCGCCCCTTTCAGTCGATCTGCTGTAGCGATGACATATCCCTCATCGAGTTCAATCTCAGCCCCCATCGCTTCTAAAGCTGAAATGTGAAAATTGACAGGCCTAGGTCCCCAAGCACATCCTCCTGGTAGAGATACTTTAGCATATCCAAAACGGGCTGTAAGCGGTCCTAGAACATAAAATGACGCTCTCATGGTTTTAACCAAATCATAAGGAGCTTCAGGATTGGAGGCTTTAGTGGTATCTATGAGAAGCTCATTGTTTTCAAAACTGCTGGTGGCGCCTATCATTTCCAACAATCTGAGCATGGTATGTGTATCCCGCAGATCGGGTACTCGAGAAATTCTGTATTTCCCAGGTGCTAAAAGCGTAGCTACCATTACGGGAAGAACAGCATTTTTCGCACCACTGATTTCAACTATACCATTTAAAATTTTCTGACCATTTATGACTAATTTATCCATTATTATATCTCAATATTTTATAACGAAAAAGTAGTGTCGAAAAAGTGGCTCCGACAAAAAGTCCACCTGTATCCGCCAACCAATCATATACACTTGGAATCCTTGTAGGAATCATTGATTGCCACATCTCATCTAAACCTGCAAAAATAGAGCCGATTGCTACGATCAATAAAACAATTTTAACACCCCGTTGTTCCACACTCGCAAGTAAAAGTGCACCCAAAATAGCGTATTCAGTGAAGTGAATTACTTTATCCCATTTGGAAACAAACGACGGGTGAAAAGATAATGAAGAAAGTGTTAATATCAAGGCACAATACAATCCAGTAAGAATGCGATATTTAGTTACATTCATAGGTGGAAAGAACAGTTGGGAGAACCTCTAGCAGATCACCTGCAAGGAGTCCTCGAAATCCATATTTTTTCAGAAGAATATCAGCAGCTTCACCGTGAATTAGAACACCCACTCTGGCTGCTACTTCTGGTGTTAACCCCTGCGCCATGAACGATCCAATTACACCAGAAAGAACATCTCCTGAGCCGCCTGTTGCCAAACCCCTATGACCGGTGACATTCGCAGAAATTAACTCCCCTGAAGCTACAAGTGTAGGAGCACCTTTGAGGACAACCGTCCCTCCTGTTTTCTGCCATACATCAAAAGCAAAGTTAAAGGGATCTGAAGACACAACTTCTTTCTCCAAGTTTAGAAGTTGAGCCGCCTCTCCATGATGTGGAGTAATTACAAAATCACTTTTGAGCTCGCTGAATACATCAAGATTTCCGTGAAACACGCGTAGAGCATCCGCATCAATTACCATAGGCTTAGAAGATGATTTCACAACAGCTTCGGCAAAGTTAAGAGACTCATCATCCGTGCCTAATCCCGGTCCGATAATCAAGGCATCACACCACTCAAGTTTTTCCTCAATAATATCAACATCATCTAAACGAAAATGTCCACTCCCACCATCACTCAAAGGAGCAGTAATGACTTCTGTCAATTTTGACTCGTAAATAGCATTCAGCGAGGCGGGGACTGCCGCAATGACCAAACCTGCGCCGGCTCTGAGGGCACCTTGAGCTGCTAAACATTCTGCTCCAGTATATCCTTTTGAACCTCCAATTATCAAAACTTTTCCCTGCCGGTGCTTATATGTATCAGGCGGAGGTGGAGTCAGAAATTGTTTCGCAAGCGTATGATTAATCAACTTTTTATCGGTTTGAAGTATGTCAAATGCATCTTTAGGATAACCGATATCAGCAACTGATATCTCGCCTGCCAAGGAAGCACCCGGCTCTATCACTATTCCCTGCTTTAGAAATCCCATGGTAACAGTGGCATCACTCTTCACAGCAATTCCCGAAACCTGTCCACTGTTACCGTTCACACCTGAAGGTATATCAATGGCCAGAACAGATACATTTGAACTATTTATCGCTTTAATCCATTCTGATGTGTTGGGTCGCACCTGACCTTTTATCCCAGTCCCCAGAAGACCATCGAGAATCAAATCATAATCCGAGAGATTGAAATCGTCGGACACTGCCTCGTATACGATTCGCAATCCAGCATTAATACAGCGATCGTGAAAGATTTTCGCATCGCCGGTAATTTCCTCCTGGGCTACAGTAGAAATCAGTTTACAGTCAAATCCCTCCTTTACAAGTAATTCAGCGGCTGTAAACCCATCACCACCGTTATTTCCTTTTCCGCATAATACAATAACTCTTTTACTCCCGCTCCCGGCGAACATTTCCTTCGCTTTCTCTACAATCGCTTTTCCGGCTTTCTGCATTAGCGTTTCACCTGAGACACCTAATTCCTTCGAAGTATGGTGATCAACCGAACGGGCTTCTTCAGTGGAAAGTATTTTCATTCGGCTGAGGCTAAAGCAACGGCAATGGCATATTCATCAGTATGCGAGATTGAAACTTCTACTGAGTATATTTTAGATAACTCAGAAAGTAAATGTATCTGTGGAGGACCATCTGATTCACGTCGTATTTCGATGGTATTTAACGGAATAACTGCCTTCTCTCCCTGAGATAGAATGGCTTTCTTCACAGCTTCCTTTGCTGCGAATCTTCCTGCTAAATGTATATGAGGAGACGATCGATCATTACACCATAATACCTCTTCATCTGTGTAAACATGTCGATAAAAATTAAATTCATGATTTTCTGCCAATTTTTTGATGCGGTTTACGGATACAATGTCCGTACCGATAGTATTCTTAGTCATTAAGTGATTTGATAATACCGACGACTTCGTAAATGTTTTCCACATCCCAGTCAGCACCAGATTCAACGGTACCAAACGTGTCACCGTACTTGGCATAAATAGTCTTAATCCCAAGTTTGGATGCTCCGGCTACATCCCGCTCAGGCCAGTCACCTACCATTAAAGCCTCTTCAGGCTGGACAGCCAATTTTGACAGCGCCAACTCAAATCCCTTTGGTGATGGCTTTCGTTCACCTATATCATCAAATGTAAGGACAAGATCAAACACATGGTGTAGATTCAAATAATAAATGCGCATCCAAGCTTCCCTACTTGGTGCATCAGATACAACTGCCAACTTGATACCCTTTTTTGCGAGTATAATAAGTGTGCGTTGAACATCTGGATAAAGACGAAGTGTTGCTTCTCTGGCTCTTCGATAAGAGACTATCGCAGCAGCTAAATATTTATTATTAACTTCTCCTGTTTTCTCTTTTAAGAAGATGTCAAATATTTGCTGATTTTCCCATCCCGTTTCCTGGTATAACTCCAAGATTCGTTCGTAACTATTTTCTTCATCGATATCCAATCCTGCTTCAATCATTGCATGTACTGCCGAAGTAACGGCACTTTCTTTCATACTTATGAAATCAAGAAGAGTATTATCGAGGTCAAATATGACAGCTTTTATCATGATAAATGTAAATTCAAGTTCGAAGTTTGTTTGGTAACATTTTCAGAAACTCCGTCTCAATTCGCCGGGTTATATGAGTTTATTATTCGTAATCTTCCGGATTATTGATTTTGTCGATCTCTCTCTCCGCTAACTTCCGCCAATTACGATCACGCCTGGCTTTATTGAATGCTTGCAGTGCTAATGTCTCATTATCCAAACACTTCTCTGCTAATCCTAAGTCAAATAATGCTGGTGCATAATTCTTTTTGATTTCGAGCGCCTCGTGTGCCGCATCTTTTGCGTCGTAACAGCGATCAATCGAATTATAAGCTTGAGCAAGCATTGTCCATGATCTAAAAGACCGTGCATCTAAATCAGTGGCTTTAGATAGAGTCTGAATAGCATCTTCATATTCCTGATTAGCGATGAGTACTTTACCCAAATTCTGGTAAGCAATGGCATATGATGGATCGGCTTGAATAGAATTGTTATACTCCTGCTCAGCTCCGTCATAATCTCCTTCACTTAGATAAATATTTCCTTTTTGGGCATAAGCTTTGGCGTAAGTGGGATCAACATCAGTGGCTGAACTCAAAGCATCCAGAGCTAAAGCTATTTCGTCTATTTTTTGATATGCAAGAGCTAAAGCAAACCACCCTTTAGAAAAATACGGCTGTAACTCAACAGTTTTTATATAATATCTGATAGCTTCGGTAAAATCTCCTTGTTTGGTAGCTACAAATCCAAGTTGAAAATAACCTTGATAGTAATTCGGACTCAGTTCAAGCACAGATTTATACATTTCTTTTGCTTCTTCATAATCCCCTCTTCTGACTAGCTGATTAGCCTCATTATACTTTTTTGAAGCCAGCTTATTTAGATAATTATTAGCTTCCTGATAATTTGGATCCAACTCCAATGCATGTTGTAGATAACCAGCAGCCTCTGAGATTTCCTCCTCTCTATTTGCGGCTACTCCCATAAAGTAGAGCGCTTTGGGTGCAAAATTTATATACTTTTCAGACAACGTACGAAATTCATCAATCGCTCCGTAAAAATCGCCGTTGTCAAATTTTCGTTTTGCCATAGCAAAATCGGAAGCAACTTTGTTTATACGCTCAAACTCATCACGATAAGTCTGATTTGTCTTATCTGCCTCAATCGCCTTAGTCAAATGTTTTCTCGAATTCTCAAGATCATAGCGGTTAAGGTAAATCTGACTCAAAAGATAGTGCGATTCGTGATATGTATTATCGGCATCCACCACAATCTTGAGTTTGACTTCAGCAGAATCAGGATTTCCTTCGTTATATAATTTATTGGCTTCTTCATGCAGTTTGTCAATATCCTGACAAAAAGCTGTGACAGTCAAAATGGTAACAAAAGATGTGATGTAAGATATGATACTATTGGTCATAATTCTCCTATTTCATGGATGTGCCGAAGGGGGGACTCGAACCCCCACAGGATCTCTCCCACTGCCCCCTCAAGACAGCGTGTCTACCAGTTCCACCACTTCGGCCGATTATCAATTTAATTCTCGGTAGGCCCTGTCTCAGTTTGTTCAATTTCTACAGGTGGCGAAGATAATTGTCCACTTTGCTGAGCTTTTTCCCGAACTATTGATCCGGTACCTTCAGAAGCATTTCCCCAAAGTCCGATAACAATAGCAAGAACCATAAAAGCAAAAGCAAGGCTCACAGTCACTTTGCTTAAAAAGCTGCCGGCACCCCGTCCACCAAAAACAGCAGTTGATGCCGCCCCTCCAAACGTTCCGGATAACCCTCCTCCTTTGCTGGATTGCATTAATATAACCACAATTAGCAGTATACTTACAATAACATGTAGTACAATCAGAAATGTGTACATTTTTATTTATCCTTTATCATAGTGATCAGAGATCCCTTGAGTGATCTCCATAAAACTGTCAACTGAGAGACTTGCACCTCCCACCAGAAATCCATCCACTCCTTCTATTCCAATAAGCTCAGCCGCATTTCCCGGCTTAACACTTCCACCGTAGAGAATCCGAATTTCAGTGGCTAGTTTTTCATCCTTATTCATGATGAAATCTCTAATGATTTGATGCGCCTCCTCTATCTGAGACGTATCAGCAGTAATTCCAGTACCAATTGCCCAAACAGGCTCATAGGCGATAACAGCTTGATCAAATGCTTCTTCTTCCGTCTGTGATATTACAGCACTCAGCTGTCTTTTGATCACTTCAGATGTAGAACTACTCTGCCGTTCATCCAATGTTTCGCCTATGCATAAAATAGGTCTAAGCCCTGCTGAAACAGCCGCAGAAAATTTCCGAGCCACATCTTCATCAGTCTCCCCAAACAGATGTCGTCTTTCAGAATGTCCAACAATTACCCATTGAGCACCACAGTCCAAAATCATCTCAGGAGAAACTTCGCCGGTAAAAGCACCTTCATTTTCCCAGTGACAATTCTGGGCTCCGAATTGAATCGCTGACTCATTAGGACCCGTCCCTATGTGAAAAAGCACAGTTGAGCTAGCACATAATATAATATCTACTTGAGGCTCGTCCAAAATCTTACTTCTCAGTTCTTCTATAAATGCTGACGCCTCTCCAGAGGTCTTATGCATCTTCCAATTAGCTGCTGAAACAGGTTTTCTCATGTTTATCACTCCTCCAATGCCTGAAATGCAGGAAGTTCTTTCCCGGCCAACAGTTCAAGGGATGCGCCTCCTCCAGTTGAAATATGCGACATTCCTCTCTCCATCCCGGCAGTTCTGACTGCTGCCGCACTGTCTCCACCACCAATTAAGGATATTCCACCTCTACCAACAACACTACCTACCTCCTTGCAAATTTCTTGAGTCCCTTTTTTGAAGATCGCTTCTTCGAAAACTCCCATAGGACCATTCCACACTACACTATTCGATTGATTGATAATATCACGGAAGTTTTTAATGGTTTCGGGTCCGATGTCCATACCAATATCCTTTTCGCCTAATTGACTCACTTCAATAATTTTTCTACTGCTGTTATTATTAACTGCACAATCCGAGGGTAATATCAGATTTACACCTCTCTTCTTTGCCTTCCGCAGATAACTCTCAGCTCTCTCAACCATATCTTCCTGCAATAAAGATGCTCCAATTTCCAACCCTTTTGCCTTCAGGAATGTAAACGCCATTCCGCCACCAATCAGTATATGGTCAGCCAACTTCAAGAATCTGCCAATTAGTTCAAATTTTCCGCTAATCTTCGATCCTCCCAAAATAATTGTAAGCGGACGAGCAGGATTTTTTAGAGTATCGTAAAGAAATTCTTTCTCTTTTTCCATGAGAAAACCCATGGCTTTTATCGAAAACCTGCTTGGTACACCTACATTAGAAGCGTGAGCACGGTGAGCAGTACCAAAAGCATCATTAATATATAGTTCTCCATGGCTGGCAAGTTTCATCGAAAAACGTTCATCGTTTCTTTTCTCGCCTTTATGGAATCGTAAATTCTCTAAAAGATGAATCTCGCCTGGTCTTAATTCCCTAGAAACTGAAATGGCATCTTCTGAGATACAGTCATCTGTAAATTTTACTTGAGTCTCAAGCAAATCTGCTAACGTCTCACCAACAGATATTAGACTTAGCTCTTCACTATATTTACCTCCAGGTCGGCCAAGGTGAGACATGATAACAACCGAAGCACCCTGAGATAGACAATGTTTCACTGTTGGGAGTGCAGCTCGAATCCGAAAATCGTCCGTTATATGTCCATCTTTCAAAGGTACATTCAAATCGAGCCGTATCAACACCCGTGAATCTTTCAATTTCAAATCTTCAAGCTTCCGCATTCTGAATATCCTTAATCGTAGATTTAGTTGGTAGAGGTGTGCCGGCAGTTACTGCACCTACAAATTGAGCACCTTCTGATTTTAGCGCTTCTGCGCAAGCAGAAAGTGTTGATCCAGTGGTAAGAATATCATCAATCAGCAAAAAACGTGTATAATCTCCAATATCTTTAGCGAAAAAAGCACTGCTCATGTTTTGCTTCCGTTCATCAGCCCCTAGTTTAGTTTGTGACACAGTATTGCGCTTTCGAAAAAGTATATCTTCACTACACGCTATGCTAATTACTTCAGAAAGGGCACGACCCAACAATGCACTTTGATTAAATCCCCTCTCACGCAATCTAGCAGAATGAAGCGGAACAGGTATCACTGAGTCAATGCTCAATGTTGAAAGTTCATTTCTCAGGAGAGTTCCAAGTTTGTGACCAAAGATCTCAGCCACCATTCGACTCTCTTGATACTTCATTTCATGTACCATCTGCTGAAATATCTCATCAAAATACCAGCCGGAATAGGCATAATCGAGATGATTATGGTTGGTTATATTCTCTACCCAATTTCCCAAATTAGTCGGTTCTAATCCACTCAAACAATACTCGCAAATGACCTCTTCCCCAGCCATTCGTTCTTCACAACTTATGCAGATGGGTGGATAGAGCAGATCAATCAATCCTGAAAGTAACCATTTCACGGCGGTCAAGTTAGACTCGATTCAACAATTTCGCAATCGAGTTTAAGCTCAGGAATATGCTAATAATATATCAAAATATTTACAGTAAAAAACATGACCTCTATACCCTACTCTTCTTAAATTATGGGGTATCAAACCTTGGAGTTATACTACAATGCTCAGATTACTAATATCACTTAGAAGGAGAAAATAACGATGTATTCGTCTGTAAACGAATTCATGGATATGGTCACAAATAAAAACGCCGGTGAGGTTGAATTCCACCAAGCCGTGCTGGAAGTTGTAGAATCCCTCTGGGATTATCTTCAGGAAAACCCACACTATCTGCAAACCAAGATTTTAGACAGGATTGTCGAGCCGGAACGTGTACTTATGTTTCGTGTACCGTGGCGTAATGACCGCGGTGAAATCCAGGTTAATCGCGGCTTTCGTGTGGAATTCAATTCCGCTATCGGGCCCTACAAAGGTGGTCTCAGATTCCATCCATCAGTAAATCTCGGAATCCTAAAATTCCTGGGCTTTGAACAGGTATTCAAGAACAGCCTCACTACGCTCCCCATGGGCGGCGGTAAAGGCGGTTCCGATTTCGATCCTAAAGGAAAATCAGACAATGAAGTAATGAGTTTTTGTCAATCCTTTATGACTGAGCTTCAGCGGCATATCGGTCCTAATACTGATGTGCCTGCCGGCGATATCGGCGTAGGCGGACGTGAGATCGGCTTTATGTTCGGCCAGTACAAGCGACTCCGCAATGAATTCACCGGAGTTCTTACCGGTAAAGCTCTAAACTGGGGCGGCAGCCTCATTCGTCCGGAAGCGACGGGATATGGTACTGTTTACTTTGCCCAGGAAATGCTAAAAACTCGTGGTGATTCTTTTGAAGGTAAGAATGTTGCTGTCTCCGGCTCCGGAAATGTAGCTCAATACGCTACGGAGAAAGTAAATGAGCTGGGCGGAAAGGTTGTTACCCTTTCAGACTCAAGCGGCTCCATTTACGATCCTGAAGGTGTTGACAATGACAAACTGAAATGGGTCATGGAGCTGAAAGAAGTTAGACGCGGTCGTATCAAGGAATATGCTGATGAGTTCGGCTGTGAGTATTGGGAAGGTGAGCGTCCTTGGAAAGCCAAGGTTGACGTTGCTCTTCCGAGCGCTACTCAGAACGAGGTCAACGCTGACGAAGCGAAGATACTTGTAGACAACGGCTGTATCTGCGTGGCTGAAGGAGCCAACATGCCTTCCGAGCCGGGTGCCATTGACGTCTATCTCGAGAACAAAATTCTGTTCGGTCCCGGAAAGGCGGCTAACGCCGGCGGTGTCGCTGTATCCGGCTTGGAGATGAGCCAGAACTCCATGCGTCTATCTTGGACACGAGAAGAAGTTGACCAGAAACTGCACGGTATCATGAAAGCTATTCATGAGCAGTGCGTTATTTACGGTACGAATGGTGATTTCATCAACTACGTGAAAGGTGCCAACATAGGCGGCTTCATAAAGGTTGCCGATTCCATGCTGGATCAGGGTGTGGTTTAAAATAGCCACATAAGAATCATGTAAGTATTATCATCTAATCCGCAATCAATCTGAGCCCGATACATAAGCGGAGATGAGCTTATCCATTATGACATTACAGTAGCTACTTATGGTTAATAAAATATTCACGTTTCTTATTTTATTCCAGTTTTGTCTGGGCAATGAAGGTGAACTTGTCAAGTTCACAAGTGCCAATCCATTTTCATTCTATCATATCATTACTGATTTGGAAAACCAGGATCCTCATGAGGTTCACGGTATTCTCCGTTTTCCAGCAGGAGTTGAACAGAAGAATCTACCACTGGTCATAGCTGCAGCTGGCAGCAAGGACTGGGCCGATCATCATCTGGAGTACTTATCCATGTACAGAAACATGGGAGTTGCCACTTTTGAATTACAGAGCTTCGCCAGTCGCGATATAAAATCCACGGTGGGTACTCAGGTAGACGTTACCACAGCCATGATGATTCTGGATGCTTATCGTGCTTTGGATACGTTGATCAAAGACCCCCGTATAAATCCCCAGCGTGTAGCTATTACCGGCTGGAGCCTAGGAGGCGCCGTCTCACTGTTTTCTGCCTGGCAACCGTTGAAAGATGCTATATCGCCAAAAGGTAGTTTCTCTGCTCATTTATCTATTTATCCACCCTGCATCGTTAAACCGGAAAAAATGAAATTCACTGAAGCACCTATACATATCCTTATTGGGGAACTGGATAACTGGGTTCCTGCTGCTGCTTGCGAAGATCTTGTAGCCGATATGCAGTCGATAGGTGTGGATATAGGAATTACTGTTTATCCAGATGCTCATCACGGATTTGATCGAGAGGGGCCGTTGGTGGTTGAGGAAAATGGCTACGCCTTATCCGATTGCCGTTTCCGAATGCGCGCTGATGGGGCTGTCTTAATGAATTTTTTTCACATTCCCATGACCAAACCATATCTTCAAAAATTAGCTTTGGCTTTTTGCGCAGACCGTGGACCAACACTCGGTGGAAATCCTGTAGCTCGAGAAGCTTCTTATAATTTTGCCAAAGTCTTTATGACCAAACATTTATTAGATTATAAAAAATAATCGAGAGGGACACCTTTATCTTTTTACCAATTTGAAAAAAGGTGCAAAACTCTCCACACTATCTTTCAACGCATTCCAGGAAAACACGGAAAAACCAGCGTATTCCCGGCGAGTTAAACTTTCGAGTTTTTCTGAAGCGGATTCCGGAGATTGATTATACACCGCCAATCCCATGATGATACTCCGGTTGTATTTCCTTTGTACGTTTTCTTCAATACTCGAAGTATTGTTAAGAAATCCAGTTAGTTCTTTCTCATAGTTCATAGGTACCACATAGTCCACCAACCCCTCTGTCAGCCACAAATCCCATTCTTGGAAATAGCGATTCTTCGCTACGGAAGGATTAGGTTTCACAGCTACTGAGAGAATACAGTCCGGCTTTTGAGCTATGATTACTTCACTGTACTGCCGCATGAAATCAGTCACTGATTCCCTGCGGATTTGATCCCACTCAAATTGAAGAAATTCAATTTCTTCCCTATTTCCGACACTATTAATGTTATCCGGTCGAAGTCCATATTTCAGTATAAATCGACTTTCGCAGTCAGAATGATAACCGTAGTCAAGATCAGCCAGACGGACGTAATCGAGATGAATTCCATCAACATCATATGTATCAAGAATCTCTGTCAATACAGATATAAAATGATCAGTTACACCTTTTACTGAAGGAGAAATGAAGCGAGTAACTCCTCCGCTTCCGTTCACAAAGTTGGGCTCAACATTCTGCTGACCGCTTCTCGATTCATCTAGCCAATCAGGGTGAGCGAGAAAAAGATGAGTTGTATCTTTCGGGAGTTCAGGACTAGACCAGATTAGAAACATATTCAGCCATGCATGGACTTTTAACCCGAGTGAGTGACCTTTTTCTACAGCGTATGAAAGGGGATCAAAATCCGGATCGACCAAAAAGCGTCCGCGAGGTACGATTTGGCTTGAATAATAAGCGTCTCCCCGGCCTCTCACTTGCAGGAAAACGTGATTAAAGCCCAATTCAGAAGCAGTTTCGAGAGCAAGATCAATCGATTCCTGAGAGACCATAGAGTACCGTACGACCCACAAGCTCCTTATATCTTCTGAGGAAGGTTCCTCAGCCATCAAGAATCCACCGAAAGAAGAGAAAACAAAAAAGGCAACCCAGAAGGTTGCCTTTAAGAATTGCTTGTGAGGTTTCAAACCGCGGAATTTACTCCTTTTCGGTTTCTGCTGCATTTGCTAAAGCTTCTTCTGCTTCAGCAGCCGCTTTCTTCTTGGCTTCTTTTCTGTTCTTCTTAGCTTTCTTTTTATCTTCATCCTTCTTCTGAGTTTCCTCGACATAATCAACGAACTCAAGTAGTGAAACTGGTGCACAATCGTTATCCCGTACACCCAATTTGATTATTCGAGTATATCCACCGTTTCGATCAGCATACTTGGGTGCGATCTCATCGAATAGAATCTTCACTTTATCAGGATGCGGTACTTTCTTGAGTACCTGTCTTCGATCGTGAAGTGTACCTCTTTTGGCTTTAGTCACAAGAGGTTCTATAAACCGTCTCGCTTCTTTCGCCTTGGCGTCGGTAGTCTTTATTCGTTTATGCTCAATCAGCGCGATAGTAATATTGGCCAGAGTCGCTTTTCGATGGCTAGCAGTTCTGCCTAGCTTTCTTCCTCTTTTCTGATGTCGCACGGTTTCCTCGCTTAACTTTCGGCCTCTGCCAAATATTTATCAATATCCATGCCAAACTGCAGTTCCATATCACCCAGCTTTTCCACAAGTTCGGAAAGCGATTTACGTCCAAAGTTTTTATACTTCAACATTTCGCCTTCTTCTTTGGACACAAGTTCACCGATTGATTTAATACCCGCAGCTTGCAGGCAATTATGACTCCGAACAGACAGTTCCATTTCATCTATACTCATTTCTAGCAATTTCCTAACCTGGATGATTTCCTCATCGATTTCGTCAGAAACCTCAAGTACTGGACCCGCTCCGGCTATCATGAATTGACTAAAATGCTCAATTAGAAGAGTTGCAGCATGATTTACCGAATCCGCTGGACTTATAGTACCATCAGTAGTCACTTCGAGTATGAGCTTCTCGAGACTATCTTTTGCTGAAGAAACTGGCTCGACATCATAGTTAACTCTGGTTACCGGATTGAAAATAGAATCAATGAAGACGGTTCCAAGCGGTACGTCAACTCGACTATGACTGTTGGCATCCACATATCCTGTACCAATACCGATCTGGATTTCCATTGTAAAATCGGCTTTTTCATTCAGTGTAGCAATGTGATGTTTTGGATTCATAACCTTAAACTGTGGTGATATATCCAGATCTTTAGCGGTAAACTCCCCTTTTCCGGTAAAACTTAGCTCGACCTTGTCAGGATTATTGTCATTGAGTTTAAAGCGAACCTTCTTCAGATTCTGAATTACATCAGCTACATCTTCCAATACACCTTCAATCGTGGTAAACTCATGAAGGACACCATCAATTCGGATTGATGAAATTGCAGCGCCGGGAATACTGGTCATCATTACACGTCGAATGGAATTCCCAACTGTGATTCCAAAACCTCTTTCCAGCGGTGCCAGTGTTAGATTACCATAATCCTTAGTGGAGGTTTTTTCATCAATTTGAAACTTGAACTCACTCTTTTTTGTCATTCTCGATTTCCCCTTGTAACTATTTTGAATAGAGCTCTACAACCAACTGTACGTTGAACATACTATCAAGATGTTCACGTTCAGGAATCTGTTCAAAAGACCCTGAAAGAGATCCCTTATCCAGTTTTAACCATGGAATGTCGAGATCTCCTCGAATTCTCTTTACTGAATCGTGTATTACTGTCAATTTCCTACTTTTATCTCTCACCTGAACCACATCTCCAACCTTTAAGACATATGAAGGAATGTTCACAATTTTACCATTGACAGTCAAATGTCTGTGATTTACCAGCTGTCTGGCTGAAGATCGTGTGTTTGCAAATCCCAGGCGATATACAACATTGTCCAGTCTGCATTCTAAGAGCTGAAGCAGGTTAACACCTGTTTCTCCCTTCATTTTCTCGGCTTTCTCGAAAAAATTCCTGAACTGACGCTCTAACAGTCCATAAGCATACTTCATTTTCTGTTTTTCGCGCAGCTGCATTGCATAATTTGAAGGTCTGCGGCGGCGACTTTGACCATGTTGACCGGGAGGATAATTCTTCCTTTCTAGAATCTTAGAGATTTTCTCATTACCAAAAATATTTTCACCAAATTTTCGTGCTATTTTCGCTTTAGGTCCTGTATAGCGTGCCATTTCTAAATCCCCCTTATACTCTGCGTTTCTTAGGTGGTCGACAACCGTTGTGAGGAATTGGGGTGACATCTGTAATCTTGGTTATTTCAAGGCCAGTTACTCCCAATGAGCGAATGGATGATTCACGGCCGGGACCGGGGCCTTTTACACGAATTTCAACAGACTTCAATCCTAAATCGAGTGCTTTACGAGCTGCTTTTTCAGCAGCTTGACCAGCAGCAAATGGGGTACTTTTTCTAGAGCCCTTGAAACCAGATGTACCTGCACTTGCCCAAGCAAATGCATTTCCGTTCATATCAGTAAAAGTTATAATTGTATTATTGAATGTCGCCTTGATATGAACAATACCTTCAGAGGGTATTGTAGTCTTTTTCTTCTTGCGTTGTTTTGATCCTTTTTTTACCATGATTTAGTTACTCTTATCCTTTCTTACTTACAGATGTTTTCCGTCCTAATCCCACTGTTCTTTTTCTACCTTTTCGAGTTCGGGCATTGGTTTTAGTTCTCTGACCTCGAACAGGAAGACCTCTCCTATGGCGTAATCCACGGTAACTGCCAATATCCATTAAACGTTTAATGTTCATAGTCCGATCTGTCCTGAGCTCACCTTCTATTGACAGATTACCTACTGATTCTCGAATTGCTGTAACATGTTTTTCACTTAAGTCAGAAACTCGAATATTACCATCTACTTTTGCTTCCTCTAGTATCTTTTTTGCTGTTGTATGACCAACACCAAAAATGTATGTAAGTGCATACTCCACTTTCTTATCTCTTGGTAGATCAACTCCTGCTATTCGTGCCATTGATTATCCCTGTCTTTGCTTATGCTTCGGATTACTGCAAATTACCCGAACAACCCCTTTTCTTCGGATAATTTTGCACTTTTTACATATTTTCTTTACTGAAGATCTAACTTTCATTTATTATTACCCAGTAAGGGTCCCATTGCTTAAGATTTTACCGCCTTGTTCTGTAATTACAATTGTGTGTTCAAAATGTGCTGAAGGTTTACCATCTTTCGTACAAATTGTCCAACCATTCGGCTTGGTATAAATTTCCTTTTCTCCAAAATTTATCATTGGTTCGATAGCAATACACATTCCGCTTTTAAGTTTTAATCCTCTGCCGGGTTCACCATAATTCGGAATTTGGGGGTCTTCATGCAGATTACGACCAATTCCATGCCCTACCAATTCTCTCACAACACTGTATCCTTTTTCTTCTACATAAGATTGAATTGCGTGACCGATGTCTGAAACATAATTTCCAGCTTTAGCCTGATCAATACCTATTCTGAGTGATGTTCTTGTTGCATCCACCAGATCTTGTATTTCTTTTGATACATTTCCTATCATGTAGGTTCTGGCATGATCACCAAAATATCCATTCTTCAATACGCCACAATCTATGCCGACAATATCACCATCTTTGAAAGGTGTGTCGTTAGGGATACCGTGCACAACTTCATCATTAACTGAAATGCACAATGTGGCAGGATAGCCCATGTAACCTTTGAATGCCGGCTCTGCATTTCGAGAATGAATATAATCTTCTGCAATTTTATCCAATTCTTTCCCGTTAACACCTTTTACTATTTTTTCTTCGAGAAAATCGAGAGTTTCAGCAACAATTCTGCTGCTCTCGGCAATTTTTTTTAATTCTCTTTCACTTCGAATGGCAACCATCTTAACTCCTACGCCGTCCGCGTATTTTTCCTTTCTTTAGAAAGCCATCGTAATGTCTCATAAGAAGATGAGATTCTACCTGCTGAAGTGTGTCTAAAGCAACACCTACAATGATAAGTAGACTGGTACCACCAAAGAAAGAGGCTAAACTATAGTTTACATCCATTGTTTGCATAAGAATAAATGGGAATACTGCAACAAACGCCAAGAAGAAAGAGCCGGGAAGTGTGACTCTAGTAAGAATATTATCTATGAATTCACTGGTCTTTTTCCCTGGACGGATACCAGGAATAAAACCTCCATGTTTTTTCATGTTATCTGCTACTTCTTGAGGATTAAATGCTATGGCTGTATAGAAATAGGTGAAAAAGATTATAAGAATTCCAAATACCAACCAATAAAACCAATGGTCAAAAGAGAATAGACGATTTACGCCATCAAAGAAACTACTACCGCTGAAGAATGTAGCAATAGTTGTAGGCAAAAACATGATGGATTGCGCGAAAATGATAGGCATTACACCTGCTGTATTCACCCGCATGGGAATATGTGTTGATTGTCCACCATAAACTTTCCGTCCCACTACCCGTTTTGCATACTGAACAGGGATTTTCCGAGTACCTTGTGTGATCAACACAACAAAACCTACTATCACAACCATAATCCCCATTAGTACCACTTCAGTCAAAGGTCCACGGAGATCATTTTGAATAAGATCAATTTCTGTTAGTATCATCATTGGAATTCTTGCTACGATACCGACCATTATGATGAGTGAGATACCGTTGCCAATCCCCCGTTCAGTAATCTGCTCTCCTAACCACATTATAAAGATTGTACCTGTAACCAATGAAACTACTGCAATAAAACGAAAACCACTAAATTCAGGGTGAACAACATTCATTTCCTGACCAGCAACCATTACAGGATCAATACTCTGAAGAAATACAGCAATACCATATGCTTGTAGTGCAGAAATTAGAACTGTTCCATAACGTGTAATCTGTGTAATCTTTTTCCTGCCTTCATCACCTTCTTTTTGAAGTCGCTGGAAATAAGGAACCACAACACCCATTAATTGGATTATAATAGATGCTGAGATATAAGGCATAATACCAAGAGCAAACAGAGTTGCTTTCTGGAAAGCACCTCCCGAAAAAAGGTCATAAAGTCCAAAGAGAGTATTACTGTATTGTTTGAATGCTTCAGATATAGCATCAACATTTACTCCAGGAACAGGGACATGAGCACCTAAACGAACAATAATTAATAATCCGAGCGTGAATCCAATCCGCTTCCTTAGCTCGGGAATACTCATTATGTTTTTAAATTTCTCCAGCATCAGACTACAATTACTTTGCCTCCAGCTTTTTCAATTTTGTTTTTTGCTGTTTCTGAGAAAGAATGAGCAGATACTGTAATTCCGGAATCCAACTCTCCATTTCCTAAAACTTTCACAGGAATTAAGGTGGATTTTATTAGACCTTTCTCAGACATAAGTTCAATGTTTATATCTTTTTCATTTATATCTGCTAAACGACCAATATTCACTATTTGGAAATCCTTTTTAAAACGCAAATTACTGAATCCACGTTTGGGAAGTCGTCTTTGAAGAGGCATCTGCCCACCTTCAAACCATGCACGTCTTTTGCTCCCTGACCTTGAATGATACCCTTTATTACCTCGTCCTGCAGTTTTGCCTGTACCTGAACCCGGACCTCTACCCAAACGTTTGCGATTTTTACGTGCACCGTCACCCGGTTTTAGATCACCCAACCTCATGATTTCTCCACTTTCAAAAGAAAACTGACAGCATTAATCATACCTTGAATTTGAGGAGTATCAGCATGCATAACTGTCTGATGCATTTTTCTTAAACCCAAAGCAGCCATTGTTCTCTTGGTTTTAGAATTATGACCAATGACGCTTTTGATCTGAGTAATTTTCAGTGATTTTGTTGTTTTGTTCGGCATATTCTATTCAAAAACCTGTTTAAGTGTTATACCTCTACGATTTGCAACAGATACCGGATCCTGTAAATTTTTTAGCGCTACTTGAGTCGCGCGCACAACATTATTGGGATTTGCAGAGCCGAAACGTTTAGTCAAAATATCTGTAATGCCTGCTTGTACCACAAGTGCCCTGACAGCTTCTCCAGCAATAACTCCTGTCCCAGGTGCAGCGGGTTTCAACATTACTTTACTTGCTCCAAATTTTCCTATAATTTTGTGAGGTATTGTCCCTTTAATAATTGGAACACGGAACAAATTCTTCTTAGCATCATCTTTAGCTTTTGTAATTGCTGCGATCACTTCATTCGCCTTGCCGTGACCTAAACCTACATGTCCATTTCCAT
>MDSZ01205235.1_pt1 | contig 29211 bp, 18 predicted proteins | sample 811201 | NCBI WGS metagenome assembly MDSZ01 (sample SAMN05326647, study PRJNA326480) | marine metagenome | isolation source: seawater | place: Indian Ocean: North | collected 2010 | reverse complement strand
CTTTTTTGAGAGCCTCAAAACGATAATCAACATGAAGAAAAAAGATTTCAAACCACACAATATGTATCACCCGAAAACGGGCAAAGCTACGGTTGCTAAAACCTACGAACAACATCTTGCGCTCAAGAAAAAGGGTTATGGGCATTCAGCCCCGAAGAAAAAAGCGGCTAAGAAAAAAGCGGCTAAGAAGAATGAGTCTTATAGCGATGCTGTAGAAAGGCGCATGAAAGGTGGCTACTAAAAGATTTAAGCGTCTTCCTTCTGGGAGGATTCAATACCACGGGGAGACCTTTGCTGGCTTTAACAAACCCAAACGCGCCCCTAAAGGGAGCAAAAAGAAGTTTGTTGTTCTTGGAAAACAGGGAGACAAAGTTAAGAAGGTGTCTTACGGTCACCGTGACTATTCTGATTTTACCAAGCACAAGAACCCTAAACGCCGTGCTAACTTCAGAGCACGACATAATTGTAAGACCGCTAAGGACAAGACAACTGCTCGCTATTGGGCATGTAAACATCTCTGGTAATGGCACGAAAGCTACCTCGCCAGTTTTCAAAGGAGCGGAGTAGCAAGTTTATTGCGTTCACACCCAATTCTGAAAATGTTAAGCAGGCTTTTGAACGAAGCCAAAAGTTGGGAGTTTTACCTAATTCCTTCACCAAGGGCGGGGGGCGAATGACGGGCTTCCTTGGCGAGATTGCTTTTGAGTTACTCTATCCGGAATCGACTTATGTGGGGGGTCGTTGTTTTAGCCACGATTATGAGATCGGCAAAAAGACAATAGATATAAAATCCAAGACTTGCACCAGTAAGCCCCTCCCACATTACACAGCTTCTGTAAACTGTCCTAAACTCAAAAAGCCACAGGCAGGTTACTATTATTTTGTCCGTGTCCTAAAAGACTACTCAAAGGTTTGGATGCTTGGTTGGATCAGCACCAAGAAATTATTGGAGCAAGGAGAATACAAGTTCCGTGGCGACCCTGATGATTATGGGTTTACCTACAAGGTGGATGGGTATCATGTCCCCATCAAATGTCTTCGTCCTGCTGCCAGTCTTTGATTCTCGCTGCACGGGCCTTTAGCTTCCGGAGGACGTTTTCCATCCTGCTTCGTTCTCTTGTGTAGTGCTTGATCTTGTTTGTGAGGAGTCGATAGTCGTCTCTGGTGAACTGGATTTGCGCTTCCACGCTATCCAGATCCTCCTCATCACTGTATTCTTCTTCTGATTTTCCCGTCATAAGTTTATTTAAGGAGAAGATTTGGAGATGTCAAACTTTTCCTCTATGTTCACAACCCACACCTTACCCCCTCCCTTACCCGAAGAGTGCACGGGGCGTATGTTTTTATTAGTTTTCCCTGCCTCTTCCAAGGTGGACATGCCCCGCCTTACAAATTCCAGATTGTTGCTCATACCCACACTTCTCCCGTTGTTCATGTCGTGGAGCATCACCTGAAATTCTGTCAGGGTGCCCTCCCAATTTATCATATTCGGATTAACGTCTCGGCAACGCTTAGAGAATATCTCCACCAGTTCCGCTACTGCTGATCTACTGGAGTTGTCGTAAGCCGCAGACGCCACGGATTCGTCTATAAAACTGACCACCCCAAATCGTCCGTAGTCCTCTACCTCCTGTGGCGGGGTCCAGTCCATAAGCCACTTGGCCAGAAACGGCAGTTCCTCCTCAATAGTCGCTTCCAGTTTCATGTTTGGGGGGAAGTCACTGGTCGCACCATCCCGCACACGTAGTGCCATCAGCTTGTCTCGGTTACTGCTATCGAGGGCGGGTATAACGGATAGGCTATTTGCATCCATATTTAAGGATAAAATAACGCGCCCAGACCACGGAATTGAGATCGCGTCCGCATATTTAGCCATGTATTCGATTCTCGGGTTGGCTACGGCGCGTTTAATTAGCTCTGTTGCCTTTCTTTGGTCCTGAAATGAACTCGCACTGGTTGTATCGTCAATTACCCACGCAGCTACTCGACCTAGATCCTTGTTAAATTTTGTGTGTCCAGACAGGTAATCCGAAGCGTCAGAGAACCCACCAACCAGTCCGGAGATAACTCTGTTTGATAAAAGTGACTTACCGCGCCCTGTCGGACCTACCAGAATCAGGGCTTGTCCTTGATACGGTTGCTTCTCCAGCACAGCAGTGTAGAACCGTTTGAGCCACGCAAAGAAATAGTCGCTAGTCGGTTGGGGTGTTGAGTTCTCAAATAACTGGTGCAGCCAGTCATGGAGGAAAGGCCAGTTTTTTGGGTCGCCGTCATCTGCTGGTTCAACAGGTTCGATAGTTGAAGTATTAAGAATTCGGTTACCGTTGCACTCCACAACCCGTTCGTTGGAAAATATCACAGGTGCGATTTCGCTGATCCGATTCTGGTTGCTGATGACCAGTATAGCAGCTTCCACTTCCGAGAGAGTCTGACCCTTTTTAAGTCTCACAGAAAAACCCATCTGCCTTAGCTCCAAGACGAGTTGCTCCCGTGGGATCTGCACTGCTGTGTTAAAGAGTAATTTGAAAAAGGTTCGCCCATTAAACCAGTATTCATCCAACAGGTTACCCATCTTCTGCTGCTCGTATTCTTCCACGAACTTGGGGCCGAGAATTTCTCTCCAGCTAAGGAACCCTTTACCTGCCCTGTCCGAGTAACAGATCATCCCGTCCTCTGTTACCTGACAACCTTCACGGTCTATGCCATCATCCACCCAGAAGAGTGGACCCCTAGCACCGACTTCAAAATCACCGACCCACCTGTTGGGGAAGCGTTCTTCAATTTCAGCAGCAACCACATCAATAGGGATAGATGTATCACTTGTTTGCGGGGGTCTTTCTGCCGCCGCTTTTAGCAAAGCTGTCTGGGCAATGTTAATTGCTATTGGTGTCCCAATCTTTGTCCAGTCTTCACCTAACTCAAAATATTGTGATGCCTTTAAGGATGTAGGGTCAAACCCCGCAAACACCTTGTCTAGTTTAAAGGTGCTTTTTATGTTCTTCATAAAGATGTCGAACATCTGCGGGGATATGGGCAACCCCTCCTCAAACTCCCATATCAGTCGAATGTAACCAGACTGTGTTTTAGAACGCCAAGTTGGTGGATACTCTTTGCATTTAACTTGTATGTCTCCATCCACATTGGCCCACTGCACAGGGGCATCATAGTCTGCAACTACACCGTAAATACAATTCGGTGGGTTGTCCCCCGCCACCCGCTCAGAAGGAGCATCCCCCTCAACCATGCTGTAGAACACATGGTCAGTTGTCTTGTTCGCGCACCATGCTCTGTAATCTGCCTTATTTCTAAACTTAGGTTTTACTTTTTTGATTAAGGATAGGTCGTTACTCTTTTGAGTTTTGTTATCTCTAAGGTTCTTAATATATCTATATGTAATCATTTTTCGTATCTTGTAAGTATTGCTCCTTCAGCATCAAGTGGCAGGTCAATCCACTCAGGGGGTTGCGACATGATATCCACCACCCCCTTGTAAACCTTCTCTGCGTCCTGCGCGTCAACCTCGATCACCATTTCATCGTGGACATGGAACACGATATTATGCCCCGCACTGCTGACGCGCAGTAGCATGTCACTGAATATATCTCGCGCCAGTGCTTGAGAAGCATTTTCCGCAACCAGCCCGCCCCACAGTTTGATAGGCACCCGTTTTCCGTTTCTTGGCAGCAAAGCCGTTTCCTTAAAATCAGCCCCCCGCTTGATTATCCCGTAATCCAAAACCCTGCCACTTGGCAAGGTGACAGAGAACGGTATCTTATGGGCGCAGCTCGCTTTGATGTCTGCGTTATATTTGGCCCACAGTCTGGTCACCGTAGGCATGTGCGTCCGGTAAATATCGACGGCTGTGTTTGCCTCATGCTGGGTCATACCAGACATTTCCCTGAAGCGGTTTTTACCTGCTCCGTAACCACATCCCAAAACCATCTGTTTTACCTTGTGCCTTAGTGCTGGATTTTTCTTCTTCAGAGATCCGGACTCCTCACTCCACATCTTAAACCGGATGGCGAATGCTTCGTAGATGTCATCCACGTTGGCGATCTCATCCAGCATGCCATCATCCTTTGCCAGCCAGCAAAGGGTGCGGACTTCGATCTGACTGAGATCCACCACCACAAGACGTTTACTTTCCTCAGTAGCAATCAGGTGTCGCAGGTTGACCCCAAACATTTCACTGCGTGGTAAGTTCTGGAGATTCAAGTTCCCACCCGATCCACTGAAGCGCCCTGTATGTGCTCCGAAATACATGATGCCTCCGTAGTATCGGTTGTCGGGCATGGTGGCATAATCAAAAGATTCTATTTTCTTCTTTAGGGCATTGATACGCCGCCAGTTTTTTACCGCCCCAACCCACGGATGTGCCGCCGAATGGGTATCTATCCACTTTTGTGATTCCTCGTTACTAGCCGCTAGACTGGCAGGAGGCTCCAGTCCCACCTTGCGGCACTCGTCATTGAATGCCGCCCTACTTAAAAGTGGGCGTTCACCGTTCCAAGGGATCGACTGTTCCACGTTGAACAGTTCAACCTTAATGGTTTCAAGTTGCTTCTTTAACAGGTCGATGTCGATGGGAATGCCACCCTGCACAATTTTCCTGTTGAGGTGGCTTATAGCCCTTTCCGTCTCAGGCCAGTGCTCGTTGTGTTTTAGCCAGAGTTCAAGGCACAGCTCGGCATCCTTGAGGGCATAATCACACACCTCTTTCTGGATTTCCGGTTTCAGCTTGTCCCACCTCTTTCCGGACATCCGGTCGCGGGTGGACTTGCTTACTTCATACCCAAGCGATTCTTCAGCCGCTCCTTTAAGCGAGCGAGGAAGTTTACAAAATGCCGCCATATCCGCTGTGCAAAACCATGCTTGCGGTTTGGTTTCCGGCCACCACCCTTCTTTAATTCCATAAAGATGTAGGGTTTCATCGAAGGAGGCATTATGTGCAATTACGATATTCCCGTTTAGGGTGTGCCAATCAAAGAAATCAGGGTGCCCAACAAACTTGGTCCCATCCGTCCCCACCACCGAAACCATATATGCTTCAAATTCGGGATGGGAAAAATAACCAAGAGAACCGAGGTTTTTTATTGAGCAGCTCTTATCGTAATACGTTTCAAAATCTAGAGCGTAAGTTTCCACAGGTCTAAAAAACCCCCGCCTCAATCAGCAACATAGACACACACCATACAATACTGAAAGAAGCGGGGGCAGCTAATAGAGATGTTGGTTGCCCAGCTTTTATACGGTTACTGGACAGGCGATGAATTAACTAGAGAAAACAAGAAAACCCCGCCGTATTACCCTTCCAACACCTCTGTAATTATCAATCGCTTTTAGCTTCAAAGGTGAGTGTTACCTCACCGTCTTCACCCACCGCAATATCGGGGGAGTCCTCAAAACTTACCTCAGTCTGTTTATGCACTTGGTCGAGACCTAGTTGCATACAGGTTCTGAGGGAATCCAGATTAGTTCGTGCTTCCACAGCCTCACTAATCTTGGAGTCCAGTTCATCAATCGCTAATGTCAGTTTTTCAATCTCGGCATTAACGATCTTGGTCGTAGGGTCTTGCACCTCGACAAGCTCTGGCTTCTTTTTCTTCTTAGCCATGCCTACTACTGAGTGAACTGCTTGATGAAGGCTATGACCTCCGGATCGGGCTTCTCTTCCGTATCCTTCTGCCGAAGGCTAGGAGCGTAGTAAGTCACCTTTCCGTCGATGCTAATCGACTCCAGTTCCCAGAAGACGTTGAACGGAGGATCATCCGGCCCCCTAAGCTGACCGTAAGTCGCAAGCCGCTTGAAGGTTTGAGAGTAAGCCATCTTAGCCACGTTCAAGCGACCAAGTGCATAGTTCTTCCCTCCGATGGGAAACGGGTAAGCCCCTGCTCCTTTAGCCTCTTCAGGCTCCGGAAACATAAGGGTGATATTGGCGAACTCAATGATCGGGTATTCACTATCCTTTTTGAGTTCTGCAAGATCCTCCGGAGTGTAGACAGACCGTCCCATCTCTCCGACCCCAAAGGGTTTATCCTCACGGAAACCTTTCACGGCAGAAACCGGAAGAACCGTAACGGGTTGGTTCACCTCTGCGAGAACGTGCCGCTTGTCAATAACGATGCTTCCGTGAGGTGCTTCAATCTGGCTCACTGCTTGCACCACGTTAAGGCGGGGGATGTCGATGTCCTCTGCCGTAATCTCAAACCCACCAGTGTGGGGGACAATCTCGTTTTGCGGATCGTCTTGTTCAACTAATGCTGATGTATCACTCATGTTAATATTTAATGCTACTCTGTTACTTCTCCGAAAGAGTCCATCTCTCCGAAGTGCGGGTGATAATGTCCTTCTCTTCGCAAGCGTCAAGAAATTCTTCCACATTTTTTTCTGGCACCCCGTTTGCGGCTAGGCACTTGGCAACTTTGGTCACCGTGAGAGAGGCAACTTCCAGCAACTCTTCGTCCGTAACTCCGTAATCTTTGGCTAGTTCAACCAACTTTGTGTGGTCAGAGATTTTACGCAGTGAGCCAAGTGAGCGTAACTTGAAGTTGTCGTATTCAGCCCCGTCTTTAGCAACAGCGATTGCTTTCTTACGAATCGTTTCTGCCCACTTGGACAAGGTGCTGCTGACGGCAAACATCTTCTCCAGTTCCACAGGATCATCGACAGCTCCAATTTGGAATTCAGGCAGGGTGTTATCGAGTTGTGCTGCAACTGAGATAGCGAGTCCTCCCAAAGCAGGGCACCGTTCTTCATGCCGACAGTAGATGCAGTGCGCGGTTGGTTTGAGTGTGTTCATATCGGGCGTTCCCTTTTCCCACTTGGGCCTAGTGATTGAGGCCGACTTGATGACACTTGTGATGGCGGCTTGCAGCGCCCCGATATCACGCCTCTTGAATGTGTGGTGCAGGGTTACCTCTCGCTGGGGGACATAGAATACAAAAGTGATCTCAGTAAGGTCTTCAAATGCTTGGAAAGCACCGATGGTGTATGCCCACGCTTGCCAGTTCGTTTCAGGTGGGTCTATCTTCGACACTCCTGTCTTGTAGTCAGCCATGACCGCAGTGTTGTTGTCGAATATGGTGAGCCGATCACAAGTCCCCCATGTCAACACACCGTCATTCAACTTGATGTCGAGGGCGATCTCCATGTGGTCCGAACTGTCTTTGTTGTCCCCCCTTGCGGCTAATAGGAAAGCATCTTCCTCTTCTACAATCTGCTCGTAAATTGCCACCTCGTCAGCGCCCTTCAATCCTGATGGGTCACGCACCTCCAGAGCTTCGTGGATACGGGTGCCTTTCTCAGCAGCGGGGCTTGTGCCATCCTTGCCGTGGTAACCACTGCATTTTGCGATATACTTCAATGCCGATGGTGAAAACTCGGCGTGGTCTCTGTCAGCGTGTGGAGAACTCATAGTCCTCCCGTCTACTAATTTTTCTGCACGCGAGTCAAATAGTATCTCGCAATAAGAAACGCATCAATCATGCCGTCATGGGGTGTGCGGCACCTTTTATTCTTCAGCCAGTTCTCTTCGGGGGCAAGTTCCTGTGCCATACCTAAAGCGAATACCTTTGATTTCCCTTTAGCCATCGCGCCAAGCATTTGTTTCTGCCACTTGTGAACCGAAATACGGTTTGCTTCAAAACCACAACATTCAGCCATGCCCATCAATTTCCCAAAACTAAGAGCCATTGATCGCACAGCCTGTGAACTTTTGGCAAACCCTAATGGTTCCTCAACAGCAAGGACGAAGGGGGTCTCTAAATCGAGGAGCCATTTTTTTATTTTTGCCGTGTCAATTTCGGTCTTTTTAGACCTTTGCATGGTGGGCATGGGAATCTTATCTACAATGCCCCCATCAAATTCAGAGACAGCACACAGCCCCCCTTGCAGACCGTTATCTACACCTACTATAATCACTTTAGTGCGGGATTGCGTGCGCCGATATAATCAATCCGTTGCCTTCGGCTGGAGCAAAGTAGTCGTATCCTTTTTGCAGCGCCCGTATATACGCCACATCTCTGGCGTTGGCCGGAACTACCCTGTAAAATTTGCCGACCCTTTCTTGCACATTAAACGTAAAATCATTTTTTAAAGGGTCATCTTTACGAAGAAGAACCTTCGGGTTTTTTTCCACTCTCCTGTTCTGTAGTAGATTACTCATTCATCAATGATGCTCGTATCTAAAAAACAAGGAGACTCCGGACCCAGATCAGTGTCCATTAACTGTTCTAGCGCCAACTTTGCTTGTGGTTCTGTCAGCCCATGTTTGGATTTTAAAATAGAGAGTGTCATGCTGGAGGAGTAACACGCCACTGATGGGTGGGACGGGTGCTCCACAACTCCAAGAAGAGCCTCTTTAAGCTCAGAGAATAAAACAAGTTTAGGTTTGTATTCCCCCTCTTCTTTGTCGGCTGCAACAGCGTAGCAATTAAAGCTAAGTTGCCGCTCTGCAAAAGGGTCGTCCATTGGGTCATAATCAAAACCCGACCCATCAAAATCACTTATCATTTGGTTCGATGTCGATTACTGGTTGCACGCTGCCCTTACCTTTGTCGGCTTTCCCATTATTCAGGATAGAGATGTCAATTTGCATCTTGCTGTTTCCTCCTGCTTTTGCATTTAGACCAAGGCTTCTGCGTATAATCTGGTCTAGTTGATCAAGATCCTTCACCGTTCTAGGCCCCCTGAGATTTTTAATATTATCTCGCATTAGCTTAATACCAGCGGCAGCAATGTAGTGCTGGTATTTTTCTGCTGGGGTGGTCTGACTTTCTGCGATTTCCAAAATGGCTTGGTCCTCTTCTAGTCGAGCGTCATGCTGCGCTGATAAGATTGCTTCTCTTGTTCTCTTATCTAGATTGTCTTCTAAGTCTTTAGCTAATTCGTCTGCATCGAATTCAACTTCAGCTTCTGGGCTAACCGTTGGTTGTGGTTGCTCATACGACATACCGCTGTTGTTTTTGCGTGGGGGGAGTCCCATTTTTTTGAACCACCTTCGCACTGTTCCTGAATGCACTCCCAGCTCCTTAGCGATTGCGACTGTTTTCCAGTCTGCGTTGTAGAGCTTTACCGCCCGTTCTTGCAGGGTCTCTTTAGGTTTGTCAGCAGCCACGATCTTTATTACGTTACTCTTTAATTATGGCCAAGAAGAAGCGGTCCATCAAGGCGATACTAGAGCCACGAATTGACCCCAAAACAAAGAAGATGGATGTCGGTGGCTTACTGATACCTCCAACGAGTGTCTTGACAGGGTTGCTGTATGGCTTTGCCCACCATGATTCTGTGCGTGCCAAGGAGTTCTATTTCTGGCGCATTTGCGATGAGCTTTGGAACAACGCAGACTTACCAGAAAAGTTAATGGTGAAACATCCTTGGGCCACACAAATGATTCGGGCCGCGTTAAACAACAAATATCTTTCCATTGGGGGGTCAGCTTCTTCCGGAAAATCACATACGATGGCGGCATGGGGAATCGTAAACTGGTTGTCTCAACCGAAGGACACCTTAGTCCTGATGACATCAACCACGTTAAGGGAAGCCCGTAAACGTATTTGGGGTTCCGTAATGTCTCTTTTAACCGTCATTGAAGGAGCGCCAATTAAAATTAGGGACTCTATTGGTAACGCGGCTTACATTGATGAAAACGGCACGCTCATCGAAAGAGCAGGTATTTCTTTGATTGCCGCAGAAAAAAGTAAGACCCGTGAGGCAGTTGGTAAGTTTATCGGTATTAAACAAAAACGAGTTATCTTGATTGGTGACGAGCTTTCAGAACTATCTGAGGCCATCTTACAAGCGGGGCTATCGAACTTATCTAAAAACCCCACATTTCAGTTAATAGGGATGTCCAACCCCAACAGCCGATTTGACGCTTTTGGGGTCTGGTCTGAGCCAAAAAATGGTTGGGACTCAGTGGAAACAAATGTTGATGATACTTGGAAAACCAAGTGGGGTGGCCGCTACATCCGGTTAGATGGTGAGCGCAGCCCCAACATTCTGGCGGGGGATGTTATTTATCCGTGGCTCCCCACCCAGCAAAAACTTGACGAGGATAAAGCCCTGCTGGGAGAGGAATCCCGAGGCTACATGCGAATGGTCAGGGCGGTGTTCTTTGATTCTGATGAAGCCACAGGCATCTACAACGAGAACGAACTAACCATGAGCGGTGCGCTTCAGCGTGTTGACTGGCAGGGCGGGGTAACCAAGGGGGCTGGGGTTGACCCCGCATTTACGAATGGGGGCGACCGCACCATATTATACACAGCCACAGTGGGTTATAATAATAACGGTCATTACGTGCTAGAGTTCGGGGAAGCAGTCCATCTTAACGATGACGCGACCAATAAAGCAGTGCCACGGACCTACCAGATTGTGCGTCAGATTAAGGAACATTGCGAAAAGTTAAACATCCTGCCTGAAAATGTAGCCGTTGATGCGACTGGTGCGGGTGCTCCGTTCTGCGATGTGTTGGCAGGAGAATGGTCAAATAGGTTTATGCGGGTAGGATTCGGGGGCCGAGCCAGCGATAAACGGGTCAGCGCCAGTAGCCAACTTATTGGTGAAGAGTTATATGTGAACAGAGTGTCGGAGCTTTGGTTCGTTGGCAAAGAATTGATGCGGACTCGACAAGTATTCGGAGTGAGCACTGATCTGGCCAGCGAGATAACGTCCCGCAACTATGATATGGTCAAAAGCGGCACCCTCCGTGTTAAGATAGAATCTAAACCTGAGTTTAAGGCCCGTTTCGGACGCAGCCCAGATCTTGCGGACGCTGCGTTTTTGGCCCTTGATTGTGCCCGTCAGCGGCTTGGGCTTGTGGCGGTGGACCCCCCAAAGGAAGGTGACAAGAATTTCAAGCGACCCCCCAAGACGATCAAGCAGTTAGGGGCCGCATTACAGAATTCTGGGGCAGTTTTGCTGGATTGACACGCCCCCCTTAAATACATAATATCTCTAAGCACTTTAGCATTTTTGCTATGTCTTCGCCTCTTTTCCCTGATTTTGGTAATTTTAGTTCCGGAAACCCTTTACTTGATTATTTGTCAGGGTTTGAAGGTAACACTCAAGGGGCGCAATCGCTTCCAGAACCACAGAGCACAAGTTTTCCTTCTAAGGAGGAAGACAGAAAAAAAGTGTCTGGAGATAAAAGGCGTAAAAAAAGAAGAAGAAAAAGATTGTTGGCCCTTGCCCAACAGCAAGCACAGCAAGTGCCGCAAGCACAGCAAGCACAGCAAGCACAGCAAGCACAGCAAAATAGGGGTCTAACTACTGGTGGTCTAACTACTGGTGGTCTAACTACTGGCGGTCTAACTACTGGAACAGTTGGAGAGTCGTCTATTAGCGAAGACTCTCCTATGGCCCCTTACAGGGGGTTGGGTAGGAACCCTAACTCACGAATCGGACAAGGAGGATAATTTAGTTAATTATGAGCACAGGAAGAAGAAACCGCCGCAATAGAAGAAATCTAGGGCCATCAAGAGGACGAGGGCAACGTAGAAACTTAGGGCCATTAAGAAGGCCCACGACAAGTCCAGCTAGTCCAGCTAGTCCAGTTCGTCCTAGACTAACCCCGCCAGTTAGCAATCCTGTTCTTGGCCCCGCAGCACCGACCCCTTACAACCCTAGCCCTATGCGGCAAGGTTTACGCCTACCAACTTCATCTCCATCCTACGCGGTAGGCAATCGCCCTACGACTTCTCCTCGCGTCCCTTCTACTAGGGGGCCTGTGCATGGACCTAGAGTTCCAAGTAGATACACACAATTCATACATGGTTCAGGGCCATCTAGACTTGCTGCTGCTGGGAGATTCGCTTCAAAAGCAACACCTTTGTATTTAGGTCTCATGGCGGTAGAAGGCGCACAAAGATTTGGTAGCGGGGAACAAGCTCAGATGCGCCGTGAACAAGACCTTAGCAGATGGGCTGCGCGGGATTATGGTAATGCCCAATATGATCCCGACACGGGAGAGTTGGTAAAACCATCTACTGCTTTGGGGACCGTTCTTGGCGGGGCTGGACGTGCTCTTGAGGCACAACTTGACCCTGTTGGAACTTTATCTGCGTTTGGCCAAACTATGGGTCAGGTGGGGGAGCAAATTTTTACTGATAAAGGTAAAGGTTACGATCCTATGGCGCACGGGGAGAAAGGCTTGATTGGTGACGAACAAATACAAGCTGGTGAAAAACTTAGAGACTACAGGCAACGCCGTGTTGCTAAGTTGTTTGAAGGGGTCGAAGGTGTAGGAAAACAATTTTTACCTTCTGCGTTTGTGGCGGAAGGGATGGGATCAGAGAGGGCCTTTTTGGAAGGCCGTGCAGGAGACCCAGAATTTTCAGCGGCTGAAAAACGGCGGGTGATGGAGATTGAAAAGCTCTCCGCTGAAAGAGCAGGCAGAGATCCTCTTTCTTATGAAGAGGTGATGAAAAGACGGCAAGGGGCAACGAGCAGCAAGGCTGGAAAATTCTTTGACGCAGAAGACCGAAAGGAGTTTGCAAGATTAGCCAAAGAAGAGCCTCAAACTCTTATGGCCATGTTTGATACTGACAAAGATGGCGAACTTTCTAATAGAGAACGAAAGGCTATTTTTGATCCGCAAATTGGATTTAAGGCTAGACGCCAAGCTGTTCTTGCCCAAGAAGAAGAAGCCAAAGCACAAGCTGCAAGGAGCTACGGAGTTGATGCTACACGCGATGCTTTATCTATGTTCCCCATGCAAGCAGCAGCCGCTCTTGATAAAAGAAAAGCTCGCAAAGAAAAAAGAGCCGCAAGAGCAGAAAAGAAAGCGCAAAAGAAGTCCGAAAAGAAAGCAGCTAAGGCCGAACAGCTTAAGAAAGACCGCATAGCTTTTGCTAAAGGACTCGAAAGTGATCTGGGGTATGACGACTCTCCTTCCAGTGCATTTCAAAACCCAGAAACTCGGCAACGAATTATGGTGGAAGCCTTTAAGCGTGGGGAAGAACTTGGTGTTTCAAAACCTCAAGTTCGTATGTTCCTTCGCAATAAAGGACTTTTGGATAAAGGGTTTAGTGAGTCTTATGCTGATTTCCATAAACGCACCACAAGCGGAGGTGGGCTAACCACAGGATCAGTTGGGGCAAGGAGAACAGTTGGGAGAGGTCCAAAAACTGAAACTGGTGGGATAACCACACAAGATGGACGCTCCGCAGATGCTGCTAGAAAAGCATACATAGAGGATCTTATGCGGAGACGTATGCTTCCGTATCAAGATGGCCCAGCCATAACTAGGGAGTTCAGACAAACTAATATCCCATCTACTATACTTAAATGAGCAGGTATAACCCAACCACTCCCGATGCTTTATACGGGGAGCTTCAACCAGAAGCTATGACGGCTGGGATGAAAGGCGCATTGTTTGGCCCTGAAACAATCGCTGCCATGATGCCCACTGAAGGCATGAGTCAGACTGAGAGGGATCGGATAATGCGCGGTCTTCAGACTGAACTTATACCGATGCAGGACGCATATGAGGCAGCTCAAGCTAGGCGGGATAAACAAGAGATGGACCGTCAAAGGTTTATGATGGCGCAGGAGTCGCATCGAGCAGCATTACGTGCGTCTCAGATTTCATTTGATAAGTCTAAGTTTGATTTAGAAAAATCAATTAAAGACGCCAAAATGGAATCCAGTATTGCAGAGCGTATGCCTGTCGTGGTTAGCCAGTTGGACGCTATTGATAAAGATCCCTCTCTCAATCCCTTTGAAAAGTCCAGTCAAGCAGCGCGGTTACAGGGGCAGTATGCTTCAGAAATTGCAAGAGTTCCTGCGTTGGGGAATCTTTTCAAATCATACCAGACATCTATCGGAGCACAAAAAGCTCAAGAGTCCCAAGAGTTTAGTAGAGCATTTCAGTTTGGGCAACAGGGCTATGGGCCTGATACTACAATTACTGATTTTGCTTCTGGTCAAAAAGCAAAGAAAGACGCAGCTCTGGCACAAGCAGGTAGAGATAATCAGATTAAGTATCTGACTGAAGAAACACAATACTTCGACACGCTACAAAAGCGGATTGATAATCTGGATACCATGTATGCAGCGGCTGATACTGCTGCTAGTTTTGCGGGGGAAGCGGCTGGTCAGTATGGCGATGACGCACCAAAAGTTGATCGCACTAAACCAAAGATTTACACGGAAGAAGCCAAGAATGAGGCTATTTTCCTCGCACAAGAAATTGCTCGCCAAGGTAACAGGACGCCTGAAGAAACGCAGGCACTTACCGCACAAGCAACAGATATGTCTACGTTTATCCCGCTTCTGCGGAGAGAGCTACTTAATTTGAGGCGCGTCAATCTTGATAGGTATGGTGTCCTTACAGGAGCAATAGCTTCTGGTGATAATGCGCCAACCGCAACCCCCAGTGTAGGTAGCTGGGGGGAATAAACATAAGTTTTACATAAGAAGAGTTAGTTAAAATTACATACCCAAGTCTTACTGCTATGTCAGAAGAACAGTTTAATCCATTGGATGTTTTAAAAAGAGCAGAAGATATTCTGCCTTCCGAGCCTACCGCAGATCAGAGAATCGAAGTTTCCGGTTACGATGACTGGTTAAAAAATCAAGACATCCAAGACCCTCTTGAGGGGCACCTTGGGTATGGTGATTATCTCCGTGAAGAGTATGTAAAAGCTGAAGCATACAACGGTGGTATTGAGCGCAAGATCAAAGAAGAGTTGGGGGCTGCGCTTGTCGGTAAAGGGTTGCTCACTAATGAGAATAAAGATGAGGTAACCAGCCGGATTGACGCTTACGGTAAACCTGATTTTGAGAAACAGGTTAGGGACATGGTTGCCCATACAGGGCTGGAGCAAGATGATTGGCATAATGGAGCCACATACCTTGCTAAGAAAGACACAGCCACTCCGGAAGAACTTGAGTCCATTCTGGAGCAGGCTGAATCTTCAGTAAACAGAACACGCAATGCCGTGTTGCAGTCCAAGCTGGACTCAGGAGAGATAGCTTTTGCTCGATTCACGAGTGAAGACGGACGGAGCTATGTCAAAGCTGGGGACGCTGCCATGCAAATACCAATGCACGAAGCCCTTCGCAGGTCACGCGAAGCAGGGGGCGGTGTCAACATGGCTGATGCGCTGGAGATCCAATCTTCAGGACTGTTGGACACACCCGAGGGTATGAGCGCACCGCGCTATAAACTTGTCCAACTGAGTGAGTTAGAAAAGCTAATCCATGCAGAAATAAAAAATGACCCCAAAATTGCTATCCAAGTAGAAGCGTTGGGTAAACGAATGGCTGAGAACGACTATAGTTCCTTTGACCATTTTGAAGAAGGGTTTCGCAAGCGGGTGTCTTTGCCCGTAAGAAAGTTCTTTGAGAACATGATCGGGACAATATCCGATCCAAAACCTTTGGGGACAGAAAGAGAAGAAGCGGTTGATCGTGCGATGTCAAAAGACATTGATGAAACCGTTATGGAAATTTCCAATAAATACAATAAAGACCCAGACGCAGTGCGGACTGCTCTTCAAGAGGTGGTTGTTAATAACGCCCCTATGAAGGTTTTTAAGGATGAGTCTAACGTAGGTGATAATATCAGGTTAGATGGTTATGGACTTCCGTATGTCCCTGCCGCTGTAAAACTGAATGACGATCTTTTTGAATCTGCGCTTGAAGCTAGGTCAGACATTTCGGCAGCTACCAAGGAAGCTCTGCGGACAGAGCGTGATTCTTTCCTCACGACTAACTTTGTTGATATAAGTAAAAAACTTACTGAATCAGAGCTATCTAAAGATTGGTTAGACCACCTTAACAAAGGAAGAAAAAGTGGGCTTAAGGACAGAGACATCCTGTCTGCCTTTACGTCTAACCCAGACAACCGCACTTACGCCGATACTATTTTTGGCGACCTAGACCTTGGCTGGCGCGATCTCTACAGACCTCTTACTTCTGCGTTCTCCACAGTGTTTGCATTGGGTGGTGCTGATTGGGCCAAAGAACACCTAAAAGATATTGCAGAGGACAATAACCAAAGGCGGGAACTTGCAGAACTTTTTGGGGGTAAATTGGGGATGGCCCAAGACCTGATTAAACTGGCCCCTGAAGTAACAGTAGATATTGGAGCTACTGCTCTTTTGTCAAAGTTTGGTGGCCGTGCAGCAGCTACATCACTTGCTGCTACAAAAGCACCCTTGTATTCCAGCATGACCAAAAAGGGTGTGCTAAAGGCTTTGACCACAAATGCCTTTAGGCGTAAGGCGGGGCAAGAAACCGCAGACCTTGCCGAGAACCTTGCAGCCCAGAACCTAATTCGGAACGCAACAAGCAAGACCGCTCTTGATGCGCTGGAGGCTTACAACAAAGTAAACCTCAGAGCTATCACTGTAAGTTCAATAGGACTCACTGCGGCTAACCGTTCGGCGGGGGCTACTTACGGCACTGTTTACAACCAGATGCTCAAGTCGGGAGCCTCAGAAGAAGACGCGCATGATCGAGCACTTGGGACAGGCATGGTAGCAGGGACCGTAACTGGTTTAATTACTGGTTCGTTTTCTGCGTTTGGTGTTGGGGGTATGGAAGATGCGCTTCTTAGCGGGATGTCCTACAGGAACCTCAAAGACATTTCTAACCGTATAATTCAAAAAGCAGATCATGTCTCTATTGATGGTGTATCGGATGCACTTTTGCAGTCGGCAATCAAAGAGTCAGCCAAGTCTGTTTTGCGTAAAAACTTTTTTGGCAAAGGGATTTTAAAAGCAGGCAGCGCAGAATTTGCAGAAGAGGCATTGGACGAATTTGTAAATACATTTGTTACTGATGCTGGTCTGGAGCAGGACACTCCTATTTTTGACCATATGAAGCACTCACTTTATGCTGGTGTGCTTGGTGGCATCATGGGTTCTGCTGCTCCTGTAATTTCTTCGGCAGCAAGGCGCGTTCGTCCCGACAGGATGCGGGAGGTTCAGGAAGCCCGTGCGTATGAGCAACGGATTATTACAGATATAACTGATCGCCTTAAGGAAGCTAACAGTGAGGTAACCGCCGATGTCGTAAAAGACTTACTGGAAGCAGATCTGTATACAATGCCTCAACAAGAGGTTGTAACAGAGAGCGACATTGATGCTGAAACTTTAGCGGAAACACAAGACGCCCCGCCAGAAACACTAGAAGAGTTTCTTAGTGCATTTAATACTGTATCAGAAGAAGACATACAGGAAGAAATTGAATCTGTGATGGGTCCGCGACTCGCACAGATGGAAAGAGATGTCACCAAAGAGGATGATCAAGCAGTGTTCATTCTTGATGAAGCGGGAGAAGGTATTGTTTACACCAACGATTTAGTTCCTGCGGATAAAAATCTAACTCCTGAGCTTAGTGAGAAGTTGGAAACAAAACCACACTTACTGACTATGGATCAGACTTTGTGGGAATCTTATGACCCTGAATTTGCTGCTCTTGTAAAAGACCGCTTTAAGAAAGACAAAGACGGCAAGTTGGCGTCACCTCTTTCTGAGCAGCAACAGGATTTTGTAGATGCAAAGATACAGGAGTTTGCAGCAGCCCAGCGGAAAATAGTTGAACTGGCTGAAAAGAAGGGGAGGCCGATTAAAAACCCGACTCTTGGTCCGCAGCCGCTTGAAGACTTAGGCTTAACCAAAGAAGAATATTTTGAATTAGACAGGCTTCGGATGGAAGACCGAGGAGAAGTTGGTGTTGTTGCAGGCACAAGTCTTGGAGTCGAAAGAATATTTAACACCAAGCCTGTTAGTGAGCAGACAGGTGACGAGGGCATCGAAATGGTGACTAAGTTCCAACTGATCACAAAAGTTACTTATGATTCAAATGACACTGTTCCTTTTGTTGTTGCGCCTAATGCAGAAAGAACCGTATCCGATGATGGCAGCGTAACGGACATTATTTCTCGCGGTTACTTCAGCACTAAAAAAGAAGCTCAAAAAGAAGCTAAGAATGTAGAGGATGTTACAGGATTAAAGGCCGAAATTGTTCCGGTAAGTGTTTCTGTTAAGAAAAGAAAGAAAGTAGAAGTTGGGGATGTTGAAGTAGCGAAGATTACTGAGTATCAAGTTTTCATAACTAAAAAAGCAGAACCAGAAGTAGAGGAGGAAGTAGAAGAGGAAGTAGAAGAGGAAGAGGAAGCAGAGGAGTTGGCCCCGATGCCAGAGGTTGGTGAAACAATTAAGTATCTACCTTATCCTAATGCAAAAGAACTTGAGACCGCAGAAGTCAGTCAGATAACCGACGAAGGTATTATTCTGGTTGAGGATGAAGAGATGGGCGTAGAAGTTGAGGTCAAGCTATCCGAGATAGTCACTGCTAAGAAGGAAGCCAAGAGAGCAGCTAAGACAACTAGGAAAAGAACCAAGAAGCCCAAGAAGCCCAAGGAACCTAAAGCCGAACTTGTTGCTTCTTTTGGCACACAGGAAGAAGCTAATCAAAAAGTAGAAGAACTAAGAAAACAGTATACTGTCGAGCAGGCCGATATTGAGATCAAGCCTGTAAAGAAAGATAGAACTGATTTCTCAGGTGTTACTTCTGGTGGTGTCCCTGTTTTTGAAGAAGGTGGTTTAGAGCAGCGAGCAGAGGCAGAAAGTGCAACGCACAATGACATGCTCAACAGGATCAAAGAACTAGGTAAAAAACTAAATGATCCTGTTAAAGTCCGCGATGGTAAAAAACCTTTGCTCACTTTCAAAGAAGCGCGTGAAAAACTAATTGAACTCCTAGACAAAAAAAATGACAAGGAAGCAAAGGCAGAAAGAAAAGAGCAGCGTGATGCTTTTGAGGAGATTGAAGACACTTACGAGAAAGCTATCCAACAGGCTGAGTTTGACTTTGAGGTTGGGGATATAAATGCGGCTCTTCTTGAGATAGAAAAAAAAGCGGCTCTTACAAGTCGGTATCAGAAACTTGTTAAACTTCGTAGGAACAAAAAAGCGCAGGATCTTCTTAAAGAAGCACAAAAAAAACAAGCCGAAGGCACTCCTCTTTTAATTAAAGGCAGAGGGAATACGTTAAGAGAAGGGCAGATAATTAAAGATAAGAACGGCAACTTGCAGTTAAAACCGCTTCGTGGCAGGGACAACAACCCAATCACACCCGTTGACGTAAATGGAAACATATATCTGGTTACAAGTAAGATTGACCCCATTACAAAACAAAAGGTGTGGCACGAATTTGGGCGGCAGGATGTTGGGGCCAACTACAACACCAAAGAGAAATTTATCCAGTATCTTAAATATGGCCCTAAAGACGCGCCGTCAAAAATGCCTTGGGAGGGCTTACGTTTAAGTGCCGAGGAGAGCGCGGAAGTTGGTGCAATAGCAAATTACGGATTGCCCCCAGCGGGTTTGTCCCAGACCAAAAGGTTTGGTATTACCAAACAGAGAAAAGCTAAGGGTTTTTACCCATCCCTAAACAGGGCGATAACAAAAAGGATATACCAACTGTATCCTGTCTTGCCTGTTAGCAGACCTACGAATGGTAGTGTCATAACAGCAGTGGATAAAGTTACAGGTTATTCACCTTGGGCTGAAGTTACTTCTGAAAAAGGAAGAGTAGTTAAGGGTAAGAAAAGAAAAGACCCAAACCTGTTCCCAGCACAACCAACCAGTTACAGGCCAAAAGCATTTGTTTATAAAAATGGAGTGGGTGTGTTCGACAACGACCCCATTGCCATGTCTGTGTTGTTGGGTAAGCACCCGATAATCATTCCGGATAGTTTTACAGGTCGTATAAACAAAGCCTTCCGCTACCAAAGAATAGATGGTGATTTGGTTGTGACTGATATCGTTGGTGTTGGGGCGAATGGCGTAGCCCAATCAATGAAGCGAAAGAAGGAAACAACCATTCCATTCTCTCGCGTGGCCTTGGATAAGGAGGCTGGGTTTCTTGGGCTTTTCAAATCGTTGTCACTATTCAGAAATGACAAGACTGGCAAAACAGCAGAAGTAGAAAACCCCAACGGCGCAGGGATCACTACCGTTGAGGATCTTCTTAATGACCTTAACGACATTATTGAAAATGCAGGTAAGGTTAATTTGGAAGAAGAAGCGAGGCTTTCCGATAGAAAGCGTATAGCGGGTATGAAACTTGGCGAGGACGCCACGATTGAAGACCAGCAAAATGCTTTAGAGTCTATTGGCTATTCCAGCAAACGTGCAGCCGCCGAGATAGAGAGGCTGAGACAGGACATTCGTATTACGCAAGACCAAATCCTTATTGCCGAGACAAGGGAAGAAAGTGACAGACTTAACGAGGTGTTGTCTGCAAGGCAAGGGGAGCTTGGTGTTGCACTCATTGAGTTTAGTAATTCTGTAATTCCTGCTGCTAAAATTCTGGCTGTTGCTGATGAGAATGTTAAAGACAATCTTGATAGGTATACAAAAGCAGAAGGAGAAGTTAAAAGTTTACAACGGAGAATTGACGAGCTTGCTGATACCGAGAAAAAGATCAACAAACTTGGCAAAAGTGGTTCGGTCAGTAAGTTTGTTTTTGGTATAGGTGAGCTAAAAGCGGAAATACAAAACGATCCTAACAACCAAGACTTGGTTGATAGACTTGCGGCACTGGAAAAAGAAGCGCAAGCAAACAAAAAATATCAGGAATACGAAGCCGCTCGTAAAAAGTATCTCGATCTACTCGACGATAAGGCTAATAAAAATATTGCTGATCAAATAGCTAACGCCCAAGAAAGACAGACACTCCAACTTGAAGGTTTGCACCGTGCTGTTCTCGCAAAAGAAAAAGTTATTGCAGGTGGTTCCGTTGCAGCAACCAGAGATCCTTTTGCTGCTAAGAAATATCTGGACCGCATCCTATCGTCGAGGCGAAGTGGTAAGATCGAAGAAGAATTCCGTGGTGATGCTGAAGCAGCTTTACGCACAGAATATGAGCTACACGCCTTGATGTTTCAGATTCGTCAGGACATGCGCCCCTTTGTTGATTCTGATGGGAACCTTAGAGGCGTTATGGAGCTTAAGAAAGTAGGGGATAAGGTTGAAGCGGCTAAATCTACAGGTAAAGTTCCTGTTGATCTTGAAGCGAAACAGGGGCGGTTAAAAAAATCAGTAGAAGCAAATAGGGCCAAAGCAATTTCAATCTTACTTAGTAGGATCGACCATCCTCTTATTGCTGGTCCGACAGCAAAGAAAACGGCTAAGGGAGCCATCGCCAAGGAAGCAAAGCAGGAGTTTGCTGTTGTGCTCAATAACCTTGCTGACTTGGGCATGGATAACGCAGGTGTAAACTACGTTGAGGTTTATAGTCAGTTTATTGAAAAGCTGTTTATTAACGGACCAACGTATTGGGCAAGGGGAGATACACTCCCATCTTTTGAGGCTGTGGGCCAACGTGTAGCGAACAATATTCTTAAACAGCAAGCACGCCGTAATGTCCGTAACAGAAACAAAAAACTCTATGGGCAAGATTCAATTCCGTATCCTGATGTTGAAGAGCGTCTTTCAGAAGAAGAAAGACTGAGTGGTGAAGACAAGGGACAGTCGTTGTTCTTCAGACACTTTATTTCTTACGACCTAAAACAAGACGAATTGTTGTTCCTTATTGATGACCTCCAGCAAGACGTAATTAACATTCTGGAAAACAACCCAGAAATAAGACGCGCTTTTGACACACTACTTAAAGAAGGTCCATTCATAGAAATGCCGGACTTCAATCCCGCAGAACTCAGTGCAGAAAGTGCTTGGGCTGAAATGGTGGCATATGTTCGGCAAGCCAGCATTGGGGAGACCTTGGGTGTGGAGGGTCCAGAAGGTGCTACTGGTGCGGCTGGCGTAGAGGGCGGTTCCGCTGTGACTATTGATGGACAGTTAGTGCGCCGAAAAATTGCGACTGGAAATGTCGCGCCGTTGGCATTTCTTAAAAAACTAGAAAAAGGTTCAACTCCAGAAGCGCAGGCAATCAAACGAGCTTTTCGTATATATCGAATGGCTGACTTTGAGTTTAGCCGTGACCCATTCAAGATTGCTAACCCAGAAAATATTGCTGGTCTTAAAGAGACCTTGGCCGACCCCACAGTAAGCGCCGAAGAAAAGTCAGCAGTTACGGAACAACTTAGTGAAGTTGATGACGCACTTGAGTATACTAATTGGCTCAAAGACGAAATACGTTATCAGTTGGCGCATAGGGTAGATGGCAATCTGGACCTGCCCTCTGAACTCAGGGAGACAATCCTTACCTTCCAAGCTCAGAATGTGCATAAGGCGATTAACGAGATGCAAGCGCGCAGCTTTTTCTCCAAGTCTCAATTCGCCAAAGCAATAGACGTAGCTGTTGCGGGGACCGTAAACAACAGGAACATACTAAGGTTAGGGTTGGATAACACCTCAGAGTCTGTCTTGAAAGCGATGGACAAAATTTACGCCTCAGAACCAAAGGAATACCAGCGTAAGATGGCAAGGCTGTTTGGTTCTGACCAACCGAATGCTGGTTTTGTTCGGGGTGTCCGTTTCCAACTTGGTCTTATTGACAACTCTTACGCGAGCAAAACAGAAGTTCTTGCTGACGGGAGAATTGGGGTGACCCTCAATGCAAAAGGGTGGAATGGAAGAGGCGTTACAGACACACTGATACGGTCTTTCCTGCACGCTAAATTGCTACACAACCTGAAGAGCGCAGAGCTTACTGAGAAACAACAAGCGGCAAAGGGGAAGATCGAAGCAACGCTTAAGGCATTAAGAAAGAAGTTTGGCGGTAATACACAGCCCGTAATGCGGTCTGGGACCAAATCACTTAAGGACTTTGTTGATCACATTTTTGACTCCTCTGATTTTCAGTCAGCATTAAAAGTGCGCTTGAGTAAAAAAGGGATGCCGAGCTTTGACCAGACTCTTAATAGCCTGCTCATTTTAACTGACCAAAGAGCAGAAGTTAATGGGGATGCTAAGTTCAAAAAATCCTTTAAGGATATGGTAGACCTTGCTGGGTTTACCTACTCGTCCCCCACCACCCCTGCTGGTGTCCGCGACGAAGCTGTAACCCACGCAGGACAGGCTCTTGCAGAGCACGACAATGTTCACAGGATTCTTGGTTCAAGACTGAAAAAACAAAACGAAGAAAAAGAATTAAGTGAAGAGGATAAGAAGGAACTAAGCGAGAGAGCAAACCTTCTTGCAGCGGTGGCCATGTCGAGAGTGCCAGCAGAAATCGAAGTTGTTATGACTTCGATCCCTAATGGAAAAGTAGCCGCTTTCGATATGGTTTCTGGTCAACTTCTTTTCGACCCTAGAAATGCCGCCATTGCCACACTGGAACGGGGCATGGACAGGGTAAGCTCACAAGGAATGATTGGCCGTGTCATCCGAGAAGAGATGGCACACAAGTCAGCCAAGGCCGCGCTTACAGCGGGAATGGTAAAAGCAGTTATGGATGCTTCGTCCGATGTGGATTACCAGAATGACATCGACGCCTACTACGGGGAAGGAACACCCGAAGCTGAAGCCGCCGCGAGCCGTCTTAAAGATCCTTCCTCTGAAGTAGCGTTTAAGGAGAAAGAACGCCTCGTCCAAGAACGCCTCGCAGCTTTGACGCAGAAGATAATGGATGGGCAAACTACTGAGGATGCAGAAGCATTCTTTGCAGCCAACCCCAGCACGTTGTCGATTGCTATCTTTTATATAAAGAAATTCATTAACGGTTTCATCAGGGCATTCAGTGATGGCACCAAGGGGCTTAAGCCAGAAGAGCGAATTGCTGTGAACCGTATGCTGGTTGAACTTCGTGGGCTGGAGATGGGTTACCGTATGCCACGGCGAATGGACCCGAAGGCTGGTCCGGAAGAAACGGCACTCCAGTTTTTGAAGACCGTTGGTGCGGAGCCAACTGAAGAGGATGACACTATCAAAGTTGACAAAACCACGCTCCCACAAGAAATGCCGTCCGGTCTTGAGTCGGGGGTGGGGGGCACATTTGTTGTCGAGGGAGATGAGGACGTTGCTTACATGGAAGCAGTTGAGGCAGGGGACACTAAGACAGCTAAGGAAATACTCGTTAAGGCTACAGATAAGATCACTGTTGATTCCTTCAGACAGCTCGCACATACCGTGACCTTGCAGCGCATGGGGGTTGGGTCTCTTCTCAGGGCGCAACAGGAGTATGATAAGAAGCAGGAAAAGTTAGCTGAGTTGGAACCTGTTGAGAACGCATCCCCTTCTAAAGAATACCAAGAACTCAAAAAGTTCTTTGACGATAAAGATGCTCTTCAACAGCAACTCTTTGATATGTGGGAGGAGAAGACAAAGGTTGGACCCAAGCACCTTGAGATAATCGTCCGCGACAAAGACGGTAACATCATCCCCTTAAGTCAAAGGTTAGGGTTTGATGTTAATGTGACCAAGGTGGAAGAAACGTCTCAGGTATTGGAGCCGAGGGTGCCAATCCAAGAATTTGATGAAAGCGGAGCACCTATTACTGGCTTACCAAAATTCCGTGAAGAACTAAGTTTGTCTGAGCTGCAAAGTTTACTTGAAAATGAGGAGGAAGGTTCAGATAGAATCCCACTGATTGAGTCGGCTATAGAACGCATCGAGAGTGAAATGCGGGACAGGGAAAAAACGAGCCGCCCACAGCCTGATGGAGACGCATTACTCAAGATGTTTGCTTCGGAACTAGGGCTTAAAGTTGATGCCACTATCGACAAAGGTGGTGTGCTCTACTCTGGATTTGGTGCAAGACGGAGGCGTGGAGACACGGACTTCAACGCATTTAATTTTGATTACGAGCAACTCTTCTCGCAGTTTGAGATGCCCGTGCTTGAGGTTGATGACCTGAAGATTGAAAAAGGATTTAAGGGTCTGATGAAAAAGCACCTTGTTGGATTGCTTCAACCAGAGATCCACCACTGGATGAAGCATCGTCAGGCTCTTAAGAAGACCGTAGCCACTGAACTTAAGATGGCGCAGGTTCAACTAAGGGGCCTGATAGAACAGGTCTATCCTGATGGATCAGTGCCTGTTGACCCTGATGGGCTAACCATTATTCAAAAAGCAACTGGATCAACAGAAGGTGTATTCCTTTCTGACGCTGTGTCAGCCCGACTCGATAAGGATCTAAACGATGCGAAGAAAGCAGCTTGGTTGAACGCACACACGCAATCCCAACAAGCTGGGGCAGACATAAAGCAGATCCAAAAAGATCAAAGGGATGCGGTAAACGCAGCTAAAGCTAAGTATGAATCAGACATTAAAGCTGAGTTGGTAAACCGCAGAGCTGAGATCGTGGCCGAGCGGGATGCAGCACGAACACGAATTGCTAAGGACTCGAAAGAGTTGCTGGTTGCTTTGATCAACCTGAGAAAATTAGCGGACAAGTTTACCAATAAACTAGAAGCAATACATAAAGAGTCTGTCATTAAGGGAACCACTGGTAAGTATGATGTTAAGATCAGCGATAACAATGGCATCTACCTGACGCGCACATACAAGATATTCTTGGACGTTGGGTATGCCGATGCCGTCCGGAAGAATCCGGAATACCAAGAGGAGCGGGATGCTGCTATCGCTTTCTTTGAGAAAACCCACCTTGAAAACGAAGAGGGCAAACTTCGTATGGAGCACCCTGCTAAGACGGATGCCGAGATCAAACAAATGGCCAAGGACAACATGGTTGGCCGCAAGATTGGTGAGCGTGCGCTTGAAGCCTTCATCAGTTCATACGAGATGAAGGGCAGCGGGGATGCATATATGTCCGCGCAGGAATCAATCAAGTCGATGATTGATAACTTGAAGGCCAAGAAGAACATACCGAAACCATTACGGGACATTCTGGGTGAGCAGAAAGATAAGACCACACCAGACAACCTGCTCCGCACAATAATGACAGTGGGTTCGATGGCAGCTAATCAATCGTTCTTAAACTCAATAGCAAAAGCTGGGTTAGACAAAGGGTGGCTAGTCACTGAAGAAGAGTTCAACAGCAACAGGGACAAATACGTTGATCCTGAAACCAACAAAGAGTGGCAGCGTGTTGTGCAGCATACATCTGACAGGCAATACAACCCCCTGTCAGGATTGTATGGTCGTCCAGAGTTGGCAGGAGCCTTCGCAGAAACCTTCAAGGAATACGGAACATCCTACGCAAATGATTCTGAGAAGCTCATGGCGGGGTCGTTCAGGTATTTCCAGAAACTGACAGGTTATTCGATGGCCTCCAAGACTCTTGGAAGCACGGGTTTCTACATGAGGAACGCTTTAAGTAACGTCCTGTTCTTTGGACCCATGCAAATGGGTGGGGTAGGAAACCTGATGTTGAGCAAGGACTATTTCACAAATTTTGTAACAGAGTTGAAACGCGCCCATAAAGGAGACAGGGCTAAACTTAACGACGAACTAGCTAAGTTACGTTCACTCCGGATAATTGGTGACGAGAGCAGGACCAACACAATGAGGCAGTTGATGCTTGGAGAAAGGTCACTTGAGGAGGTGGAGCAGGATTTCATCAGTAGACTGGAAGACGCCGAGGGCGCTGTTGGAAAAGCAAAGGAGAAGGCGGGGCAGGGTGTCGAATACCTTTCTCGTATGGCGGCAGCAATGGATGCGTTTTTCAAAATCGCATATTATAAAAATGAACTTAAGGTGTTGGAGAAAGCCTACGCCAACGAGCTGTCTTCTTTAAGTCCGGAAGACCGTGCAACAAGGATGTCTCAGATTGAAAAGGAGGCCGCTTCCAAAGTCCTCCGGACAACGCAGGCTTACTCCGAGGCACCACCGTTGGTGCGGGCGCTACAGAGATCCGTGTGGGGTTCCTTCCTTGCACCGTTCGTTCGCTTCAAGGCTGATGTAATCAGGGTGATGTATAATACCGTCAAGGTTGCGATGGAGGAGCGAGCGAGTGGTAACGCTGTTTTGATAAAACGAGGTAACCAAAGATTGCGTGGGTTCGCATTCACGATTGGTGGCTTGTCGTTCCTTGTTCCGTTGCTCCTGAGAATGATCTTCGGAGTGGGTGAAGAAGAAGATGAAGCATACAAAGCGGCAGGTCCGAAGTGGGCGAGGCACAACACGTTGTGGTATCAGCGCAAAAAGAATGGTGAGTTACGAGCGTGGAACCTGACGTTCCTTAATCCGTTCTCCACTGTGATGGACGGGGTGAACAGCGCCGTCTTGGGTGAGTTCTTCGGTGGGGGCAGCTTGGACAGTGCCATTGAGGTTGGTCTGTCAGCAGTGTTTGTTGATCAGTTTCTTGATGATCAGATATTCTCCAGTGCCTTGAAGGAAGCATTTGTTAAAGGTGTTGATGATACAACAGGCAAGAGAGTATGGATCGAAGGTGTTGATACGGGGGTCAACAAACTGTTAAAGCAACTCCACCATACTTGGAATAAGGGTTTCGAGCCGAGGGTGTGGACGAAGATGGAGGCCGCATGGAAGGCCAGTAAGGGTGACTACACCGAGTTGGAATACAGCCCGATGGGTATTATCTTCAACGAGTTCAAGCCAGTGCGTTCACGCACAGTAAAACCTGACCAACTCTTAAAGCAGTATATCTTTAAGATGGAACAAGCTAGGTCACAGATCCGTGAGAAGTTCAGACCGCTCTACAACAAGAATGTTTCTGTCTCTGAAGACGAGATATTCGATATCTACGACGAAGTGTATGAAGGGTTGAAAGACATCAACAAGGACATCATTCGTAAGATGGGCGGTTTTGAAGGGTTGGGCTTATCCAAGGCTGATATTTACAAGATATCGAGGGGCACTGGTGGTGGGCCTAAGATGGGCAAGCGCAGAACAGAACTACTTATGAATGGCTACATGGAGAAGCCTGTTCTGTCAGCCAACAAGGTTGCTATTATGATGAAGGAAGCTGAGACAGATCCAAAAATGGCCGAGCGACTGAGGATCTTTGTTGAAGCGGCCAAGCGATACGACCGCTTCAGTAAGATCGACGATTGATTATTATTGTTTCGTCACATCTGACTTAAGGTTGCTCACATCCGTAAGGAAGTGTCGGTAACCCATGAGGTATAATCTATCGAGTGCCGTTTCTAACTGATCTTTAGTCCACTTTCTATCGGCTACATTGCTCACGATCTCTTTAACAAGATTGGCGTGTTCAGTAGCGTTGTTTGGTTTCCGTTTAGTCTTGCTCATCTTTAAGTGATTTATGGTATAGCTTAGTTAAGCGAGTTGCTACGCTCTCTCCGAGATGGTGCATGAGGTGTTCTGGGATGGGTGCGCCGATGAACCCACCAATGATGGGATACATACGGGTGGATGACGGGGCGACCACATCATCGTCCATGATCTCTCCTTGCAGGATTATCGGCGCACCCTTCGGTTGGTATTCTCTTATCAGGTGTCGCACCCCAACTGCCCCCCGATGTTCTTGATGCTGGCAGCAGCCAATGATTCCGCTTCGATCCTTGTGATCTCATCGTAAGCATCCCCCCACGGACCATAGGTTCCATGCTTAAGCATGTTATCCCTAACTTCCTTAAGGGCATACTCGTAGTAGGGGAATTGGTCGGGGTCCACACCGCCGAGAGCAAAGTAGGTAAGGGCGGGGAACAACCCACCCTTACCATTCGCAATGTCGAGGACGATGCGGAGTTCCTTGTTCAGAAGGAAGGCGTGTCCAAAGCGCACCCCTTCGATTGGCCCCTGTCCGAGACACATGGTATGCACTAGCCTCCAGTCTTGTGGGTCCGCGTAGGGGACATGTGCTTTCCACTTGCGGTCCACCAGAGCGTTCAGCGAGGACTCATAACAATCTCCGTTACCCTCGTTTGTATAACTCACGTTAATGCTCATTGTTCTAATAGGGGCCAACTGTTTCTAGGCGCATCCATGTATTCGTGCATCCCTTCGATACTGAAGAGTTCGTTGTTAGTCACCTTGTGGACGGCGTTGATAAGCGGGAGGTAAGCCGTGCCACTCCCTTCAGGCCCCCAAAGTTTACCAAGCACCGCAGACGCCTCGATGAATGTCTTGAATGATTCAATGTCATTAACGTGCATCGTGCGGATTGACCCCACTGAGGTGAATACACATATCGACCAGCGGCACCGTGCGCTTTCTTCGCGCACGGCGGTGACAGTGATCGTGGTGTCCTTGTCCAGTTTGATTTGTTCTTTGTTCATTATGCTGTTTCGGTAGATTTTACTTTAGCCATGTGGTCAGCAAGGATCAGCGACTCGTTCAGGTGCCTCTCGTATGCTTCAAGCGAATCCAGTTTCTCAACAATCCTGTCGAATAGATCGACCAG
>MDSZ01197570.1_pt1 | contig 29212 bp, 32 predicted proteins | sample 811201 | NCBI WGS metagenome assembly MDSZ01 (sample SAMN05326647, study PRJNA326480) | marine metagenome | isolation source: seawater | place: Indian Ocean: North | collected 2010 | reverse complement strand
TCATAGAAGCCAACGTCGGCAACGGCCCGGGCCAGCTTACGGTTGGCCATCATGCCGCGCACGTTCAGATCTTCGATGTTAATCTGTCTGAAGTGCTTAACCAGGTAGCTGGTCAGCTGGTGGAGGGTGTTTTTGCGGATATTGGCGACACGCCGGTGAAGCCGGGCAATGCGCATACTCAGTTTTTTGTATTGGCCGGAGCCACGGACTTTCTTGGCCAGTTTACGTTGCATCCTGGCCAGACGCCGGAGCGCCGATTTGAGTGGCGCAGGATTCTCCCACACCGTTTTTTCGCCACGACTCAACGTGGCGAGTTGCTTGATCCCGAAATCCACACCAACAGCCGCTTGGTTATCGCGCCGCAGGAATGACATCTCGACATCAAGTTGAAAAGAAACCATCCACTTGTCGGCTTCGCGCCGGATGGTCATACTGGTAATTTTGCCGCCGTACTTCAGCGGCTCAGCCATTTTTATCCAGCCAAGGTTTGGGATTTTGACCCAGTTACCCCGGACAGATACCTGATCGCCGCCGACATAAAAGCTGTCGATACAGCGCCCTTTCTTTTTGAACTTGGGGCGTCCGGCCGGCTTGCCGTTGACGATCACCTTGTTGAAAAACCGTTCCCACGCTTTGTTCAGATGGATAAACGGCTGCTGGCAGGCGTATTTTGTAACCTCGTAAACCCACGGAAACTGCGCTTTTTTGATGGCGTTAAACTGCTTTTTAAGCGCCATTCCATTCGGTTTTTTATCGCGTTCGCCGGCTTTAAACTCCCGGTACTGCTTTTCCCACTCCGCCAGGCCCCAGTTGAACGCAAAGCGTGCCACGCCACACGCTTTCATCAGGTGTCTTCGCTCTTTATTATTGGGCTTCAGGGCGGTTTGGAATGCAAGGTTCATCTGATAAATATGCCTGAAAATTACAGCAAAATCAATCCATGGTCAGGTTTGATCGTGTAATTCTTTATAAGCGATTACCCCAGCACCAGGCGGAGATCTTCTATCAACGGATCAGATATGATCCGCTGTCTCCACTCTGGAACCGCACCCATCCATTTAGTAATCACCGGCCAGCCCCTCTATTAATGTCACCGGGCAAGGCACAATGGCGAACAGGAAGCTTTTCGCTGCAAACGGCAATTCTTCCAGTGCCAGCCTGCCCGAATCCACCAAGCCTTCAATTACCACCTCATCCATGAGCCACAGGCGCATTTTCATATCTAAAGAACATATATCATAAAGATACACCCCTATCGCTGTCGGGTTGATATCCGCATAGATGTATTGCTCCAGCGGCGAGGCGGAAGACAAAAATTTTTGTATCTCTTCGTTCTCATCAAATTCATTGATGGTATCAAGACGGACCACATCAGCCTTTTTTACACCGGACAAACCGGCATCCCGCAGCCACCCTTCCAGATCGTCAGACCAGGTGTCTTCCGGTTGTTCAGGGTAAAGCCCACGTTCAAGCTCAATCAAGGCCGACAGTGATGGTTTGTGGCCGTGTATGACCATTTTCGAGATAAGGGGGAGCCATTGGTTTTTCACCTGCCACATCTTATTTGTTTCCGGCGTCAGGCGCTCAGGCAGCTCAACCCCGTTCATCCGGTCTATCAATCGTGACTGTTGCTGTGGCGACAGCATAACCTGCGACTCGCTCAACGAAAAACGTTCCATTACAATCCCCTCGATGCTTGTTTTTTCATCTGTTCATGAAGCCATTTCAACTGACTCATTCTGACAGGCTTGGTATTACTTGCAGGCACTACAAAATTACCCATCCGCGTCACCCTCATCTTTGAAAAAGAGGTGTTTTCATCAATGCCAGCGAATTCGATACCGTGAATTTCTGCCATGTCAATAATGGCTCCAAGCTTATCTTGTGCTGACATGTTTGCACGCCCAAACAACTGGTTCAGCATAGGAACCGCCGCTTCTTTTGCATAATGCGTCAGCAGGTACGCCTGGCAATAACTGTATGTGGCATACGTCAGCGCGTGAGCTTCACTAAAGAGGTGTTTACCATACGCAACAAGCAACTTACCGACGATTTCAGCCGCGCCCGCATCGTCAATCTCAGGGTGCAAATCCAACACTCCCGTGTCACCGAGCTCTCCTTTTGAAGCCAGATCATAGATGACTATCGCCTTATCATAAGGTAAACCAAGCACGCCTTTCAGTAATGACAATGCCTGCTCCTGATAAATCAACACGCCACGGCTACGGGACAGGATGGTATCAACCCCTTCATGCCCGTGTTGCACAGGTTCATCAGCGGTGTAAACCTTCATCATCTCAGCGTCCAGCGGACCCGGACGGTACAGCGCCAGAATGTCCGCGACAGCATGAATACCATCACCGTTAAGGTATTTAAAGTACGGTTTTATCCCGTCGCTTTCTGCATGAAAAATGCCGCTCGTCTTACCGGACAAATAAAGCGCCTTAGCACCACCCGTCGGATCGAGAAGCGGTATGTCTTCGATGCTTTTAAAAGGCGTGTTTTCCAGCGTTTCACGGATAACCCCCAGCGTTGCAAGTCCAAGCACCTGATAAGTTCCCAGCCCCAATGCATTCAGTTCTTCCGACGTTAAACCCACTGCCCCGTCTTCAGATACCGGGCTGATAGCAAAGCCGGGAACGGGCAGTAAGTGGTAAGAAAAGAGCGAGGCGGACATATTATGCAAAAGTCCTTTCTCACCAGCGGACAGGGCCTCTTTAGGCTCCGGAAGATCCGTGTTTTTAGCAATTTGTTCAACTATCTTGTTGATGCGTCCATCTTGCGTCGCCATGAAAAAATCACCATCCGTCATAGCGCGTTTGTGAAACTGCATTTCTGCTTCAATGCCATGGGCATAGCTTCGCCCTTTTATTGCCATTTTCAGATGCTTAAAAGGGGAGACTTTTGTCTCTCTTGCAGACAGCATCACGGACATGGACGTTTTTGCCTGAAGCTGTTCAGCGATACGCTGCGCATCTCTCCCTTGGGCATCAAAGTGCAGTTTTCCGCCGGCATCCCGGCAGTAAAACAGTTCTGGCTCAAGATGGTTCGCAACCGGATCTACCAGGGTTAATCCCAGTATATGCAGAATGAAAGAGCAGCCCGCGTTACCACGGAGGTAAACCGGATGGTCTAATGTTGCCACCGCATTGGATAAATTAATCGCATCATGAATAAGCGCGGCGTGACCCTGCATCTCAACCAGCGCCATTTCTTCAGAAAGACGGTCGTTGTACTGCTGTATCAATTTGTAGCTTACTGCATGACCTTGCTTTTTGCCGGTAACAAATTTCATCAGGCGCATAGAAAGTGTGTCATTGATACTCAGCAGTTCGTCATTCTCATTATCCTCACCGTCATTATCAACCCAGTCACGCAAGGTCATTTTACGACGACGAGTGGCATGTTTGGCAAGCACGCTTTCTACCGTATCGATATCTTCACATTGAGAAAAAAGCGCGTCCATGGGGACGGCATTATCAGGTGTCGGATCTGCTAACCTGTCAGATAACACCACCCCGTCAGCGAGGATTTGAGAAAGAAACGGATTGCTGATTTTGCGTCGCTGCATTTCCGCCAGATCATCACCACATTCTTCAATACGCTCGCCATGTCGGTCAAACAGCCCGGCAAGAAGACGATAAACTGACAACAGTGACGCACCCCTCACCTTATCGGTAAAAGAAATCGCTTCCACATTATCATAAGTCGCGCTGCACACGGGGCGATAGTAGACGCACTTCAAGCCAGGAGACTCAACCTTACTCCGCCCATGAATCAGCGTGTTAACAGCAATGAATACCTGTCCATCCAGCTTTTCTTTAATGTAGCTAAGCGCAACACGAACCGCCGATGAACTCTCCGTCAACCATGCAGGATCAAGAAAAGCCATCACCCCTTTTTCAGGAACAACACGAAATACACGCATAACATCCATCAGGTTCTTAAATGACTCCGGAAGCTGATACAACCAATCACGACCTTCAGCCGTCATCGCGTACATGGTAATAAAACCATCCTGAAGCGTGTCGTACTCTAATTCACCTCGTTTACGACGGAAGATGCTGCCGGCCGCAGGATCTAAGGTAAAGGTTCTTCCGTAGCGGGGCTTCAGGCCGTATTTTTTTGCAGCCGCCTCCTGGCGCACCACATCGGCATGGAGACCGGTATTGCTTAACGGAAAATATTCAGAGAGCTTTTCGTCGTGGATGACGCGGGCGAGTTCTTCCGGGGTAGACACCCCAATATTTACTGATGTCGCAGAGAAAATCTGCAACAGGTTATGTTGATTCATGTGCATCTCACTAAGTTGTTATGGTGAAAGACTCGATATCACTGTCTTGTCGGATACGGAGCGGGTACCACTATATCACACAACTGCACATTTACAACGAATTTGTTCTAATTTAACATCACCGTGAGACTGCCGTCCGGGTTTTTGCTAACGGAGCCATTAAGTGGCACCCGGTACACCTCCCCCCGGTGCGTAATTGTCAATACGCCGGCTTTGTGCGTGAAATCATGATGTTCAAGGTAGTTAGCAAAATCAACCGCATTATCCCCTTCCCAGCGTAAGCTGGCGTCATTTGGACTCACTCTCGCCATGACATAAAACTCCCACGTTTACATTCTGCGCATTGTAGCAGATTGTCAGGCGGTTTTCTGCTGTTCCGGCAAACTGATTACCGGTGCCACATGGCCGCGGTGCGGGATGCCGTAGGCCGCAAAGGTGGCATCCACCAACGCCAGAAGTTCTGCCACAACTGCAATTCCGCCACGTTTCACATTCACCTGCGCATACGCGCTCAGGTAGTAACGCGTGCGCGCTATCCCCGCCTGACCCAGCGTTTGCAGTGTTAGCGTGCGATGCGCAAATCCCGGAATGGTCGAAGACAACATGTCAACGGGCTCCCGCCATTTTGCCACTTCTTCCGGCACGCCAGTGATCAGTGTGGCGCTCAAGGTGTCGGTTAGTCTGTGACTTTGCAGGTGCAGCGATTCCCGGTAACCAACACCGGTCCCGGATTCAAGAAAGTAAAGCCTTTCATTGCAGGCATCCGCCTTGTCCTTCACCAGATAACCATCGCAATGGCGACTCAACATAAGCAAAGCGTCCTGCATCGTATTTTGAGTGTTCATGAGTATTCCCGTGCATCATCATGATGCAGTTGCACCAAAGTAAACAAAAATGATGTGCAAAAAAGGTGTTTTCTGCCCTTCTGCACCGTTGTAACGTTACTTTGCAATGGCAGGGCCAGTTTGTTACAGGCAATAAAAAACGCGCATGTTGCGCGTCTTTAGGTGAAGTGGGAACAAAATTGCGGTGTTTATTTTTACGGCGCTCTAACCAACTGAGCTATCTCGCCATTGGTAGCGAGAGCTGGACTCGAACCAGCGACCCCCGGCTCCTGATGCAATGTAAACACACGCAGCATTTCCCAAATTGTAAATACGTGCCGGCAAGTAAGTGCGCTGATGGGACATGTAAAAGATGTAATCAGCGCCGGCATCCGGCAAATTAAATTATGTGGCGACCATAAGGCGTAGTGTCGACGTTTTTCTAAGCAATGTAGACACAAACTGTGTTCGCCAATATAAAAAATCACACTCTAAAGGTACACGACAAAACAAATTACTTCGGCCGCTCCTTGATAAATAAGGCGGAGACAAAAATCGCCGTGTTTATTTACGTTGCTCTACCAACTGAGCTACCCACTGCTTTGCAGTGAGACGGGACTCGAACCCGCGACCGACGGCTTAACAGGCATGTAAACACGACAGCATTCTCCAAATTGTAAAATCAGTGTCGGCAAGTAAATGGACTGATGGGACATTTAGCAGATGTAATCAGTTCCGGCATCCGACGAAGTAAATCGGTTGGTGACAAAAAGTGGTGTGTGGTTACGTTTTTCACCAAAAGAAATGTACACACACCTGGCATTCACCAAAGTTAATTCTGTTTAAGGCCCGGGGTTACCCCGGGCCCGGTTATACCTCTGCGGCGATCACTGATTCCCAGTAACCTACGCCGGAGACGTCATTGTTGATGAATCCGTCAACCGCGCCAAACACCGCGTCCGAGAACCCGCCTACGTTCAGGACATTGTCCTGTGTATAGTTTTGCGAATCCGTGGTTGGCGTGACGTCGATCAGCACCATTTTCGCTTTGCGGTTTTTACGACGCATTGCTTTCCACGAATCTGCCATCAGCGTAGCCGACTGTTGAGGACGGTACCACCCACGCGATTTACCGGCATAATCCATCCACGACTCGTTATCCGAGATGAAGATAACCACATCGGCGTCACCGTGGTGCGCAGCAATGTGCTCCATCGCCAAGCCGCAGTTAGTCCCGCCCCCGCGAACGCCATGCAGACGCTGCGAGTTCGTCATCACGGTATCCCGGTGATCAAGGCGCAACTTGACAATCTTGTTCTCAAACGGTACCACAACGGCATCCGGATTTTTGCGCAACAATGCAGAGGCCATCAGACCAGCCACATCAACACATGTCACCTTCGACGTTGCCGTCCCGCGATGTCCTGTTACAGGATTACCCATAGAGCCGGATACATCTACAGCGATAACCAGTTTTTTACCTTCGTACGCCTGTACCTGCTCGCAAGCGATTTCCATCGCATCGTGCAATGCATCGATGATAGCGTCAGGCATCGCCATATCAACGTTTTTATATGCCGCCAGCAACTGGTAAGGCATTACACGTGATTTTCGGATGGCCGCTGCATCACGAAGACGTGCCGCCACCAAATCCACCATATCACGCGAATCAAACACGCCGTGACGCAAAAACGTATTCAGGTTCATGCGTGTCATCTGCCATGGAGCCTGACGTGCAATTTGCGTCCATTGCGCCGAGCTTAACTCGCGCCCGGTCAACAGTTGGAACGCCACGTTTGGCATTTCCTCGGTTTCACCGGCATGAAACGCTTTCAGATGTTGCAATGACGCTGGCAACAACGCCATGTCCACATCTTTACCCAGGATGTAACCAAACATCGCCGACTGTGCATCATCCACAGGGCGCACATGCACCATGCGAAGGATGTCACGCAGTGAAGGTTCGCCGCCCACATTGTCATTTACCAGCTGGTTACCGTTACGGTTACGCAACCAGGCGCGCACTAATTTCTTTGGCACCGTCCCAAGGGAACGACGACCCGTTACACCAGAGCGCACGATCTGCACAAAGTTCTTCACCATCTTGGCGTTGTCCGCCACGTGCCAGAACACCTGCTTGAACAAATCCAGATCCCGCGTCGCCAATACTGCCAACAGGTATGCAGGCATATCTTTCATGTGGCCTTTACGGCGTGAGTAAACCGCCAGCTTTGCGATAAAGGCATTGTCCGACACTGTATCCACCAACGCTTTTAACGCGGTAAGCTGGTCGTGCCCTGACGCATAAAACGTCCCGCCAAAGGTGTTAGTTACAGCAAATTTAGCCAGTGCTTCTTTTGCTTCGATTTCATACGCTTTACCGCCTGCGGCATTTACCGTTGTCGCGGCATCCGCATGATAAGTGGCTGAGCTAAACAGTGCTTTATTCGCCATGATTGATTCTCCTTAAATCGCATCCCGTTATTGGGCAAGTTGACAACACTATTGCGACAGACGTGCCAAGAACGATAATTGTTGTTATAAATAAATTTAAACCAATGTTTAGTATGGCCATTTTAAATTACATTGAATTATTGCAAAATAAAAACAAAGACAGGCAACATTGTTTTTATATACCAGCATATACAAAATATAAAAAGTTAAGCTGCAATATGACTTTTTTGTTGTTAAAAACATCCATTTGTGAGACACTAATTACTACTCAACACACAAAAGAAATCATATGACCGACCACACATCTTTAGGTAACCACAACTGCGAAAACGATCATACGCACGAAACTTGCGAGCTTTGCGGGCGCTGCGACGCATGCGAGAATAATGATGACGCAATCCAACTGCATGAAGTACAAGAGGCTCTGCAAGCTGTCCTTGATGAGAATCCGGGTATTTCTGCTGAAACGATGGCCAATTGGGTGCTGGAGCGTCTTCACGAAAGTAATGCCGTGACGCTGGACAGATTGCCTATTGCACCCTTGCCCAACTTCATGTTTGAGTACATTAAGGATACGGTTGCCGCCTCTTCGGTCACATGGTCTAACGAGGAAACAGAGTGGTGGGTGCGCTCTACGCTTCAGATGTGTGCTGAGCGATTAACGCCAGCGGCGATCTACAAGCATTCGTTTGAAGAGATAGAGTCCAAGGATGAGATCGGGCTTTTATCGCTTGATGGGTTATTTACGTTGGTGTTGGGGCAGATGGCGGAGCAGGAAACACCTCGCAATCAGTTGTTAACGTCGCTTGTTGAACAATGCGATGGACACGTCGCTTTAAGTGAGGAAGGGTTCAATAACTGGATGGCCCGACGCAACCGTCCCGCCCGTATCGTCCCCCGAAGAAAGGCCCGGTAGGTTTTATGACAGCGTGGCAGGCTGCCACGCTGCAACAAATCACCTTGTCAGTCGAACACCACTTTAAGAAGGTGCTTGGGAGGATGGTTGAAATCTCTCACCATCGATAAAGACATCGCGGCAACCACAGCCATAAAAGCCATTCCCAGTACCACATTCCCTGCGCCGCCGGCATTAAAAAGCGACACAGCCGGAACCGACATGGCCATCAGCATAAGCGCGGTCATCACGAAGAAGGTTTTGCGCTTCCATGCCGCCTTAAACTTCTCTTTTAAACTTAAATTTTTCATTGAACAACACTCCTTTATTGCAAACAACAACCATATTGTAACTCAGATGTTAAAAAATGCGCAAGACTTATTGTTTTTGTTTTCCGACAATGACAATGTGATACATTCAAAGTAATTATTTTGACAGCAAGGTTTTACCTCATGAAATACGCACCAATTAAGATGGATATCACTACACCAGACGGCGTAACGCACAAGGCCACGGGGATCATGCGTGACAATGTGGTTATGACCGGCGGGCACTCTGTACCTGGCGTAGATCGCATCGACGTTCCTCTTAGTATGCACCTCGGTATGTACAGTAATGAGTACGGTGACATGCTTACACCGGCCGACATTGGCGAAACTATTATGTTTGCCATAAATGACGGCTCTGTAAAACGAGCCTCATGGGACGATGATACTTCCTTTGCTATTACAGAAGGCGATCCGTTCAATCCTGTACGCGCCCAGTCAGACAGTATTAAACTCACTTCGCCGGCAGAGTTCGGGATCGGCGAGGATACCCCCGTCTGGCTAGTCGACAATCAGGCTCACGTGGAAAAGATCAAGTCGGCCTTCCCGGGAACAGTGTTTATGACGGAATCTCTGAAATCTCATGAGCCCACCACCCCGCCACTGGCCGTAATCGCTCAGTTTGCCGCGTTAAAACTGGCAAAAACCTATGAAATTGAAGTGGGTGACGCGGTAAGAATGCCCGGCGAACTCATTGAATCCGTTCAAGGGGTCGAAGGACAGGAGCGCAGGTTTCTGAACTTCGGGTTTAAGCAGGCGCGACACTTCGATGATTATGGCAGCAGCAATGTGCTCAGCGAAAAAACCCCTGCCATGCCTGACATTCCTGATTTCAGTGGCACCGTAAAACTCAGCGAAATGGACAATCACCTGCCTGGCATACCTACGTCAGCCGAGGTGGGTATTGCCGTCAGGCATGCTGACATTGACGGCAAACAGCAAGCGGTCAACTTGTTGGTCGTTAATGCCAACACCACACACTCTACTGACACCGTCATTGCAGCCTATACAGACGCCGGCGATGACAACATCTCCCTTCATGTGGGCAGGGACGCTGATAGCTTTATGACACAGCATGGACTCAGCCTTAAAAACCACGACGAGCCCAAAGTTGGTGTACCCATCAATAGCATCTTACGCTAACAAAAAAGGGGAGCTAGCTCCCCTTTTCTTCAGTGTACCGCATGGCTGATTCTATAATTTCATCCGCATGCAAATAAATATCATCAACGGAAGATATTAGAACCTTATCCTCTTTTTTATCTTCATCAAAAAGTCCAAGGTACCATTTGCTTTTTCCGTTAAAGTGCAATCTACACAATGGCTTTCTGTTATTATCGTCGATGTTGACCCCAAAGTAACTTTGCGTATCTCTAAAATATACGCGTTCGAGAGGTAAAACCTTCCTCACGATGGCCTGAACAACACGAAAACCTTCCATTTCATCTTCCGTCGTAACAACGTTTGGTTTACCCTGTTCTTCAGTTGCATCACCATCATCATTTTTTTCTGTTATAACGTCCACATCAGAAGTAGAAACATCTTCCCCAAGCGCGCTTTTTAAACGGGCATTTATACCTTCCACAAAATACGATCGCATCGCTTTTTTTATCAGCGGCCTAAGTTGATCTTTGACTTTTTGCGTCAGCATCCCGTCGTAAACTCTTGCTCCAAAAAATTTAACCAATTCTTCATCAGGATTTTCAAACTGGTCTGAAAGCACTCTTTTAATTGCTGACATGTATTTCAATTCCCCTGCAACATTTATCACAGAGTCAACATCAAAATCCTGTTTTGACAATTTTTTCAATTCACTTATTGGTTGCCCATCTACATTAAAGATGTCTACCGTCATGAAAGGTTCTTTATCCATTTTGTTTGGAGCGTCAAGATCTGTATAAAACTGATAAACCTGACCATTAGTAAGAATGGCAACCCTTGCATTTGTGACAGAAAAATACCGATAAAGTTGAGCAGCATGATTTAACCCAAGCTCTCCACGAAAAGCCTTGCACTCAATAAGAATTTGCACAGCCCCCTCTTTAAAGATGGCGTAATCAACCTTTTCCCCCTTCTTGGTGCCAACATCAGCGTTGTATTCTGGCCTGACTTCCTCAGGATCAAAAACATCATATCCAAGAACGCGTGTAAGGAAGGGCATTATCAATGCGTTTTTTGTGGCTTCTTCAGTTTCCAAGTGGTCTCCAACTCGAAGTGCCTTATCTTTCAAATCCTGTAAAGCTTGTTTTATATCCATGACGCAACTCCATTGGTTTTCAACATCCTATCACAAACAAAAGCAAGGAACGTATAATTGGTGCACAATAGTATCCTGTAGTTTTAAGCACATACTTTTAGGCATTAATGTTGCTTAACAATCCGTTGACAAGTTACAACAATAAAGCAATGGAGAAAGACATGAGAAAACGTATACTCACCGCCGCGGCAACCATCGCCATCCTGTCCAGCGCGGGCGCACAAGCAGAATTTGCCAATGGCGGTTTTGAAGACGGCTACACTGACTGGACACTCACCGGTGATCCTTATGTGCTTACCATGCAAAATGGTCAACGAACACGGGATGATTACAACACCTATTACGGGTGGGAAGGCGCTGACGTGTGGTTCAATGGAAGCCCGTACGAAGGCAATAGTTATGCTGTTATCGGCTCCAACGGTAATGAAAGCAATGGCTCACTATTAAGCAGTGCGTGGACAGCAACTAACCAGTTTGTCAGTTTTGCTCATGCCGGCAACAACACCAGCAGCAGTAACGATAAGGCGTTTGCGCAAATCCGTGACCTTAGCGGAAACGTTCTTGCCCAGGTTTCTGTATGGGGGTACAACGACAGCGTCTGGCGCACCTGGCAACTTGATTTAAGTGCTGCCGGATTAACCTATGGCGATCAGTTTCAGTTCTATTATCAGGATGGTGCGAGCTGGAGTGTGGTAGATGGCGTTGAGCAAAACGGTGCTTTACTTCAGGCCGCTTCGAATGTGCCGGCGGGCGTTGCTGCGCTCAGCCTGCTTCCATTCCTTTTCTTCCGGCGACGCAATGCGTAAAAAAGCAACAAACAAAAAACCCCGCAATAGCGGGGTTTTTCGTGTCTGGCCAATCACATGACCGGACCAGACCGGCACCAGGCAGTAATTATTTTGCGTTCACGGCATCTTTCAGGGCTTTGCCCGGTTTGAATGCCGGAGCAACAGATGCTGCGATCTTAATGGTTTCACCAGTTTGTGGATTTCGGCCATTACGCGCATCGCGCTTACGGGTTTCAAACGTACCAAAACCAACCAGGGCTACGGTGTCACCTTTTTTCAGCGTTTCAGTTACTGCGCCAGTGAAGGCATCCAGGGCTTTTGTCGCTGCTGCTTTTGAAATATCTGCACCATCTGCGATGGCTTCGATCAGTTGCGCTTTGTTCATCTTTTTTCCTTAATGAATTGCGTTGAAAATTTTGTGTCACAATATTGAGCACAGTTGGATAATATCCCCTCAATCCTTATAAAGCAAGGGTTTTTAAGCTGTTCGACATTAAAATAACAACATTTTTTACTTATTGTTCAAAAAATGACTTTTTTTGCTACGCGGCAATGCTTCGATAGCTTTTGTGCACGCATTTTCCAACATAATGCGTGGTCATCACGGACTTGCCGCACGTTGATTCACTGAAGCAGTAAGACTCACGCTTATCAAACACACAAATCCGGGGAGCATCATCCCACTCTCTTACGACCATCGCGCCGTTAAACGTCCAACACTGGCTCACCATGGCATTGTAAGCGTCGGGGAGGCGTGAGTAACACAGTCGCATCATTATAACGCCTGATACCGCGCCGAGATAAACCCACAACGACTCCACTGACAAATCGTCCGTTACCGGTACCAGAAGAAGAAGCAAAGCCCCGTAAATGACGCCAGGTAAAACCTCGCGCATAGCCATGAAAGTTCTCAATCCCCACTGAGTTCGCGATGGCCTTTCCGCCAACGCCCCTTCCACATCCGGCAACCCTGACCAGCGCACAATCGCAGACAATTCTTTTTTGTTGAGCAAAGGTGAGTGCCACTCACTTCCGTCATCACGGTTGACGAGCCTTATCGTCGTCAGACCCGTCAGCTTATTTATCCATCCGTTATCCATCTGATATTCACTGAGCCTGCCGGTATCCAGTTTTTTCTCAACAAGATCAATCATTCCCTCTTTTACATGAAGATAAGTTCCTGATCTAAACACAGAGGTCTTTAACCGTTTCCAGGAAGACACACTGGTGAATCTTGCCAATAACATCAGCAAGACAAAAAACTTCATCAGAAACACACATAACCCGAATACATCTTCAGGTTCAGTAAGGTGGTGGCCCATTTGCATTTCAGCCATCCGTGAAAGTGAGTTTAAATCATCATCGCTCTGTGATGCAGAATACATGGCATCTGCGGTAACCATGACGTCGCCACCTGTGGCAAAAAGCAGGCTGATAAACAGCATCAGAAACACAAAAACAAACCCATCCATTTGCCTTATACTTCTCCGCCACGGAGCAAGCACCGGGGTGAGCAACACTCTCCAGACCGGGATAACAAGACGTTCTTTGTCATCTTGTGTCGTGCCGGCACCATTTTCTACTGAAGGCACATTGCCTCTTTGGCCGATGTGCTGCTCAAGTGTATTCGCGCAGGCTTTTGAAAGCACAACCTTCTCAAGTACAGGGCTACCACTACCCACCGTATAGATTTCCACGGAAGACAGCGTTAGTAAACGGTAGTGCCACCCCCTCTCAATCGTAACGCGATCCACATCCTCAAGCTTTATCTTGTTGTGCCTCGCCCTGAAAAGACCGCGACAATAATAAGTGATGTGGCTGTCACAGACATCAAATCTAAAGGTCATTTTCCGCATCATAATGTCGGTAAACACGATAACACCAACAAGCACCTTCAGCGCCGTTTGCGTCCATGCTGGCAATGAATCAACGCCTGACAAAAAAAACGACAGCAACATCGCCACCATTATCACCACGTAGAACACCTCGTTAAAGGAGTCTCTGCCGAGGTAAGGCAAGCTTCTCCAGGGTGTGTTATACGACCTCATCGGCATCCCCTTCCTGAGCCACCTCACTCACTTTACGTACGAGTTCCTCCGCCTCTTCGTAAGGAATGGCGTAAAGCCTGATCGCTGCGCTATCGTTTGCCAGTGAGTATATGTAGGCGTTTGCCACATTGTAGCGACGTTGCCACCCGGTCTGAACAAGCTCTGCGTGACGGAGTCGCAACGCGGGAAAACTTAGCTCTCTTCTCCAGGGGCTCGTCATCAGGCTTTTGATCACCTTGTTATCCTCAAAAGACACGCGGTGTGACGCCACGCTAAGATAATTGAGGATGCAAGTGATCAGAAGACCGGCAACCAATAGCGTACAAAACAGAGATTTTGCCCACACCTCCGTCGCCAGAATGCTGTTAGACGGGGCGATAAGGAAAAGCATTGTTGACGCAAAAATGGATATTGCCCATAACTGCCACTGCTTATAAAGGGTTGAGAGCAGCGGGTGTTTGGAGTAAATAATCATGCCGCTTCCCTGTATGTGGTTTCTGCATCAATGATCCTGCTGACAACGTTCACGGGCTCACCACCTTTCATTTTTTCATCGAAATACGTTAGAAAACTGATACCAAAATAGTCCAGCGCTTCACCAATATTGGCAAAATGACGCCCTGCGACCTCCACATGGTAACGCGGAGTGACCCCCTGCCTCACCATCATTTTTTCAACGACCTGCTGAGGGCTTAAACCATCACGTTTAAGTTCACCATACCGTCTTTCATGCAGTGACAATGTTGACAACATTGCTTTTATTGATGGGAACAGCTTGCTGCCTATCCGGATCTGTTTTGATCTGTTCTGATAAGATTTCTTTGAAGCCACCTTGCTGCCTGACCAGCCTGCATCCAGACGGTTTTGAAGCGTGGCGCGCGGTAAACCAAGTGCTGTCGCTGCGGCAGTGATGTTGGAAAAAGCCTGGCCATCAATGACCACGTTCTCTTCAGATGGCGCGGTAACCGATACCGGGCCACCATTTGCCGCTTTAACACGACTAACGAGCGTAGAGCGATTTATGCCCAGCGACTTTGCTGCGGCTGTATATGAGGGGTAAGACACCCCGTTGATGATAATGCTTTTCTTCATGCTTTTACCTGTGTGATTACAGGATAAGTATACCACCTCTTCAGGCAACATTGAACTTTTTTGTTGTTAATCACTCCATGGCATTGCCGATATCCGGTCCCATGTCCGCTGCCGGAGATCATCAATGTCAGCACAAGACTCAAAATGCCATTCATCCACCCAGTCTCCGGCGTCCAGAAACGCTTCACCATCGCCGTTTGGTTCCATGTGAATGATGACATGCACGTTGCGCATCACCATTTCCTCTTCAGGACACCCGCACTCTTCTGACTGGCGACGGGCAATCATATTGCTCATCGGACAGTCTTCGAAGCGAGTGATTGGGTGTGACGCCTTTTGGCTCATTTTATTATCTTCCTAAGTTGTGCAGGGGTTAACATAGTCCCCTCATCCGTCTGGTAAATAAAATCATGACCCAATCCCGCGTTTTTTGTGCGGGTAAACAGGTTTTCACCAAACACATCCATTGGCAAGCAGGCTTGCGACTTGTCTTTGTTAACAATCAGGCTGCGTGGTGTGTGGTTGTTTTTATAAAAGCAATAGCCAAACGAGTCAGTCTCGCTAAACCTGTCAAGCATCAGTGACTTGAGCGTCTTTCTGTAAAGGGTGTCAACCATCATTACATTCGGGCGTTCCACTTTACACCAGGCTCCGACTACCGAATCCATCATTGCTATCAAGGTGAAAAAAGTTTGCAAATCTGGGTTTAACGACGGTTTTCTCAGAATAATAGCGGGTTCTTCTCCGATCTGCTTTACGGAAAAACTGTACAGCGTGACATACTCTTTATCTGACAGCGTCCCATCAAGAAAGGTGCGGGCGTTGTTTATCTGTTTGCACCAATAAACAACCTTTTCTCTGTCCTCGGCACATAATTTCTCGCAAAGCGTCTCAGACATCGCCTGAATGGAAGGCAAATCATTTTTCTTGCGATGTTTTTCAACATCATCTAAAAAACGCTCATATTCAAATTTCAGATTACACATAAGTTGCCCGGAAACCATTGGTTGGACTTTCGCCACCTCATCAAAGAACAACTGAAGCACTCGCCCATTCGACCTCTCGATTACCGGGGTATTATCAAAAATGCATTCCATTAATGAGCGGGCGTTTTTTGCTGAGTGTTTTTCTGGCTTTGCTGTAACAATATCAACATCCAGCGTATTCACCTCATCAACGGACAGGAAAAACCGGCCTTTGGGAATACCCGATTTTTCACACGCATCCACTTTAAACGTCAGGCTGTTAAAATCCGCGCCATTACCCTGCCTGATATAAACCCGATCGACAACAAGAAGCATCCCGGCGGGCAGCGTCAGTGTGATGGTCTTATTTTTCAATGGCAGCTCATCGCCCATCATTTTTTCAATAAAGCGCGTATTTTGCCCTGCATACTTCAACGTCACATCAGTGTTATTCAGCAGCTTCAACTTAGATCCCACGACGGGAACAAATAACTTCATAATACCATCTCTTTTTGCTGTTTGTTGGCAAGTGTCAAGCGGCGGTATAGCTTACGCAGGTCCGCATAACGGTTGAGCAATCCGTTTTTCTGCTTGGCTAATGCAAACTCCGCCGACTGGTGCACTTTCCCGTAAGCGTTATAACGCCGCACTGTTTTTTCTGAATCCGTATCCATGCCGATCAGGTGCGCCAGTCTCGATCCCATCACCCATCCTGAATTGAGGGCACGAAAATAAGGGACGCCCATGGCCGCATCCCCCACAAGGAAACATGGCTTCCCTCTGTAACTGTTCGCAAACCGGGTGGCGTGATACACGGACAACTGAAGCTTACTGAAAGACAGTGTTTCCAGCATTCCCTCATCAAGACCATGCATTGTCCAGTACACCCTGACATCCTGCGCCAGCTCTTCCGGCAGTCCGTTGATGCCAATGTGTGGCTGCTTAAATGATGCTTCACCTAACGCATCAAACCCTTCCTTGTCGACAAAAAACCGCAACGTGATGCCGACCCGTCCGGCTTTTGGCCTGCCCCGGTATTCAAACGTCATCGTTTTCAACCGCGACGCAATGCGCCTGGCAACCATTCCGGTCTCCATGGAATCGGCCACCTCTTCGGAGACGTAGGTTTTCATCTCCACAACATACTGCAACGATTCTGAATGCACGTCGTCCTCACCCAACAGCTGTTTTCTCAACGTACTGTGCGCACCGTTGGCGATGATCACCTGCTCTACATCCGGGTACAGGTCGCAGATATCATCCAGCGATGCAATTTTACGCACCACGATTGCACATCCCAGCGCTAATGCGCATCTTTTAAGTGATGATTCTATCACTGATGTTGGCACGAGCAGGCGATTCATTGGGCGGCGACGAAGCTGATTGCGGGTACACCCCAGCATCTCATCAAAAAGCCGCTGATCGTGCTCATCATGATGCGGGCTTGCGCCAAAAAACAAAGATGAACGCTGTACGCTTACGACATGGTGACGCTTGTATTCATCATAGCGTTCAAACAGAGTAACTTGTGCGTCAGGACTGCGCTTTTTTATCTGTATAGCGGTCCACAACCCCACCGGTCCTGCGCCAATGATCGCGATATGCATAAATTTATCCTTCATCTTTAAATAACGTGACAATGCGAACAGCGACGTTCGTCCCGTCAAATGCCCGTTGATGACGTTCTCCTTTCACCATGCTGGCACCTTCCGGTAGATTGTCGGCAAGGTGCTCCAACTGGTAACCGTCCGGCATAATCGCGACCAGAACACCACCATCCCACAATAAACTGTATGCGGCCAGTACGTGATTACTGGCCTGATAATCACAAAAAGGTGGGTTCATCAGCACGCCGTCAAAACGCTTACTGGTTACCCGTGACCAGGCGATAAAGTCACCCAACTCAACGTGGAACCCTTTTGCCTGTGATACGGCGGCGTTCGCTTCTGACAGCTCCACTCCGGTCCAGTTTGCTTCCGGTATGCGTGACGCAAGGGCGGCCTGTCCTATACTTGGTTCCAGCAGTGATTTCCCTGCCGTTTCCATGTGAGCGCGCAAGGTGTCCGCTGCCTCTTCGCCAATTTCCCCTGTGGTCGGGAAGAACTGAAACTCATCCCTGCCTGGCAGTGAACCTGTCCGTAACAGGACATCAAAAACCGGTTTCGGGTTAAAATCGAAATGCCACAAATCTTCATCGACTTTTACACCACCAATAAATGTCATGGCCTGATCGAATTCAACTTCATCATACGCGTCCGGTTTGTACACCTGATACAAGCTTTTATATGCCGAGTGAACACTGAAGATATAATCAAAATCACGGTCTCGCGAGTGGATCTCACGAACAGACTGCATGGCATCGAGTGTGCTCAGGCTCAGCAGGTTGTTTTCCACCGGTAGCGAAAAGGCACGACGGGACGTGTTGCGTTGCGGGGCGCGACGGAATCGCTCTGGAATAGCGGAGGGATACAGCATGGCCAGAATGTCATTCAGCTTGTAAACGACCTCCGGGTGAATTTCGACATGCACCGTACCGCTCTTAAACAGTTTAATCTGCAAACTGTTACCGTCAACGCTTTCCCACTCACCAAACCTGCGTGAGGTCATCAGTGTATCAATCACGCTTTTGGTGCTTGCGCAGCTTAACTTTATCGGCGCACGCCCCTGTAATACCGCCACAACAACACGAAGATCATCAATGGCCCTGACTTTCTCATAATTGCGGATAGAATACGTAACATAACTCCCCCGCCCCTTTTCAACAACCTCATTCAGGATCATGCGCTTACCAAAGGCGGCCGGGCTGTTTGTTACATGGTCTGGCGACAGTGCGTGAAATACCGTGTCCACACGCTCAGCAAAGTATATACCTTGTCCCATGATCAGATTTTCAATGGTTGGCTGGACATGCTCGCGGGTAAAAGGTGGGATGTCTCGTGTGTTTATCATCGACGCCCACTCTGCTTTTTTAACAGAGGTCATCGCATCCTGAAACTGCCCCTTAGCCATCAAACGTTCCCACAGTGAGGCATCCAGATTTTTGATTGCCGCATCAGGATCGTTAAACATCGTGGAAGCAAAACCGTTAATCAGGGCACTGTTCATCCCGCCTGTATCACGACAGGAAAAATAAGGTACCGCCCTGGCATGCTTCTTCATCATTGCCGCAATGTCTTTGATTTGCGAAACAGACAACGCCCGCTCTTCGTACCAGGTGCAAAGCTCATCCGCCACCAGCCCGTTAAACGAAGCAGGGTTGCATGATGCCGGCAAATGCTCACTTGGCGTAATCGCGGCATCGATAGAGAGCGCAGTGTTTGTCATAATGGTGCTTTTCCTGTGTTTTATTACCTTCCAATAGTACCACACCAAGCCTTTTTTACAACGAAAAAGTTTACATTGTGGACTTTTCCCCTCTCTCCTGATAATCTCCCCCCATATTAAGAAGGATTTTTATGCTAAATATCACCACAACTCTATCCCCGCCTGCTGTTTTTGTGGGCAAATGGCAAGCAACGCAGGTGTATTACAATTATTCCGGCGGTGAGCGTCGTGATGACGTTAAGGACGAAGTCCTAGAGGCGAACGGGCTCGCCTTCGTTCATAACAGTAACGACAATGTCTACGCTGCTTACAACAAGCATGTCGCGGCGAAGCTTGGAGCAAAATTTAACGCACGACTGCGGGCAGCAAGCTATGACGTCTGGATAAAGCCCATTAAACACATTCTTGATAAGCACTGCCTTCTGGGGCAGCACGGAGGTAACCTCCGCAACTTCAGCTATCTTCCCCGCCTTATTCCCCGGGCGCATGCCATGAAAGACACCATTAAAACCATGGAAAAAGACGGGCAGCTACCGATGATCCCGCTCGCCATTCTCTTTTGCTGCACACCATCGGAAATACGCAAGCATGTCGGCAAGGGACGTTGGAAATACCTTTGCAAATTACCTCACTCCGTTGTCATGAAGCTTATGCTGACACTGTACAAGCTTGAAGAAAATATGTTTATTCAGTTTGTCGGTGATACATATATCGCCAATCAAATGCTCGACACGCGCCCACCCACAGCCTGTTTCTGGCTTGCCATCTGTGAAGTTGTCGACATTTGCCGGGACATAAAAAATACGCTGATTGATCGCCACCTGCTCGTTGTGTTCAAGCTTGTAGACAATGGTGACGGTACCGTTAACGAGTATTTTGAACAGGCTGAATTTTCCTTTGAACCAGAATTTAACTGGCAACCGGCATTAAAAGCCGCTCAGGGTAAACTGTTAGCCAACATCCGGGAACAAGGTGTGTTACTGCGCTGGTTAAACCAGCACTGCCGGGTTTCTAATAAACAGGAAATCGAACGCTACCTTGCATTTTTCAATGATACAAGAAAAATGTGTAACAAGGTCGGTGAGAAAATGGCCTTGTCTTCAAAAGAGGCTTTGAAGTCACAACATGACAGGCTTACCGCTCACTTTCGGGACGCCATACTACAGCGCATGCGTGCGCAAAGAGATGCGAGGCGTGAGGGTATTATCAAAGAACTAGGTTCTTATCACGAAAGCCAGGTCATCATTGCGGAAAAACTATCTCAAACACTCGCTCAACACCCGACACTTAACGCGCGCGTATTAACGGGCGGCGAGGATTACCTTGATGAAGCAGAGGAAATGGCGCACTGTCTGGTTAACTACCTCGGCGCGGCGCATAAAGGTGTGTTCGTCGCATTGTCTTTACGTCCTGAAGGCCAACAGCGCACAACACTATCGCTTGCGAAAGACAAGGGAGTATGGAGTAAACATCAACATTTCGGGTATGACAATGAAGTGGTGGAAAACCCGGCGCTATACCAGGATTTCACCGATCGTGTCTGCGCCACCCTCAATGGTGATCAATAAACTTACTGTTCCTCTATCGCTCTGGCCAAATCCACAAGCGATGGCCAGAGTACATACTCTTCATGAACCAATGTTTCACCAGCGTCATTAACAAGGATTTGTACCTCCTTGCCATCACCATTTTTACTGTCAACAACAGCGATTCCGGCATCCATATTTGATGAGAAAGTCTCACCTTCAATAAACACCGTCCAGATCACACCATTAACACAAATAAAGTATCCAGCGATAACCTTACCCACTCTAGCTCCCTCAATTAAATTTTATAGTAGTCAGCCAGCGTCTTACAGTACGCCTCAAGCTGCGAATTTGTTGAGCCTGCAATGTCAGCGTTGAACACCACGTCATGCAGTTTGCGATAGGCATCCACCGGCACCGAAGAGAGATAACCCGGCAGATCCTTATCCAGCATTGCCGTCAGCTCTGAGACAAGGGGTGCCATCGCTTCTTTTTCCACAACAAAGGCTTCATCATCTGACAGATCAAGATGGATCTCCCCGCCAATGTAACGAGCCGGCACGCGTGATTGGCGAAAGTCGTAAAATCCCTTTTTCTCCGCAGGCACTTTTTCGCGCGCAACGCCCAGCAATTTAACCAACCCGCTGCGCAAATGAACCAGGTCGTCGTCCCGCAAAGGAAGCGACTCTTTGTTAATAGACCAGTCCGCGTTAATCCAGAACACTTCCTGTAACGCGTCATATTCATCATCGGTTATTTCTGCGCTATCTTCCGCAGAACGAAGCGCTGAGGTTATCCAGACTGACATCATGTGCCATTCGTGTGCCTGCTTGATGCGGGTGGTTTTCGCATCCCCTACAACATCATTCAGCAGGCGGAGTGCATCTGTATCATACAATGAAAATGAAAACCCCGGTTTTTTCGACAGGCGAGCGGGAATAAACAAGCGCGTCAGGTAATCCCGCAATCTCGGATCGCTACTCGATGTGTTGTTGCTGCACTGCCCGGTTTGTAAATAAGCCATGAATTGCCTTCTCCTTTTTGTTGGACCTATTATACATCAGGCTTAAAAATAATTAAACATTTTTGTTGTAAAAAATACCAACAAAACGCTTGATGCCAGCCAGAAACACTGTTAATCTAGCACTATCCCGTCGACAACTGGCGGGTCAATTTACGCAAGGGTACTGCACCCCGGCCGCGAGCGCACCAAATGGTGTTATGTCGACAGCAGATGACAAACCTATCTTTATTGCAACCTGAATCAATCCAGGCGCAACAAGGTTAATTGCTCGCCCCTTATTATCGCGCCACCATTGATTAGGATGTAATCATGCAAGTTACTCTCGATAAAAACACGTTAATTCAATACGCCCATCAGTTAAAAGCTTTTGCCAACAAGAAAGAAATTCGCCGCAACAACGGTAAAGACGTCGATGTTAACCTCGCCCTTCAGATGATCTGCCAGGGTCTCTTTCAGCAGCCCTATGAAGCCGTCAAGGTCACGCTTGATAACCTTGAAGTACAAGGTGAGGGGATGCCTTCTGTTTTTGTTATCGATTACGAGGGCGATAAGCTTCTTTTTGTTAACGGACAGTATGTCACCGCGTTGTGTCCTGGGACTGACCTTGCTATCCCTGAGTATGAGCTGTTCGGTCAGGCGGAACAACACGCCAAGCGCCTTGGTGTGGAGATTCAAACTACCGACTTGCCGCTGGTGTTAGGCGATGAATGGGAAGCGGAGGACGTTCGTATGCTCGCTGAAAAGCTTGGCTTGTTCACCGAACGCCGCCCGCTATGGGTTGCCATGTATGAAAGTCGTTCTCACTACCTGTTTGATGGTATGTTTTGCATGGTAGGGCCCGATGGCGATCCGGAGTACGATGAAGATGCGCCGTATGACACTATCCTGTGGCACGCAGAATACACGATTGATTACGATCGTTATGAGCACTTCATCAGCGTTAACGACATCCTGAATGCGCAACGCCTTGATGATAACCGCTGGCGTCTTTATCTTGACGGCGAAGAGATTGTTCTCACTCTTGAATAATCACACAAATTAAACTTTTTAGTTGTAATATTATGTAGCCATGGTAGCATGGCTGCATAATATTTGAGGGCGAAACCCATGTCTCATTATGACGCAATACACAAGAAAACCTACTTTTTCGACGGAGCTGTTTCAGTCAGTGACGACGTTGAATTTATGCCTATGATCATGGCGCTCACCGCCCTCGCAGGGATGATAGCAGGCACCCTGTCGTGGTGGTACTTACTCGCCTTTATTCTGGTCGCTAATGCACGGGGCAGCCATGCCCAGGTGGCGATTACGATGCTTGTTATGGCGATACTGGTTGAATACACCAGTGTGCACACGTTTATGATGTTACTGGTGCTTCGCGCACTCTTCGCAAACTATGAGAAAACGCTCGATATCGTCATCGGGGTATGCTTCTTACTCCCTGTGTTCAGCGATCCATCAGCATTCTGGCCTTTCGCCGCAATATCAGCCTATCTGTTTTTTCATCGACACACGCTTTCCTGGCGCACGGTTTTCTTGTCTAAAACGCCGCCGCATACTGCCACTGAGGAAATGATGCGCCAATGGAATAAAGACTACAGCGGGGTACCGCCTCACCATGAGGTGTAATACACACTGCACTCAAGCCCTTGCATGTTAATATTACAGCCAATTATTTAGGAAAGCGATGGAAAACATACAGATATTGCAAAACGCACCTGAAGGTGCTTTATACTTTGGTATTGTAAGCGCCACCGTTAACTATCCCGTCTATCTGGATGGCTTACCCGGCTCAAACTCACATCTTTGGATTCAACAGGAAGATGATGGCAGAATTTGGAACAAAATAGAGAGCAAAACAGTCATCATGGGTCATTTTGTATCCATCAGGTCGATTGATGACATAAGAAGCCTGTTTTCAAAAGATGAAGAGATCGCCGAACTGAAAGAGACTGTCGAAGATTGCAGAGATACAATTTGCCATTTACGCTCCAAGCACGACGACCACGATTAAAACATGACTCCTGTGCTCCATCACCAATAATTTAAAAGAGAAAAATATGTCTAAGATTTCACTGATCGTAGCCTTTGATGAAAACAGAGGAATTGGACACGAAAATAAGATACCTTGGTTTATTCCGGGTGAACTTAAATGGGTAGGCGAAACCACCCGCGCCACAACAGACCCGGAAAAAATCAACGCGCTTATCATGGGGCATAACACCTGGCTTTCACTTCCGGTAGATAAACGCCCGTTGCCGGGACGCCTCAGCGTTGTCATATCCCGCAATGCCGAGATTGACTCCCCTATGGTTAAGGTGTGTCGCTCGTTTGATGAAGCGATCGCCTACGTTAAAAACAACGACCGCATTGAAGCTGCCTTCGTATTCGGTGGCACACGTGTTTACCGTCAGGCAGTAGACGCGGATGTACTTGATGAAGCGCTGCTTACCATTGTCCCCGGGCAATATGATGCAGATACGTACTTCCCTGAAATGCCGGAAAGTATGCATTGCACAGAACGCCATACCGTTAAATATGGCAACACCGAAGTGCTACGCGAAACATGGAAAAAAGCTGACGCTTAATCCCGTTCCCAGCTCCCCCCTGTGATACATTATCTGCATTACAGGGCGGGATGCCCGACAGCAAGGATGCGTGAATGCCACTTCTCAAAAACAAGTACATCAGATTTTTTCTCATCTGCCTGATGGCCGTTGCCGTTGAGGCGCTGCTTAGTGCGCCCCCGGAGTCGCTTATTGCGCTTTTTCGGCTTACGGGACCGTTAGTCCTCATCGTTCTTATTTTATACTGGCTTTCCTTGCTTTTGCTTCCCACAAAAGATGTTGATATTCGCTTTTTGTATTATCGGATTTTTGTTGGTGGGCTTACGGTGGTATCCATGCTGTATATCATCTCGCCAGAGCAGGTGCTATCGAGCATCGGCAGCGAACAAGTATGGTGGCCACATAGGCTGGACCGTTAATATTAACACAAGGATGTTTATGAAAAAGGCTATTAACAAACTCATTAAAAACACATCTTCTTTTTTGTCCATGTACCTGACCGGGTGGAAGCGTATATTTGACATCAAAGGCCGGTCTTGCCGTGAGGAATTCTGGGCATTCTCTGTCATCAACTTCATCCTTTCCGCCGGCCTGGCTGTACTGGGCGGATTTCTCACTTACGGACAAATAAACCTAAATTACAGTCACGTTGGCGCAACGGCGACCAATTCTGTATTTATGGCTTTAGAAGGCGGGTTGGGGACGATGACCCCCTACGAAATTGCATTTATGGCGACAGTGATTGTCATCTGTATTCCCATGACGATCGCCAATATTACGCAGGATATACGGCGGTGCCATGACATTAACATCTCTGGCTGGTTTATGCTGCTTTTCTTTGTTCCGCTGGTAAACTTTCTTTTCCTGCTGTACATCAGCTTCGCACAGTCCTTTGCTGAATTGAATAAATGGGGAAGGCCACCAAAAGGTTAGTCGCGCCTAACCTTCTGTGAATAATAAACAAAAAACAAGTATCCTTATCGTTGTGGCACACAGATTGCGTATTCTTCATTTTCTGAACAACAGGGAATCGTTATGCGCAATTTTTTGATCGCGGCACTTCTCACTGTCGCTTCTGCCTCTGCCCACGCTGAACTTTCCGTTCTGGACACGGCTGAATGGGGAGGTAGCAGCTACTTTCTACTTGATAAAAGCTCCTGGTTCGACGCTCAGGCGCAGGCTGAAATTATGGGTGGGAACCTCATCACTATCAACAGTGCTGAAGAAAACTATTTCATTTATGATTTATGGGGAGCGCAAGGCACTTCGCCTGAGTCCCGCGATTATCTCTGGCTTGGCCTTACCGATGAAGATGAAGAAGGCAACTTTGTCTGGGTCAGTGGTGAAGATGTCACTTATACCAATTTCAAACCTGGTGAACCCAATGACACAAGCCATCGTGAAAACCATGTTTATATGTGGTATCGCGGAGCAGGAACAGAAGGCACGTGGAACGACTTCCCCGGTAGTCTCGGTGTTGATTACCAGACCGGTATATATGGCGTAGTGGAAATCCCCAACACGGCATCCTCCGTTCCTGTATTTGGCAGTGCGGCAATCAGTCTCGCGCTTCTCAGCCTCTTTCGCTTACGCCGGCACGCATAACCGTCACAGCAACCTGTAAAAATACGCGACAGGACATCTCTTAGCAGACTTGCCTGTCGTATATTTATCCACACACCCTTTCCGGAAAAACATTTTTGTTGTACCTTTTGTTCATTTTTGATACCATAAATACATACTCAAACACAGGACCAACTCAATGAAACAAGAATGGTTAGAAGCAATCAACGCAGCACAAGAGTCTATTCAGATTGACGGTGAAATACCGCGCGCAGAAGACGACAAAGAGCTGAACGAGTTTCTGGATGCGCTTATTCCCAAAATAAAAGAGCGTCTAACCCCTTCAGATTTCACCAGCACCATCGCGTGGGTAAAAGAAACGTATGGTGAAACATGGCTGAAAGACTCGATAACAAAACAGCTCAAGCTCATTTATGTACCATGCACGATGAATGGCCTTATAGTAGCTTACGTCATGCTCATCAAACGTCGCTATACATACCTTATCCCCTGCTGGCCCTCGGTTCCCCACGAACTCCAATGGGCATACAGTGATTGCGGCATTGCCATGCCTGAAGGCTTATCACGGTAAGATCCTTTGCGCTAAACATCCCTCTTTGCTAAAAGAGGGAGCACCCCAAACTTAGTGGTTGGCACAAAAATTGACTGTTTACATACACGTGCTTTTTTTGATTCAGATAATATGTCTTCAATGTAAAGCGAAAAGTAACTAAAGGGGAGCTGCCTTAAATCGTGATATTTGCAGCTCAAGGATGTTTAGCAATGATTAACAAAATAAAATTGGCCTTTTTGTGTTTTGCCATTTTTGCCTCACAGGCGCATGCAGAGTTTACTAACATTGACTGGAAAGTGGCCGGTGATTCTGCGGCAACGTACGACTCCACTTCTAACCTTGAATGGTTAAAACTAACACAGACCGACAACATGAGCATTGCGGATGTTCAGGCTGAACTTGCTCTTGGCAGTGACGGGCAGTTCTATGGTTGGCGATTACCAACTGAAAACGAAGTCGAAACCATGATGACTCGATACGCACACTGGAAAGCTCTGGCTTGACCTTGATATTACTGCCAATGAGAGTATAGATGGTGCACGTTTGCTGATACAAAACGACCCTACATTTTCACAGTGGCGCTTGCCAACGCTTAATGAAATTTACACGTTGGCATCGAATTCATTTTCGGCTATTACCGATCCCACGCCCGCCACGTATATTTTTGGCGGCCCCGTCACGCCACAGGAAATAACCGACTTTTCTGTCTTAGGTCAAGCGCTCGCTGGCGGCGGCTTTACCTATGGGTTGTATGAAAACGATGGCGATAGCCATCTGTTTGGTACGGGTAATAGAGATGGATTGTGGCTTAACTATGAATGGGATTACGGCACGACATTCAACCGCAGCTATGAAGGTGTATACCTTATCGCCGACAGCCATTCCGTTTCGATTGATCAGGCGGCTATCAATAGTACAATGTCTGCATACAATGCATCTTCGCCGGTTGCCGTAGGTGTATTCTCGCTATTTGGCCTTGCGCTATTTAGACGCCAGAAAAAGAAAGATACCTAAGTCTGGTGCACGTGAACAACCGATTAACCCATCGACGCCGCTTCGCGTCGTTCAATGGGTTTTCTCTGAAAGATTCGATTCAAAAAAGAACTTGCGAAAGGTGGGTATGTCATGCGATATCGACCCGACAAAATAAAGGTTAGTTTTCCTTCAGTTTTGCAAGAGAAAGTTTTTTGATAAAGAGGTCCAGTGTGCCAACGCCAGCACTCGTAATGTTAGTGAGGCGGCGTTGATAAAGATTCATGTTCACCAGATGGTTTAATTTAGATGGGACGGATTGCGCCATGAATATGATTTTTCACTCGACGACGTGCGCCACGAATCAAAAACGCGAACGGCAGAAAAGCCATGGCCAAAGGTGCCGGAACATCATCATAAGTGACTTTGCTTGCTCCTTCGTAAAGGTATGCGTAGTTGGCATTTAACGGCGTATCTGAACGTATCAGGAGAGCGCCCACATCTTTATTGCCTGCTCCATAAACAGTGTCAATATCTACTGGCTGAGAGTATGTCATCCCAAATATATGGTGGAAACCGCGTGAATTACGATAAACGCCGACAAAAGCTAAGGTGCCATCATCTCTCGTGTAAATGGCGTTGGTCGTATTAGCATTCTCGCCCTCATACTCTCCAAACAGAGTATGGTAATTGTCATGATCGTAAACAGTTCCTCTGTAATACGTATTGTCGAAATAAGCATCCCTGTCTGTGAAAACTTGAGTCTGGAACATTGTGGCCACCTCAGTTTCCGTCGGAAGACGCCAATCCTGAAAAATACCGCCATTTTGTGTGGCAGCGACGCTATCAGCAAAAGACATCATTTTGGTTTCGGTTAGCGACAGCCACTCAACACCAGTTTCTGTGTTTGTTACAGTTTTAAACCCATTGAATTCCGTAGAAACTAGCTCTGCATTTACGTTGGCAGCAAACAGAGATGCGAAAAGTCCCGCTAGCAAAATTTTCTTCATGAGTAATCCTTTAAATGATATAAAAACAATCATGTGAAAAGCATAAAGCATGCCACTTTGCCCTCCGTCACAGTTTGTTGTAAACACTTATCTGTGACGTTGAGGCGAGTTAGTAGCCTGTAGAGGGATTGTGAACCGCCCCATCGTTTTCTATTGACGACAAGCACTAAATTAGCTCAAGAGCTTTTGATTTAGCATCATTTATTTCGCTGGCGCAAATTTGTGAGATGTGATCTTGTATATAATAACCACTCAAAAGAATCGTCTCGCCAACCTTTCCACTCTTCAGCATAGATTAACGATGGCTTTGGCGGGAGTGCGCCATCTGACAAAGCGGCCAATTGCTTGTATACGACATTAGGGAAGTTTCTGCGTATCGCATCTCGGTTGTCACGAAGCACCCGCCTGACATCATTTTTGAATTCATCGAAATTGGAAGCGACCACAAACCACCTGTTATTTTTTCTAATCCGAAACATAATATCAAAAATCATCAATTTGTCCAGATTGTAGTGTTTAGGAGGGGTATTGATATTTGTTATTTTAGGAGGGTTACGAATCTGACCACCCGCGCCAAATTGAAATATAATAACAATGGAGAGCAGTAGGATGGTTGTTGACAAACAAAAAAAAAGTAAAGGCCGTCACGCTCGTAACACTGATGGTTCGCTCAAGCGCTCAGGACATTCAAAAAAACATGCTCAGGGTG
>MDSZ01212126.1_pt1 | contig 29214 bp, 24 predicted proteins | sample 811201 | NCBI WGS metagenome assembly MDSZ01 (sample SAMN05326647, study PRJNA326480) | marine metagenome | isolation source: seawater | place: Indian Ocean: North | collected 2010 | reverse complement strand
GCTGCTCGCCGCCAGCCTGCCGCGTCTCGACGCGCTGCTCGCCGATGGCGTGACCACCGTGGAGATCAAGTCCGGTTATGGCCTGACCCTGAGCGACGAGCTGAAGATGCTGCGTGTCGCCCGTCGTCTCGGCGAGCTGCGCCCGGTGCGCGTCACCACCACGTTGCTGGGTGCCCATGCGCTGCCTCCGGAATACGCGGGACGCGCCGATGATTACGTGAGCCTGGTCTGCGACGAGATGATCCCGGCCGCCGCTGGCGAAGGGCTGGCCGACGCGGTGGATGTGTTCTGCGAAGGCATCGGTTTTTCCCCGGCGCAGTGCGAGCGCATCTACCAGGCCGCCCAGGCGCACGGCCTGGCGATCAAGGCGCATGCCGAGCAGCTGTCCAACCTCGGTGGCAGCGCCCTGGCCGCGCGCTACGGCGCGTTGTCGGCCGACCATATCGAATACCTCGACGAGGCCGGCGTGCGGGCCATGGCCGAGGCCGGCACCGTCGCCGTGCTGCTGCCCGGCGCCTTCCACGTGCTGCGCGAGACCCAGTTACCACCCATCGACCTGCTGCGCCAGTACCAGGTGCCGATGGCCGTCGCCAGCGACGCCAACCCCGGCACCTCGCCGATCTGCATGCCGAGTCTGATGGCCAACCTGGCCTGCACCCTGTTCCGCCTGACCCCGCGCGAAGCCCTGGCCGGCATGACCGCTCATGCTGCCCGCGCGCTCGGCCTGTCCGAGCTGGGGCGGATCGCCGTCGGCGCAGCGGCGGACCTGTGTCTGTGGGACATCCAGCACCCGGCCGAGCTGGCCTACGCGGTGCAGAGCGGGCGCCTGCGCCAGCGCATTTTCAACGGAGTCATCACCCATGCTCGCTGATCGTTTCTCCCTCGACGCCTGGACCGGCCGTATCGACCCCGAGCCGGACAGCCCGCGCTGGCACCAGCGCATCCAGCCGCTGGCCGAGGCCCGCGAGCCGGGCCTGGCCCTGCTCGGCTTCGCCTGCGACGAGGGCGTACGACGCAATCATGGTCGCGTCGGCGCCGCCGGCGGGCCGCTGGCCCTGCGCAAGGCCCTGGCCAACCTGGCCTGGCACCGTGAAACGCCGGCCTTCGACGCCGGCGACGTGATCTGCGAGGACGGCGACCTGGCCGCCGCCCAGGCGCGTCTGGCGCGTGGCGTCTGTGCGCTGCTGGAGGCCGGGCACCTGCCGCTGGTGCTCGGTGGCGGCCATGAGGTGGCCTTCGGCAGCTGGTCCGGCCTGGCCGAGCATTTCGCCGGACGGAAGACGACGCCGAAGATCGGCATCGTCAACTTCGACGCGCATTTCGACCTGCGCGATCCGGCTCACGTGCAGTCCTCGGGTACGCCCTTCGCGCAGATCGCCGAGCAGTGCCAGGCCCGTGGCTGGCCGTTCCACTACGCCTGCCTGGGCGTCAGCCGAGCCAGCAATACCCGCGCGCTGTTCTCCCGTGCTGCCGAGCTGAACGTGCTGGTGCGCGAGGACCACGAGATGCGCGAGGCCGGCCTGGCCGCCATCGCAGCCGAACTGGAGACCTTCCTCGCCGACTGCGACGCCTTGTACCTGACCATCGATATCGACGTGCTGCCCGCCTGCGAGGCGCCGGGCGTCAGCGCACCGGCCGCGCGCGGGGTACCGCTGGCGCTGCTCGAGCCGCTGCTCGAAGGCCTCAAGCGCAGCGGCAAGCTGCGTCTGGTGGATTTCGCCGAGCTCAAACCGAACCACGACATCGACAACCGCACCGCCAAGGCGGCGGCGCGCCTGATTCACCTGCTCAGTCTCTGAGCAGGCGCCAACCCGACGCTTTCTCGCACAACAACAACTACGAGGAACCTCCCATGTACGTCATCGTCCGCCGCAGCGGCCAGGAGCCGCGCCATGTCTGAACCCCTGTCACTGAGCGGCAGCGTGTCGCGCCCGCGTGCCCTGGCGCGTCTGCTGGGTTACAGCCTGATCGGCCTGCTGCTGTTCTTCGTACCGTTCGACATCGGCGGACGCTCGACCATCCTCCTCGACCACGCCGCCAGCGCCCTGCAACTGCACGCGCGCCCGCTGGTGATCGGCCTGGCCCTGCTGTTCATGCTCTACGGCGCACTGGCGCCCTGGCTCGACGGCAGCTGGCGCAGGAGCCTGACCCACACCGCGTTCAGCGTCCTCAAGGTATTCGGTCTGCTGATCGGACTGGCCTACCTGCTGCAGCTCGGGCCGCAGGCGCTGTACCAGCCGGGCATGCTGCCGTTTCTGTTCGACAAGCTGGTGCTCAGCCTGGCACTGATCGTGCCGCTGGGTTCGCTGGCCCTGGTGTTCCTCATCGGCTTCGGCCTGCTCGAGCTGATCGGCGTGCTGATGCAACCGGTGATGCGGCCGATCTGGCGGACACCCGGCAAGTCGGCCATCGATGCCGTGGCGTCGTTCGTCGGCAGCTACTCGGTGGGCCTGCTGATCACCGACCGCATGTATCAGCAGGGGCACTACAGCGTGCGTGAGGCGGCGATCATCGCCACCGGCTTCTCCACCGTGTCCGCGCCGTTCATGGTGATCATCGCCAAGACCCTTGGCCTGATGGGGCAGTGGAACCTGTATTTCTGGGGAGCCATGGCCGTGACCTTCAGCGTGACTGCGGTCAGCGCGCGCATCTACCCACTCTCGCGGCTGCCGTCCGAGGCCATCCCCGAGGCGCAGCTGCAGGCCGGGGAAAGCCGCCTGGGCAGCGCCTGGCGGGCTGGCCTGGAGCAGGCGGGCAGCGCGCCATCGTTGCTCTGCGCGTTGCGCGAGACCTTCGTCGACGGCCTGCGCATGACCGCCGCGATCCTGCCGAGCATTCTCGCCGTCGGTCTGCTCGGGCTGCTCGCGGCCAAGTACACGCCGCTGTTCGATGCCCTCGGCGTGCTGCTCTACCCGCTGACCTGGCTGTTCGGTCTGGACGAGCCGATGCAGGTGGCCCGCGCCCTGTCCTCCGGCCTCGCGGAAATGTTCCTGCCGGCGATGCTGCTCAAGGACGCCGATGTGCTGGTCAAGTTCGTCACCGCCATCGTCTCGGTGAGCAGCGTGCTGTTCCTCTCCGCCTCGATTCCCTGCGTGTTGGCCACGCGGATTCCCCTGAGCCTGGGGCAACTGCTGCTGATCTGGCTGCAGCGCACCCTGCTCAGCCTGCTGTTCGCCATCCCCCTGGCGTACCTCGCACAATTTCTGGGCTGGCTCTGACCGCCCGTGACTAACCCGTTCTCCCCAGGAGCCCGCAACATGACCAAGTTCCGTGACACCGAAATCCGCGCCCCGCGCGGTACCCAACTGAATGCCAAGAGCTGGCTGACCGAAGCGCCGCTGCGCATGCTGATGAACAACCTCGACCCGGACGTGGCCGAGAATCCCAAGGAGCTGGTGGTGTACGGCGGCATCGGCCGTGCCGCGCGCAACTGGGAGTGCTTCGACAAGATCGTCGAAACCCTGAAGGAGCTGAACGACGACGAAACCCTGCTGGTGCAGTCGGGCAAGCCGGTCGGCGTGTTCCGCACCCACAAGGACGCGCCGCGCGTGCTGATCGCCAACTCCAACCTGGTGCCGCACTGGGCCACCTGGGAACACTTCAACGAGCTGGATGCCAAGGGCCTGGCCATGTACGGCCAGATGACCGCCGGCAGCTGGATCTACATCGGCAGCCAGGGCATCGTCCAGGGCACCTTCGAGACCTTCGTCGAAGCCGGTCGCCAGCACTATGACGGCAACCTCAAGGGCCGCTGGGTACTCACCGCCGGTCTCGGCGGCATGGGCGGCGCCCAGCCGCTGGCCGCGACCCTGGCCGGTGCTTGCTCGCTGAACATCGAGTGCCAGCAGTCGAGCATCGACTTCCGCCTGCGCAGCCGCTACGTCGACGAGCAGGCCAGCGATCTCGACGACGCCCTGGCGCGCATCGCCAAGTACTGCGCCGAAGGCAAGGCCATCTCCGTCGCGCTGCTGGGCAACGCCGCCGAGATCCTGCCGGAGCTGGTCAAGCGTGGCGTGCGCCCGGACATGGTCACCGACCAGACCAGCGCCCACGATCCGCTCAATGGCTACCTGCCGATCGGCTGGACCTGGGAGCAGTACAAGGACCGCGCCGCCACCGACCCGGCCGCAGTGGTCAAGGCGGCCAAGCAGTCGATGGCCGTGCACGTTCAGGCCATGCTCGACTTCCAGAAGATGGGCGTGCCGACCTTCGACTACGGCAACAACATCCGCCAGATGGCCAAGGAAGAGGGCGTGGCCAACGCCTTCGACTTCCCGGGCTTCGTGCCGGCCTACATCCGTCCGCTGTTCTGCCGTGGTGTTGGCCCGTTCCGCTGGGCGGCGCTGTCCGGCAACCCCGAGGACATCTACAAGACCGACGCCAAGGTCAAGGAGCTGATCCCGGACGACGAGCATCTGCACCGCTGGCTGGACATGGCCCGCGAGCGCATCAGCTTCCAGGGCCTGCCGGCGCGTATCTGCTGGGTCGGCCTGGGCCTGCGTGCCAAGCTCGGTCTGGCGTTCAACGAAATGGTCCGCAGTGGCGAGCTGTCCGCGCCGGTGGTGATCGGCCGCGACCACCTCGACTCCGGTTCGGTGGCCAGCCCCAACCGCGAGACCGAGGCGATGGCCGATGGCTCCGATGCCGTGTCCGACTGGCCGCTGCTCAACGCCCTGCTCAACACCGCCAGCGGTGCCACCTGGGTGTCGCTGCACCATGGTGGCGGCGTGGGCATGGGCTTTTCCCAGCACTCCGGCGTGGTGATCGTCTGTGACGGTACCGACGAGGCCGCCGCCCGTATCGCCCGTGTGCTGACCAACGACCCCGGTACTGGTGTAATGCGTCACGCCGATGCCGGTTACCAGATCGCCATCGATTGTGCCCGCGAGCAGGGTATGAACCTGCCGATGATCGGCAAAGGAGAATGAACGTGACTGCCCTGAACCTGAACCCTGGCCAGCTGACCCTGGCCGACCTGCGCACCGTCTACCAGGCTCCGGTGCGCCTGACCCTGGACCCGAGCGCCCATCAGGCGATCGACGCCAGCGTCGCCTGCGTCGAAAGCATCATCGCCGAGGGCCGCACCGCCTATGGCATCAACACCGGCTTCGGTCTGCTGGCCTCGACCCGCATCGCCAGCCATGACCTGGAAAAACTGCAGCGCTCGCTGGTGCTGTCGCACGCGGCCGGTATCGGCGAGCCGCTCAGCGACGCCATGGTGCGCCTGATCATGGTGCTGAAGATCAACAGCCTGGCGCGCGGATTCTCCGGCATCCGGCGCAAGGTGATCGACGCGCTGATCGCCCTGGTCAACGCCGAGGTCTACCCGCACATTCCGCTCAAGGGCTCGGTAGGCGCCTCCGGCGACCTGGCGCCGCTGGCGCACATGTCCCTGGTGCTGCTCGGCGAGAGCCAGGCACGGCACAAGGGCGAGTGGCTGTCGGCCACCGAGGCGCTGGCCGTGGCCGGCCTGGAGCCGATGACCCTGGCCGCCAAGGAGGGTCTGGCCCTGCTCAATGGCACCCAGGTGTCCACCGCCTACGCCCTGCGCGGGCTGTTCGAGGGTGAAGACCTGTACGCCGCTGCCAGCGTCTGCGGCGCGCTCAGCGTCGAGGCGCTGCTCGGTTCGCGTTCGCCGTTCGACGCACGCATTCACGCTGCCCGTGGCCAGCGCGGACAGATCGATGCCGCCGTGGCCTACCGTCACCTGCTCGGCGACAACAGCGAGATCGGCCGCTCCCACGAGGCCTGCGACAAGGTGCAGGACCCATACTCGCTGCGCTGCCAGCCGCAGGTCATGGGCGCCTGCCTGACCCAGCTGCGCCAGGCGGCCGAGGTGCTGGGCGTCGAGGCCAACGCGGTATCGGACAACCCGCTGGTGTTCGCCGCCGAAGGCGAAGTCATCTCCGGTGGCAACTTCCACGCCGAGCCGGTGGCCATGGCCGCCGACAACATCGCCCTGGCCATCGCCGAAATCGGTTCGCTGTCCGAGCGTCGTATCTCGCTGATGATGGACAAGCACATGTCGCAGCTGCCGCCGTTCCTGGTGGCCAATGGCGGGGTCAACTCCGGCTTCATGATCGCCCAGGTCACCGCCGCGGCGCTGGCCAGCGACAACAAGGCCCTGGCCCATCCGCACAGCGTCGACAGCCTGCCGACCTCGGCCAACCAGGAAGACCATGTGTCGATGGCGCCCGGCGCCGGCAAGCGCCTGTGGGAAATGGCCGCCAACACCCGTGGCGTGCTCGCCGTCGAGTGGCTGGGCGCCTGCCAGGGCCTGGACTTCCGCGAAGGCCTGAAGAGCACTCCGGCGCTGGAGAAGGCGCGGGAAATCCTGCGCGGCGAGGTACCGTACTACGTCGAGGATCGCTTCTTCGCGCCGGACATCGCCGCAGCCAACGAGCTGCTGGCCGAACGCGTGCTGACGCCCCTGCTGCCGGCCGGGATGCTGCCTTCCGTGGGCTGATCCAGGCCCTGTAGGAGCCCGCTCGCAGGCGATCAGGCCCACACGCCTGGCGCCGGCAAGCCGGCTCCTACAGCGAACGGCGGTTGTCGCGTTATCATCCGCGCAGCCGGATTCACCAAGGAGCTTTCGTGACCACCACCCCGCGCTACAAGGCCATCGAGGACTTTCTGCTCGAACGCATTCACGGCGGTGCTTATCCGGTCAATCACCAGATTCCGCCGGAAGAGCAGCTGGCCCGCGATTTCTCCGTCAGCCGCATGACCGCCAACAAGGCGATCCAGAATCTGGTGCAGAAGGGCTACCTGGTACGCCAGGCCGGCCTGGGCACCTTCGTCACCGACCGCAAGGCCGAATCGCCGCTGCACGAGGTGATGAACATCGCCAGTGAAGTGCGTGGTCGCGGCCATGCCTATTCCAACCAGGTGCTGCGCTGCGAGGCCATCGCGGCGGACGACGAGGTCGCCTTGCGCCTGGGCGTGCGCCTGGGGGCCGAGGTGTTTCACAGCGTGCTGGTGCACCTGCAGGATGGCCTGCCGATCCAGCTGGAGGATCGCTTCGTCAATCCGCGCTGGGTGCCGGACTACCTGCAGACCGACTTCAGCCAGCGCACGCCCAACGAGGTGCTGGTGGCGAGCAGCCCGATGTCCGATGTCGAGCATGTGGTCGAGGCCGTGCTGGTGGATGCGCGTACCGCCGAGCAGTTGCAGATCGACCCCGCCATGCCCTGCCTGAGCGTGATCCGACGGACCTGGTCGGGTGATCATCTGATCAGCTATGCGCGCCTGATCCATCCGGGCGAGCGCTACAAGCTGCGTTCGCTGCACAAGCGCAGAAGCTAGGCGCCGGGCGAGGCGATCCGCAGCCGTCCTGCCGCGCTCAAGGCGCTTGCCACTGCGTCGGCTCAGTCGCCGATCAACTGATCCACCAGGTCCGGGTCGTCGATGAAGCGGTTGCGCGTGCCTTGCAGCAGCTCGATCCTGTCGTTGCGCGCCCTTTCATCTGCATCGGGCGGGTCCAGGCGGTGCCAGGCCTTGAACATCGGTATCAGGCCGACGATGGGCAGGTCGTATTCCACGTGCATGTAGAAGATCGCCCGGGCGATATTGCCCTTGGCTTCGTCGCGCGGCTCGACCAGCTGGAAGCTGTTCTTCATATCGCAGCCGATATCGGCGAACTTGCTCGATACATCGTCACCCAGCTCGCCGAACTGCGCATTGCGTCTGACCAGCTCCACCCGGGTCAGGGCCGGGTAGTGGTTGTGCAGGTCGGCGGCGATGTAGGGATAGCGTGGGTTCATGATCGTGCATTGACGATCGGTCACGCAGCGCATGGCGCTCTTGAGCTGCTTGCTGCTGTAGATCGGGCTGGCGGTGAGTGCGCCGCCGCCACTCTCGAACGCCTTGCCGCAATACAGCGTAGTGCCGCCATTGCCATAGAGGCTCTGCCAGAACGCCTGGTCGATGGCTTGCTTGACGTTGCCCAACTGACTTTGCCCGCTGCCCAGAGCGGAAACGCTGACGCAGGTTGCCAGGCAACCCAGAAACAGGATGACCGTACGCATGCTTTGGCTGCCATTGCCGGGGGAGGTTTCTTGTAGGACAAAGTGAAGTCTAGCAAGACGTGCGTCACAAAAGCACGAGGCATTGCGCCAGCACTTGCAAGGTGTGCAACGGACCTGAGGCGCGTGGCAACGGGCGCCGCAGCGTGGCCTCAACTGCGGGGTGAAAGCGTGTAAGTCATGGCTTACATGATGTCCCGATTATCACCACTGTCGGTGTTTCAGGTACGGGCGTACTCTTCTTTCCATGGATTCAGCGCAGGAAGCGCACAAACGAACAGGGACACACTGGACAGCCACCAGGACGGTGAGCAGATCAAGGATGTCAGGACAACAGTCTGCAAGGCCCCGCAATCGCGGGGTTTTCTTTTTTCCGGCTTTCGAATTTCCGCAACGGCAATCGTCACACGCTGATGCAGCGACGGCGACGGCGACGGCGCCGTCGCGTGGCGCTCACGCCGCCTGCCGCCCGGCCTGCAATTGCTCGAACCAGTCCAGCGTCTCGTCCCACAGGCGCTGCGCGGCCGGACGGAAGTAGCCCATGTGACCGACATTGCCCAGCCCCTCGGCCTGGGAATCGAGCGTGCGCGCCTGGTACGGCGCATTGACGTAGGCGGCCATGAAGGCGTCGCGTGAGGCCGGTGGCGCCCACAGGTCATCGAGCGTATTGAGCGCCGTCACGGGGGTGACGACCTGGGCGAAGCGTTCGGCCAGGCCCGGCATCTGAGGGTCGTCGAAGAAATAGCGCGGGTAGCGGCACCAGCGTTTCCACTGCCGGTAGACGCCCATTGGCAGGTCTTCACCCATGCCCAGCTTGCTCCAGGCCAGGTAGCCCTTGTAGCGCGTCATCAGCGGGCCGATCAGCCGCCACATGGCCAGTACGCGCACCTGCTCGGCCCTGGGCATCCAGCCATGCCAGCCGGCGCCGGTGCCGAAGGTGTAGAAGCCGGCGACCTGATCATGGTTGGGCAGCAGGCCGAAGGCGTGCCCGCCGAACGAGTGGCCGATCATGTACAGCGGCCGTTCGGCATGCCGGTGCTGGTCGACTGCCGCAGCCAGGTCGAGGTGAGCCCAGTCCAGATAATCCATCTCGAAACCGCGCAAAGTAGCGGGCCTGGATTGGCCGACGCCACGGTAGTCCAGGGTCAGGGTGTTGAAGCCGCGGCGTGCGGCATGCTCGGCGAAGCGCCGGTAGAAACCCTGCGGCACGCCGGTGGCACCGGCGATCAGCAGTTGCGCGTGCGGTTGTTCGGCGTGGTAGCGCGTCGCCGTCAACGGGTAGTCGTCGAGGGCGAGCAGGGACAGGGTTTCACTGCGAATGGATGCGGTCATGCTGGCTGGCCTCCGTGTGCTGCTGGCGGGTCAGGTGGAGCAGGGTGCTAGCGGCCTGTTTCAGTGGCTCGCTGCTGTCGGCGGCGCGTGCTTGCAGCAGGCCGCCTTCGTAGAGTGCGACGAACAGGGCGGAGAGCCCCTCCGGCTGTGGGTAGCCGTGGCGTTGCAACTGCTGCTGCAAGGCTTGGCGAATGGCGCTGAAGGCGTTGGCCAGGGCTGCACGAATCTCGCTGTCGGCCGGGCCGCTTTCCAGGGCCACGGCGGCCAGCGGGCAGCCACTCTCGAAAGCGCTGCCCTGCAACTGGTCGAGGGCGCCGTGCAGCCAGGTGGCCAGGGCATCGAGCGGGTCGGGCTGGCGCTCGAAGAGCGTGGCGAAGGCCTTCTCCGCGCGCTGGCCGACGCGTTCGATGGCGGCGACCGCCAGTTCGCTCTTGCCGCCCGGAAAGTGGTGGTAGAGGCTGCCCTTGGGAGCGCCGGCGCTGGCCAGCAGTTCGCTCAGGCCGACACCATGCAGGCCCTTGCGCTGCAGGGCGTCGATCATGGCGTCGATCAGCTTGTCACGTGTGCTCTTGTTCATGGCTGAATTATGTAGACCGGTCGGTCTAGTGGCGAGTGTCATTCAGGCCGTGGGTGAGGGCATATCGGCAATCATCCTTGAGGTCAGGGTGTTTCCCAGGCGCCGTCCAGTGCGCTGCGCAGCAGGTCGATCATCGCTTGCTGACGCTGCGCGTCGCGGTAGACCAGGCCCACCTGCAGGGGAATGCGCGGCTCGCTGAGGGGCTTCCAGAGCAGCCCGTGATGGGCGTGCATCTGCCGCGCGCGACCTGGCAGCACGCTGGCCAGCGTGGTGTGCGGCAGGCTGTCGAGGATGCCGTTCATATGGTTCAGCTCGGCCTGCACCTGGGGCCGGCGACCGAGCAGGGCGAGCTGTTCCTGCCAGATCTGGCGTACGCGAAACTCTTCGCCGAGCAGCAGCATCGGCAGTTCCGCCGCCTGGCTCAGCGAGACCTTGCGGAAGTCGCGCAGCGGATGATCGTCCTGCACCACCAGCTGCAGTTCGTCCTCATACAGCGCCAGGCTGTGCAGGCCCGGCTGGCGCGGCGGCAGGAAGCCGATACCAATGTCCAGGCCGCCGCTGAGCAGGCGTCGCTCAATGTCCACGCCGGACAGCTCGAAGAGTTTCACCACCAGCTGTGGCTGCGCCTGCTGCAGGCGCTCCAGCAGCAGCGGCACCAGGCTGGCATTGACCGTCTGCAACACGCCGATGGACAGGCTGCGCGGCCCCGGCCCACGAAAGCTGCGCAGCGCCTCGCGGGCCCGCTCCATGCCGTCCAGCAGCGGCACCGCGTGGTTGTACAGCGTATGCGCGGCGAGCGTCGGCAGCAGGCGCCGGCCATTGCGCTGGAACAGGCCGACATCCAGATCGCCCTCCAGCTGGCGGATCTGCTGCGACAGCGCCGGTTGAGAAATGCTCAGGCGCTCGGCGGCACGGCCGACGTGACCTTCTTCGTAGAGCGCGACGAAATAGCGGAGTTGGCGAAAATCCATAAGTTCTGATTATGAATCAAGCAGGGAAATCGAAATGTCAAAATGGCCCGATGCTCCCTAGTCTAGCCGCATGATCAACAGTCGATAAGGCCGGAGCGGTCGGTGAAGCAGGTCGAGATCCTGGGTGTATTCATAGGTAAAGCTGAAGATATTGGCGGTGGCCTCAGTGCCGCGCGCTGCAAGCAGCGGGCTGAGCACCGTCTGTGGCTGTGGCCCCAGGGGCTGGGCCAGGACGAACAGGGTGACGCACGCTTCCATGGCGGGCCGGAGCGCGCCTTGCACCACTTGCCGAGCGAGCACTATGCCTACTGGCGCTCGCATCACCCCGAGCTGCAGTGGCCGCTGTCGAGCTTCGGGGAAAACCTTTCCAGCCGCGGACTGAGCGAGGAGCAGGTGTGCATCGGCGATATCTTCCGCTGGGGGGACGTGCTGTTGCAGGTGAGCCAGCCGCGCTCGCCCTGCTATCGCCTCAACCGCCCGGGAGCCAACCCGGAACTGGCCAGGGCGGTGCAGGACAGTGGTCGTTGCGGCTGGTTCTACCGCGTGCTCAGACCAGGGTTCGTCAGTGCCGAGATGCCCTTCGAGCTGGTCCAGCGCAGCTACCCGAGCCTCAGCGTGGCGCAGGCGCTGCAGCATTTCTACCACTTCCCCATGGAGCGCGCCGGCCTGCAGCAGCTGCAGTTGTGCCCGGCGCTCTCCGCACGCTGGCGCGAGATCGCGGCGCAGCGCCTGCGCAGCGGGCGCCTGGAGGACTGGTCGGCACGCCTGCAGGGTGTGCCGCTGGAGGGTGTGGTGGCCGAGGGTGGGCGTCGTTATGCGTGACAGCATGGCGCGTCTGCAATTGATGGGTGAACGTGCCGCGCCGGTGTTCGTGCGTGGCCAGGGTTCCTGGCTGTGGGATGCCGAAGGCAGGGCCTATCTGGATTTCGAGCAGGGCATGGGCGGCAACAGCCTGGGGCACAGCCCGACGTTGCTGCTCGATGCACTGCGGCGGCAGGCCGAGTTGCTGGTCAGCCCCGGTCGCCAGTACTGCAGCCGTGGTCAGCTCAAGCTGGCGGCGCGCCTGTGCGAGGCGACCGGCAGCGAACGCGTGGCGTTCTGCAGCGGCCCGGTCGAAGCCAACGGGCTGGCGGTGCGTCTGGCGCTGCAATGGGCGACGGAACAGAACCCCGCCGCCGACACCCTGGTAGTGCTCGACGGTAGCCACGTCGAACTGCCCGCGCAGCTCGGGGCGACGCGTGTGCTGCGCGTCCCCTTCAATGACCTCGAGGCCCTGGCGGCGGTGGTCGATCTGCGCTGCGCCGCCGTGCTGATCGAGCCGCTGCAGCTCGCCAGGGGCGTGGTGCCGGCGACACTGGAATACCTGCAAGGCGCGCAGCGGCTATGCCGCGAGCAGGGCGCCGTACTGATCCTCGATGAAAGCAGCAGTGGTATGGGACGTTGTGGCGCACTGCTGGCCGAGGAACTGTACGGCGTGCGCGCCGACCTATTCACGCTGGGCAGTGCCCTGGCGGGCGGCCTGCCGCTGGCGGCCGTGCTGGCGCGTGGGCGGATCGCCAACGCGGCTGCCGATGCGCTGCCGCAGGCCTGTCCGGGCGAGGCATTGCTGACGGTGGCCGGTGTCGCGGTGCTGGGTGCCGTGCTCGATGGCAGCTTCTTCGCGCAGACACGTGAGGTGGCCGAACACCTGCGCGAGGGGCTGGCCCATCTGGCGCGGCGTCATGCTCATGGGCCGCTGCGGGGGCACGGGCTGATGCTCGGTCTGCCATTGATCGGGCAGCGTGCGCGCGTCGTGCAGCGGGCGGCCCGGGAGCAGGGACTGCTGCTGGGGATGGCGGGTGACGAGTGCCTGCGCCTTTCGCCGGCCCTGACGGTGAGCCATGGCAATGTCGAGGAAATGCTCAGGCGTCTGGGACGGGCATTGCGACGAGTCGAACAGCGCTGTGAGGAGGTCGCCTGATGCGTATCGCGCTGCTGCAACACACGGCCAGTGCCGGCCCTGCGGCGCTGGACCGCTGGCTGGACGGGCACCAGGTCAGCTGGCACCGGCTGTACGCTGGCGCCCCGCTGCCGGGGCTGGATGAGTTCGACCTGCTGATGCTGCTCGACGGTGCGCTGAGCGTGCACGACGAGCGCCATCACCTGTGGATGTCCGCCGAGAAGCGCCTGATCCACCGTGCCTTGCTGGCGCGCAAGCGGGTCTTCGGCAGTGGTCTGGGAGCCCTGCTGTTGGCCGAAGCGCTGGGCGCACGTATCCAGCATGCCGATACGGACGTGCAGGTTGGCTGGTGGCAGCTGGAGAAATGTGCGTCGTCACGCCAGTCACCGCTCGGGCGCATGCTGCCGCCGCGTTTGCTGGCGCTGCACTGGCAGCGCGAGACCTGCAGCCTGCCGCACGGCGCCATCGCCTTGTACGGCTCGCCCGTCGCCGAGCTGCAGGGCTTCGTCTGGCAGGAGCGGGCCATCGGTTTGCTGTGTCAGCTGGAGTGCGACGGCGCCAGCCTGGACGAGCGCCTGCAGCAGGACGCGGCCGAACCGGGGCGCTCCACTGCACAGGACATCGCCGCCATTCGTGACGGCGCGCCGCACGCCGCCTCGGCCAACGCCACGCTGTTTCGCGTGCTCGATTACCTCTCGGGTGCTCATGCCCACATGACCTGAACACCCTTTTGCGAGTCTGTCGCGACGCCCCGTTCTACCGCCGGGGCGTTTTTCTATTTGTCTGCATCTGGCATGCAGCGCTCCAGGAGAACGGCAACTCCTTGCTCATAGTCGCTGGTATCCATCAGGCGGCTTTGCTTGGGCAGCACATAGGCAATGCCCATCAGCTTTTGCGCCCGAGTGGCCAGGCGATAAAAGCTGGGTGTCTGGTTTAAGTGAACGAGAGAACGTCTGGGGATCACGCTCTGTTGGCCGTTGGGTAACACGATTTTCAGCGTGTCGGGAGTGATGTGCCAGGTATGCACGCCTGACAGCGTGGTACGAGCATGTTCCATCCGTTTGCGCATGCTGGCGCTCAGGGAGGCATGGCTGTGCCGACGGGTACGCTGCTCCCATGGCTGGCTTCTTTTTTGGCAGAAAGCTACCAGGCCTGTGCTGTAGCGCCGCAGGAAGATGAGCGCCAATGGTAATACAAGCACCAGAGCAATGATGCTCTCTACCGTATAGCGGCCATAAAGCAGCCAGGGTGACAGTGCTGCGCCAGTCAGGCTCAGGCCAATGAGCAGCTTGGACAGGTAACGTCCTTGCCAGTCGACTAGTGCAGTGAAGTCTGTGTCGTTGCGTTTCACTCGAACATCGACGGTCTCGTCGATCAGTGTCTGAACGTCCTCATGGGTTAGTTCAAAATGGATTTCCATATCACGTCATTCGCTGGGTGAAATATGCCTGCCTGGGCCATTCGGGATGATTCAGGCACTGCTCGTTGGCTTTTGCTGCGCAGTGCCTGATTCTGGCTCAAGCGAGCTGCTTGGTCACCCAGGCCGCGTAGGCGTCGATGAACTTCTGCAGGAACGGCTTGATGCCTTCGCTGAGGTTGCCGTTGTCATCGAAGAAGCTGCCGGCGCCACCAAGGTAGGCCTCCGGCTGCTGCAGCACATGGACGTCGAGGAACACCAGGCACTGGCGCAGATGATGGTTGGCACCGAAGCCGCCAATGGCGCCGGGCGAGGCGCTGAGCACGGCGCCGGGCTTGCCGCTGAAACTGCTCTGGCCGTAGGGGCGCGAACCGACGTCGATGGCGTTCTTCATCGCACCGGGGATCGAGCGGTTGTACTCGGGGGTGACGAACAGCACCGCGTCGGCTGCCTTCAGCTTGCTGCGAAAAGGCGCGTAGGTAGCGGGTGCGCTGTCGCCATCGGCGTCTTCGTTGTACAGCGGCAGGTCGCCGATCTCGACGATCTCCAGGTTCAGCGAGGCGGGTGCCAGGTCGGCCAGGGCCAGGGCCAGTTTGCGGTTGATGGAGGCCTTGCGCAGGCTACCGACCAGCACGGCGACATTGTAAGTCTTGCTCATGTGTACTCCAGAAGGCGTGGTGAGGAAGGAATCACCACTATAGACCCCGGATGTTTCAGGCGGTGCCGGGTGTGTGGGGTCATTCGCCGAAGCCGTGCAACAGGTCTTCGGCGAAGGCCTTTTGCGCCTCGCTGGCGGTATGGCCACGGTGGCTCGCCAGGCGAAAACACACGCTGAAATCCCAGTCGCCGGGGAGTGCGCGCAGGCTGCCACGGGCTACCCAGGGGGTTGCGATGTGCTCGGGCAGGTAGCCCAGGTGAGCCCCCGAGAGGATGAACGCGAGGCTCCCTTCCACCTGTTCGCAGCGTGCGCTGCTGGTGCCGCCCTGCCAGGGCTCGTCGGCGGCGATGAAACGGTAGGGGTGCACCACGCGGTCGCAGCCCCGAAGGTCATCGACGCTCAGCGTCTGCCGTTCGAACAGCGGGTGCTGGCGGCCGCAGTACAGACGCTGGCGTTCGGCGAACAGTGGCTGGTAGTCCAGTGCCGTCTGGCTGCCGGAGAAATAGCCGATGGCCAGTTGCAGCTGGTCCTGCAGCAGGCGCCGCTCCAGCTCGGCGGGCATGGCGCTGAGCAGTTCGATCTGCACCGCCTGGTTGCGCTGGCGAAAGCGTCCGATGGCCTCAGCGATACGCTCCAGCACCTCGTCCGAGAGGGCTTCGGAGAGGCCGATGCGCAGCTCACCGAGCAGCATGTCGGCCATGCCCTGGGCCTCGCCCTTGAACGTTTCGATGGCGGCGAACAGTTTGCGTGTGGCGGCCAGCACCTGTTCACCCTTGGGGGTCAGGCGAAACCCCGCCTTGCCACGTTCGCACAGGCGAAAGCCGAGGCGTGTCTCCAGCTTGGCCATCTGTGTGCTGATGGTCGACTGGCCAACGCCCAGTTCACCCTGCGCGGCGCTGAAACCGCCGCTTTCCACCACGGTGACGAACAGCCGCAGCAGCTGCAGGTCGAGGTCGCGCAGTTGGTTGAGCATGGCGGCTCCATACATTGATGACGGTCGATGTTGGAGTAGAACACTTCGTATTTATCCGAAGCAACGCTGCGCGCAGGATGCAGACATCCCAGCCTCCACCAGAGAGGCACGGCCAACCGACTCTGCCCGAGGATAGAACCATGCGTCTTGCTGCAAGCCTGTTGCTCCTGGTCGTCGCCACGCCCCTGATGGCGGAGCCCCGGCAGCTCAATCTGTACAACTGGGCCGACTACGTGGCACCGCAGGCGCTCCAGCGCTTCCAGGCCGAGACCGGCATTCGCGTCAAGTACGACACCTTCGACAGCACCGATGTGCTGGAAAGCAAGCTGATGACCGGGGGCAGTGGCTACGACGTCGTGTTCCCCGCATCCAGCGGTCTGTCGCGCGCCATCCAGGCCAGGGCGCTGCAGCCGGTCGGGACGCTGCAGAACGTCGTCAACCTCGACCCCGAACTGCTGGCCAAGCTGGCCAGTGTCGATCCCGGTAACCAGTACGGCGTGCCCTACACCTGGGGCACGGTCGGGCTGGCCATCAACAGGCAGGCCGTGGAGCAGCGCCTGCCCGGTGTGGCGCTGGACAGCCTCGACCTGCTGTTCAAGCCCGAATACGCCACTGCGCTCAGGGATTGCGGCATCTCCGTGCTCGACTCGCCGCAGGAGGTGATCGCCGTTGCCCTCAACTACCTGGGCAAGTCGCCCTACAGCGCTCGGGCCGAAGATCTGGAGGCCGTCAGCGCCTTGCTCGCCGCGCTGCAACCCAACCTGCGCTACGTCGGCAGTGCCCGGCAGATCGATGACCTGGCCAGAGGCGAAACCTGCCTGGCGCTGACCTACACCGGCGATGCCGGCATGGCTGCCGCACGCGCCGCCGAGGCCGGGCAGCCCTTCGAGGTGCTCTACCGCATTCCGCGCGAAGGCACGCTGATCTGGTTCGACACCATGGCCATCCCGGCGGACGCGCCACACCCGCAGAACGCCCGCGCCTTCATCGATTTCATGTTGCAGCCGGCGGCAATCGCCGAGCTGACCAACGAACTGTTCTTCGCCAATGCCAACCGTGCCGCCACCCCATTGCTCGACGATGCGGTGCGTAGCGACCCGGATATCTACCCGCCCGAGGCGGTGCGCGAGCGCCTGTTCGCCGAGCAGGTGCTGAGTCTGCGCGAGCAGCGCCGGCGCACCCGCCTGTGGACGGCGTTCCGCAGCCAGTACTGAGTACTTACCCGAGAGATCGAGAGCCACCATGGACCAAGCCTTCGACAACGACCAGGCCATCACCCGCGACAGTCTCTACGGGACTGCCGCCGAACCCACCTACGCCGGCATCACCAGCTTCATGCGCCGACGCTACAGCCGCGATCTCGCGGGCGTGGACCTGGCCATCAGCGGCGTGCCCTTCGACACCGCCACCACCAACCGTCCCGGTAGCCGCTTCGGCCCGAGGGCGATCCGTGCCGCTTCGATCCAGTCGGCCTGGGCGCGGCATTTTCCCTGGGAGTTCGACCCGTTCGACCTGCTTGCCTGTGTCGACTATGGCGACTGCTACTTCGACCATGGCACGCCGCAGGACACCCCGGCGGCGATTGAGGCGCACGCAGCGCGCATCCTCGACGCGGGCAGTGCGCTGCTGACCCTGGGGGGCGATCACTTCATCAGCTATCCACTGCTCAAGGCGCATGCGAAGAAACACGGCACGCTGGCGCTGATTCACTTCGATGCGCACAGCGATACCTGGCCAGACGAGGAGGGCCAGCGCATCGACCACGGCACCATGTTCTATCACGCCGCGCGTGAGGGCCTTGTCGACCCCGCGCGTTCGGTACAGGTCGGCCTGCGTACCACCAACGATGACGTCATGGGCTTCCAGGTGCTCGATGCCCGCGAAGTGCACCGCAGCACGCCGGAGCAGATCGCCGAGCGCATTCGTGCACGGGTGGGCGAGCACCCGGTCTATCTGACGTTCGATATCGATTGTCTCGATCCGGCCTTCGCCCCTGGCACCGGCACACCGGTCTGCGGAGGGCTTTCCAGTCATCAGGCGCTGGAGATCCTGCGTGGCCTGCGCGGTATCAACCTGGTCGGCATGGATGTGGTCGAGGTGGCGCCACCCTACGACAACGCCGAGGTCACCGCGCTGGCCGCAGCCACTCTGGCGATGGAGATGATCTGCCTGTACGCCGCGCGGCATAAGCTGGGTGAAGAGACCTAGGGTGGACCGGTGAGGCGGGGGGCGTCCTGCGAGGCGCGCTGGCTCCGGGCAAAAAAACGGGCCCGTTCAGGCCCGCAAGTTCACGCTCAAAGAGTGCCCAGTGAGTGGGCCAGCCCGAGGGGCTCGGGCCTGAACAGTCGTGCATCCATCAGCCTGGGCTGGTTCACGATGGGGGCGAAGTCCATGCGCGCGAGGATGTCGCGGGCGATGTCCACGCCCGGTGCCACCTCGATCAGCTCCAGCCCTTCGGTGGTCAGGCGCAGCACGCAGCGCTCGGTGACGTAGAGCACCGGCTGGCCACGCTCGGCGGCCAGCTGGCCGGCGAAGGTGCGGTGTTCCACTTCGCTGACGAACTTGCGCACGTCGCCATCCTCGACGATGCGCAGCTGGCCATCCTCGATGCGGATGTCCTGTTTGCCGGCGCTGAAGGTGCCGACGAACACCACCTGCTTGGCGTTCTGGCTGATGTTGATGAAGCCACCGGCACCGGCCAGGCGCGAACCGAACTTGGACACGTTGAGGTTGCCCGCCGCGTCGGCCTGGGCCAGGCCGAGGAAGGCGATGTCCAGGCCACCGCCGTCATAGAAGTCGAACTGGTAGGGCTGGTCGAGCAGCGCGCTGTGGTTGCTGGCGGCGCCGAAGTCCAGGCCCGAGGCCGGCACGCCACCGATCACGCCGGGTTCGGCGGTGAGCGTCAGGCGCTCGATCACACCTTCTTCGGCGGCCACCGCGGCGACACCCTCGGGCATGCCGATGCCGAGATTGACCACCGCCCCGGCCTGCAGCTCCAGCGCCGCACGGCGGGCGATCAGCTTGCGCACGTCCAGCGGCATGGGCGCCAGGCTGTTCACCGGTACCCGGGTTTCTGCGGCGAAGGCCGGATTGTAGGCGGTGGCGAACGTCTGCTGGTGGTTGGCGGGTTCGGCCACCACCACGCAGTCCACCAGGATGCCGGGAATCTTCACCTGGCGCGGGTTGAGCGAGCCACGTTCGACCACGCGCTCGACCTGGGCGATGACCAGGCCGCCGCTGTTGCGCGCGGCCATGGCGATGGCCAGGCTCTCGATGGTCAGCGCCTCGCGCTCGAAGCTGAGGTTGCCGTCGGCATCGGCACTGGTGGCGCGGACCACGCCGACATGCACCGGAAAGCTGGGGTAGAACAGGTAGTCCTCGCCGTCGATGGGCATCAGCCGCACCAGGTCGGTGGTGGTGCGCGCGTTGAGCTTGCCGCCACCATGCCGCGGGTCGACGTAGGTGCCCAGGCCAACACGGGACAGCTGCCCCGGCTTGCCGGCGGCAATGTCGCGGAACAGCTGGGAGATCACCCCCTGCGGCAGGTTATAGGCCTCGATGCGGTTGTCCACGGCCAGCTTCTGCAGCCCCGGCACCAGGCCCCAGTGGCCACCGATCACACGGCGCACCAGGCCCTCGTGGGCCAGGTGGTTGAGGCCGCGACCCTTGCCGTCGCCTTGCCCGGCGGCGTACACCAGGGTCAGGTCGCGTGGCGCCTGCTCGGCGAGAAAGCGCTGCTCCAGGGCGATGGCGATCTGCTCGGCGAAGCCGATGCCGACGAAACCACCGGTGGCCAGGTTGGCGTTGTCCGGGATGCGCGCCACGGCGGCGGCGGCGGTCATGATCTTGCTCATGGCGGGTACTCGAAAAACGATTGAACACATTGCGCTACGGGGAGCTGCCTGCGCCCAGGTGGGGAGGGCTGCGTACCGCTGTACGCGAACTCTCCGTGCCTGAGTGCAGGCTTCACCTGCCTCGTCAGAAACTGCCGAACAGGGTGCCCAGGGTGATCACCACGGCCAGGGCCATCATCGGGAAGGCCACGGTGTTGACGAAGATGAACTTGTACGACTCGCGGTGCGTGAGCTTGCAGATCGCCAGCAGCGAGATCACCGCGCCGTTGTGCGGCAGGGTGTCCATGCAGCCGGAGGCCATGGCGGCGACGCGGTGCAGCAGCTCGGGGCTGATGCCGGCGGCGGTGGCCAGGGTCAGGTATTGCTCGCCGAGGGTCTTCAGCGCGATGGACATGCCGCCGGACGCCGAGCCGGTGATGCCGGCGAGGATGTTCACCGCCACCGCTTCGGAGATCAGCGGGTTGCTCGAGACGCCCAGCACCAGGTCACGGATGACGACGAAGCCGGCCAGCGATGCGATCACCGTGCCGTAGCCCACCTCGGCGGCGGTGTTGAGGATCGGCAGCATGGAGCCGAAGGCGCCGTCGTTGACGCTCTTCTTCAGGTCCATCCAGCGCTTCCAGTGCAGGCCGATGAGCAGCACGATGGCCACGCCGAGGGCGACGATGATCGACCAGATGCCGATCAGCGACCTGGCATCCTGCAGACCGCCGAACTCCGGTTTGGCCAGGTAGCTGGTGTCCACCGCCGGGAGAATCTGCTTGGCCATCAGGAAGTTCAGGCCGATCACCACGAAGATCGGCAGCAGCGCCAGCCAGAAGCCGGGAATGTCGCGGCGCTCCTCGACGACCGGATCGTCACGGTGTTCGCCGTAGCCTTCGCCTGCCGCCATCAGCTTGCGCGACTGTGCGGTGAGCCACCAGGTGCCGAGGCCGAACATGATCAGCCCGGCAATCACCCCCAGGCCCGGCGCGGCGAAAGCGTCGGTACCGAAGAAGGGATTGGGGATGGCGTTCTGGATCGCCGGCGTACCGGGCAGCGCGGTCATGGTGAAGGTGAACGAGCCGAGGGCGATGGCACCGGGGATCAGGCGCTTGGGAATGCCCGCTTCACGGAACAGCGCGGCGCCGATCGGGTACACGGCGAAGGCCACCACGAACAGCGACACGCCGCCGTAGGTGAGGATGCCGCAGGCCAGCACGATAGCCAGGATGGCGCGCTCGCTGCCGACCTTGGCGACGATGCCGTGGGCGATGGCGCGGGCCGAACCGGAGTCGTCCATCAGCTTGCCGAACAGGGCGCCCAGCAGGAACAACGGGAAGAACTGGATCACGTAGCCGCCCATGGCCTTCATGAACACCTGGGTGTAGGTGGGCAGCAGCAGGCCGATGTCGCCGGCGAACAGCAGTGCCAGCAGGGCCAGGAGCGGGGCGAGGATGAGGACGTTGATGCCGCGATAGGCGAGGTACATCAACAATGCGAGCGACAGCAGAATACCGAGGGTACCCATGGGTGATTCCTTTTGTTGTTGTTCTAGCGGCGCTGGGCCGTCGTATGAGCAGGCGCGTGTGCGGCAGTGCGCCCTTGACGGCTATAGAGCCAGAGTCGTGCCAGTCTCGGGTGAGACTTTGGTCGATAGGGCGCAAAGGCCTGTGGCTGGGGGATTTCAGGCGGGTTTGGCAGGCAGGGGTGTGGTGGATGTTGGTGAATGAGTGTCCAGATTCATGGATTTAGTCCAGGATTGTGGACTTTTGCGGGTAGCTATTCCAGAAATCTGGATGCTTGGTGGCGCCGTAGCCCGGATGCAATCCGGGGCCATCGTGGTGCCTGCCCCCCGGATTTCATCCGGGCTACGTACCTGTGGGGCGCAACGATCTTTGTAGGAGCGGCTTCAGCCGCGAAGGGGTGGCGAGAGAGCATCGCGGCTGAAGCCGCTCCTACGGTGACTGTGTAGGGTGAATGCATACGCCAAATGCGTAGGGCGGGTGCAACCCGCCAATGGCTGGCTCTCTGAAGGTCCAGCACCGTAGCCCGGATGCAATCCGGGGCTGCCGTGGTGCCTGTTCCCCGGATTTCATCCGGGCTACGTACCTGTGGTTGGCAACGATCTCTGTAGGAGCGGCTTCAGCCGCGAAGGGCTGCGAAAGAGCATCGCGGCTGAAGCCGCTCCTACGGTGAATGCATACGCCAAATGCGTAGGGCGGGTGCAACCCGCCAGTGCCCGCTCCCACAACTGGTCCGCTCAGCCCCTGCGTCCGAGCCCATGCTGCGCCAGCTTGGCGTAGAACCCGGCGCGGGATATTCCCAGGCGTTCGGCGGCCTGCTGGCGGTTGCCGTCGGCGGCCGTGAGTGCCGCCTGCAGCGCCTGGCGTTCGACCTGCGCCAGCTGTTCGGCCAGCGTCCTCACCGGGCTCGCCATCACCGGCGCAACGGGCCCCGGCTCGCTCGGTGCTACCGGGTCCACCAGCAGGCCACGCAGGGTTTCACCATCCAGGCGGCCATCCAGCGCCAGTTGCGCCCGCTCCAGCAGGTTGCGCAGCTCTCGCACGTTGCCGCGCCAGGGCTGGGCGCAGAGCAGCGCCAGTGCATCGTCCGTCAGTTCCAGCGGGGCCAGGCCGGAACGGTTGGCCAGGTCGTCGAGCAGGTGCTCGATCAGCGCGGGGATGTCACTGGCCCGTTCGCGCAGCGGTGGCACGCGCAGGGCCAGCACGTTGAGGCGGTAGTAGAGATCGTCGCGGAACTGCCCGGCGGCGACCTTGGCCTCCAGGTCGATATGGGTGGCGGCGATCACCCGCACGTTCAGCGGTTTGACCTGGTTGGAGCCGAGCGGCTCGACCTCCTGTTCCTGCAGCACACGCAGCAGCTTGGCCTGCAACGGCAGCGGCAGGTCGCCGATCTCGTCGAGGAACAGCGTGCCGCCGTTGGCCACCTCGAACTTGCCGATGCGCCCCTTGCGCTCGGCGCCGGTGAAGGCGCCCGGCGCGGTGCCGAACAGCTCCGCCTCGACCAGGGTTTCCGGAATCGCGGCGACGTTGACCGCGACGAAGGGGCCGTTGGCCCGTGGCGACAGGTTGTGGATGCCCTGGGCCAGCAGCTCCTTGCCTGTGCCGGTCTCGCCGCGGATCAGCACCGTGGCGTCCAGTTGCGCGGCACGCCGGGCCTGGCGCTTGACCTCGCTGGCCGCGACGCTGGCGCCGATGAACCCGGCGATGGTGTAGCGCGCCCGACGGGCCTTGGCCAGTTCGTGCTGGGTGGCGAGCAACTGGCTCTGCAGGTTGTTGTACTTGGCCATCAGCGGCTTGAGATGGCGGGCGCGGTCGAACAGGACGAAGCCCAGCGCACCGACCAGGGTGCCGTCCTCGTCGCGCAGCGGGATGCGGGTGACCACGAAGTGTTCGCTGCCGAAGGCCATCAGGTCGAGCATGCTCGGCTGGCCGCTCTCGACCACCTCGCGCAGGCGGCTGGCCGGCAGCACTTCCTCGATCTCCTTGCCCAGCGCGGTGCGCGGATCGGCGATGCCGACCTTCTGCGCGTACTTATCGTTGATCCAGACGATGCGCGCCTGGCGATTGACCGCGATGGTGCCCTCGCACTGGGCGTTCAGGTGGTCGAACAGCAGCGGCATGGCCACCGCGCGAAAACGCTCGGGCGACACACCGATGATCAGGCCGTGCTGGTCGAGGTCGTCGCGAGAGATGGCCATGGGCGAATATCCGAAGTCACAAGCCGCTGATTATGGTTGGCGGCGCTGCCAGCGGGCAACGTCGACGGGCATCGGACAATGGCATTCGGCGCGCGCTTCTGGAATAGTTAGGCGGCTATGCGTAACCCGCTGGCACCTGCCGATCGCCCACAAGGCCTGCCCGGCAGTCGTGACACCTGCCGTGTCCCTCTCGCGTGCCAACCTGGCGCGCCAGGCGAGCCACCCGTTCGCCGCTGGATCCGCACCCTTGCCCGGTGCCACAACGACAACGACCAAGATCCATACAAGGACGCCCCGATGAAACTCAAGCGACTCTTTTCCGCGCTCGCCGCCGGCGCTGCGCTGACTGCCCTGTGCGCCACCGCGCAGGCACGCGAATATTCCGTGTCCACGGTCCTGTCGGATGCCTTCCCCTGGGGCCAGGCCGCACAGAAGTGGGCCGACCTGGTCAACGAACGCTCCGAAGGGCGCATCACCCTGCGCGTGTACCCCAATGCGCAACTGGTGGCTGGCGACCAGACCAAGGAGTTCTCCGCCATGCGCTCCGGCCTGATCGACATGGCCGTGGGTTCGACCATCAACTGGTCGCCGCAGGTCCCGGAACTCAACCTGTTTTCCCTGCCGTTCCTGATGCAGAACGACGCCGACCTCGACGCCATCACCCAGGGTGAAGGCGGCAAGCTGGCGTTCGCCGCCATCGAGCAGCGCGGCATCGTGCCGCTGGCCTGGGGCGAGAACGGCTTCCGTCAGCTGTCGAACTCGGCCAAGCCGGTACGCAGCCCGGCCGATCTGGCGGGCCTGAAGATCCGTGTGGTCGGCTCGCCGCTGTTTCAGGACACCTTCACTGCCCTCGGCGCCAACCCCACGCAGATGAGCTGGGCCGACGCCAAGCCGGCGCTGACCACCGGTGCGGTGGACGGCCAGGAAAACCCGCTGTCGGTGTTCGACGTGGCGCGGATCGACCAGGTCGGCCAGAAGTACCTGACCCTGTGGAACTACATGGCCGACCCGCTGATCTTCGCGGTCAACCAGCGCGTCTGGAAAGCCATGCCGGAAGCCGACCGCGAGCTGCTCAGCCAGGCCGCGCGCGATGCCGGCAAGTGGGAGATCGAGCTGTCGCGCAATGCCCAGGCCCAGCGTCTGACAGACATCCGCGAGCGTGGCGTGGAGGTGATCGAACTGAGCGAGGCCGAGCGTGCCGCGTTCGTCGAGGCCACTGCCAGCGTGCAAGAGAAATGGGCACCGCGTATCGGCGATGCGCTGATGGACGCCGCGCGCAAGGCCGTGGCCCAGCCCTGATCCGTTTCATCTGACCGCAAGCCCAAGGGCTTTGCGGCGTGGTGCGGCAGATCTGTCGCGCGACACCGATCCGCTCCCCTCTCTCGTTCATGGGAGAGGGGCTGGGGGAGAGGGCCGCTCTTCTGCTGAATCACGCCAAGCCGGTCGTTCGAGGTTCTTATGAGCAAGCAAGTCGACGCGCCACTGGAGCGCGCGCTCGCCACCCTGGCCCTGGTGATCATCAGTCTGATCAGCCTGGCCAACGTCGTGGTGCGTTATTTCACCGATGCTTCTTTCGCGTTCACCGAGGAAATCTCGGTGTTCCTGCTGGTGGTGCTGACCTTCGCCGGCGCCAGCGTGGCCATGCGCAGCAACCGGCACATCCGTATCGGCCTGCTCGAGCGCCTGTTTCCGCGCCTGCGCACGCCGCTGATCCTGCTGCAGTGGCTGGCCGGCGTGCTGGTACTGGGGCTGGTGTGCTGGTTCGGTGGCCAGTTCGCCTGGGAGGAATACCAGTGGGAGTCGCAGTCGCCGGGGCTCGGCCTGCCCAACTGGTGGTACGTGGTGTGGCTGCCGATCCTGGCGCTGCTGGTGTTCGTGCGGCTGAGCCAGATGACCCTGGATCGCCTGCGCGGGAGGATCAGCGATGAGCCCTGATCTCTGGTTGATCCTCAGCTTCGTCGTGCTGCTGGCGCTCGGTGTGCCGGTGGCCTTTGCCCTGGGGCTGTCCGGCGCCATCGGCATCATCGCCGGCCTGTCGCCGGACATGCTCGCCACCCTGGGTACCAACACCTACAACGGCGTGGCCAAGTACCCGCTGATCGCCATTCCGCTGTTCATTCTCACCGGCCTGGTGTTCGAGAAAGCCGGCGTGGCCTTGCGCCTGGTGCGCTTCGCCCAGGCGCTGATCGGCCCGCGTCATGGCGGCCTGGCGCTGGTGGCGGTGCTGGTGTGCCTGATCATGGGCGGCATGAGCGGCTCCGGTCCGGCGGATGCCGCTGCGGTGGCCATGGTGATGCTGCCGAGCATGACCCGGGCAGGCTATCCCAAGCCGTTCTCGGCCACCCTGATCGCCGCCTCGGCGTCCACGGCGATCCTGATCCCGCCGTCGATCGCGCTGATCCTCTACTCCATCGTGGTGCCCGGCGTGGACCTGCGCGCGCTGTTCGCCGCCGGCCTGTTCCCCGGCATCATCGCCGGCCTGGTGCTGCTGCTGCCGGCCTGGCTGCTGTCGCGTCGCTACGGCTGGGAGTCCCCGGAGCAGGGCGAGCGCCCGGCACTGGGGGAAAGCTTCAAGCAGGCGTTGCCGGCGCTGTTCGCTCCGGTGCTGATCCTCGGCGGGCTGCGTAGCGGCCTGTTCACCCCGACCGAAGCGGCGGTGGCCGGTGTCACCTACGGCGTGCTGGTCGGCCTGTTCCTCACCCGCGAGCTGGACTGGCGCGGCCTCTGGCGCCTGTGTGGCGAGGCGGCAGTGATCTCCGGGGTGGTCATGCTGATCATCGCCCTGGCCGGCATCTTCGCCTGGGCCGGCACCATGCTCGGCACCTTCCGCCACCTGGCCGAATGGCTGATCTCGCTGTCGGACAACGGCTGGGTGTTGCTGGCACTGGTGATGCTCGCCGTGCTGCTGGCGGGCATGCTGCTGGATGCGATTTCCATCTACCTGATCCTGATGCCGATCCTCATCCCGGTGATGCAGCACTTCGGCTGGAATCCGGTGTGGTTCGGCATCCTGCTGGCGATGAACATCGCCATCGGCCAGTTCACCCCTCCGGTGGCGATCAACCTGATGGTCACGGCCGAGGTCGCCAAGATCCGCCTCGAGCAGACCGTGGGCTGGGCCGCGTTGTTCGTGGTGGTGATGTCCAGTGCGCTGCTGCTGGTGGCGATCTTCCCGGAAATCGCCCTGTGGTTGCCGCGAGTGCTGGGCTACGCGGTGTAAAAGGCGCGACAGCGTCTATAGTTGGCAGATGGTGCGCAGCGGGGGGCTGCGCACCACTGAGGGCGGTACCGCTGGGCAAGAACATGGGCGATGGTGACTATAACGAGCACAGGGATGTAGGCACGGAGCACTGCGAAGGGCTGCGTGAGTCGGGCAAGCGTGCGCTGATGCGTACCATCCTGCTGGCAACGGGGCTGACCCTGGGTGGCTTTTCCGTGCTGCAGGCGTTGGCCGGCAACTACCCGTTCGCCATCCTCGAAGTGCTGTGCACCGCGCTGCTGCTGTTCGGCGCCAGCCGCATCGGGCGGGCGCGCCACCTCAACCTGTGGATCTACCTGTACCTGGTCCCGACCTTCTGTTTCATCCTCTACATCATCGTCATGCCGGATGCCTCAGCGGCGGCGTTCGTCTGGCTGTACATGATTCCGCTGTTGGCCTACCTGCTGCTGGGCAAGCAGCGTGCCTTCCTGCTGACCGCGCCGTTCATGCTCGCCGGCCTGTTGCTGTACTTCGCCGACAACCGCCTGAACCTGGATACCCGTGGCCTGATCGACCTGGGCAATGCGGCCCTGTGCGGTGTCCTCATCCTGGTCTTCGTGCATATCTACGATGGCTTGCGCATGCAGGCCCATCTGGAGCTGGAGCGCCTGGCGCAGACCGACTCGCTGACCGGCGTGGCCAGCCGTGGCAGCTTCCAGCATGCCTTGCAGCGCAGCATCCAGGAGGTCGAGCGCAGCAACGGGCATCTGGTGCTGGCGCTGCTCGACGTCGACCACTTCAAGCAGGTCAATGACCAGTGGGGGCATGAGGCGGGGGACATGGCCCTGCAGCACATCTGCCAGATACTCCAGCACCGCCTGCGCGTGACGGATTTCCTCGGGCGCCTGGGCGGCGAGGAGTTCGGCCTGTTGTTGCGGCACACCGACAGTGTGGGGGCCGAGCCGCTGGTGGAGCTGCTCCGCGAGCAGGTCGCCGAGCAGCCGCTGGAGTACGACGGCCAGCTGATCGCGCTGTCGGCCACCTTCGGCCTGGCCGCCTGGCCAGCGGATGGACGCAGCGCCGCCGAGCTCTACCGCAGCGCCGACCGCCGCCTGTACCGAGGCAAGCAGCGCGGGCGCAATCAACTGGTCAGCGCGGACGTTCCTGGGGAACTGCTGCTGGACAAGTTCGACGTGCGCCTGTGAGCGAGCGCATCGCCAGTACACGTGCAATACCCCGCTCCAGCTTTCCCAGCAGTGTCCGTGATTCCAGGCAGGGGCAGGCCGGCACTAGTGCAGTTGTACTAGTGCCCGGGTGTTTGCCTGCCAGCGCCTTGCACCGCCCGATGGCTACGGCCTAAGGTGCCGGAACAACGACAAGCGCTGTAATCAGCAGGGAGTGCCAGCATGCTCAGGACGGTTTCCTACGACACCGAGCGCGCCCAGGCCGGGGTGCGCCTGATCTTCGTGGTGGTTGCCTCCTGCTACTTCGTGGGGCTGTACCGGTTCGAGCTGATCGAGCCGCAGCTGGTCTGGAAGGTCTTTGCCTTCATCGCCTTCTTCTGGAGCGTGTCGATGCTCCTCTGGCTCGACATCGGTCGGCGTCCTGGCCACTACCGAGTCCGCCGGCTGATCACCATGCTCACCGACTACGGCGGTATCACGCTGGTCATGGCCGCTGGTGAAGAAGCCATGCTGCCGCTCTATGCAACGCTGATCTGGAGCACCATCGGCTACGGCCTGCGCTATGGCTCCGGTTACCTGCTGCTGGCAACCTTCATGGCGTTGCTGTCGTTGCTGGGGATCGCGTTGCTGACCGGCTACTGGCATTCGCAACCTTATCTGCTGATCACCTTGCTGCTCACCACGATCATGGTCCCCGGCTACATGCACGCCCTGCTCAAACGCTCACGCGAGGCTGCCGAGGCCGAGCAGGCGGCGAACCGGGCCAAGTCGCAGTTCCTCGCGCAGGCCAGCCATGACCTGCGGCAACCCATCCACTCCATCAGCCTGTTCACCGCCTGTCTGCGTGACAGCAGCCTGGGCGCCGAGCAGCAACGCCTGGTGGAAAACATCGACAAGTCGCTGCATAGCGTCGCGCGCCTGTTCCGCTCGATTCTCGACATGTACTCGCTGGACAGCGGCAAGGTAGTGCCGCGGATGGAGACGCTGGAGCTGCGTCCTCTGCTGCAGCAGCTCATCCAGCAGAATGCCGAGGCGACACGCTGGGCCGGGGTCGAGATCCGTCTGCATTGCCCGCCACTGCATGTGCGCGCTGACCCGGCGCTGCTCACCACCATGCTGCAAAACCTGCTGTCCAATGCGCTGAAATACGCGCCGGGCAAGCCGGTGCTGATCGCCTGTCGGCGTCGCGGCCAGGGGCTCGCCATCGAGGTCTACGACCGGGGCCGGGGCATCGCGGTCGGCCATCTCGACAGCATCTTCAACGAGTTCTATCGCGTGCGTCAGGAGCGTGACCGCGACGTCGACGGCATGGGCCTGGGCCTCGCCATCGTCAGGCGCCTGGGCACGCTGATGGACCTGCGGGTGAGCATGCGCTCCGTCGAG
>MDSZ01112988.1_pt1 | contig 29217 bp, 23 predicted proteins | sample 811201 | NCBI WGS metagenome assembly MDSZ01 (sample SAMN05326647, study PRJNA326480) | marine metagenome | isolation source: seawater | place: Indian Ocean: North | collected 2010 | reverse complement strand
TCTTTTGTTTTACCCTTCCTCACACGCCTCCTCGCCTTAAGGGCAAAGATGTTTCTGTAGGAGACGTTCTCGGACTAAAAGCTCTTCGGCTGATGAAAGATCGTTCATTTGCAGTCTTTATTTTCTGTTCTTTGCTGATCTGTGTGCCTTTGTCATTTTACTTTCAGTCAACTAATGTATTTCTCGGCTATTGTGAAATTGGAAATTCGGAAGGTGTTATGACACTTGGACAGGTCTCCGAGATTTTCTTTCTTCTTCTCGTACCATTCTTTTTCCGCAAGTATGGTGTACGTATAATTCTATCTGTCGGGATGTTTTTCTGGGTCTTACGATACATCCTTTTTGCCAATGCTGGTCCAGATGCACAAGCTCTCGCTTTTCTTGGAGTTCTATTTCACGGCATCTGCTATGATTTCTTTTTCTTCGCTGGTCAGCTATATGTAGACAAACGTGCCCCGGAAGATATACGTTCAGCCGCACAAGGATTCATTGCATTTGTAACCCTAGGTGTGGGTATGTTCATCGGAGGGCTACTTAATGGATGGTGGAATACCCAGCAAACCATTGATGGGGTTTTGAACTGGCAAGCAGTTTGGTATTTCCCTGCAATCATGGCCGGTGCCGTTCTAATCCTCTTCCTTTTTACATTTCGTGATGAAGTAACAATAGCCAATAAAGTCACTGCTTAGTATCAATAAATATCAATCAACTTTTTCGCCCTTAAAGATCTAATAAAAAAATATAAGTTATATGGATTAAATCCTTTCAAAATAAATATAGCTCGATAACAATAATATATATGAAGAATTTATCAACTCGCCGTAACTTTGTTAAAACTAGTTCCACGCTTTCTGCTGGAGCTTTAATTGCTTCACCGCATATTTTAAAAGCAGTTAAGAATGATTCAGTGATAAAAGTTGGTCTCGTGGGAATTGGAGGCCGCGGTAGTGGTGCAGCGGCACAAGCTATGAATGCAGACTCAAATGTTGCATTAACTGCAATTGGCGATCTTTTCCCAGACAGAATCAAACTTCGAAGCAGAATTTTAAAAGCCAGAGGAAGAGAAAAATATCAGGTAACTGAAGAAACAACATTTTCAGGATTTGATGCATACAAAAAAGTAATCGATTCAGGTGTCGATGTTGTAATATTAACTACGCCTCCGGCATTTCGACCCCAACATCTTGAATATGCTATTGAAAAAGGTGTACATTGTTTTTTTGAAAAACCAGTTGCCGTTGATGCACCTGGCGTAAGAAAGGTAATTGAACTTGCTAAAAAAGCTAAAGAGAAAAACTTAAATTTCATGTCAGGTTTTTGCTGGAGACACCATAACCCAAAAAAAGAAGTTTTTGGAAGAATTCTCAGCGGTTCATTAGGTGATATTAATGCCATGTATAGCACCTACAATGGGGGTGAAATTTGGAAGAAGAAAAGAGAAGATGGTTGGAATGATTTAGAAGCACAGACTAGAAATTGGAATGCTCACCTATGGCTTTCAGGAGACTCTATTGTTGAACAGGCTGTTCATTGTATTGATATGATGCAATGGGCAATGGGAGAAAATTTGCCTTCACATGCGGAAGGTTCCGGGGGTAGGCAAGTTTATGATGACATGGATAAATACGGAAATATTTACGACCATTTTGCAATTGCTTATCAGTGGGAAAATGGTACTCGCGGGTATCATTTTTCTCGTCAACAAAACGGAACTTCTGGCAGCTATGAATTAGAACTTTTTGGTACTAAAGGATTCTGCTCAGCGAAAAATAGACACCTTATTGACGCTGGGGAAAACTCATGGAGATTTAGAGGTGAAAATAATGATATGTATCAGTCCGAGCACGACACCTTATTTAAATCAATTCGTGAAGGAAAATCATTTAACGATGGAGAAAGAGCTGCACATAGTACGATGGTAGCGATTTTAGGAAGAATGGTCGCATACACAGGTCAAAAAATTACTTATCAAGACGCTCTAAATTCAAAAGAGTCTTTAGTACCCAAAACTATGGATTGGGATATGTCACTTCCTGTTCCTAATCCACCGACCCCAGGCGTGAGTAGATTTGTTTAAATTCTGAATTATCAACTAAGCCAATTTTGAATAATAGAAGATTAAATAAACATATCACTGGTTAGTTGAATAACTATATTTTATAACTACCAATTAAACTTATTACTGTTGGCCTATAGCCTCATGATAATTTTTTGGTATTAAAATTGTTAGTACATTTTTTTCAGTTTTATATAAAAATCAATAAAGTTAGAAAATTCTAATTTAAAGGAGAATCTTCAATAATTCTTAGTGATTTAAAATATCTGTAAAACAGTGGATCCTTTAGGCGAATCTGCTCAAGCACACCTTCTCCCATTTCTTCAAATTTTAATCCTAATTTTAAAATTATATCTCGATTACTAACCAATAATAATTCCGGATTATCCGAATACATTTCTCTATATTCCCGAACCATCTCGCAATCAAAACTCGGCTTAACATCATTAAGCTCTAAATTATCAAAACTATTGATATCAGCTTTTTCTTCTTCAACATCAGAAAACAATTTGTTTATTTTGTCGTATTTGGAATCGGTGGGAAAGTTTTCAGTATATTTAATAGGTTTTAAATTTGTTTCTAATTCAGAACTCATTTCCGTAATAAAATTTAAGCCGTAAATTAAATAACTAACAAAAACTGGTGGCATATTTGTAATAACAGTCTCGTCATCAATTTTTTTTATCAATCCGGATAAACGGCTTGCGTAAATATTTTTAGCAAGTCGAGATTTTTGAATCCATTCATAAAGTACTGACAAACTTTGCTCATCGAATTTTAATTCTTCATCTATTTCAAAAAAGACCCATGGTAATCCGGTGTTTACAGATGGGGAAATATATTCTTCGGGATGTGTTAGAATTAATCCATTCCATAATGCTGAATTTAATTTTACAGATTCCATCAAAAAAGTCGCAGCTTTTCTTTCTCCCCATGCAAAAAGTTTACTGGCTATTTCAGGTTCTGAATTTTTAAATCTGGATATTCTATCTACTAAATCCTCGGCTGAAAATACCGGTAAAATGCAGCAAGCAAATCCATGTTTTGCTAAAAAACCAAATGTTGATTCTAGATTTTTAAATGAGCTATCTAATGACTCAGTTTCACTTTTATCAACCACCTTTATAAAAATAGCTTTTGCAGTTTCAATCTCGTCTCCTTCTCTGCGAGCCAAGCCTCTACTAACATCTTGACTGGTCGCATACTTTTTAAGGTTCGGTAAAACCAGGCCATTAATGATATCGTAATCAGATATTTTTAATCCGTCTAAAGGATTGTCTTCATAGACTTCAAAATCTTTGTAAGTATCTTGTAAAGGTCTACTAAAACTAAATATTTTTTGAGAATACAATAGCTCGTCCTCAATCCAATAACCTAAATGATTTGGTTTGGGATGATTTGTTGGACAAACATGAAAGTGATCAAATGGAAATTTCTCTAAAATCTCATTTTGATATGGTTTGCTTGGAGTCCCCCAAGCTGTTTCTAATCTCCAAATTGCATACTTATCGACTAATCTAAAACAAGCACCTTCGATAAGGTAAAGTAATAAAATAATGAATAAAAAAATGCTTAATTTTATGACAACATTTTTAGGATTTATCATTATCATCCTCTGTTAAATTTATTTTATTTGGGGATTCTTCACTATTTTCTGATTCACCTCTCTCATCATCATCCTTACTTTCGGAAGAATCCACTATCTCGCTTTCCAAACTTTTTTCTGGGGTATCCAACTGATCATTACTTTCAGTTTCTATATTTTCTTCTCCTTCATCTTCTGTTAAATTTGTTTTATTTGAGGATTCTTCACTATTTTCTGAATCACCTCTCTCATCATCATCCCTACTTTCGGAAGAATCGACTATCTCGCTCTCCAAACTTTTTTCTGGGGTATCCAACTGATCATTACTTTCAGTCTCTATATTTTCTTCTCCTTCATCTTTCTGAAAATCAGGTGTTAGAATGTCATCCAACTGAGGTAATTTTTCTAGGCTTTTTTGTTCTTCCAAGTTTGATTTAGCAATCTTGGTTTTTTTACTTAAATTCCCATGCGGAGATTCAATAGAGTCGTCCCTTTCATTTTGCTTTTCCATTGAAGATTGCCTTCTGGTTGGTACATTTTCTCTAGGTGAACGCATTGAAAATAAATAGCTAATCAAAGACAAGATAAGGCAGCTTGCCGTACCAATAAAAAGTTCCATTTTTTCAATTTTATCAACGACATGATTATCATTAATGAATTTTATCCAAAATAAAATTATTATAATTAAAGGAGGAAATGAAATACTAAGAAAAAACAACTTTGTTCGCCTAATACTTTCATCTATAGAAAATAAAGCTAAAGATAATATAGAATATCCAAGCAATGTAAGAGTGAAAACAATTTTTAGTCTAAAAACTTTATCCCCAATTAAATCATCCTTAATAGAGCCGAATAATTCAGGCACGTCGTATCCAGCAAACTTTGTTTTTGATAACTTAACAAAAATGTTATCAAATCCCGCAAAATCTAGTGCAAACGCAATCCATATAAAAACGAGAAATAAAAAACTAATACTCCCAAAATAAAGATAAATAAGTCTATTTAAACTATGCACGATTTATTTACACTTTTGTTCAGATTACTTGCAAGAATATCCTTAAATCTAAAGATTAGAAATTAAAATTTTAAAAGTATAAAATTATCTTTTTATCAATACTAACATTGATATCGTTAAATATTCTAATTTAACAATGTAGTTTATACCCTTAAAATAAGTAAGTGCATTAATTGGAAAAAATTTTAATATCATCAAATAGTATTGGCATACTGGAATACGGATACCCCCACAAGGCACATTTACCTCCAGCGAACTCAACCTTAAACTCTTGACTTAAAAACCATTTATCTGGTTCATCTTCTATTTTTGGCCAAAGTTTGAATTGCAAAGATGTCAATCCAGGCGAATCGTATGAAGGACTAGCCCGAAAACGAACATTCCACCACTGGTCACCTATCCACGAAAAAGGAATCTCCTTAAAAACTGTTTCATCCATAGAAAGAATAATCTTTCTAGCAGCTGGATTCAGTCTGATTCGATATCCACGAACACCACCAATTCCAGCTGCGACAGAAGGCATACGTCGACCTTTTCTACTCGCAAAAAAAGAAAAGCTAAGTTCGAGAGCTTTATCTTTTATTCTGGGCCCGAAAAGTATCCCAAAATCACCCATTGGCATACCAGGTAACAAAAGACACCTTTCATTTAATCCAACTGACTGAACAGTATACGCACCATCTAATATAAAAATGCTTTCTGGTTCGTCGCCGATATTTATTTCTGAAAAATCTTCGCTAAACTCAAGATTCCATTCTAACTGATTTGGGCTTTCATTCTTTTTTGAAAAAGATTTTTCAACTTTCTTATTTAATTGATCTTTTATCAAATCGTTGTTCCGCATAGGTTGCTGAACGCAGCCGTAAAAACATGTACATATCAAGACTATCAAAAGCGATCGCTTTGATATAAAAAGATTTAGATATTTTTTTGAAAAATTATTCATTGTTTAACACATGGACCTGAGTTTTTCGTAAGGTCAAGAAAACCGCAAGGTAAACCCAAAAAATGGCAAGAAATATCAAAGCCAAGAAAAACCATAGAAACGCTACGCTAGGCTTGTTAATATCTGAACCAAACAACGACGGTGCTACTCCTAGAATTGCTGAAAAAGAACCAACAAGAATTCCCCAAAAAACCAATTGAATATGTTCAACAAATGCAGAAGTTCGAATATTGCTTAATTGATATCCTAAAGCTTCAAAGATAGCCGTTTCCTGACTTCTTTCCAAAAGATTTCTTGCCACAACTAATCCTAAAACACACGTCCCAATTAACATACCAAAACCACCCAATCCCTGAAAAATAGAAAGGTAGGTATTTTCTACTTTTTGAAATTCAGCGAGTTTTTCCCTTGTCTCTGTAAACTCCATCCCATGCTGATACATTCGGTTTTCAAGATGATTGGCTAATTTAAGACCATCTTGCAATTCCCCAGTAATCATAAAACTTCTATACCCACCTTGTTGCTTAAATTTGCTATGAAAATCTTCTTCATTTATGAAAAGAGCACCCTGTAACATCGAGCCTTTAAATGTACCTACTAGTTCTATTTCAAAGATCATTCCCTCACTATCCGTGAATTGTATACGATCACCAAGTCCCATTTTGAGTGCCCACATCATAGTATTTTGATCGACTAAACCTGGTACTATATTTTTCTCTAATTTCTTATTCAAGCTAGTCCAATTGCCTTCAACAAAATCAAATCTACCAGAAAACTCCGATGGCTTAACTCCATAAATTCGTGGTCGTATAGCTTTATTTAAATTTAAACAACTTGCATCGTCCCCTTCCCGAACTCTAAGGGGAATTACCTTTGATTTGTAAAAAAAACTCTTATTTAAATCAAACAGCTCAATTGCTTGTTGATCATTCAAATCATCATAAATTGGAGAGGCTGATTCGCCCCAAAAAGAAAATCCACCTGTACCAGACTTATAATCGTAAGGTGAACTTTCTGGAGATTTTCGAAATGCGCCTGTACTAACAACCAAGAATGCACCTACTGCCATCGAGCCTACTGTCACTAATCCACGCCCTGCTCTGCGGGCCAAATTTCTGTAATAAAGCTGAGAGATTTTAGTAATTGATGAAACACTTTTAACATGTCTTGCCAATCTTGCACGAAATAAAAAAAGCCCACCTATTAACAGTAAACCACCTGCACAAAAAAATGCAATAGATGCCTTATTACTAGTTATTCCTACGAACCAGATCAATATAATGGAACCAGTAATAAAAAATATACCCACTAGCTGATACCATTTGGCACGCAAGGAACTATTGTGTTCAGTATTCGTTTCTTGGTTTCCTGATTGCAGAAGCTCTCTTGGCTCTTGGTCAATCAGTTTTCTCGTAGACCAAACCATAGACATAAAACATACAAAAGAAGAGGCAAGTCCTCCTATAGCCAAAGAATTTAAACTCGCATTATACGTAAAAGAAGCACCAGTTACAGCACCGCTCCAACCACCACTTAAAAGATCAATAATTACTTTCCCATAAATTGAAGCTAAAAATATACCAATTAATGAACCTACAATGGCAACCGATAAGCCTTCCCCCCAAAACAACATTTTAATCTTTCGAGGTTTCCACCCCAAACCCCGTAAAAGACCAATTTGTTCTCTTCGTTGTTCAAGTTGAAAATTAAAAAGCATTCCTGCAATTGCCAAAACAGCAAAAATCACAAAAAAACTAAATCCTATGAAGAGCTGACCAAAATCAACAGGTGATTCAACCGACTTTTCAGCATCTGAACGAAGGTTACGAAGAATCAATCCAGCATCTTCAGCCTTTAAATTCTCTCTCAATTGGATTGATAGCTCCTCACTTGAAATATCACTTTTATCGACTCTCATACCAGTGCTCGAGCCCCAACGGTTTCCCCACATCTCCTGCCCTGCCTTTAATGAAACAAAACCCTTTGGAGTTCCTCGATATTTATCCCAGTAATCCTCGTCACGATCTCTTACCTTGTGCACGATAGGAATTCCTGTATCCCATTCACCGCAAGATTCCGCATCTGATAAACCTGGAAATCTTGGTGTCCATTCACTTTCGCTATTCGCACCTATCTGAATTGGCATTGGCAAAATTTCTCGAAGAACAAATTGTCTTGATGATTCAACTAATTTTCTTCTTTCACCAACCGTATAATAGCTAACATTTACCTTGTCCCCAATTGATAGATTTAAGTCATTAACAGCCCATTGATTTAAAGCTATCTGATTATCTTTCCAATCATCATCCAAAAATTCTACCATGCTTGGTTCCACTGCACTCATCATCGAATATGGAATTAATTTAGTTTGATTTTTATCTGACTTTTTCTCAATCGAGTTAACTAAATATGTCAGGACTCCTGATGAACTCACATCTAATTTCTTTACTTGATCAACTAATCCATCGGAAAGAAAAACCTGTCTAGTTCGAATACTCCACTTTGAAACCTCATTGAGATTTTTAATCTCAATCCCTGCATCGGCTAGTTTCCAAGATCCGTCAATTGCAGATTTCGCTGTATCTAAATCAATTTTACCATCTCCTTTTATTCCTATTAAAAGAAAATTAGCAAATTTTGTGTTTCCAGATGTTTCATCCAAGGAACGAAATAATTTCTTTTGCAATGCTTCGATAGACACAAATACGGACAGAGGTTCTCTTTGATTGCCTTGTAATCCAAAATTACCAAAACCACTTGCAGGGATGACACCGCCATACTCTTGATTCATGGTAACAAATTTATTATCTCGCTCCCCTGACAATGGTGCATCTCTTGAAAATAGACTAGGTTCTTCCATTCTTAAAATTAATCGGTCACCTACACTTTTATTCAGTCTCTTTTTCAGCCGATCATTGATGAAAAATACTGTTGAACCCCAACCACTAAATTCTTTTTTCATAGCCCAAGTACCAAGAGGAGTATGAGCAAAATCAGGTGCTAGTTGCCAAAATCTTTCGTCAACTCCAATTACTTGAACATTTGGTACCCTAGCAGAACCGTCTGGAGATGTTATCATTCCACGGGATAAAACAATTGGAGCAACTACTGCTTTATTATCTAATTTCTGATTAATTCGTGTTGCCAAAGTTTCTTCAAAAAAACCATCTGGAGAAAGCATCGCAACATCACCATTTCCGATTCTTTGTTCTGCCAAGTTTCGAAGTGTAGAACGAACGGAATCTCCAATCGTCAAAGCTCCAGTCAATACAAGTGAACACATGGCGACTGCTAAGATAATACCAAAATTATGCCTGCGGAAGAAAAACAAGTTTCTTCTCATTATTCTCCAAAATGTCATTATCTTTCTCGGCTTAATTTTCCTTCATCCAACTGATAAGATTGCTTCATTTGATCAGCACTATTTTTTGAATGCGTAACCATTAATAAAGTCAAAGATTTCTCTTCATTTAGTTGCTTAAGGAGATCAATTAGTTGATCCGAATTTTTTCTATCCAGAGCACCTGTTGGTTCATCGGCCAATAATACTGATGGTTGATTAATTAATGAGCGGGCAACTGCCACACGTTGTCTCTCTCCTCCGGAAATCTGGCCAGGAAAATGGTTTTTGCGATGGGCAAGCCCAACATCAGTTAAGAGTTGATTTGCCCTATCGGTAAATTGATCGGCTAATCCCTCACTAAAACCTGCTAAACTAGGAACAAGAACATTTTCTAAAACGGTGCAGGAAGGAAGTAAATGATGCGACTGAAAGACAAACCCAACAGTCTGATTTCGAAATTCAGATACTTCCTTCTCTGACAAACAAACTAGGTCTCTTTGGTCGACTATTATTTTTCCAGCGGTTGGTTTATCCAACAAACCAATAATATTTAGGAGTGTACTTTTGCCAGAGCCGGACGGTCCAACAATTGCAACCGAACTACCTTCTTCGACTATAAGATCAATATTACTAAAAATATCAACCGGTTGTTCACTATCCGGGGATGGAAAGGATTTACAAAGATTAGAAATCTCAATTATTTTACTCATCTTAAAATATCAAATTGATTCAGGTTTAATCCATCGATTTGCCTTCATATCACTTCTTGGTAAAGAGCCTGACTCCACTAATTCAACCGGAATACGCAAAGAAAAGTTTTGCTGCAAAACACCTTCCAACAAAGATGCAATTTCTTTGTCGCATTCAATCCTGACTTTTACTTCTAACATCGAATCAATGTATTCAAAACAAACTTGGTACTCTTTAATTTCCGGAAAACGATTAATAACTGAATCAATTGCCGAAGGGTATAAATTAACACCTCTTACAACCACCATGTCATCTGTGCGACCTAAAATACCTCCAACTAGATCAAATGTTGGAAGACCATTATCGTCATAACCACAATTTGCCATTACGAGATCACCTGTCCGATAACGAAAAACCGGACACCCCACCCTGCCAAGGGTAGTTAAAACTAATTCGCCTTTTACACCATCTTCAACGGGTTTTTCAATCTTGGGATCGATTACTTCTGCAAAATAACTATCAAGATTAATCCTTAGCCCAACATTGTGACCGGGAATTTCATAAGCTACCGGTCCGACCTCTGTCATTCCATAGTGATCGTGAATTTCTAAATCTTTACCCCAAGTCGATATGATTCGATTTCTCAATTCTTGTAGACTACCACCCGTCTCTCCTGCGACAATGATTGATTTTAATTCATGTTTTGATAAATCAATTCCATTTTCTTCAGCAAATTTGGTCAAACGCATGGCATATGTTGGGGTGCAGAACAGATATTCAGCCCGTTGATTAATTATTTCGTGCAATCTCTGCTCAGTACTTTGGCCTCCTCCTGGAATACATAAACAACCTTTTCTCGACGCTGCTTCATACGCTGTCCAAAATCCAAGAAATGGACCGAAAGAAAAAGCAAAATAGCAACAGCTTCCATTGTTAACTTGTGCGGCATCAAGAACTCTTTCCCAATTTTCAAGCATCCAATTCCAATCTTCTAATGTGTCTAACCACCCCATCGGCTTTCCTTTCGTACCACTGGTTTGGTTAAATTTCTTATATTCAGAAATTGGAAAAGTAAGGTTTGTTCCATAAGGAGGATGATCATTACGATCCTTAACTAGATCATGCTTTTGGGTAAATGGACAATGTTTTACGAAGTCTTCAAAAGATTTCCATTCATCAAAAAACTTTACTCCAGGAAAATGTTTCTGGTAAAATTTATTAGTCTTAGAAATTTTTTCCAGACAACTCTTAAAACTTTGCCATCGATTATTTTCCCAATTTTTGGCCACTTCAAAATATTTGGAAGCGTCCTCCATATTAAGACTTAAACTTAGTTAGACTTAGACGCCTCTTCAGCAGTTGGTGCCTTGGGTGGTTTGGGAGCATGCTTAGTTGCTAAATAACCACCTACTGCAGCCATTGCAATACCTAGTATAAAAGGTGATTTAACATGAGACCAGTTACCTTCCTTAGTAGTACTCACAATTGCATTTACAATCGGAGCACCGGCAAAAATAACCGACATTATAACGGGTACATATGCGGGTGAAGGCATCTTTCCAAAAGCAAGTAAAACACCCAATGCTCCAATTGCCCCTAGTGTGCCGGCAATTAATGACCATTGCCAACCTTTTGTTGGGAATGTCCAAAAGAGAACATTTCCACCCTTTAATTTCAAGATAATTAATGGAGCAATAACAGCAGTGATAAAATAGGCCAAACCTACCCAGAGAAAAGCCATAATTCTGCCATTCTCTTTATCACCCATATTACTGGAACCAATATGCATACAGACCCCATAGACACCCCAGCAAATAACGGTTAAAAAAGCATAATGTAAATATTGCATAAAAAATTTATTTAAGAGTTATAATCTTTCTTTCAACAAACTTTGTCGATGACGAATCCAAGAAAAAACTATATTTCTGCAGATAAGATTTTAGAACGAACTATTTCAGGAATTAAAATTGGTGTCATTGAACAACTAGCTTGATCAAAACGAACGCAAGCGGCTACAACCTCCCCTACGGCAGCTTTAACCCTTTCACCGTGTTCATCCTTCCAAAATTGAAATGTATATGCAATTGATCGATCACGCATCTCATTAATAAGAAGCTTCACTTCAACTTCCTCCTCAAAACGTAAAGGTCTTTTGAATCGACATGAAGTTTTCACTCTTGGCCACCCGAAACGGCCATTTTCATCTTCCATATCAACAGAAAGTCCAAGACTTCTCAAAAACTCGTGTTCACAAATTTCCATCCATCGATAAAAATTCGTAAAATGCATGATACCGGCAAGATCCGTTTCGGAAAACTCTACGCGGCGAATGATCGAAAATTCTACTGTCATTATTTTGCTTTTTGTTTTGGATTCATTGGTAATTGTGAGACAACTTCTTCAATTAGTTTTTTAGCGAGAACTTCATTTGAATACTTTTTTTGCACTTCTCGATGAGCTTGCATACCAATTAGCTTGGCATTTTCAGGATCAGAGATTAATTCATCCAATGCTTTCGTAAGTGCCCCATCTAAAGAAGAGTTATAAAGCTTTCCGCCACCGGTTGACTGAATAATTTCGGGAAATGCTCCAGCATTTGGCAATACCACCGGAGCACCAGCTAACATAGCTTCAACCACATACAACCCGAATGCTTCAGAATAACGTGCAGGAACCGAAAAAACTGTGAGGTTTTTAAGAAAAGATAATTTTTCCTCACGACTAATGTTCGGAGATATAGAAAAGTAATTTGAGAGACCAGCTCTAGTAAGTTTTTTTTCCTGCTCCTCAACGAAAATCTCATCCTCAGTGGTCATGCCACCGGCAATCTTAAGTTCGAGATTATCATGCCTACCTGTGTTCTTAAGCTCAATGAAAGAATCCACTAGTATATCAAGCCCCTTTAGTGGACAAAGCCTAGCAAGATACCCTAATATCGGATTTTTAGATAGTGAATCGTTCGGTTTAATTCCCTCTGAAGTAATACCGTTTGGATGAAATTTTACTTTTTCAGTAGATAAAGAAAGTCGATCAGCCATAAGATCTCCGAAATATTTACTCGGAGCAATACATCCATTTAATTGATCCACATCCTTGGAAAGCAACTTCCATGCTTCACTCCGATATTCAGGAAGTAATGAATCTAAAAAGGAATCTTCACCCTGCAAAAATCCATAAACTGGAATTTTGAGTTCTCTTTTCAAGACCTTTCCAATACCTGCAAGCATAATGGTAGAGAGAAAAAGAATATCAGGGCTACCCTGCTCTTTAAACCAATTAAGCACTTTATTGACTTCTTTAACCAAGGGTCCATCCTCTCCCCTGAAAGTAGATAATGTAATCTCTCCCAAATCCTTACTTGAAGTCATACCGCTACGGGCAGCAGCCTTTCTGAGTAACCACTTGCTATCAAAGGCTCTGTCTATCCATTTGGGGGTATGACGAAAAAGAGAAAATTTATGCTGGAGATAAACATTTATTCCACCAAAAAATATGGGTTGATCTGGTGACGCATTATCCTCATCCAAAAAATGGGGTAAGTAAGTAGGCAACATGGTTACATCATGTCCAAGTGCAATTAACTGCTTGGCAAGCGAGTTATCCCGCATGCATACACCACAATAATAATTTCCCGTCCCGGGAGTTAGAAAAGCAAGCTTCACGAAGAAGCGTGTGCAAGACCATGCTCTACTGGGTCAGGTAATTGAGCAAGATCTGACATAGCATCAAAAAGTTCAAGGAAATCTTTGTCATCAACATTACCAACCAGACAATCTGTAAGTGCAGCTCGAAGATGATCACCTCTTTTTACTAAATCTCCAAAACTAAATTCTTTATCATAAAAGGCATATACTATCTTTCGCATTATTTCTATGGAAGATTGCATCCGCTTTCCGTAATTTTCAAAAGACAAAGATGATATTGTGTCTCCCCGTTTCACAACCTGATCAATTTCATCGGCAAGCATAACACCACTCTTCAAGGCCAGAAAAACTCCAGACGAAAAAACTGGATCTAAAAAACCTAGGGCATCTCCTGCTAAAACAAGCCCATCCATAGAGCAGAATTTGTTACGATAAGAATACTCACCTGTTATTCGATATTCACCAGTTTGCTCACCGATTGCGAGATGCTCTTTAATCCACTCATTATTGTTTACTTCGCGCTGGAAAATTTCAGCATGATCTTTCGTTGACCCGTTAAACAAATAATCACGTTCCGCGACTATGCCGACACTTACCATATCTCCACTTAATGGAATATACCAAAACCAACCTTTATCTGGCAAATAAGCAACTGTTGTAGCACCTTCATCTAGCCCTGGGTCACGCTTTGCACCTTTATAATATGTCCATAGTGCAATCTTCTTTAACTCTGGGTCACGAATCATCCAATTTTCCTTATGAGCTGCGAAGCAATCTCGACCAGAAGCATCTACAACAATAGAAGATCTAAATTCTAACTGACCAAATTCAACTGAATCTACTTTTACTCCTTCAACACGATTTGGATCAGATTTTATTAAATTCTTGGCTTTTGTTTGCTGCATAACTGTAGCACCATTTTGAATAGCTTTATCCAAAATCATATTATCAAATTCAGATCTCCAAACTTGCCATGTAGTAGAGGATGGATGATCAAAATGTTGAAAGAAATAAAACGGTTGGGATAAAAAACCATCTTGTCTGACAAACTGAACACAATACTTTCTCGGATTCCCAGATTTCATTAATTTGTCAACAAGACCTAACCGCTCAAGAGGAAAATAACAGAATGGCATTAAAGATTCACCTACATGATATCTTGGAAACTTTTCTTTTTCTAATATCAGAACATCATGACCTTTCTCAGCAAGCAATGATGCAGTTGAAGAACCAGCGGGACCGGCCCCGACAATAATGACATCGTAATTTTTCTTTAAAGAAATCATAACTACTAATACAATTCAGGTTATTATCTTTATCAAACTATTGATAATCTTACAACGAAGGTAAAACCTCAACAATTCTAGCTATTGTTTGTCCAGTGTAGGAAGAAATCTCATTGCTTCGACCAAATAAATAGTCTGACTCAACAGTTCCAAATACATCAATCATCTCGTTATCAGGAATTACTTTTAGAAAAGCCCGAGGGGAACTTACATATGGAATTTGGGCTTCATTTAAAATCGCCCCCAAAGGCTTTCGGGCTTCAATAACAATCGGTTTTAATTCTTCATTCAAATTTTCAAGTTTTATCTCAATTGCACCATACTCTGTAATAGTGCTTGAATTAATTGTTTCAAGTATTACTTCTCTGAAATAGGATTTTCCGTCATTCGATGAGCTTAACTTTTTCACACAGATTTTGTCATCAAAATAAGATTCTAATCGTGAAGTCATATCACCTTCATGAACCAACAACGAAAAATATGGTTCAGGAATATCATTAGGTTGCAACTCTTCAAAAACTAAGCTTGGAATACCGCGTACGCTCCGAATTAAACTAAGTGGATAAAGACTATTAGTAAAACTATTTACTTGTTTTTCCATAAAATCAGACAAATCTAGTAGCCTCTTGATGCTTGGTTAAAAAGAAACTATGCAAAAGAGAATCAACTTGTAATAACGCAGATCTTGAAAGAATAAAACTATCCCCATCCTGAATTAAATCACCTCTACTTTCCCATAGGTTAAAAATTGATGAAAATCTATCTGTAATAGATATTCCAAATTTATTTTCGAAATACAATTTGTTAACGCGACCGAGTTTTAATTGTAAAATAAGTTCACGAATAAAGCGTTCTTCATCAGTTGTAAGCAAAGCCCTTCGAACAGGTGCAGTTTTACTTTCAATAGAACTACAATAATGATCAATATTAGTTAAGTTTTGATAATGTATTCCACCCAAATGACCAAACGAAGAAACTCCCAGTCCTATCATATCAGCACCTGCCCACAAACGATCACGATAAACAAATTTTGTGTTTTCAGGATTTTTTACAGCAGTATATGCACTGGTAACTTTATATCCCACATTCTCTAATCTTTCAAAAGCTTGGTTAACCCATTTTCGTTTAGTCGGCCAATCCGCAACAGGTGCAGTTAAACGACCTTCCTCTTTCATTGATTTAAAAATTCCCGTATTGAAAGGAACTTCCATTTGATAAATCGTAACACAATCCGGGGATAATTCTATTACTTTTTCAATGCAATCCAACCAGTTTTCGTCTGTTTCATCAAGCATTCCGGAAATAAGGTCTACATTAATATTGTCAAAGCCCAGACCTCTAGCAAAATCATAAGCTTTAAAAACTTCCTTAGACCTATGAGCACGACCATTAATTTCCAAAATATGGTCACTAAAGTTTTCAACTCCTAAACTTAGACGGGTAACTCCAAAGTTTTTAATAACCTCAAGTTTTTTTTCTGAAAGAGTTCCAGGTTCGCATTCAAAGGTTACTTCCTCAGCTTCATCCCAGGAAAGTATGTCTTTCATCTTATCCGTAAGTTCAGTCAATTGCTGAGCTGATAAATAGGAAGGTGTCCCCCCGCCAAAATAAACAAATTTTGGTTTTCTACCTTTAATATAATTGGAGTTAGAATAGGTTTCCAACTCTTGTAATGTAGAATTTATGTACTTTCTAAGATCTTTAGAATTTTTATCTGTGTATACCTTAAAGTAACAAAAATGGCATCTTTTTCGACAAAATGGAACATGGTAATAAATTCCCAAAGGTGCTTTTCCGGGTGAAGGACTTTTCAGCAAACTAGATACGCATGAAATATCCGATTCGTTCCAAAAAGAAAAGGGTGGGTAGTTAGAAACAAAATAATTACCCGCCTTTGTTTCATTCTTTGTTTCATAATCCGGTTGAATGGAATTCTTCTTAATCATTTTGAAGCAGTATTAAAATAATAAACATTCCCATCTTCGCATCCAATTAAAATTCTATTATCAAATGTTGCGGCTGTTGATGAAATAGGTTCACCCACTTCATAAGATGCAATTTCTTTTCCTGTATTTAATGAAAGAACATATAATTTTCCATCCATAGAACCAAACACGACCTTATCACCACAAACAACTGGAGAACTATCAATTCGACCACGAGCTGAAAATCGCCACACCTGCTTACCCGTAACTCTATTAATACAGTGTAATCCCTTATCACGTCCTCCAATCAAAACTTGATCAGAGGTGACAGCTGGTGATGAAAAATAAGGAAAATTCTTGTGCCTGTAATTCCAGACAATATTTCCTGTTTCAAGGTCAAATGCAGTAACAGCCCTATCCATATTTCCTACATATCCAACCCCATCTGATACAGATACCGATGCAGCAATTGGAGCCTCGACCTCGACAGATCGAACAAGTTTTCCATCTTCCAAATTTACAACATAAAGAACGGAATCACAGCCTCCAAACACGACATATTTCTGATCGTAAATTGTAGGCACACCGTTCACATAATTTTGGGTTTCAAAAGTCCAAATTACTTTCCCCGTACCAGAATCTACACAGTGAACGAAATTGTCATAACTACCAATGATGATTACTGAGTCTTTGGAAACTGGTCGAAAAGCTTGATTTGCAGCACCCATAATTTCTCCACCTGTTTCATACTTCCATAATAATTTTCCTAAATTTTTTTCTAATGCGTATAGAAATCCATCGGTAGAGCCAACATATACAATTTCTTCATAAACAAGAGGTGGAGCCTCTATTTCCATAGAAGTTTGAAATTCCCATTTCATTTTTCCACTATCTAATGAAATTGCGAAAATTTTACCTGATTCAGAACCAATATAAGCTAAATTACCTGATACAACTGGGGAAGATTTTAAAAAATCTCCAGTATTAAAACTCCAATCTAATTTTAAAACATTCCCCAATCTAGCTTTTGAAACTCCAGTCAATCCTGGATTACCCCTGTGGCGTGTCCATTCTTTTAAACTTCCTATTGAAAATACATTGGGATAAAATAGAAAACTCAACATTACTATTGATAATACCCTCATTACCTTAAGTTGTAGTAAATAACTTAGTTTAGCAAGATATGTGAGCAAAAAGAGATTCATAAATATTTTCGAAGTCTTCTAACAAAAGAGTCTTAGGATTGAAACGTGCTGTCCATTGCTCGGCTGCATTCGATGAAAGATCTGGAATATCACTGCGACTAAAACCAAGCTCATCAAGAGAGGAGGGTAAATCTGCAAAAGAAATTATTTTCAATACATGTTTAATAAGTATTCCGGTTGCTTCTTCATTTGAAGAATTTGGGCTAGCCAAACCACAATCTCGTGAAAATTCAGAATAAATATTTTTTACTTCGGGGAGTGTAGAATTAATCTGCATAACTTTAGGTAAAGCAAGACCAACTGCTATTCCATGAACAACTTTTTTAGCAGCAGTAAGAGGGTTTGCAACTGAATGAGCTGCCCCAAGCATACTTTGTTCAATTGCCGCACCTGCATGAGAGGCACCTAAAAGCACTTTTCCTCTGCTTTCTAAATCATCTGGTTTTTGTAAAACCAATGGCAAACTGGAGTTAATTAGATCAAAAGCAATTTTTGCATGCCTATGTGAAAACTCATTTCTCTTTGTAGTTACTGAAGATTCCAACGCATGTGCCAAAGCATCAATACCAGTGCATGCTGTAACAGAGAACGGTTGTGAAAGAGTTAAATAAGGGTCAAGAATAGTTACAGCAGGCAATGCTTTAGTATCGCCACATGCCATTTTTTTATTTGTTTCATCTTGAGAAATTAATGCGAAAGATTGACACTCACTTCCAGTGCCAGCGGTAGTTGGTATAGCAATAAATGGAAGCATTTCACTAGTGGCTTTACCAACACCCCAATAATCTGACATTCTTCCACCATTGGTGAGAATGAAATTACAACCTTTCGCTGTATCCATTGAACTCCCACCACCTAGTCCAATAATTAAATCAATATTTGCTTCCTTTGCAACCTGTGCACAGGACTCAACACTTTTTTCGGTCGGATTTTCAACAGATTTATCATACAAAGTTACTTTTAAACCAGCTCCCTCCAACAATAACATAATCTCTTGGGGGTGACCAACGGATGTTAGTCCACAGTCTGTCACTAATAAGATTCGAGAACCTAATTCTTTGGCAAACTCAACAACTTTTTTTCTACTTCCGTTTCCAAATAAGATCTTTTGAGATGTTGGCTCATTATCCGCAAAGAATCGGTGACTCGAATAATCGTTCACAACCTGATTGTACTAGAAAAAAGTATTAAGCCGCCATTCCGATAGAGCGCCGTTTATATAAGAATTCAAACATATTCCCCTCATGAGGTTGATCCCAAGAAATCTTCATCGTAGAAATTGGACCGATATTCAAACGCTCAACATTAGACGCACCTAACAACTGTCTTTTGAAGTTCTCGTTTTTGGTAATTGCTGTAACAACAAGCGTTGGCCCAATAGCTTTAAGCATTTCTGCTTGTGGAACTTCCACAACACTTGCGTATGGACATAAAAATTCACGATTAGAAAGAGGATGATCCATTGAATCACAGTGTACAATAGTAGGACAAAGAAATGTACCTCCATCACCTTGGATTAACCTTGTTCCTTCACGGAAATTATTTGTTGTATCCGTAGCACCAGGTATGGACAGATCAGATTCAAGCGTTGAATTAATCCACTCACCCATCTTGGGATTTGCAAACCCAGATAATACAGCGTTAGGGTCATCCATAGGTAAAGGCTTAAGTGCTCCAAGTTTCTTTCCTAATGCCTCAGCAATTTCTTTAGAATATTTCGGAACAATTACAGCTGATGCATTCACGCAACTTCTTCCACCATTATCAGAAATCGAAGATGCCATAACATCTATGAAATCAGGCCAATTTTCAATTTCATCATCACCAATCAAGATTTTACTAAAACCTGGACCATGTACTTGAATTCCCGGATTCCCAGCATATAAGTCCGTAGTAGACTTGTCTCCAAAAATTAAAGCACGATCACATAAACGTAAAATATCGCCTGCTCCTTCATGGTCAGTAGGATAAAAACCAAATGCTTCTCTTGGACATCCAGCTTTTATAAAGGCCTGCATTAACCGAAAAGGTGTCCAAGGTTCGTCTCTACCTGGCTTCATAATTACTGGAATTTTTAACGCAATTGCAGGAAGCCATAAGGAATTTACAGCTGGTGAGTTACTTGGCATTACCAACCCAAGCGCACTAGTAGTTGGGTAAAAACAAACTGGTGATCCAGACTGCTCACCAAAACCACGATCCAAAATGGATAATTCAATACCTCTTGTTAAACCATTTAAAATTAACTTCAAATTAGTTAATGCGTAGTGAATCTTGTCCATATTTCTTTTCACCATTACATGTGGTAAACCACTTGTTGATGATAAAGTTTCGAGATAATCTTGTGCTGATTGGGTAGATTCACCATCACCTAATGGAAGCTCTGCATTCAAAAATAAATCTCCGGCTCGTGCACTGATGTCAATCAACTCCTCAGTACTTAACTTTTGCAAAGCTTCTCTTGCCTTATCAACTTTTAATAAATCTCTTCTGATAACACCCGCGTTAACCTGGCTCATGGTAGCTTTTACTTTGCCGTTTAAACAATCCTTAACCTCAGATTGATTAAAACTAATATACTCTTCGCCAAGGCGTAAGCATGGTATATGTGGAATGCTCATAACTTTAATAAACTCCTTCTACTATATTTTTTTCCATTGCACCAAACGGCCGAACTTCTGCGACTCCATCCCAAGGAGCTTCTGTCCATGGTTTTTTACGCAAAGCTTCATCACGCTCTAAAAAACGAGGCATAAAAAATTCTTTTGTAAGAGTTGTTAATTCAACACGACCCCATGAATCATAATCAACGGGTAAATTTGTATCTGGATTAATGACTCTCAAGACCGCTCTGGGCTGAGGCGCATAGTATGCAATAGAATAATCATTTTCTGGACCAAAAGGATGATGTCTTGCAAGACCCATTAATGTATTTCCATAAGTTGGAACAAAACCAATAACTCCACCTTCACAAACCTCCTCTACCAAAAATCTGGCGTATTGTTTGTCCATTGTAGTACCACCACAAAATACTCCTTTTATTCCAGCTTTAATCAAATCTTTCCTTTCAGCTAAAGCTTCAAGCAGCTTAGGTGTGGTAAATAATGCACTGACCTTCCTGTGTTTAAGAATGGTCAATGCTTGATCAACGACATGGTCCATGTAAGCCCGAGCCTGATCAAATTGCTTACTAGCGATCAATCTTTTGACCCATCTAGGGTCTAAATCAACAAAGTAACATGAACATCCTCTCTCATTTGCGAGATGTTCTATAGCAAGCCTCAATCGCCTTGGACCTGTTGGACCGACCATCATCCAATAATCATTCTTAGGAAAATGATCATCATTAAGTGTTTCAGAAAAGGCCGTGTAATCTGTTCTGAAATCGTCCCAACCAATTCTTTGCTTTGGCATCCCTGTTGTACCACCGGTTTCAAATATATTAAATGGTCTTCCTTTAAACGCTTTAGGTACCCAAACATCATTAGGTAAGTCTCTCAACCACTCATCCTGAAAGTTTGGAAACTTTTCAGTTAGGTCTTGAAAAGTGGTTACTTCATCCAGCGGATTCCAACTTTGTTCCTTTGCCCAATCTAGCCAAAAGGGTGAACCAGTATCTGGCGAAAAATGCCAATTGATTATTTCAGCAACATGAGAATCTAACTCTAATGATGCATGGTTAATTTGGTCTTCTATTATCATTGAATATTCAATAAAAATGGGATTTTAATTTTTACAATTTTTATGTGGACGGAAAAAACTTTTCTACCGTATCTTTAGATGGAGGTTTTGTAATCAGTGATACAAAAATCATAGCAAATGTTGCCAATGCAAAACAAATAGCTGCAGGAATTATACCGGGCCCTACTACCATTTCGCCACCGTAGCCTGAAAGATGAAAGAAATATGACCATGAAATTAACGCAGCCAAAATACTTGCCACAGCACCTTCTTTAGTCGCACGCTTCCAATACAAAGCGGCAAATACAACTGGAAATAAAGCTGAAAAACCACTAAAGCACCAAACTGCTAAATCAAAAACATTAGCATCTTTAGCCCACATCGCTAAGGCATAGGTGAGTGCAACGATACAAACTATAAATATTCGAGCAATTAAGATGATTTTTTGGTCAGAAAACTTTTTTGGACCTACTTTGTGAATTACAATATCGTTTGTAAACATGGTTCCTAAACAAAGAAACTGAGAGTCTAATGATGACATTATTGCTGCCAAGACACCAGCTGTGAGAAGACCAGTTAAAATTGGATCTCCAACTAATAAATTAAGCATTGCAGATAGTACAGCTGGAGGTGGAATGCCAGGTGGCAACAAACCAGAAGCCCATGCCCCAACAAGTACACATGGCACCCAAACAATCATTATACAAATTGGGTGTGCAACAACTGTTAATCGAAATGCTTTTGCACTTTTAGCAGTTAACCAATGTTGGAAAAGATGGGGAAACATTCCAACACTTAAAGGAATAAAAAAATAAGAAACGAATGTTACGAATGGAATCCCAATTTCTTTTTCAAAAGATGATATCTCACCAGTCTTTGGATTCTTCTTACTAAATTCAACATTTATTGGGGTCCTAAGAAAATGAGGTTGTTGATTCGCCAAATTGGAGTTCTCGCTATATTTAACTTTACCAATAATCTTAGGTGGTTCGTTTCTTAATAAAGTTTCGTTTTTTTTATCAAAACTATAATCTTGGACAATTAATGAATCATCTGTGATACGGGCAGGTATCTTACCTGCATTTTGGAGACCTCCGAGGCTTTTATAGATAAAAATAAAAGCAACAAGTCCCATAATCATAAAAACTATTGTCTGAAAAGTATTCGCATAAGCAGCTCCTCTAGAACCTCCCATGAACACATAAGCTAAGACAACTAGAGAGACAACCAAACCGGTTAGCCATGGTGGAATACCACCCAACCATTGAGGAGCTGTAGGATTTGTGAAGATATTTGTAAAAGCTCCTGCTGTTACTGGCTCTATTGTTTTACCAGCCCCGATGATTCCAATCAGTAAATACGGCACAACTAACAATACCAAAATTGGGAATAGTAAATATCCAAGACTGTCAGACTCAAAGCGTGCTCGAAAAAACTGAATTTGAGTTATGAAGCCATATCTCTTACCAAACGCCCATAATTTTATGCCAATAAGGAAAAATATGCCCGCATGCACCAATCCACTTATTGAAGCCATTAATCCATATGTTCCAATTCCTCGCTCGAAGGATTTACCTGTTGAGCCAACTAAAGCAAACGCTGTCATCGTAGTACCAAAAACACTCATCAAAAGCAAAAATGGACCGATGCTATGACTGGCAACAAAGTAATCCTTACTTGTCCCCCTAAATAACTTATTACTGAAGAAACCTAAGCCTACAAGCAGACAAAGATAACAAACTATGACAATAAGTGTTGTCATTGATTAACCTCTCTTTCTAAAGGTTCTTCTTCTGCAAAATCCTCTAAATTCTTTGGCCAAGCATATTTTATAGCCAACCAACCCAATAAAGAACAAGCGATAGAAAAACAAGCATGATAAGCAAGACCAATAGGTAAAAATCCAAAAACTAATGAGCTAGTATCCCACCACCATAAATCCTGATGTACTAGAAAAAGTAATACAAAAAGAACCCATATTAAATTTTTGCTCATCAGTTATTTACCTATTGCATATAAGTGCGTCTGCGTTCCGATGTACAATGTACCATTCGATACAACAGGTGAACTATAAACAGGTGCTCCCATATCGATAGTAGTTACTTTTGGCTTAGATTTTCCATGATCCATTATCAGAACATCACCATCCTCATTTCCCAGTAAAACCTTACCATTAACAATCAATGTAGAACCCCAGATTCGACTGAAAGAATCGTGTGTCCAAAATACTTTTCCCGTATTTGCATCTAAGCAATGGATTAACCCTGCATACTCAGCAACATAAACCAAATCATCAGCAACAGAAACTGTCGAAATTGTTCTACCTACTTCTGTGTATTTCCAAACAACATCTCCAGTTTCAGCATCAATACAAGACAACCTTCCTACTCCGTCACCATGCTCAGGATCTTGTCCAATTGCACAATAAATTTTATTTTTGTAAAGTACAGGAGTTCCAATCAATTCACTTGGACCAGGAGGAGTGGCATAAGGAATTTTCTTACCATCTTTATCCTTCCGATAACTTGGTTCATTACAATCGACTTTCCAAAGTGGATTATAAAGTTCGTAACCGTCCTCATCGGCTACAGTTTTGTTTAAATAACCATAACAAAATCCATCTGTACCACCCCAAAATAACATTTCTTTATTATTAATCTTTCCAAATGTAAGGGATGACCATGCGGCGTGAAGTGCATTTTGACTGGCACCTGAACCATCCTCTCCAACCAGTTCACCTGTTTTTTTGTTTAGCGAAATCCAACTTGGAGACAGTGGGCTAGGAATATTTGTATGAGACCAATCAACTCCATTAGAAGTAGCTATGTAGATATTGTCATTAACAATAACGGGCGAAGAACTCGTTACATTATGGGGAAAAACACCTAGTTCATCTCGCATATCATACATCCATATTATATCAGCATCAATTTTTACATTAAGCTCATCAGGCATACCTTTAGGTCTAATATAAGACGCTTCGTCCTTGAAAGGTCCATCATTACCATTAGCAAAACCATTGATATCCAAACAAACAACTTCACAACGATTAGTTACAACATAAACTTTGTCTCCCTCTACAGCCGCAGATGAACAAATTCCAATATACTCCCAATCACTCACCTTTCCCGCTCCTAATTTTGGAATTACTAATTGCCATTTTAACTCACCGGTTTTCTCATCCAAGCACATAACCACACCACGATCCCCTTTTTTTCCAGAATCCCTGGGTGATTCATTATTCGTACCAATAAAAACATTTCCATTACCAATTGTGACATTTCCATATGCTTGGGAGCCAAGTTTTGCTACCCACTTTATATTTTTAGTCGTTTTCATATCTACGACTTCGTCATCATTCATTTCACCGGGATCAAAATCAAAACTGATATCTTTTTCGCTGGAAACCATATTTCTACTTCCATCTTTACCCCAAATTGGCCAATCCTCACCATGAAGATTTAAAGTTAATGTCATGGAAAAAAGTATAATATATGGTTTCATCGATTTTTAGTAGTTAAAGAATGTTAAATTATTTGTTATGGGTTACAGAAAGATTATCGAAGTAGACTTTCTTTTTACTTTGCGGAGACATTGCATATACACCAGGTGCCCCATGCAGATGTGGATTTGCATGCGATACTTCTAAATTCCATTCTTCTGGTTCTTCAGAGTTTTTTATCCATGCTTTAGCTCGAATTAAACCAGATCCATTTTCAAGAACATCAACTCTTGTTTTTAAATTGTACCAAGTTTTTGTTTTAAAAGAAAATGGTACAGAATGCCTAAATCGATCATAATTTGAAATAACTTCGAGTTTTTGACTGTTACCTATTAAAGCAAAAATATAACGTTGATTAATTAGACCAATGTTTGATTTTATTCGACGATCTCCATCTGTCATAACTTCTGCTTGTACGGTATAATCACTCATATCTTTATGGCCCACAAAATTTATGGCTCGCTGAAAAAGTACTCGGTCCAAAGTATTACCTGCAACCATATTGCCACCAAATTCTTGAACCTGCCAACGCATTCTAGCTCCTAACCATGGAAGTGGTGCATAAGAAAAAGAAATTCCATCGGAGCTGAGATTCGATAATTCATAACCCTGTTCGAAATTTTCTGAATATGGTAAATCTGGAATAATCCTTCCCCTAGTAACTCCGTAAACATCTCCATATTTTACCCTCAGTGCACCAGCAGATAGTTTTGCATCTCTCGACGCCAATAAAACTCCACTTGCTGTAACACTTGCATCTACTTTTGATTGAACTTTTGCTGTCGGAGGAATCCATTTCTCCCATTCCAACCCTTCCTTAATCTCACTAACCCTAATGCCATTCTTATTTAATCCGAAAACACGGAATGATAATGAATCTCCTGATTTGAGAGAAAATTCTGCAGGTACGACTTGCAAGGAAACAATTTTATCATCGTTGAATGATTCGGTTACCTTTTGAGTTATAAATGCAGGTGCAATTTTATTTGAGCCAAAACAATAAAGTCGCTTTTTCGATTGAACGAAAAGTCTACCATGTGCTACCGATGGTGCGGCAAGACAAGAACCCTCCAATTGCACTTGGCTCAAAATTTTTCCCTCATCTCCGAGATCTTCCACAACCGAAATCTTGCCATCAAACATAGGAACATATAATTTTCCATCAGCCCATAATGGAGATGCATGTACCTGGTCGGGAGCTAATTTTAATACCCAAACTTCCTCACCAGAATCAGCGTCTAAGCATACTAACTCACCACGTTTAATTGTAGAATACAACCTATTGTCTTTATAAACAGGAGTGCTGGTAAATGCCTCTATATGGTTATTTCTCCAGACCTCAAAACTTTTATCTAAAATTAGAATATCTTCTCCAAGCTTTGGGAGCTTTTCAGGCTTTTTGATTGCCACCATTCTTCCGATTGTAGAGGAGTCTGTATTTTCTTTTCCGTGTACTGCAATGATCGTATCTTTGTGAATTACAACCCCAGAATTTACTCCCCCATAAGACATTTGGAAACGCCACAGAGGTTGACCTGTTCGAGCATCAATACAAACAACATGACCACATCCAGTGCCACTGTAAAACACTCTACGACCGTCTGATAAATTTTCGAAAGTTAGAGGTGAAAAAGAACTATCTTTTGGAGTGATTCCCGGAGTAGAAGCCCACACTAAATCACCCGTTTTCTTATCAAAAGCGTAAAAACGATCTCTGGCTGGCCCCTGTTTACCCCAATTTGCAGTAATTGCATGAATTATAACCAAATCTCCATCAACACATGGACCTCCGGTACGACCATTTGGAAAAGTCAACCTTGCAAACTCCTCCATAAGAGACCTTTCCCATATTACATTACCATCAGAATCATATCCAATTAATAAACCTGGACTTGTCTGAAAATAAACATTTCCACTAGCTGGATCTATACACGCAGCACCAACTCCATATCTATTATAAACAATATCGCTAATAAAATCGCTATGCAAACGTTCCCATAAAACATCTCCTGTAGTTGCATCAAAACATACCAAAGCTTCCTGCAAGTCATCTTCTACACCGTAATATCCGAACTGATAAACTTTACCACCTGCAATGACAGGAACACCTCCACCCTGAATTTCATGACTCCATAACAAAGAACCTTTATCCAATGATAAATTGTCCGGTAAATTTGTCTGTTCAGATACACCATTACCTTCAACACCCCTCCAAAAAAGCCAATCTTTTTCAACATTGTTTAAGGTTAGCTCAATTTCCTTATCAGATTCAAAGCCTTCAATAGTCTTGATTGAACAACTAGTGAGAAGGAAAAAAAAAGTGCAAGCTAATGGAATAATTATTATTTTCATGACTCGGTAAATTTTAACAAAAGAATAAACTAGTACTTGTGTGTACTATTTTTGTCAATATTTGAAGGTTTATATTTTTAATTTAATCTTTAAGGATGTTTGATGATTTGAGTGAATACAAAAAAATTCCACCTCTTATTAGAGAATGTTGGAACAGGCTAAATTGCGTTTTTATGGAGCGTGTAAAGAAAGTTGGATTAACTCCTGATCAGTACTCGGTTCTTCGATGGACTTTTTCTTCTTATGATAAGTCTTTAACTCAGTCTGAACTTGCAGTGCTCATGGCTACCGACTGTAATAATATTTCATCTCTTGTAAGAAGAATGGAAGCTATGGGATTAATCGAAAGGAATGTTTCATTTGGAGACCATCGGAAAAAAAATATCTTACTAACAAAAACTGGTCTGTTAAAATTTAATAAAGCAAAAGTAATTGCAAATCGTCTTGAAGAAGAGTTGCTACTTGAAATTCCACCGATCGAAAGAGACGCATTTCTCAAAATACTAAGAAAACTATCCCGAAGTATTCTAGATGGATAATATACTTTAATAACTTATTATATTCCCATCGCAAGGCACACCCATTTTCCTTTTGAGCTTCTGCAATGCATCTTACCATCCGCAAATGTTGGAGGTATCCAATTATTCTTTCCAGATAACACTTGCATTGTAAATAGCTCTTCGAATCTATTGGGATTTGCTTCCACAAGAGATAACTCTCCTCTATCACTCAAAACTACCAATACATCTCTGACTAAAATAACTGTTCCCAATCCAAAACCTTTCTTCGACCACCTTTCTTTTCCTGTTTCCAAGTCCACGCAAAAGAACTTAGACAAATCAGATTTTCCTCCTGCCTGGCCGTGGATTCCAAAACCGTAATTATTCCATTTGACCAAACTGGCCATTTGACATGAAAATGATTCAGACTCCCAAATAGAAGAAGGATTTCGGCGACTAAAATCAACTAAAGCCGCACCTTTGCCATATGCAGAAGATACGAAAATTCTGTTTCCCATTGTGATTGGTTGAGCTGCATTAATTCCATATCTGGTTTTGTGTTGATACTTTCCAAGAATGTTTCCGGATTTTAAATCATGCACAACAATACCACTTTGATTAAATATTAAGATCTGATCTTTCTCTTTTCTATAGAGCATCGGAGATGCATAGCCTGCCTCACTATCCCCACTTTTCCAAATAAGATCGCCAGTTTTTGCATTTAAACAAATTACTGATCCATTTGCTGAACCTGTTTCCAAAATTAATTTATTATCAATGTATAATGGTGAACCAGAATATCCCCATGTTGGTCTTCTACCTTCAAAATCAGTTTTTAAATTTTTCGTCCAAATAACTTTTCCTGATTTAGATTCAAGTGCATACAAATCTCCCTCGTGACTACACAGAAAAATCATTTCACCTGCAATTGTAGGGGTGCTACGACTACCTCCATCAAAATATTTAGGATCTTTTTCACAAGGAAAGGAGTGCTCCCAAATTATTTCCCCACTATCCGATTTCACGCAATATAATGTATTTCTTCCATCATTGTATCCCTGCGAAAAGGCAAATCCGTTAGAATATATTACAGAAGAGTAGCCCAATCCAATTTCCAAATCCCAAATAACTTCAGGATCTGTTTTTTTCCAATCTATCCTTAGACCAGTTTCGTTTGATACTTGATCTCTGTTAGGGCCCCCATAATTTGGCCACTCATTAGAAAACAAATTTAATGTGCACAAAAATACACAAAGAAAAAACACATTTTTAATCATTAATAATATATTTTAAACACTTCTATTATTAGCAAGCTAATAGAAGTGAAAACTATATTACAAAGGACCTACAATTTTTTCTCCATCGACAAGCAGATTTATCGAAAATCCGTCGGCGTAATGATTTTCCAAGTTTGGTAATAAAGCATTTACCCCACTCATCTGTGCAGACATAGAAACAACGACAAATTCAGTTTCGTTGGGAAAAGA
>MDSZ01243407.1_pt1 | contig 29243 bp, 26 predicted proteins | sample 811201 | NCBI WGS metagenome assembly MDSZ01 (sample SAMN05326647, study PRJNA326480) | marine metagenome | isolation source: seawater | place: Indian Ocean: North | collected 2010 | reverse complement strand
CTTTTTTTACAGAGATTTCAATAATTTCTGTATCTTCTGCTTCTCCTAAATTAGGGATTTTTAGCTCAATTTCTTTCATCTGATGTAAGGGTTTTTTTTGTTTAGTTTTACCTGATATTTAATCTTAAATTTTTTTGCCTCTTTATTGAGATTACATGCTAATAAAGCATTATAAGCTATGTGATTCGAGTCAATTTCAAAAAATTCTCTCAATTTTTCTCTGGTATCACTTCTGCCAAAACCGTCTGTGCCTAAGCAAATATAATTACCATTTACCCATTTTCTTATTTGCTCAGCATATAATTTTTGATATTCAGAGACTGCAACTGTAGGCATTTCATTTTTAAAGCAGCTCTCAACGTATGATTCTGATTTCTGTTCATTCATATTCTCCTGATCAGCAATTATGCCACCTCTTGCTAACTCATTGAAACTTGTAATGCTCCAAATATTGGCTTTAATTCCAAAATCCAGTAATTTTTTTGAGGCTTCTATAGCGAAACGCAATGTCAATCCTGATGCAAGTATTCGAACATCAGCTTTTTTCTCCTGATTGAATAAATATGCTCCCTGTAATATTTCAGAATCTTTTAAATTTTTTGGCCTGTTGGGATGCAAATAATTTTCATTCATTAGAGTTATGTAGTAATAATTGTCATTATTCTTAACATACATATCAACAATGCCACTCTTGATAATTGCAGCTAACTCATAATCAAAACAAGGGTCATAAGATCTGCAATTAGGAATTGTTTGAGCTAAAAGATGACTGTGGCCATCTTGGTGCTGCAGACCTTCACCGTTAAGTGTTGTTCTGCCGGATGTTGCTCCTAGTAGAAAGCCTCTAGCTCTTGCATCACCCGCAGCCCATGCTAAGTCATGCACTCTCTGAAAACCAAACATTGAATAGTAAATATAGAATGGAACCATAGGAAGAGAGTTATTGGCATAAGACGTTGCTAATGCTATCCACGCTGAAAAAGCGCCTGCTTCATTAATTCCCTCTTCTAGCATCACCCCGTCTTTCGACTCTCTGTACCACATTACTTTATCTGCATCTTCTGGTTCATATTTTTGACCCTCTCTACTATAAATTCCAAATTGTCTAAAAAGGCCATCCATACCAAAAGTCCTTGCCTCATCAGGCACAATAGGAACTATATGTTTTCCTATTTTTTTATCTCTCAATAATGAAGTGATAAGCCTTACAAACACCATTGTAGTTGACATCTCCCTTTTAGATTCAGCATTGAATTCATCAAAATGAGAGTTGTCAGTTACCGTTAAATTAGCTTTTTTTGCTTCTCTTTTTGGCAAGAAGCCTCCTAGTTTCTCTCTTTGGTTTACTAGATATTTATATTCACTACTAACCTTGCTAAATTTAAGATACTCCAAATTCTTTAACTTTTTTGCATCAACAGGCAAATTAAAGTTTTTAATGAAGTCATTTAGATTTTCTTCAGTTAATTTTTTTACTTGATGCGTAGTATTATCTGCTTGCCTTGAACCAATACCGTAACCTTTCACGGTAAATGCTAGTATTACAGTTGGTTTATCAGTACATTCATATGCTGATCTATAAGCATTAAATACTTTTAACGGATCATGACCCCCTCTATTTAAGCTTTCTATTTCATCATCTGTCATATTTTCAACTAGCTTTAAAGCTTCAGGGTGCTTACCAAAAAAATGTTTCCTAGTGTACGCCCCACCTTTAGCCTTAAAATTCTGATATTCTCCATCGACAGTATTGTTCATTACCCATTTAAGAGCACCTGTTGAGTCTTTAGCTAAAAGCTCATCCCATTTTCTACCCCAAATAGTATTTACTACGTTCCATCCAGCTGCTTTAAATATAGCGCCTAACTCAGTTATGATCCTTGAGTTTCCTCTGACTGGTCCATCAAGTCTTTGCAAATTGCAATTAATTACAAATATAAGATTATTTAGGTTTTCTCTAGCAGCTAATGAAATTGCACCCATTGATTCCGGCTCATCCATTTCTCCATCTCCGCAAAACATCCATATTTTTCTTTTAGTCTCATTCTGCAACAAACCTCTTTGTTCTAGATATTTCATTATGTGAGCCTGATAAATCGCCATTATTGGACCCAGACCCATTGAGACTGTGGGGAATTGCCAATATTCTGGCATTAACCAAGGGTGGGGATAAGATGAAAGTCCATTACCATCTATTTCTTGTCTAAAGTTATCTAGCTGTTGTTCTGTTATTGAGCCCTCTAAAAATGATCTTGCATATATTCCTGGTGAAGAATGGCCTTGAAAATACACCATATCTGATAAATCTCCACCTCTAAAAAAATGATTGAAACCTACCTCATATAAGGTTGCAGCCGATGCGTATGTAGATATATGGCCTCCTAAATCTTCTGATTTATTTGCTTTTAAAACTGTTAAAAGTGCATTCCACCGGATAAAGTGCCTTATTTTTTCTTCTATCTGCCAGTCTCCAGGATAATCAAACTCTTCAAATTTACTTATGGAATTTTCAAAGGGTAAATTCAAAAATTCATTTTCAATTAAATTCTTACTATGAGCGTACTGTATAAATTCATTGATGAGTTCTGATGTATTTTCTTTTCCATTAAATAAAATTAAATTTTCAAGGGCGTCAATCCAGTCAAGCAAATCTTTATTCTCTGAAGAGTTTTTCATATAGGTGATTATATTTTTATTTCTATGAAATGTATTTTTTTTTTAAAATCAAGCCAGTTTAGTTAAATGTAAAATTACAATAAACATTTTATGACTTATAATACCAACGAGTTGCTAAAGATGAATAGTAGAGAAGACTTTAACAGTATTAGTGAATCTGAGGATTTAAAAAGATTTAGCGTAGGGCAGATGTTGAGATTTTGCCTAATGCAATCAAAATTAATTATTGCATTAGTTGCTTTGCTGAGTTCACTTGCGATCTTAAACTATTTAGTAACTGATCCAACGTATAGAATTAAAAGTTTACTTCAAGTATATAGCGACCAGCAAAGTAGTTTTGGAGGCAATCCAGCTCTAGACTTATTCACACAAAGCACAAGCACTTCAGACATAGGCAATATTGATTCTCTCTATAAATCCAGAACAAATACTCTCGATATAATTACAAATCTTAAGTTAAACATTGCTGTTGATGATGAATTAATTTTATTTAAAGACAGTGTTCAAAATTTTGTAGTAAAAAACACTCTTGAGAAACAACAAGTTTCTATTTTTATAGAATTATTTGAAGAGAATTATCAAATTTATGATGCAGAAATGAACAAAATAGCTAAAGCAAGTTATAACTATGACTTTGATAATCAACTTTTAGCAATCAGAATTTCAAAGCCTAGTGTAAAGTTTTCTGAGCTTATTGAACTGCGCTATAAGAATCCTTTTGATATGTTTAAAGAAGTTCAGTCCAAATTTAATGTTAATACGGATTTAGGTGCTGGAAATTACTATATGTTTAGAAATAAAGGCATTATTGAAGTATCGTATTTAGCTAGCAATAGAAGTAAAGGGAAAGAAATTCTCAATTATGCAAACTCATTATTCCTGAATAATAATATCAAAACTGAAACTGAAAAGGCAAATAAAGCTCTTGGATTTATTGATAGCCGAATAGCTGAAATTGAAAATGAACTTTTCTTAGCAAAAGACAACTTAAATGCATTTCAAGAACGAAACAGAACTATAAATGTAGATCTTGAGATACAAACTATCATAGAGACCATTTCTTCTCTTGAAACAAAAATAAATGAACTTGAATTAGAGATTGCAGTGGCATCTAATAACTATACTTCAACAAATCCTCTTTTAATGCAGCTAATTGATAAAAAATCTACACTTGATGCACAAAAGAAATCAGTTGAAGACAAAATAGCAGGACTACCTATTGCACAACAACAATATATAGATCTATTTCGCGATGTGGAGCTTGCCCAGGAAATCTACACCCAATTGCAAAATAAAAGGCTTGAGTACTCAATAAAAGAGGCAAGCACACTAGGAAATATCAGGATAATTGATGAGGCATATATAGACGAAAAAGTATCACCAAAAGCGACTAGTGTTCTAATTGCCATGTTCTTTTCAGTTGTATTTTCCGCGTTGATTGCAATTATTAGAGGTTTATATTTTCTTCCTTTTTCTAACCCAGCTGAAATTGAAGACAATGGAATAAATACTCGAATTTTAGGGGTTATACCAAAGCTAGATAAAGAAAATACTAATGTTAAAGAGCATGGAGAGAGGTTTCTGCAATCAATAGAATCATTAATAGTGAATATTGACAACATAGCTCAAGCTAAAAATCTTAAAAATAAAATTTTATTATTTACTAGCCCAACACCAGCGAATGGAAAATCTTTTGTTTCCTATGAAACAGCACTCAAGCTTGCTGCTATCGGTAAATCAGTCTGCATAATTGATTGTGATTTTAAAAGAGGAACACAACATTCCAATTTTGAGAAGAGCAAAATTACTGAAAAAGAATTTCTAAACTTAGATTTAAACTTAGATAATTTTAAGATTTATAATAACCTTTATTTCATCCCGAAGATTACAAAGCTTAGAAGTAGCTTTGAACTAATTAATTCCAGTGCTTTTCAATCTAAAATTAATTTTCTAAAAGAAAAATTTGATTATTTAATTATAGACACTCCCCCAATTCTCTCAGTATCAGATACCGCTTTACTTATGACTTTTGCAAATATAAATCTATGTCTAATAAGGCATTCTTACTCAACTGCAAGCGAAACTAAGCAAGCATTTGGCATAAGTAACCAAGTTGGACTTGATTTTGATGGAGTAATATATAATTTCTATGAAAAGCCAAGTGGTTACTACGGATACTACGGAATTTATGGAAATTATGCTTATCAATATTATGCAAAGAAATACTTATATAATAATTATGGCTATGATAAAGAATAAATTTCTGTTGTTAACTATTATATTCTTTCTTACTTCTTGTGCTTTCTCTCCTGGTATGCAGATGGAAACAAAGAGATCATTCTCAGAAAAAGATGAATATGTCTACATAGATTCTTTGAGTAAAAATATTTCGATTCAAAACATATCAGATTTTGTGCTTTCAGGAGCAGAATTGCGAAGATCAGCTTACAAAATTGGTAAAGGTGATCAAATTGCAATTACAGTTTGGGGATTACCAGAATTATTTCCTATTGCAAATATTAATCCTGATCAGAATCTTAGAAGAGTAGACTCAAATGGTAATATATATTTTCCTTATGTAGGCTTGATTCAAGCATATCAAAAAACTCAAGACGAACTTAGAAATGAACTAAGCAAAGAATTATCAAAATATTTCAATGATCCTCAACTAGATATTTCAATAGCTCGTTTTAATTCACAAAAAGTCTACATGCTTGGTGAAATTACAAAACCAATGAAAATAAATATTACAGATATTCCTTTAACTCTTTCTGATGCGTTGGGAGAAGTGAATGGCTTAAGGACTGATACAGCTAATGGGGCTGAGGTATTTGTTATAAGACAAGGAAGTGCTTCTGAAGAACCAATGATTTTTAAAGCCAATCTTTCTACTCCAGCAGGTTTTTTAAGTGCAGGAGAGTTTAATCTTTATAACAATGACATCATATATGTAAATGCTTCAGGTATAACAAAGTGGAATAGAGTAGTGTCACAATTTTTCCCATTTTCTACTTTCTTAAATAGCATTGATAACCTAACTTCAGATTAATGCCCTCAACAAGAAGACAATTTTTAATAGTATGTTATGCAAATTATTGCAGAAGCCCAGTTGCTGAGAATATATTTCAAAGCCTTTATCCATCTATAAAGTTTATTTCAGCTGGAGTAAATCCATTTTTTGATTTTGATATGGATCAAAGATCTAAAAATTTTTTAATTGAAAAAAATTACTTAAATCAACAACATATACCAAAAAAGATTGATACAAATATGATTGATAAATCCGAAATTGTATTATGCATGGACATGGAAATATTGATGATACTGAATAAAAATTTTGCATCAAAAAGAAATAAATTTAAGCTAATTTCTTATCAATCGCCTGAATTTAAAATTCCTGATCCATATAAATATGAAGCTAATGAATATAATGAAATAATGCTTATAGTTGAAAAGGTATGTAAAAATTTTAATTTTAGTTAAATAAGCCTTTTATTTCCGAAAGCATTTCTTTTGCAAGTTCAGATCTCTCAAATTTCTTTGACGCCTTTTTTGAATTAGATTGTTTTTCTATTAAATCTATATTTTTAATTTTGATAATTTCGTTTCTCAATTCTTGCGGGGAATCATTTTTAACTAAAAACCCACAATCGTTTTCAATAATTATATCTGATGCCTCTCCTGCAGGTCCGCAAAATAAAATTGGTAAGCCCATAGCCATGTATTCAAAAATTTTTGATGGTATGACTGTTTTAAATAATTCAATGTATTTCAATGAAACCAAACCAATACTGCACCTTTTAAGTATATCGGGGACTACGCTTCTCGATTGATTGGGCAAAAAAATACAATTCTTTAAATCAAGTGTTTTTGCTAAATCAAGAATTTTATTCTTTTCAGCACCTTCACCGACAAATAAAAATTTAATATTACTTTCTGTCTCAAGTGTTTTTGCAGCTAATAATATATTTTCTAAATTATGAGCTATACCATGTGTCCCAATATAACCAATTACAAAATCATCATCATTTAAGCCATTTATTTTAATATCAGTGGTAGTTTCATTATTTTTAAAATTTGAATTCAACACACCATTTCTAATTATTTTAATTTTTTCTATTTCAATACCTCTTTCGATAAGGTTCATTTTGAAAGATTTAGTAACTGAAATTATTAAATCAGCCTGTCGATAAAGAAATAGTTCTATTTTTTCAAGAATCACAATCAGCAAGTTTCTCTTCATTACACCAAGTGATATTATTGAATGCGGCCATAAATCTCTTAATTCAAAAATAAAAAAAGACCCCTTTAATTTTGCTACAAGCCATGCAGATATTACAGTAAAAAATTGAGGAGAAGTCCCTATAACAACATCACTTTTCTTTAAAGCTGCACCACAAAAGAAGCTTGTGATCATGAAGCTTAAATAATCAATTATTCTTTTAAGAAAACCTTCATTTTTAGCAATAAATGTCTTAACTCTATAAATTGAAATTCCCTCAATTACCTCTTTTTGATACCACTTATTCTTGTACCCTTCATGTATTTTTCCTAAAGGAAAGTTTGGGACTGAAGTAATTACACTGACATTATGACCATCTTTTACCCATTGTTTTGCATGCTCATATGTTCTATTTGCCGGAGCATTATTCTCAGGAAAAAAATTGTCAGAGATAAATAAAATTTTTTTTGGTTTATTCATTTGACTTCTATAATACATTCATTATTAAGTTGATTTTGCTTGAATATAACTTCGATTTTTTTAGTTTTATATATTTCTCCAAAGTTTAAAAAGCAATTGGTCTCTTTAATCAAAAAAACAGTTTCTGATTTAAATTTTAAAGTTTTATTTTCACCTTTTAATAGAAGGCAATCATCATGTATTTCAACTTTAATAAAAGGTGATAAAATGAAAATTGCTCTAATACTTTTTGCTTTGTCTCCTCTTACATTATCTAAAATGTGTAACTTATTTTTGCTAAAGATGAATGTTCGTGAGTGAATTTGACCTCCCCATATTTTTTTGTATCCATTATGTGCACCATGAAAATAATGTTTTCCATTTTCAGAGTGGAATTTTTTTTCAATGACGTCAGCTCTTCTTCCAGCTCTGAATGAGCCCCAAATCTCTGACTGATTTTGATTATTTATTGTTAAAGTGTTGTGTGACTCAGTTGCCCTTGAAATTTCTCTTAGTTTTGTATCGTTGTATTCGAATACTCCTGGGTCTATGAAGAACCTTTCATTACCAACACTTAATTCAAAAGATAGTGCATCTGAATGACCATGAGCAGGTAAATTCTTCGCAGCAAAATCTGCAAAATCCATCAAACAATATATGTCATTAGTGTTATAACCAACATAGCCACCATTTTTAAAAATTTTTTCTTTTTTAAAATCTACACTATTAGAGTTTGCTTTATAAAAATTGAGACATTCGTGGGGGTCTAATGCCATGTCATATCCACCATCATTAAATAAACTTATTTTTCCATCTGGATGGATTAGATTGAATAGGCATTTGGCCATTTTTTTTAATTTTTTATCTAGGGACTTCTTTAAGGTTTCATTTTTAATAAATTGAGAGCATTCAATAAGATCAATAAAAACCTGACAGTGATAAGATGGGCTCAATTCGTAATGCATTCCATCATTCAGTATTTGAGATTCAAGAATGTAATTTACTAGATTTTCACCTTTAAGCTGCCATTTAGATGACTCTTTAGATTCAAAATAATTACTACCCCATAAAAGTGCTTTTGCATTTTTTACAATGTGATTTCCCTCGATATCAAACTCTAAATTTTTAGAAAGAAACCTGAGTTGTGCATATAGAGAATTATTAATTAATTTTAATTCTTTATTCCTAGCATTTGATGATAAGTTGGCTAAAACTTTCATCCATGTAACAACTCTTATGGAAAGTGCGTAAGAGTTCCATGAATCTTTCCAATATTCTTTTTCAAAAGGAGGATTATCTGATACCCAAGATAAAATAATTTTCTTAATTGATTCTGATTCTATGGATTGAAGATATTCCATATAATGAAGATTTAGTAACCATAATCTTGTGCCATGTTTTTTATCTTTCGGATGCCAATCGATAGTTTTTTTAAAAACTTTCTCATGATTTAGAAAGTTAAAGAAATAATTTCCATTTTGGATTTTTAAATTTGAATTCAAGTATGGAGCTTTAACAGGATCGAATTTAATTACTGTATATTTTAATTTTTTATTTAATCTTCTCTTCATAGATCCAGAGAAAATTTTTGAGAAAAGAAATCTTTTAATAGTGTAATAAAGCCGATAAATTAATTGCTTTGGTGAAGATAGAATTATCATCGATAACAAAAAACATAATTGTTTAAAATACTTTCTCATTCTTAATTTGTTGTAATTTAATTTCAGCTAAAGACCTAAGTAAAGGTGACATTTTAAAACACTGTCTTGAATTAGAGCTATTTGCATTGTCTTTATTAAGCTCCATCAATTCTTTAAGCTTCTCTTTGTTAATATATAAACAGAAATCTTTAATACACTGAAAGATAGCTTTGTTTCTTAAATCTTCAATATTCTCAACATCATGAATTTTTAAGCTATATTTATTTATAACCCGACCCGTATCAATTCCTGTATTAATAAAGTGTGTTGAAACAGCAATTTTTTTGTTTAGTACTAAAGACCACTCGATAGCATTCATACCTCGAATTGTTGGCAATGGTCCTGAATGAAAATTTATAATATTCCCTTTAACTGCCTCAATTAGCTCTTTGCCAATGATTCCCCCACCAGTGTAAAAAATGCAATCAATCTCACTCTTTTTAACGTATCTTATGAATTCTGGATCATTTATATTTTTCATTTGTATGTTTTTAACGTTATTTAATTGGCACCACTTACTTATATTCATTTTTGGGTAATCATAATTCGACATAATTAAATTCAAATTTTTACTGTTATTCTTTTTAGGTAAATTGAAATACTTTAATGCGTAATTAATTAATTCTTTCCAGCCTTCTTTTTTTATTAGAGAATAAATTTTTGAAAAATTTATATTATTTTTTGTAGATATTGTATGTATAGATATTCCTTTGCTTGTAAGTTGCTCAGCTAAATATACGGATGGTTTTGAATTATTAAATCCAGATGTTATTAGTACATTCAAATTTTAAAATCTCCTTATGATTTCTATTAAATTCATCAAAGAATCTGCATGATATTTGGCGGCCCAATTTGGATATCTCATAAACATATATCTTCCATACATTGGCCATGAACCAGCAATCCCTCCTTTTGTTTGAAAAGGTAAAGACTTCCGCTGTGTATTGCAGACAAAATTGATTAACTTTGAAGCTGAATTTATTATTCTAAGATCTTTATCTTTTTCATAATGTAAAAAAAATATCAGAGCAAATTGCGAGTTTCCAGTGAGACATACACTATCTGATGCAGCATTAAGAGATTCGTCAAAACTTCCAGGAAGCCTACCATTTGTTAATTCAGATTTCTTAATAAAAAACTCAATTGACTCATTACATGCTTCTGCATAATCATTGATTTCAAGAATTCTTGAACATTCCTGAAATCCCCTTATTGTGTATGCAATTGTATGTGTGAAAGCATTTTTTGACGCTCCAAAACCACAGCCTGAGAAAAATCCATTATCCATTTTTCTTTCAAGAATTTTATTTAGAAATAAAATAGATTTTTCTTCAAGTTCTTCGTCTCCAGTCACACTGGATAATTCTAAAAGTGGCCAAATTGCAGTTGTATAATAAGATGGAGTAATTGCAGTTTTGTAATCGTTTCCAATAAATAGACCATTATCCCCAAATTGCTTCTTGATATAGTCTCCTGATTTAATTGCAGATTCAATGTAAATACCGTTATTTGTTTCTTTATATAAATTTACAAGTCCTTTTATGATTTGGCACGAATTGAATATACTTGGAGCTGATTTTGATGATGGGTGTAAACCTCCATCCCATGATCCATCACTGTTTTGAATTTTAATTAACCAATTTCCTAAATTATTCGCATATTCTGTGTAGTCCTCATTAAAAAAATAATTAAACCTTATTAAAGTTGGTATTATGTAACCAGTAGTCTCAGGATAAGGTTTGGACCAGCCTATTAATGGTGAAAAATATGCGGAAGACCCACCCCTTCCTTTGTTTAAACTTTTTTTAAGCCATTCAGATGTATGTTTGAGAGAATGATAATAAGATTCCTCAATTTTTTTGAGTTCTGAATTCATTTATCCTCAATATCCAAAGTTTTTTCCAAAAAATCTTTATTAATCTTATCAGAAGAAAAAAGGTGTGATTTCTTATATGAATTAAGACAAAGGTCTTTATAGTTTTCTTTTAATTCTTCAACTATTTCTTCATTAAAACTCTGTAGAGAGTTTAAAATATAACCCTCATGATTATTATCAATCATTTCAGAAATTCCGCCTATATTTAAAGAAATTATTGGCCTGCCTGCAAAAAATGATTCTACTATAACTCCAGGATAACCTTCATATTTCCATTTAGATAAAAACATAAAGCAATTATATTGGGAAATCTTTTTTATAACATCTTTAGGATGCAGCTCTCCCTTATAATAATGTTTAAGATTTTTGTGGTGATAATTTTCATCCCTTTGGCCATAGATACTTAACTGATAAAAATCAGGCATTTCATCAAACTTTGAGATTAATTCATTTATACCTTTAGATTCATTTACCTTTCCTACATAGATGAATTTATATTGAAAGTTATTTTCTTTGAAATCGCTAGTATCAATCCTTGATGTCGGCATCCAGAACGTTCTCTTATTATATTTTTTAAAAAAATTAACTAGTTTTTTAGTCTGGAAAAAGTTTTCTTGTGATTCTTCTAATACAAGCTTAATTATCTTTTTATTGAAACTATTTGATGCATAGATAGTGTCAAAAGATCCTGCAAATTTTCTAATGTTATATTCCGTCCTAAAGAATTTTTTTAAAATTACCAGAAATATTCCATAAAGAAAAAAACTATTTTTTGTGCAATGAAGAGAAAATTTAACTTTTGTTTTATATCTAACTGCTAGTATAAAAATCCTGCATATACTAACAGCATGGAAGAATAAGGTATTTAAACTAAAAAAATTATTTATAAATATAAATCTACTTTTTTTAATAGATTCTAGATATGATTTGATATTGTTAAATGAAACTGTTATTCCACCGAGTCTTTTTGAGGAGATTGGGCCAATAAATACAACTTTACTGTTCTTCAACTTCAAACTCCCAAATCAAAAAACAGAGGATTTGCCACAGTCTTGTAGTGTTATCGATATCTAATTTTAAGAAATCCTCATAAAGAATAGTTGTATTTCTTTCGCATAAAAAAGAACTCAACTTTGACTTAGCAAGAATATATTTTTTAATCTTTTCATCTTTTAGCCACTTTTTAACTGGAGTTGCAAAACCTCTTTTGCCTTTAAATTCAAAATTAAAATATTTTCTAGCTATTTTTCTCATCAATAATTTTGTGCTGAAGATAGAGACTTTATATGACTGATTCATAGAATTTAGATGATCTACTAAATTATTATCGAGGAGTGGCACTCTTGCTTCTTTAGAATGATACATGCTTGCAAGATCAGTCTTGCGATTATAAAGATCAACAAGAATTATTTCTTGATCAAGTAGCATATTTTTCTGTATGTTTCCTTTTGTGTTTTTAATTTTTTCTTCTTTGATCTTTTTGTTATATCTCTGAATATAAGCACCTTCATCAAAGTTATATTTCTTTTTAAAAATATCGCTTACAGATTCATCATGAAGCAGATTTGAAAAAATCCTTGAAAAGATTTCATTATTTTTTTCTTGGGCTATTGCATGTAATGATCTAACTTTTCTTTTGTATTTTTTGTTTAAAAATTTAAAAAAGGGGGATATTACTCTAAAGAATGGTCTACCATAATGCCTTCTATAATATTTGTATCCTCCAAAAACCTCGTCACCACCATCGCCTTGATAAATTACTTTAATATCATCTTGAATTTCTGCATACATTTTTGATAGAGGCACTATTGCTGGATCTGCTAAAGGCTGACCAAATTCAATCAATAGATTTTTTAACTCAATTATGAGATCAAAATCTAGATTAATATTTAAATCATTAAATTTTTTTCCAGTTGCATCACATACTTTTTTTGCAAATTTAACATCAGATTTATTTTCTCCATTAAAATTACATGTTAAAAAATCTAATTCACTGTTTATCTCCTTAAACATCGCTGCAAGAACCGAGGAATCTAAGCCACCACTCAAGAATAATGATTTCTTTACATCTGCTTCATTTTGCAAAAGCACAGCATCAGTTAGATATTTATTAGTGTTTTTTATTTTATTGATTTTTTCTAAAGGATTTTTTTTAAAAGTACTGATACATTTAATGCTTTTATTTTTCAGTTCATATCTAAGATAACAACCTGCCTCTAATTGCTTGATATCTCTATAAAAAGTATTTTGACCAAGTGTTGTTGAAAAATGAAAATATTCTACCAAAGCCTCATTATTTAAATCACTTGAAATATAAGGCCTGATACAATTTATATTTGAAGAAAAGAAAAATTCATTAGAATCACAATAATATAATGGCTTTACCCCATATCTATCCCTTGCAAGAAAGAGTTCTCTCTTGAATTTGTCATAAATGCAAAATGCAAAAATTCCATTTAGCATACTTAAACATTTCTCTCCATATTTTACATAAGCATATAAAAGAACTTCGGAGTCAGAATTTGATACAAAATCATAATCATTTATCAGGTCTTTTTTTAATTGCTTGTAATTATAAATTTCGCCATTGAAGACAATTATGTATCTTCCACAACCAGATACCATAGGTTGATTTGCTTTTTCAGATAAGTCTATTATCTTTAATCTCGAGTGAACAAGACAAACATCTTGGTTAGAATATGACTGTTGGCCATCAGGACCTCTTCTACTTAATTTTTTTTTTATTAAATCTAGATCTTTAGGATCAAGAGAGCTTGAGCTTCCAAAAATACCGCACATTTATGCAATTTCCTTTGCTGGGATGCCTGCAACTTTTATATTATCTTTTACTGAGCTTATTAAGACTGCGTTAGCTCCAATCTGCACATTATTGCCAATAGTTATTGGTCCAAGAATTTTAGCACCAGCACCTATTGAAACATTATCACCTATTTGAGGCACATTTTTATGTCCTGATTTTCCACCAATTACAACAGAAGTTCCTATAATACAGTTTATTCCTATAACCGTTTTTTTATGTATCACTATTCCTAAACCACCATATGCAAATTTACAGCCTTTCCCAATTTTTGCCTCTGAAGGCAAATAGATCGAAAAGATTATCCTGTTTAGCAATGTTGTTATATAGCTTAAAGGGGTTAACTTTATAAATAAAAAAAATTTCCCTACGAAGTAGAGGATTAAAGGAAGTCTACTCATCAAATATATCTCCAATATTGCTAGTTTGCTTGAAGCCAATATCGCACCTTGTTAGATTGACTGATTCATTCAATGAGTGAGAAAGCATGTCAATATTATACACAGGATATGTAATAATATTTTTCCTTAGAGTTGATATTCTTTTTATAATTGGGATGCATTCTGAGGCAACTATTGGTGTTCCTAAATAAACATTCTCAAGAAAAGCATTTGGACACCCTTCCCATCTTGAAGACTGGACATACAAATCACAATTTACATAATAAATATAGGGATTTTTTACGTTCCCGTAAAATATAACCTTATCCGTTAGATTCCTTTCTTTAAGCAAGTTTTCTAAATTTCTTTTTTCACCCCTATCATCGCCTAAAATATGCACCATATAATTTTTAATATTTACATTCTTAAGAGACTTAATGAGTAAATCGAATCCCTTACCTAAAACAAGCCTTCCTGACAAGACAATATTGAAGTTGTTCTTGAAACTAATAAATGGATTAAGTTGATTTATTGATTTATCAATATGTTCTGTATTGATTGGGTTTTGAAATATCTCGACCTTATCTTCATGAACTCCGTATATATTTTTTGCATCCTCTACCATATCTTCTGTTTGTGCGATGACTTTGTCAGATCTTCTATAGCCAAATGCATAGACTTTTACTCTTAATAATGAATATTCTTTCCCAATCTCTAGACTTGGTGTTCCCTGCATTCTGCTAATTAATTTAAATTTCAAAAATAATTTAAGTATTGACAGTATAAAAGTTACCCGTGAGTGAGATGAAAAAATAATTTCTGGTTGAAGATTATTAATAAATTTATATAACTTTCTAAAAGAAAATAATGCTCTTTTAATTTTCAGTCTTCTTACATCAACAGCTTTTGGTATATAGTCATCTAAAGCATCGCTATCATCAAATATACCAACTGTAATATTATGTTTACTAGAAGCTAATCCAGCAATATTAAGTGTGATTCTTTCAGCACCTCCACTATTTATGGTGGGCAACAGAATTAGAACCTTTCGTTTCATAAAATAGTAATGTAAATGGTAAAAGTAATAACGTAAATGGTAGTGCTGTAGATGAAATTTTTAAGACTGAAGTATACAGAAATATCCTAACAAATAAGTTCCTTCCAATAAGAAAAAATAAACACATAATTGGTATTAAACCGTGAATAAATAGCATAAAAAAGACAAATCCAGAATCTTCTATAAAAGTATCATAATAAATTCCATCTAATCTTAAAATTTTCCTATCTTCAAATTGGTGACCTAGTAAAAACTCAGTCATATCACTAGCAATAAAATTATTCAAACTTTCAGTCCTCAGGAAGAAGCCCGATTGAATAATGTTAAGTGAGCCTCTTAATTCAATATATGTATACGCGAAGATTAAAATTAAGGAAATAATTATTATCCCACTGCCTCTCCTTGATCTTGAGAATAGATTTATTTCTTTCCAATAAGTTAAGGCTGCAACAGTGGCTGCAGCTATTATTGAAAAGGTAGATAAAGATAGTAAACAAGATAATAAATAAAAATTTATTAGCCTTATATCCTTATTGCCCACTATATGGAGTGTAATCAAAATGAGACCAGTTATAGACCCATAAGTACCAGGCTCATGGAAAATTCCAGAAGCTCTAGCTGAGATTCCGAAATAAGTCCCTAGGTTTAAATAATCTTGTGTTTTAGATTCCCTTATTCCAAGAGAATCTAAAATATCTAAATTTATTCCAAAAAGAAAAACCAAAATAAATTGCAAATACCAGAAAAATACTAAGAAATAAGCATTAATGTTAAGCGCTTTTATTGAAAGGGTTTTTGAGTTTTTCATAATCCACATTACCGGAGCTAAGAATAAGAATCCAAATAACAGTTTTCTATTTATAGAAGAGCTATATGCATCAATTGAGACTGGAAGCGATAAATATAATATTAATAAAAATATATAGGCAATAAATACCTTTTGAATTAAATGATGATTGACAGATGAATCAAATGTAAATAGAAGGTTCAGAATGATCAATAATCCTATTAAAGTATTAGAAGGAAAAGAGCTATTAATGGTAATTGCAAAGAATAATAGGGTAAGTGATATTAGCTTAATGTTCATCAATCCTCTTTTAAACCCAGCAACAGCTTAAAAAAGTTAGGATCTGAGTTAATAGAATCTATGAAGCTATTCCTAATTCTAAATAAGTATTTTGAAGAGATAATTTTTGATTCCATAACATAATCAATTTTTTTTAAAATATTTTCTTTCATATTAAGCAATATTAATTTTTCATCAAAGTAATAGTTTTTCATCTTATTGCCTTTCAATGTTTTAATTCGAGAAAAAAGGCCTCTCATCAAAATATATTTCATTCTTGTGAAAGTATCTTTTGGGATTCCAGAACCTAGATAATTTTTTGTTGGCAACGAGAAAAATTCGTTAAATTTACTATTAATTAGAATTTCATGAAAGCCTCTGCTCTTCTTGAGAAACTTTGCATTAATCTTCTCTGACATTGATATTATTGTTTTATCTAAAAAAGGTGCTTCGTAGATAAAATCTTTATATAAGACTTGAGACATTACAAAATTCTTTTGTCTATAGTTAATATCCCATTCTTCTATATTTTTAAATTTGGTTGGATTAGTTTCTTCAAGAAAAGCTAATTTATATTTCTCAAGCAATTCAGGAAAAAGAGAAAAATTTGAACCATTATTCTCTTTTTTTAATATTACATTTTTTATTTGATTTTTATTAATGTCTTGGTAATGTGATCCAAATAATGGATCTCCCATTAGGCCAGAAACAATTGGCACACTCATATCTAAATTATCTCTTAATATTTTAATTGGCGGGAAGCCAAGAAAATTTGAACTACCTTGGATAAAAGAATCATTATATATAAGCAATTTTGGATCAATATTCTTAAGATTAATTTTTAAATGTTTTGTTCCGGCTTTTTTTGCAACTATATTCCCAAAATCATAATCAAAACTAGATTCTGTTCCAAAGGTAAATGTTTGAATATTGTGTGCGTTGTAATAATTTAATGCTGATGCAAGTATAAGTCTGGAATCAAGACCACCACTAATAGGTATAACTAAATTTTTATATTTTTTTGAATATTGATTAAATATCTCTTCCCATTTATTTATAAATTCATTTGCAAGCTCTTCTAAACTCTCAGAACTGTCATAATTTCTTTTAAATAAATCAATATTATTTTTATATTCTAGGCCAGATATTTTGTCATAATTGCTTATATCAATACCAGAAAAAAGGTAACTTTCAATTTCTCTTTTTCTTTGCTCATTCTTCATATATGAAAACGCCTTTTGACCTAGAGGCGACTAAGACTCTATTTGCAAGGGTTGAAACAGCATGAATATCAGGTATTTTGATAAATTCTAGCGCTGATTTCATCCCATATTCTATACCTTGAAAGCCACCAACCATTATTTTTTCACCTAAAAATTCTATACAAAATGGATTTACATTCTCGCATTTAATTTCATCAACTTGGTTAAGTTCTTCACATAAGATTTTTATAACTTTGGTATCTTCCTCACAAATGTATATAAGTCTATTTTTAGTCAGTATATTGCCTAACCTTGTTCTTAACTTTACTTTTTTTATAACATGCTCCCCTTTGCCTTTTAAAATTGAATGTGAATTCTTATCTGAAATAAACCAAAAATCATCAATATGAGCTATGCCATTGGGTTTTGTTAAAGGGACTCTTGATTTATTAAGTAAAAAAAAATGCAAAAATTTGCTAATTTTATTACTTTTTTTTCTAGGAAGTTTCTTAGTTCTTTGCACATCATGACTAATAATAATGTCTTTATTTTCTAAAGAACTAATTATATTTGAGAAGATGTTCTCCTTTAATTTAGGATATCCAATTGAGCATAAGAATTTTAAATTTAAATCAAAAATAACAATTCTAAAATTCATCCAATCAGAAAGGTAAATCTTTTTCTCAAACACATCTATCGCTACTGGTTGGTCAAAATAAAGCCCATCTGCACTATATATTTCTTTTTTTATTTCATTAGACTTTATGCAAAAAATACCGACTTTACCCGTAGCAGCACAATAAACAAAACTATTTTTTGAAATCCAGGAAACTGAATTTATATAGCTTACATGTAAATTCTCTAATTTTTTAAACTTATCTATCATATAAATGAATAATTTTTTCTGCTCTCTTTTGCCAGGTATATTTCTTGGAATCAATATAAGCATTTTCAGCTAAATATAAATAATCACTATAATTATTTAATATTTCTGTAATCTTCTCTTCCCATGTTTCGGTTGACTTTATATTACAAAAAATCGCATTTTCTTGATTTAGCACTTCTTTTAAAACTGGTAATTCAGAGGCAATAATTATCGATTTAGATTGCATGTACTCAAAAATCTTTAAAGGGCTTAGCCATTCAGATGTTTGAATGCCATGTTCTGTTGACGATGAAGCATTATATGGAGCAAGCAAAATTTTTGAATTATTCATTAAATATCTTGCTTCTTTGTATGGCACATGCCCTAAAAATTCTACATTCTTAGTAGATTTTGATTTTAAAAATTCTATATCTTTTTTGTTTCCTCCAATAATTTTAATTTTTAATTTTTGATTAAGTTTTCCGATCTCTGGAATAATGTCAGCTCTGCCTTTATAGAGATGTCCTACATAACAAACATCAATGGGTTGCTGATATTTTTGATTGTAAATTTCAAGCTCTTGTTTTGAAAATACAATCTCTGTTGATGCATCTGGTAATACAGTAATTCTTTCTGGATGTGCTTCCCACTTATTCACTAAATGTTTCTTTAATGCATTTGAGATTACTACAATTTTAATATTTTCTTTTATCAATTCTTTGAGATATTTTTTTTCTCTTTCATTGTTTGGTGGTGCATGTATTTCAATAATGACGTTATTTCTTTTAACACATTTAAATGCTACTTCTAGAGATCTTGTGTATACGTTTTTGTTTTCAATCTTTCTTAAGAAGAAAGATAGAATTAAGGAAAATAAATTACCTTTTAAACCTCTAGTATTAGGTAAAAACTTAATATCAAACTCAGTCATTTGAGAAAATATTTTCTTAATTCCTGCTTCACTTCTCAGTCTATTTTGAAAAATATAGTTTCCTCTTATAACAAGCCTTTCAAGCATATTCATTTTAAATAGCTCAGTACATATATTAAAGATATGTATATTATTTGCTGCCTTTGAAGGAAAAATATTTGTTGCGATATAGGTAATTTTATTTTTTGAAGTCATCAATTAAGCTCTTCTTTGAAGAATATTTGAAGTCGCTTTTTTTAAGATAATCTTCATACTGGTCTTTGAGTTGTCTCTTTAAAATCCTTTTATCAAAAGCATCAGGATGTATTCCATAAAATTCCTCAGATAACATTTCATCTTTTATGTCATAACCATATTTCTCAAAAAGTACAGTTATGTATTCCTCAATCTCTTTGTCTCTAAGAATTTTTCTTTTAGCAAAAAAAGAGTCCAAATCCATAATTTTTTTTGCTGGTGTTCCTGCATAGACAGAATCTGATTCTATTTTTCCTTGAACTAGGCTTCTGGTTCCTATTATCACATTATCGCCTATATTAGTATCTGGCATTATTGATACATTGTAACCAATAAATACATTGCTACCAATTTTAACTGAACCACTTTTGGCAACCATATTTTTGTATTTATTTAGAGTTACAAACCATGAGAAATCATGAGTAATGACTGTAAGGCCTTGTGTAAATCTTACATTGTTGCCAATTTCAAGGAGTTCTGGTCTAGTTACATCTACATTGACACCTTCAAGCTGATGAAAATGAACATTTTTGCCTATTTTTACACCTTTATTTTTGAGAAACTTTATGTATGAAGCTGAATCTCTTTTAATGCTTGAATAGTTATAAATATATCTAAAAATTTTACTTAAATAATCTAGCATAAGCTGTATCTATAATTTTTTTTTGCTGATTTAAATTCAGATGAAAAGTTGATTTTAAATAAACTTGCAAAGCAAAAAACAGTATAACAAAACCTCAATATTTGTGATAATGCTATTCCTATAAGTGCAGAATAAATGCCAATACTTTCGTAGGTTAAAAGTATAAAGGATGATTGTAATATTACTCTTAACAAGGCACCTTTAGTTTCATAATCCTCTCTATTAGCAAGATTGAAGGCTATATTTAAGACCTTTGAGTTGCTTGCAAATACATAACCAATACTAAGTATTGCGAAGAATTGAGAAAGACTTGAGAATTCTTCTGGTAAAAGAGGTGTGATGAGAGTCTTTACAAAAGTAAAGACAAGGATGCTAAAAATAATATTGAACATTATTGTTATTATTAGAATCGAAATATATCTTGTTTCTTTAGATTCTTTTGCATGAGGTAATAATACTTGTGTAATAGCGTTAGGAATTGACTCCATATTTTTAATAAGTCCGCTAGCAAGCGCAAAAACACCTATTAAAACTGCATCAAAACTTAAGATACCTGCTATCAAAATTGGTGATTGTTGTGCCATAGGTATTAAAAAATTTGTAGCTGTATATCTAAGTTGGGTTTTGTTTTTTATCTTCTCCTCGTAAATTCTATTTTTTCTAAAGATTATTACAGCCTTAAAGACTAAGTACACTGAAAGTGCAAGATTCAGTGCCGTAAATAAAACTAAATAATTAATTAGATTGAATTGCATAATTATTGTGATGACAGCGCAAATTATTACCAAATATCCTTCGGTATATATACTTTTAGAAATAATTGTGAAATTATTTGCACCTCTTAAAAATTCTCTTGAAAGCATTATGCAAAGCGCACTTATCGATAATGTTATTGAAATAATAATAAGGGCTGGATCGTCAAAAAAGTATATGAACACCAACAAACATATACAAAAGATTGCAACTAAAAATGTAAGGATTATACGGTTTAAATTATTTTTTAATGCTTGATATTTCACACTCATAATTTGAGGCAAACCGAAAGAACAAAAAAATGCTGCAAACACAGATAATGCTGTAATTATTCCAAGCAATCCTCTTGCTTCTGCACCAAGATAACCTGCTAGTAAAATTGCAGAAAAGAAACTTAAAACAGTACGAAATATGGAAGATTTGAAGTACTTTATAAAGCTATTGACTACAGACATTATCTACCAACTATTGCAAAATTATCTAGGACAACAACTCTTTGATTAAAACTCAGTAATAATTCTTCTAAGCATGATGCACAGAATCTAGCTGAGCCTACAAAAAACCATAATTGCTGATTTTCTTCGAATCGGGCTAAGAGTTCATTATTTTTTTCCATAAAATTCTTTATACCAATCAACAAAATTCTTTATTCCTTCAGAAATGGTATAAGTAGGATCAAATCCCAGACCTACAAATGAATGCTCTATATCTGCAAATGTTATCTCAACATCACCTTTTTGCATTGGTAAGTAATTCTTTATGGCCTTTTTACCGCAAACTTTTTCAATTTCAGAAATAAAATCCTCTAAAAGGACTGGTCTTTTATTGCCAAGATTAAATATGGCTGAACATGCGTTTGAATTAGTATATGTATTATTTGCTTTTGAAGGAACTTTACTAATTGATGCTACAACTCCCTCAATTATGTCATCAATGTAAGTGAAATCTCTTTTTAGATTTCCGTTGTTATAAACTTCAATGGGTTTATTTTCTAGGATAGCTTTAGTGAATTTAAAAAGAGCCATATCTGGTCTTCCATAAGGACCATATACTGTAAAGAAACGTAATCCAGTGGTTGGCAATCCATATAAATGACTATATGTATGAGCCATTAGTTCATTAGATTTTTTTGATGCGGCATATAATGAAACAGGGAAATCAACATTATCATCTATAGAAAAAGGTTGTTTTTTGTTAAGACCATATACAGAGCTAGAACTAGCATAAACAAGATGATTGACTGTTGAATCTTTTGAACACTCAAGAATGTTTAAGAAGCCAGTACAGTTTGAATCTATGTATGTCTGGGGCTGCTCAATTGAATACCTTACACCAGCCTGAGCTGCAAGATTGACGACTACTTCTGGACAAAAATTATTAAAGATTTTTTTAAGTTCCTCTATGTCAGCAATATCTGATTTTTTAAAAATAAAATTATCAGCATTCCTATTCTTGAGTAAATTTTGAAGTCTAGCTTCCTTAAGACTTACATCATAATATTCATTAAGATTATCAATACCAAGGACTTCATGGTCTAATTCTAATAACCTTTCAGATAAGTGGTAACCTATGAATCCTGCTACACCAGTCACTAATATTTTCATTTACTATCCTACAAAATTTAAAACGTTGTTGAACTTAATAGTTTTCTTTTTAAATTCTTTATGACTTACTAAAATAACATCTATCCCTGATTTTGCTAACCCTTCTTCTAACGAAATAATTCTTACCCCTCTAATTTTTTTAGTTTTAAGAATATTTGGTTCTACTGCAAATACATTTAATTCTTTAGCTTTTGCAAGTTTTAAGGTTATTTCTAATGCTGGACTTTCTCTTAGATCGTCTGTGTCAGGTTTGTAGCTTAGCCCATAGCAGACAACATTAATTTTTTTTCTTTTTGGATTTGCTTTTAGTAATTTTTTAGCTTCTTTAATTATTTTTTTTATAACATAGTTTGTTTTTGATTTATTAACTTCCCTAGCAGTTTTAATTAATTTAGATATTTTTGGTGCACTCTGTATAACAAACCAAGGATCTACCGCTATGCAATGGCCCCCAACACCAGGGCCAGGATTAAGGATATTCACTCTTGGATGATAATTAGCTAATTTAATTAATTCCCAAACATCTATATCATGCTTTTCACAAATCATAGACATCTCATTAGCAAATGCAATCTGAACATCTCTGAAAGAATTTTCAGTCAATTTTACCATTTCAGCAGTACTGGAATCTGTCTCGTAACATTTTCCATTTATAAATTGATTGTAAAAGATAGATGCTTTTTTTGAGCATTCTTTTGAGACGCCCCCAATTACTCTATCGTTATTAATTAGCTCAAAAACCATATTCCCAGGAATTATTCTTTCAGGACAATACGCAATATTTACATCCAATCTGCCTTCATTTTTAGAAAAGTTTAAATCTGGTCTTAATTTTGCAAGCTTTTTGACTATTTTTTTAGTAGTTCCTACTGGGCTTGTTGATTCTATAATAATCAAATTTCCTTTTTCTAAATATGGTGAGATGCTATGAATTGCACTAAAAACATGTTTCAGATCAGCATCAAGTACACCATTTTTAAAAGAGGTAGGAGTGGGCACAGCTATTAAGTGAACATCTGATTTAACAAAATTTTCTGAAAAAAGTATTCTATTTGCTTTAATCTCTTTCTTTAAAATCTTACCTAATCCCTTTTCAGTTGTATTAAATTGGTTAGCAGATAGCTCTTGAATGAGATTTTTGTTGATATCTATGCCCTTAACAAAATATCCATTTTTTGATAATAAAGCTGCAGTTGGAAGACCAATATATCCTAATCCTATTACTGAAACTGATTTAAATTTAAATAAATTCATTCTCTAAAACTTTTACTATCTTTTGACAAGCTTTTCCGTCTCCATAAGGATTCTTTGCATTACTCATTTCTTTATATTTTTTATCATTTGTTAGCAAAGAAAGTACTTCATCATAAATTTTTTTCTCGTTTGTTCCCACTAATCCTATTGTTCCAGCATCAATACCTTCAGGTCTTTCTGTTTTTGATCGCATTACTAAAACAGGTACTCCTAAACTAGGAGCTTCTTCTTGTATGCCACCAGAATCAGTTAAAATCAGTTTTGCTTTCATCATTAAGTAAACAAAAGCTAAGTAATCAAAGGGTTCACAAAGAATAATATTTTTATGTTCTGACAATTCTTGCATAACAGTCTCTTGTACATTTGGATTTAAATGTACCGAAAAAATTATTTGAACTTTAGGAATTTCAGTTGATATTTTGCTTAAAGCATTACAAATATTTCTTAAACCTTTTCCAAAATTTTCTCTTCTGTGGCCAGTAACTAAAATTATTTTTTTTTCTTCTTGGATAAAAGGCATTTTCTTTTTTAAAGATAATTGCAAATTTTCTTTTTTTTCAATTGTTTCTTTTGTTGCTAATAATGCATCTATGACGGTATTGCCTGTAACAAAAATTTTGTGTTCTTTTACTCCTTCTTTTTCTAGGTTTTCTTTTGCACCCTTAGTTGGAGAGAAATGAAGATCTGTAATAATGCTAGTAAGCTTTCTATTTGCTTCTTCGGGCCAAGGAGATTTTATATCGTGTGTTCTTAAGCCTGCTTCAATGTGGATTATTTTCTTTTGGGTATTGAAGGCTGCCCATGCTGCTGAAAAGGTTGTTGTTGTATCTCCATGAACAATAACTCCTTGTGGTTCATAGTCAATTATGATTTCTTCTAATCTCTTTATAATTTTTGAAGTTAATGAATTGAGTGATTGATTGTTACTCATTACATTAAGGTCATAGTCTGGGGTAATATCAAATACATCTAAGACTTGAGAGAGCATTTCTTTGTGTTGAGATGTGACACATACTTTTACTTCAAACTTATTATTTTCTTTAATGCTATTGATTAAAGGTGCTAATTTTATTGCTTCAGGCCTTGTTCCAAAAACAAAGAGTAATTTTTTCATTTTTGATTGGTGCCCAGGGCCGGACTTGAACCGGCACGAAGTTTCCTTCGAGGGATTTTAAGTCCCTTGTGTCTACCAATTTCACCACCTGGGCTATTAATCATCTACTATCGCTCTTCCTTTAAGCTGTTCCCAATCTTTTTCTGGTCTGACTTTAAGATTTGTATCCCAAACACCTTGCAATACATTTGGGCTAATATCATTCTTTTTGCAGAAATTAATTAATGCCTGCATATCCTTTGGAAAACAGCTTCCACCAAAACCTAATTTACCATCTGGTCCTGGTACATTTACATGTGAGTGGCCAACTCTTCCGTCCCTAACAAAACCTTCAATTACTGTTTCCCAATCCGCATCAACTTTGTCCGAAATAATTTTCATTTCGTTTAAAAAAGAAACTTTTGTGGCAAAAAAACAATTACAAACATATTTAATTAACTCAGCAGTTTGAAAATCAGTTTCAATAATTGAAATGCTTTGGCCAAATCTGTGTCTATATAGTTCAGCTACTCTATTTGTGTCATCGATTTTACCACCCAACACATATCTGCTTTGAGATAAAAAATCAAAAACTGCACTTCGTTCTGTTAAGAATTCAGGATTAAATACTAATTTCAAATGCGGATAATCATCTTGTATTTTTTGTGACGTCCCAGGAACAATAGTTGACCTAAGCAATATAATAGGTTGGTTTTTAGTTTCAATATTATCAATATCTTCTATGACTGAGGTAACAATATCTAAATTAATACTTCCATCTTTATTTGATGGAGTGGGAACAGATATGAATATAAATTGAGATTTTGATACTACGTCTTCTAATGAATGCTGACATAAATCAGGATTCTTATCATATATATAAACGTTAGATTCATAACCAGAACCACTTGAAAAACCTTGCGCAACTGCATTTCCTACAAAACCTTTACCAATTATACCTATACTATATTTACTCAAACTGCCTCCCTTTCTTAAAAAAAGAATTTTAACACTACTTTTTTAATAAGTAATTAAAAAACACTTAAATGGAGGCTGAGAACGGAATCGAACCGATGTACACGGAGTTGCAGTCCGCTGCATAACCACTCTGCCACTCAGCCTTTAGATTTTATTTTAAACTAATAGTTATAAGAATCACCTTTAAATGGGCCATCCTCATTTACTGAAATATATTCTTGTTGTTGTTTTGATAGTTTTGTAAGAGTGCCTCCAAATCCTTGAACCATCAAAGCTGCAACTTCTTCATCAAGTTTCTTGGGAAGAACTTTCACATAAAGCTCTCTTTCATCTGGATTTTTTGAAGCATAACCATCTTTAAATAATGCTATTTGTGCTAAAACTTGGTTACAGAATGATCCATCCATGACTCTGCTCGGATGGCCAGTAGCTAGAGCTAAATTAACAAGCCTGCCTTCACCCAATAGTAATAGATAGTCCTTATCAGACCTTCTTACCTTATGAACCCCAGGTTTAACTTCATACCAGTCAAAGGTCTTAAGATGCTTAATATCTATTTCATTGTCAAAATGGCCAATATTGCATATGACACAGCCTGACTTTAGAGCATTAAGCATAAATTTATCAAGAACATTTACATTGCCAGTTGTTGTGACAACTAAATCATATTTTTTAAGTAACTCTTGATTAAGGTTAGTTCCATCATCAGTAATTTCACCGCCTTCATATGCTGAAACAACTGAGAAACCGTCGAAACATGCTTGCATAGCACATATTGGATCAACTTCTGTTACATCTACAATCATTTTTTGTTGTGCAAGAGAGTCTGCCGAGCCTTTACCTACGTCTCCGTATCCTATTACAAGTGCTTTTTTCCCGGCTAATAGCATATCTGTGCCTCTTTTTATAGCGTCATCGAGACCATGCCTACAGCCATACTTGTTGTCATTCTTAGATTTAGTAAGGGAGTCATTAACATTTATAGCTGGAACTTTAAGCTCGCCAGTTTCAAGCATTTCTTTGAGTCTTTTGACACCAGTGGTTGTTTCTTCAGAAATGCCATGAATACTATCTAGCATATCTGGATATTCTTTATGAACTTTGACAGTTAAGTCGCCACCATCATCGAGAATCATATTTGCGTCCCATGGCTTACCACCTTTATTTATTGTTTGATCTAGACACCATTCATATTCTTCTTCAGTTTCGCCCTTCCAGGCAAATACTGGAATGCCATTTGCAGCAATAGCTGCAGCAGCATGATCTTGTGTAGAGAAGATATTGCATGAAGACCACCTTACTTCTGCACCCAAATCAATTAGCGTTTCTATTAGAACAGCTGTTTGAATTGTCATATGAATACAACCCATAATCTTAGCACCTTTAAGGGGCTGTTCATCTCGATAATTTTCTCTCAATTGCATAAGAGCTGGCATTTCATCCTCTGCAAGCAGTATTTCTTGTCTACCAAACTCTGCTAACGAAATGTCTTTTACTTTGTAATCATTCATCATTATTTCCTTCATAAAACTCTAATCTTTCAATATCTTCTTCTGAGGTCTCATCACCATATTGAATCTCAATTATTCTACATTCTTCAGCGTAAGGATTATATATTTGATGCCAATCCTCTTTACCTACTTTGAAAACATCATGCAAGCCTAGCTTTTCTATTTGTTGGTTTTTGTGCCTAGACCTTTGATATTTAACATCGCACTTTCCTTTAGATACAAACCAGATCTCATCTCTATTAAAATGACGTTGCAAACTCATCCCTTTACCAGCATGAATAATCAATTCTTTGAGTTTAATTTTTTCATTCTTGTATAGATTAAAAAATTTTCCCCAGACTCTATCTTCTGCTTCACCAAGCCAATTTTTTAGAATCCAACTACTAGAATTCTTTTTATCATCACCGCCGACTCCAAATTCAAACTCTATATCTTTAACCATCATTTCCGGTATGTTGGTTTTATTTCTATCACCACCATTACAAAAAACTATTTGATTCTCTGGATAAGAAAGCTTGATTTGTTCCAATGCATCACAGCAACTTCCATCACTATCATCAAACCCTATCACCTCATTAACTGCTTTAAGATTCTCTAGAATTTCTTTTCTTTCATTAAAAGACATAAAAGGTTGTCCTTTTTTTTCTGTCAGCCAATTATCAGAATTTAAAGCAACCACTAGATGATCGCCTAGCAAGCTAGCTCTATTGATATATGCAAGATGGCCTGAATGCAGAGGGTCAAAACCACCGCTTACAACGATAATTTTCATAGATCTTTTACTTCTTCCCACTTGAAACCAAGATTTTCTCTGCCAAAGTGGCCATAAGAAGCAGTTTTTAAGTAGTTTGGAGTTAAGAGGTCTAGGTTCTCAATAAGGCCAGATGGGGATAAATCAAAATTATCATTAACAATTTTATTGATTTTATCTAAACCTATTTTTTCTGATTCAAATGTATTGATATAAATTGATATTGGCTTAGCAATTCCAATTGCATATGATGCTTGTACTTCGCAATAATCACATAGCTCATTTTTAACTAATGATTTTGCCACTTGTCTGAGACCATAAGCAGCTGAGCGATCTACTTTTGAAGGGTCTTTACCTGAAAAACCCCCGCCGCCATGTCTAGCCATACCGCCATAGGTATCTACAATAATTTTTCGGCCAGTTAATCCACAGTCACCTACTGGGCCACCTATGACAAATCGACCAGCAGGATTAATAAAGAATTTTGTATCACTATCTAAAAGTGTCTCTGGTAAACATAAATCAATAATTTGTGTTTTAACGATTTCTCTTAAGTTTTCCAAACCTAGATCATCACTATGTTGTGTTGATAGAACTATAGAATCGATTCGTTTAGGCTGATAGTTTGAATCATATTCTACAGAAACTTGTGATTTAGCGTCTGGTCTTAAGCCCAGTCCTTTAGTTTTTCTAACATCAGCATGTTTAAGCATCAATTTGTGAGCTAAAGCAATCGGTAAAGGCATAAGTTCTGGGGTTTCTTTGCAGGCATAACCAAACATTAAGCCCTGATCTCCTGAGCCTAAAGCCTCATCTCCTGATATGCCAGCATCTATATCTTTGCTTTGCTCAGATATAAGATTTTGAAATACAAAGCCACTACTGGTAAACCCAAGATCATCTTCAATATAGCCTATATCTTTAACAACTTTTCTTGCTATGGCTTCATAATCTACATTAGCCTCTGAAGTTATTTCGCCAGCAACAATAACAGTATTATTTTTTATAAGAGTCTCGCAAGCTACTCGTGAATTTGGATCTGATTTTAGACATTCATCTAATATTGCATCAGAAATTTGATCGCAAATTTTGTCAGGATGCCCTTCTGAAACTGATTCAGACGTAAAGATATAAGACATTACAAGCCCTCGATATTGACACCATCAATTT
>MDSZ01162759.1_pt1 | contig 29245 bp, 23 predicted proteins | sample 811201 | NCBI WGS metagenome assembly MDSZ01 (sample SAMN05326647, study PRJNA326480) | marine metagenome | isolation source: seawater | place: Indian Ocean: North | collected 2010 | reverse complement strand
CTTTCCAGTATTACTTGATGAATTAATCAAGATCATTTCCCCTCGATATAGTGGCACTTTTTTAGATTGTACTTTTGGACAAGGGGGATATACAGAAAAAATTCTTGAAAATCCTAAGAATAAAGTAATTGCTTTCGATAGAGATGTTAATGCAATAAATTTGTCAAAAAAATTTAAAAGGCATTTCAAAGATAGGTTCGAATTTAATCATAAAAAATTTAGTGAAATTAAAAATATAGATTCAAATAATATTAAAGCAATTATTTTTGATTTAGGTTATTCAACTGATCAAATTTTTGATGATAAAAAAGGATTATCTTTTAATTTTAAAGGTAAATTAAATATGCAAATGGGTTTAAATTCCTTTTCAGCTCATGAGGTAGTAAATAAATTAGATAAAGAAGAACTTGCAAAAATATTTAAATACTTTGGTGATGAAAAGGATGCAAGAAAAATTTCTAATAGAATTTTAAAAAACAGATCCCAAAAATTAATTTCTACAAAAGATTTAGTTGAAATAATTAATAAAGAAAAGAAAAATTATAATTTTAAAATAAATAAATCTACAAAAATTTTCCAATCTCTGAGAATTTTTGTTAATCAAGAAGTAAGTGAATTAATTTACGGTCTAATCAATGCTTATAAACTATTACCGATTAATAGTTATATTATAGTTGTCACCTTTCACTCCTTGGAGGACAAAATTGTTAAATTCTTTTTTAAAAATTATTCAGAAGATAAAAGAGTTTCCAGATACTTACCAAGTTCAAATAATACTAACAAAATTTTCGAATTGATAAATAAAAAAGTAATTTTACCCACATCAGAGGAAATAAGAAAAAATTTACCCTCAAGATCAGCCAAACTCAGATATGTAAAAAAAATTAAGAATGACGGTAATTTTGATGAATTTATTAATAAATTTAAGAATTTACTGGAAATTGAAAACATTGGTAAAAAGCTATGATAAATAAGATATTTGTATTAATTATTTTAACGCTAATCATTTCTACAACTTTAATTAAAAACTATACTAAGAAATTAGACGAAGAGATATTTATAGTTAAAGAGAATATTAATTACTTAAATAGTATAAAAGATTTATTTCTGTTAGAATATAATTATTTAAGTTCTCCAGAAAAATTATTAAATTTATATAATCTACACTTTGATGATGAACTTCAATTTACATCTAGAGATAATTTTAAAATTTTAAACGATATAAATGAAATTAATTTGGAGGATTTCAAATAAAAATGAGCAGTGAAAACAATCTTTTTAATTTAGAAAATGATTTTGATAAACTTGGGAATAAATACGATAAAAATAAATTAAATATTTCCTTTAATAGAGTTGCATTTATTTTTTTTTCTTTTGTACTTGTTTTAATAATTTTCTCTTTAAAAGCATTTTACTTAACTGGAAAAAAATTACCTAATAATAATATTGTAGGTTCAAAAAAAGAATTTAGAAGTAATATATTAGATAGAAATAATAATATTTTAGCTAAAACCATAATTACAAGGAATATAGGAATTAATCCAAATCTAGTTATCGATAAAAACAAATTACTTATAAAATTAAAAATATTATTTCCCAACAAAAATTACGATCAAATTGAAAAAAAAATAAACGGTAAAAAGTTTTTTTATTTTGCTGAAGAGCTCAATCCAGAAAATTATGAAAAATTAATAATGTTAGGCGATAAATCATTGATTCCAGAAAATAGAATTACCAGACTTTATCCACAGAGGAGTCTATTTAGCCATATTATCGGTCAAATAGATAATCAAAATAACGGAGTTTCTGGAATAGAGAAAAGTTTTGATAAAAATTTAAAAGAATACAATAAAGATTTAAAACTCACTGTAGATTTAAATCTACAATATTTAATTCGCGAAGAATTAATTAAATTTCAAAATATATTTAATAGCATTGGTTCTGCTGCGATTTTGATGAATTCTCGAAATGGTCAAATTTTGTCACTTTTATCTTTACCTGATTTTGATCTTAATGAGAGAAATTTACTTGATGATAAAAATTTAATTAATAGAGCCACCAAAGGTGTTTACGAGCTAGGTTCAGTGTTTAAAACTTTTACATATGCTTCTGGTTTGAACGAGGGTTTAATTGATCCAGATACAGAATTTAAAAATCTTGAGAAAAAAATATACTGTAGTAAATTTCAAATAGGAGAATACGACGAAAAAATTCCTACAGATTTAACTGCAGAACAAATCCTAATTAGATCAGGTAATATAGGATCTATAAGAATAGCCCAAAAAGTTGGAGAAGAAAAGTTTCTAAAATTTTTGAATGATTTAGGATTATTTAATACTTTAGATTTTGATATCGAAGAAATTGGTAAACCATTAAAATTTAGGTGGGGAAAATGTAAACTTGCGACTTCTGCATATGGTCACGGTATAACAACAACACCTCTACAACTAGCAAAAGGGTATTCAATAATTTCAAATGGAGGATACAATATCAAACCAACTTTAATTTTTGATGAAAAGTATAAAAATATTAAATATGAACAGATAATTTCTGAAGATACGTCTAACAAAGTGAATCTAGCTTTAAGAAAAATTGTAACTACAAAGGAAGGCACGGCCAGTTTTGCAAATATTAAGGGTTATGAGATAGCCGGAAAAACTGGAACTGCACAAAAGTCTATTGATGGTGGTTATTCAAGAAATAAAATTAATACTTTCGCATCTATATTCCCAGCATCTGATCCAAAATATGTCTTAATAGTTATGTTAGATGAACCTAAACCAAACCAAAATTATATATACGAGTATAAGGATGGGTCTGGTTTAAAGATAAAAGGGACACAATTCAATACTGCAGGGTGGACAGCAGTAGAGGTTGCTGGAAAAATAATTGAAAAAATAGGACCTATTTTAGCCACAAAATACTAAGAATTTGAGTTAAATGTTACTAGGCAAAGTATTAAAAAATATAAATCATAAATACAAATCAATTAAATTTAAAAATATTCAATTTAATAGCAAGGATTGTAAATCTGGTGATATTTTTTTTGCAATAAATGGAACCAACTCAAATGGAAAAAATTTTATAGATGATGCAATAAATAAAGGTGCGAAAATTATTATTTCTGAATTAAATTTCGAAGGATATGATAAAAAAAATATATTATTTATAAAGACTAAAAATCCAAGAAGTTTATTAGCAGAGGCCGCAAATAATTATTATCCAAATAAGCCAAAAAATATTATTGGAGTAACCGGAACTAATGGTAAAACATCTATAGCAAATTTTTATTACCAGATTTTATCTTTAAATAATAAAAGAGCTGCTTCTATAGGAACGCTTGGAATTTATTCAAAAAAATTAAAAATAAAAACGAATAATACAACAGTAGATTCAGTAAATCTTCATAAGACATTACAAAAACTAAAAAAATTAAATATTGAAAATGTAATATTGGAAGCATCAAGCCACGGGTTAAAACAATATAGATTAAATAATATAAGTTTTAAAACTGCATTATTTACAAATTTATCTAGAGACCACCTTGACTATCATAAAACATTTAAAGATTATTTAAATTCGAAACTTATCCTTTTTCGAAAATTATTAATTAATAGAGGAAATATAATCTTTGATGAAATTGCACCTCAGACTCATCAATTAAATAATATTTCGAAAAAAAAGAAACTAAAAAAATATACTTTTGGAACTAAAAAATCTTTAATAAAAATAATAAATATTGCTAAAATTAATGACCATAAAATAGTAGATTTTTCAATTAATAAAAAAATATACTCATTCAAAACATCTTTAATAGGTAAAATTCAAATTAAAAATTTAATATATGCAATTATAGCTGCACATTTATCAAATATTAAAATAGATGATATTTTAAAAATAATACATAAAATTAAACCAATTAATGGAAGATTAGAAAAAATTGGAAGTATAAAGAATAACTCCAAAGTTATTCTTGATTATGCTCATACACCTGATGCATTAAAAACTGCAATATTAAATGTAAAAGAAGATTATCCACTAAGTAATATTTCTATAGTATTTGGTTGTGGTGGAAATAGAGATAAATATAAAAGATCTTTGATGGGAGGAATCGCAAGTAAATATTGTGACAAGATATATTTAACAGATGACAATCCAAGAACTGAAAATCCTAGATTAATAAGAAATCAAATCAAAAATGGTATAAAAAAACATAAATATTTTGAAATTCCTTCACGAGCCAAAGCCATTTCAAAAGCTGTAAATGATTTAGGCTCAGGTGATGTTTTGATCGTTGCTGGAAAAGGTCATGAAAATTATCAAGAATATCGAACAAAAAAAATTTTTTCAGATAAATCTAAAATTCTACTAGCAATAAATAAAAAAAATAAATTGTTATCAAACTCTTTAAAGACAAATGTAATAAATGAAGAATTTATAAATAATAATTTAAATAAAAATATTTTTGTCAAATCTGCAACGATTAACTCTAAAAAAATATATAATAATTCAATTTTTATTGGAATTAAGGGTAAAAAATTTAATGGCAACCTTTATGGAATGGAAGCAATAAAAAATAAAGCAATTTTAGCAGTTACAAATAAAAAATCTAAAAACTCAAAAGTAATATATCGAACAAATCCATTAGATGATTTTAATAAAATTTGTTTAAATTTAAGAAAATCTTTAAATGCTAATTATATCGCTATTACAGGATCTTCTGGAAAAACATCCGTGAAAGAACTTGTGGGTTTTTGTCTTAATAAAATTGCAAAAACATACTTTTCAAAAAATTCTTTTAATAATAAATATGGAGTACCTTTGAGTATATTTAATACACCCCAATCAAAAAAATTTGCTGTACTAGAAGTTGGGATGGATAAAAAAGGTGAGATTGATTACCTAACAAAATTGATTAAACCAAACTTAGGATTAATAACAAATATATCTTATGCGCATATTGAAAACTTTAAAAATTTGGATCAGATTGCGGCCGCGAAAAGTGAAATAATAAATAATATCATTCCTGGTGGTACAATGGTTATTAATAAAGATGATAAATATTACCCTTATTTTTTAAAAAAGGCTAATAGTCTTGGATTAAAAATAATTTCTTTTAGCAAAAAAGATAAAAATACAAATGTTTTTTATATTAAAAAGAAAAAAAATAAAAATAATTACTTAATAACTTTTAGTATTAATAAAACAATAAAATCTTTTTTAATACCTAAAGAATTATCAAATTACCTAGATAATATTTTGTCATCACTAAGTATTATTATAAATTATTTTGATATAAAAACATTAGATAAAAACTTATTTATAAATTTTAATATTCCTAAAAGTAGAGGGTCTTTAATAAAATATAAAAAAGGGTCTAAAAAAATTACTATTGTTGACGAAAGCTATAATTCAAACCCATTGTCGCTAAAATTTGCGCTTGAAAACTTTGATATGACTTATAGAGAGAAGAAAAGGAAATTTCTTTTAATTGGAAATATGCTTGAATTAGGAAAATATTCAAAAAGATTGCATGTAGAGATTGCAAATTATATTAATAGATCAAAAGTCAATAAAATATATGTTTATGGAAAATTAATAAAACACACATATAACAAATTAAAACCACAAATAAGAGGTAGAATATTAAATAATAAGATGGATATTTTAAATTTGATTAATAAAGAATTACCTAATAACAGTTTTTTAATGGTAAAAGGATCTAACTCAACAGGCTTAAATAAAATAATTCGAAATTTATAAAATAGTATGCTTTATAATTTATTAACTAGCTATTCAGATGTATATTCATTTTTAAATTTTTTTAATTTTTTGACAGTAAGAACTGGATTAGCTGTAATCACAGCAATGGTTATAGTTTTTTTAATTGGAGATAAATTTATAAATTATTTTTCATCAAAAAAAATTACAAATCCTATAAGAGAAGATGGTCCAGAAGATCACCTCATTAAAAAAATTGGAACTCCTACTATGGGAGGTGTTTTAATATTAATTGGATTGTTTGCAGGAGTATTCTTATGGGGCGACCTTTACAACCCATATAATTGGTTATTAATTTTTATAACTCTTTCTTTTGGAATTTTAGGAGCATTCGATGACTTTAAAAAAATAAAGAATAATAATTCAAAAGGTATTTCCTCAAAAATAAAATTAGTAATTCAAATATTACTTGCTCTTCTTTCTTTATTTATTTTTTATAATTTTATAGAAACCGATTTAAAAACTAATCTTTATTTCCCATTTTTTAAAAATTTAATAGTAAATTTAGGTTGGTTTTTTATACCTTTTTATTTATTTGTAATTGTAGGTTCTTCTAATGCTGTTAATTTAACAGACGGTCTGGATGGTCTTGCAACTGTACCTGTTATTTTAGTTGCAGGATGCTTTGCTTTCATAAGTTATGTATCTGGCAATGTAATTTTTGCAGATTATTTATTGATACCTTATATTGAAGGCGTTGGAGAAGTGTCAGTATTTTGTGGAGCTATAATTGGAGCATCAATAGGATTTTTATGGTTTAATGCTCCACCAGCAAAAATCTTTATGGGCGATACTGGCTCACTAGCTTTGGGAGGATCTTTAGGAGCGGTTGGAGTAGTTACGAAACACGAAATAGTGTTAGCTATTACAGGAGGATTGTTTGTGTTAGAAGCAGTATCAGTCATCGTGCAGGTTATTTCATTTAAATTAACAGGCAAAAGAATTTTTATGATGGCTCCTCTACACCACCATTTTGAAAAAAAAGGGTGGGCTGAGTCCACTGTTGTTATCAGATTTTGGATAATTTCACTAATTCTAGCAATGATAGGACTCGCAACATTAAAACTAAGATAAATGATTAGTGAGGATACTTTCATTAATAAAAAAATATTAATTTATGGATTAGGTATTTCTGGCACATCTTGTTTAAAATATTTATCAAATAAAAATACGGTTCTAGTTTATGATGATAATTTAAATTTGAAAAATAATGAAAATAAAAATTACTTTTTGAATTTAAAAAAAATATCTAATTTTAAATTTGATTATATAGTTTTAAGTCCTGGTATAGATGCTAAAAAATGCAGGTTAAAGAATTATCTATTAAAAAATAGAAAAAAAATAATTACAGAGCTAGATATTTTTTATTTAATTTATAGAAATAATACCAAAATTACAATTACCGGGACAAATGGAAAATCTACAACATGCCAGATGTTATTTAGAATTTTTAAATCGAGTAATTTCGATGTTAGATTAGTAGGAAATATAGGTAATCCACCTCTGTTAGAAAAAAATATTACACGAAAAACTTTTTTTATTATTGAAGCATCTTCATATCAAATTGTTTATAGTAAATTCTTTAAAACGGACCATGCTGCAATTTTAAATTTAAGTATAGATCATCTAGAGAGACACGGAAGTATAAACGATTATGCAAACGCAAAACTCAAATTAATTTATAATCAAGATTCAAATAAACAATCTTATATTGAAAAAAATAATTCTATTATTAATAAATATATTTTTCAAAAAAGAATTAAATCTCAAATCAATAAAATAAATTATAATAAAGATAAATTTTTTAAGAAAAAAATAAAAAATATTTATTTACTTGATAAAAATAATCTTAAAAATATTCATTTTGTTTATTTAATATGTAAAAAGTTTCAATTTTCAGATAGCAAAATTTTCGAACCACTTAATAAATTTAAAGGTTTAAAATTTAGAAAACAAATAATTTATAATAAAAAATACTTTAAAATTATTAATGACTCTAAATCAACTACCTTTTCAGCAACTGTTGGACTTTTGACAACCTACAAAAATATTTATTGGATAGTTGGTGGTTTAAATAAAAAAGGTGATAAATTTACTCTTAATAAAAAATATTATAAAAATATTTCTGCTTATATAATAGGAAAAAAAAAAAATTTTTTTATAAAACAATTTAAAAACAAAATTAAATTTAAATACCTTCAAAATTTAAAAAAAACAATTTTGACTTTAGAAAAAGATTTAAAAAATGATAAAAATATAAAAACACTTATATTTAGCCCATCTGCTGCCTCATTTGATCAATTTAAAAACTTTGAGGAGAGAGGCGAATATTTTAATAAATTAGTAAAAAAAATAATTTTAAAAACTAAAAGATGATAAATAAAATTAATATCTATAACAATTATTATAGCTGGTGGAAAAATGTTGACAAAACTATTCTTATATTTGTGGTCTCTTTTTTTGTAGCTGGTTTATTTTTTTCACTTGCCTCAACCTCTCTAATTGCTTCAGATAGATTAAATACAAACTCTTACTATTTTTTTATTAAACATTTAGCATTTATTTTATTAGGTTTATCAATAATGTTTACCTTTTCATTATTTGATGAAGATTTTTTATTAAAAATTTCAATTATTTTTTTTGCTTTATCATTTTTATTTTTATTATTAGTTCCATTCCTAGGAGCAGAGATTAAAGGTTCTAAAAGATGGATAGATCTTCCATTTTCACCAAGATTTCAACCTATCGAATTAATTAAACCATTCTATGTTGTGATTCTTGCAATCTTATTAAATTATAAAAAATACAATTTGTATTTTAAATATTTCTTAACATTAATGTTAATTATTCCTGTTGTTTTACTTTTAATTTCGCAACCAGATATAGGCCAATCAATTCTAATAATTTTTACTTGGCTGGTTTTAATTTTTGTTTCAGGAATAAATTTATTTATTTTTTTTGGATTATTTGCTTTTTTTGTTTCATTTCTTTTATACTTAATTTTTTTTATTGAAAAATTTAGCTATATTAAAATAAGGATATCTTCTTTTTTTGATGGGTCTAAAAGTAATTATTCTCAAGCTGAAAAGGCATCTGAAGCAATAATTGATGGGGGATTTTTTGGAAAAGGAATTGGAGAAGGAACCTTAAACTCAAAAATTCCTGAAGCTCATACTGATTTTATCGTTTCAGTTATTTCTGAGGAATTTGGGATAATAATAATATTATTAATAATGATGGCTTTCATATTCTTTGCATACATAATCTTTAAAAAAATTAAAGAGACTGGCGATAACAGATTTAAAATGATCCTTATAGGATTAATATCGTTACTTTTAATGCAAGCGTTTGTTCACGTTGGAGTTAATTTAAGAGTATTGCCTACAACCGGTATGACACTTCCTTATTTAAGTTATGGTGGATCGTCTATAATTAGTATTTCTATAATTTCTGGGATCATTTTAAATTTAACTAAAAGGAGAGTGTCTAATTGAAAAAAATTTTAATAACCACAGGTGGGTCAGGTGGACATGTTATTCCAGCACTAAATTTATTTTACCATCTTCAAAAAGACTTTGATGTTAATCTGTTTACAGATAAAAGAGGTGCTAAGTATTTTCCAAAACAAGTGAAAAAAACAATTTTTGATGTAAAACAAGTTTCAGAAAAAAAATATCTTTTACCATTAAAAATTATTTTTTTATTTTTTTCGTTTATCATGTCGTTAATTCATTTGAGAGAAAAAAAATTCGATATCATTGTTAGTACAGGTGGTTACATGTCTCTCCCAGTAGTTTTAGCAGCAAGGTTATATAAAAAAAAAATTTTCTTATTCGAGCCTAATTCCATAATAGGAAAATCTAATAAATTTTTGCTAAGATTTTCAAACAAAATATTTTGTTATGATAAGAACCTAAAAGGTATAAATAAAAAATATTTAAAAAAAATAGTCGAAATTCCTCCAATTTTGAACAAATGTTTTTATATAAAAAATATTAATAAAATTAAAAATGATGCAATTAACATTTTAATTATAGGAGGTAGTCAATCTTCATTATTTTTTACCAAACATCTAAAGAGTGAAATAATAAATATATCAAAAAAATATAAAACAAATTTAACCCAACAATTATCTCCTGGTTTTGATATAAATAGTTATAAAAAAGACTATGATAAAAATAATATAGAAAGTCATTTATTTTTTTTTAATGAAAACTATTTATGTAATCAAAATAATTTTGATATTGCTATTTCAAGGTCAGGGGCGTCTTCTTTGGCAGAGTTAGCCCATTTAAATATACCTTTTATTGCAATTCCATTTCCTCATGCAATAGACAATCACCAATATTTAAATGCAAAGAAATATTATGATTTAAATTGTTGTTGGATAATAGAGGAAAAAAACTTTAAATCTGGAGATATATTTGAAATTATTAATCAAATAATGATTAATAAAAATGAATATATTAATGTAAAAAATAATCTTAAAAAATTTAATGAAAATATTACATGGGAAGGTATTAACAAAAGATTAACAAAATATTTTTTATGAAAATAAGCTTAGGGAGAAAAGAAATAATTTATTTTGTAGGCATAGGTGGTATAGGAATGAGTGGTCTTGCACTTATAATGAAAGGCCTGGGTTTTAATGTTAAAGGTTCTGACCAACAAAGTGGGAAAAATATTGATAGATTAAGAAAACACAAAATAAATGTTCAAATTGGCCATACAAAAAAAAATATATCTAAGGCTACTATACTCGTAATCTCGTCCGCAATAAAAAAAAATAATCCAGAATTTTTAGAGGCAAAGAAAAAAAAAATACCAATTTATAAAAGAGGGGACATGTTAGCAAATATAGTCTCTTTATATAAAAATGTTGTAGTAGCTGGGTCACATGGAAAAACAACCACGACCTCTATAATTTCGACAATTTTTTCAAAGTCAAAGTTAGATCCAACTACAATTAATGGTGGAGTAATTAATTCAATTGGAAATTCCGCAAAACTTGGCAAAGGTGAGTGGTGTGTTTTAGAATCCGATGAGTCTGATGGTAGCTTTTTACAATTGCCTTTTACATATTCAGTTATAACAAATATTGATGATGAGCATCTTGAGCATTATGGCTCAATTGAAAATTTAAAAAAAAGTTTTATTGAATTTATAGAAAAAACCCCGTCATTTGGAAAAACTCTAGTTTGTATTGATGACAAAAATAATAGATCAGTCTTAAAACAAACTAAAAATCAAAATATAATTACTTATGGATTGCACAAAAAATCAAATTTTAGAATTAAAAATATTAAACTTTTAAGCAACCTTTCAATATTCGATTTAGAAATAGATTTACCCAATCAAAAAAAACAATTTATAAAATCTTTTAAAATTCCTCTGGTAGGAATTCACAATATTAAAAATAGTTGTGCATCAATAGCTGTTTCAATATTAATGGGTATATCAGTAAATTTAATTAAAAAAGCTATTTTTGATTTCAAAGGTGTCCAGAGAAGATTTAATTTTATATTCGAACATAAAAAAAGTATTTACTATGATGATTACGCTCATCATCCAACTGAGATATATGAATTACTTAAATCTACAAGAGATGTTTATAAATCAAAAAAAATAATATCTATATTTCAACCACATAGGATTTCTAGATTAAACTCTCTAAAAAATAGATTTACAAAATGTTTTAATTTTGCTGACAAAGTCATACTGTGTCCAATTTTTAAAGCAGGAGAAAATCTTAAATTAAAATTTAATTATATAAATTTTGCAAAAGAAATAATTAAAAATTCAAATGTTGAATTAATAATGATAAGTGGTCAAAAAGATTTAGGAAAATATATTAAACAAAACGTTTATGGAGATAAAATTGTTATAGGGATGGGCGCTGGATCTATATCGAGCTGGATGAGGCATTTACCTGAATTAATTAAATGAAATTAAATGATTTAGAAAAAATTGAATTTTCTGATAATTCACGTTTAAATTTTGATTATCATTTATCTCACTTAAATTGGTTTAATATTGGCGGAAAATCAAAAATTTTTTTATTAGCAAATTCGCTGTTAGATTTATCTCTATTTCTCCATAAATATAAGCAAAGAAGTAAAATTTATATTTTAGGAGCTGGATCAAATACACTTTTTGATGATGATATTTACGATGGAGCTGTTATTAAACTTGGAAAGAGTTTTAATAATATCTCTAAATTTGATGAGAACTCAATAATTTCTGGGAGCTCTTGTTCAGATAAAAAAGTTGCTGAATTTGCCATGGAAAACGGAATTGAGGGATTTGAATTTTTGTCATGTATTCCCGGATCAATTGGAGGTGGAATAAGAATGAACGCAGGTTGTTATAATAGAGAATTTAAAGATATTTTAATCTCAGTTCAGGCAATTGATTTTGCCGGAAGAGTTTTGACAATACCCTCTTCAAAAATTAATTTTCAATATAGATCAACAGATTTACCTAAAGATCTCATTTTTCTGAGTGGAACTTTTAAAGGATCAATTTCCATTAAAGATAAAATAAAAGAAAAAATTGAAGAATTAAAAAATAAAAAAGAATTTTCTCAGCCTCTAAGAGTTAAAACAAGTGGAAGCACTTTCAAAAACCCAATAAATCAAACAAATAAAAAAGTTTGGGAATTAATAAGAGAGTCAATTGATATTCAAAAAGTAAATAAAATGTTTGGGGATGCTATGGTTTCAGAAAAACATTGTAATTTTTTAATTAATAAAGAGAAAGCATCATCAAAAGATATGAAAAATCTTATCAATTTTATTAAACAAAATGTGTATAAGAAAACAGGGGTTGAACTTGAATTAGAGATAATTTTAACTTCTTAAAAAATGAAGAAAAAAATATTAATACTTGCAGGAGGATATTCAAAAGAGAGAGAAATAAGTATTAAAACCGCCAAAGCCGTATTTGATCAAATTAAAAATAATTATAAATGTAAAATCCTTGATCCAAAAAACGGCTTCATAAATGAAATAAAAAAGTTTAAACCTAATGTAATTTTTAATGCATTACATGGTAGATATGGTGAAGATGGGTATATTCAACTAATTTTAGAAAATGAACGAATAAAATATACACATTCAGGAGTAGAATCCTCATCTATTTGTATAAATAAAATAATTTCAAAAAAAATATTTAGTAAAAACAAGATACTAACACCAAAGTATATAATTTTTAAAGAAAACTATGAGGAGAATTTCAAAAAAATTTATAAACAAATTATTAAAAATTTAAAATTTCCAGTTGTCATTAAACCAATAAATGAAGGATCAAGTGTTGGTGTCTTCATTTGTAATAAACAAAATTTTTTTAAAAATTTAAAAAAATTAAAAACTGAAAAAGAAGTTCTTATTGAGCAATATATACCAGGAAGAGAGATACAAGTTGCAATTATGGGTGACAAAAAATTGGGAACTATTGAGTTAGTGCCTAAAAGGAATTTTTATGATTATAAGGCAAAGTACGACAAAAATGCAAAAACCAAACATCTACTGCCAGTTGACCTGCCAAAAAACAAAATCAAAGAGGTTGAAAATATTGCTTTAAAAGCACACAAAATAACCAAATGCAAAGGCATAACTCGTAGCGACTTTAGATTTTATAATAATAAATTTTATTTACTAGAAATTAACACCCAGCCAGGCATGACAAGGCTATCCTTAGTACCTGAAATAGCAAAATATAAAGGTATAAATTTTTATAATCTAATAACATGGATAATTAATGATGCTTCAATCAACAGATAAAAGAAAAATATACTTCTACTTATTTTTATTTATTATTTTGTTAAGTATTCACAATATTAATTCTATTGAAAAGTTTGATAAATTTTTTAAAATTAAATCAATTAATCTTAAAAGCGATATAGAGGACAAATTAAATAAAGAAATCACCAATTCATTAAATCAATTTTACAACAGGAACATTTTTTCCTTAAGTATTAACGAAATAAGTAACATATTTCGAAAATATAATATTATAAGTGAATTTAAGGTAAGAAAAAAATATCCAGCATCTATAGATATAGAATTAAAAAAAACAAATATTTTGGCATATTATATATCTGACAACAAAAAAATATATTTAGGAGAAAATGGAAAACAAATCAAAAAAAACAATATCAATTATAATCCACCTTTAATTGTTGGAGATATAAAAATAGAAAAATTTATAGGTTTAAAAAATAATTTAACTAAACAAGGATTTATTTTTGAAAATTTTAATAAATTTTATTATTTTAAATCTGAAAGATGGGATCTTTTGTATAAAAATAAACTGTTAATTAAATTACCATCTAATAATCTAGAAAAATCTTTATCGATCCTTAAAGATATTATTGAAAAAATTAATATAGATAAAATAACAATAATTGATTTAAGAGTTGGGGAAACAATTATTTTATCATGATTAAAATTAATTCACCAGTTTCAATTTTAGAATTTGGATCAAGTTATTTAAGATTGGCTGTTTATGACAAATCGATTCTTAATCAAAAAGTTTTTTATGAGGAAAGAAATAATAATATTATTAATAAAATTCAAAATGAAGATAACAATTTATTTAAACTAATAATAAATGTAGAAAAAGATATTGGGCAGCATCTTAAAGAAATAATATTAGTTTTAGACTCTACATCTATACACTCATTAGATTTTTCACTTAGAAAAAATTACGAAAAGAAATTATTTCTCAAAGATGATTTAGACCAATTTATAAACGAAAGTGAACAAATAATAAAAAAATTTAATAAAAATAAAATAATTTTACATACTATTATTTCTAAAATTATTATAGACGATAAAGTTTTTGAACAATTGAAAGATGTCTTTATTAAAGTTAGCAAGGTAGTAATTGAATTCAAATTTATAATTATTGAAGAATTAAATTTAAATTTTATAAAAAATTTACTTCTAAATAAACATATATCAATTAAAAATGTTTACTGTGCAAGTTATATAAATTCTTTAAATTTAGTGAATAAAATGGAAAAATCTAAATATATTTCATTTATAGATATAGGTTTAAATAAAAGTTCTATATCTATTTTTAATGAAAATAAGTTAGCATATATTAACAACACACATATAGGTGGAAGACATATAACTAAAGATATATCAAAAATATTAAATTTAGATTATAATAAAGCTGAAGTAGAAAAATTAAATTTTTCAAAATTAAATAAGATTAATAATAATAACGAAAATAATGAATTATTAAAAAAAATTATAAATTCAAGAGTTGAAGAAATTATAGAGCTACTATTCTCAAATTGTCCTTTGTTAAAAAATAATACTTTTGATAATGATTTAAAACTTTATTTTTTAGGAAATGGTTCAAAGGTATTAAATGAAAACCTTCTTTCATTTGGATCAGATTTTTCTTTTATAAATGAAATGTCCATAATCAATCAGAAAAAGGAAGATTGCTGCGAGGCCACTATAAAATTCATAAACAGTGATGAAAAAATACAACCAAAAAAAATAAATTTGAGCCTAGAAAATAAGGGTTTTTTTGAGAAACTATTTGAATATTTCAGTATTAAATAGCAATTTTCTGTAACAAATGTTGTTTTCTGAAGAGTATTTTTTTTTATTATAAATCAGGGATGTCAATTTTAAATCAAAAAACAATTTACGATAAAATATCTTTTAGAGGTATAGGTTTACATACAGGTAAATTAGTTGAACTTAATCTTTTACCATCCGAACCTAATACCGGTATAATTTTTAAAAGAATAGATTTAAAAAAAAATAATATTATTTTACCTACATATAACAATGTTGTTGATACTACATTGTGTACAACTATATCAAATGAATATGGGGCAAAAGTTTCAACCATAGAGCATTTAATGGGGGCTTTGTATGGTGTAGGTATCGATAATTTAATTGTAGAGGTGAACTCCCAAGAATTACCAATTTTAGATGGATCAGCAAAAATCTTTATAGAAAAAATATTATCTACTGGAATAAAATCCTCATCTTCCCCAATTAAATTAATAAAAGTAAATAAAAAAGTATCATACTCCGAGGGAAGCAAAAATATATCTTTGGATAAATCTAAAGTTTCTTCCGACATAAATTTCCAAATCAAGTATGATAATAAAATTATCAGTACACAAAAAAATAAAATTAATGTATTTAGTGATGATCTAAAAGAAATTTTTGAATCAAGAACTTTTTGTTTATATAAAGATGTTGAAAAACTTCAGCAGTTAGGTTTTGCAAAGGGAGGAAGTTTGGAAAATGCTATTGTTGTAGGTGATAATGAAATTTTAAATAAAGAAGGTTTAAGAAATTCTAAAGAATTCGTGAATCATAAAATCTTAGATTGCATGGGTGATCTATACCTATCTGGTTATAGAATTGTTGGATCTTTGGTTACCTCAGAAGGAGGACATGGTCTAACAAATAAAATTCTTAGAAAACTATTTTCTGATAAATCTAACTTTACAGTTATTGAAATAAAAGAAAAAACTTTACCTTATCAAATTTTAGATAGATCAAACCTGAAGTCTATAGCATAAAAATAGAAATTTTTTTAATTTGTGTTATTAAATACTAATGCGTTTAAACTCAATTATTTTATTACTTATTTTCTTAATTATTATATCTTGTGCTAAAGAGAAAAGTAATATCGAAATCATCGAACAAAAAGAAATAGACCTTCAAATGATCGATGCCTACAGAGAAGGACTTGAAGAACTTGAGTTAGGAGATGGTTTAAATGCTGCTAAAAAATTTACTGAGGCAGAATTGTTATTTCCGCAATCTCTCTGGGCACCTAGATCGGCATTAATGGCAGCTTACTCATATTATGTTGATAATTATTATGCTGATTCAATTTATGAAATTGAAAGATATTTAAAAACATATCCAAATCATGAAAGAAATGATTATGCCTATTATCTTTTAGGAATAGTTTATTATGATCAAATTGTAGATGAAAGAAAAGATATCAAAGCAATTTTGGAGTCAAAAAAATATTTTGAGTTAGTTATTAAAAATTATCCCAATACTGATTATGCATTAGACTCTAAATTTAAAATAGATTTAATAAATGAAATACTTGCTTCAAAAGAAATTTATCTTGCAAGATATTATATCGAAAGAGAAAAATGGATACCCGCTATAAACAGATTAAAAATCGTAGTTGATAACTTCAATGACTCAATATTTATCGAGGAGGCACTTTATCGATTAGTTGAAGTTCATTTTAAAATAGGCCTCGAAGACGAAGCAAAAAAATATGCATATTTGTTAGGTTATAATTACCAATCAAGTGAATGGTATGAAAAATCTTATAAAATTTTTAACAAAAACTACGTAAATCTTGAAAAAAAATTAAAAAAAGAAAAAAATAAAAAAGGTTTGATTGATAGGGTAAAATCGAAAATTCTTAATGAAAACTAAAGACTCAATCAAAAAAGAATATAATAAAAAAATAAAAATAATAAAAAAACATAATGAACAATATTATTCAAAAGATAAACCTTTAATTTCTGATAAAGAGTATGATGAAATTAAAAAAGATATATTGAAACTTGAAAAAAAGTACTCTTTTTTAAGTAGCAAATATTCACCGTCTGTAAATATAGGTTTTCAACCTTCAAAAACTTTTAAGAAACAAAAACATAAAGTTCCAATGCTCTCATTATCAAATATTTTTGATAAAGAGGACTTAATTAATTATGAAAAAAAAATAAGAAATTATCTGAATCTTAATTTAAAAGAAAAATTTGAGTATAGTGTTGAACCAAAAATAGACGGAATTTCTGCATCCTTAACTTATGAAAATGGTTATCTTATTTCAGGACTATCAAGAGGAGATGGATATGAGGGTGAGTTAATAACTGAAAATTTGAAAACGATTAAAGATATTCCAAACATTATTAAAATTAAAGATTTTCCTAAAAATATCGAAATTAGAGGTGAGGTTTATATCAACAAAAGTGATTTTGAAAGTTTAAAAGAAAAGTTTGCAAATCCAAGAAATGCCGCATCTGGCTCTCTAAGACAAAAGGAATCTTCTCAAACCAAAAAAATTCCATTAAAATTCATTGCATATACATTTGGTTTATTCGAAAATAACAATTTTAAAAAGCAATCAGAATTTTTAATTTCATTAAAAAAGTGGGGGTTTAAAACTAGCCAGCATAATAATGTGATATCAAATATCAATGATCTATTAAAAAATCATGAAAATTTTGAAAAAAAAAGATATGAACTGGAGTATGATGTTGATGGCTTAGTTTATAAAATAAATAATCTTCAACTTCAAAACAGGCTAGGTTTTGTTGGTAACGCACCAAGATGGGCAGCAGCCCATAAATTTTCTGCAGCGTCATCTTTTACTAAGATTTTAAAAATTGAAATTCAAGTAGGAAGAACAGGAGCTCTTACTCCTGTAGCAAAAGTAGAACCAGTTAATATTGGAGGTGTAGTTGTATCAAATGCCACCCTACATAATGAAGATGAAATAAATAAAAAAGACATTAGAGTAGGTGATATAGTTAAGATTGAAAGAGCAGGTGATGTAATACCCCACGTTATATCTGTAGATTTTAAAAAAAGAGCATCAAAATCTATAAAATATAAATTTCCAGAAAATTGTCCATCTTGTGGTTCAAAAGCTGAAAAAGAATTTAATAAACAAACAAATAAATTTGATGCTGTTAAAAGATGTTCATCAGATGGTTATAAATGTGAAAAAATTGCAATAGAGAAAATTAAGCATTTTGTTTCTAAAGATGCTTTAAACATTGATGGACTAGGAAAAAAAGTTGTTGAGAAATTTTGGGAAAAAAGATTTATACGTTTCCCACAGGATATTTTTAAATTAGATTTCAAAGAAATTGAAAATTTAGATGGATGGGGACCCCAGTCTGTTGCGAATTTAAAATACTCAATTAATAAATCAAGAGACATAACGCTCAGTAAATTTATATTTGCTTTAGGCATAAGACATATAGGTCAAGAAAATGCTAAGTTAATAGCTAAACATTTGCAAAATAAACAGAAATTTATAAATATAAATAAAAACTATGATTTTAGTTCATTCATTAATATAGACGGCATTGGAGAAATTCAAATTTCATCAATAAAAAAATTTTTTTCAATCAACGATAATTTAAATGTTTTAGGAGAGCTCTCGAAATATATGAATATTGAAGACGAAAAAGTTAGTAATTTTGGAAAGTTTAAAAATCTTAGTTTTATGATTACTGGAAAATTGGAAAATACGAGTAGAGCAGAAGCAAAATCTTTGATCGAAAAAAATGCTGGAAAAATCTTAAGTTCTGTAAATAAAAAATTGGATTTTTTGATAGTTGGACAAAAACCCACAGTTAAGAAAGTGAATCAAGCGAAAGAGCTAAATATTAAAATTATAAATCAGAAAGAGTTATTAAAATTATTAAATTGAATTACGCAACCAATTTTTCTGACGCCTGTTTAAAAATTTTGAAATTTTAGTGTAAACTTCTAAATTATATTTAGTTAAATAATTTTTCTCTTTTAAATTTAGCAACTTTTCGTTTATTAAATCTTTATCTATTGGAGCCATTGTAAGATTTCTAAATTTTAGCTTTTTGTTAATTTTTTCAACAAAAACTAAATTTTCAATTCTTATTCCAAATTTTCCCTCTTCGTAATAGCCAGGTTCGTTACTTATAATCATACCTTCTTTAATCTCTATAGAATTATATTTTGATATTGATTGTGGCCCCTCATGAACATTTAAAAAAAAACCTACACCGTGTCCAGTTCCATGTCCATAATCTAAATTTATTTTACCTAAAGGAGCTCTAGCTTTTTTATCTATTAAATAACCTTTATTAACTTTATTTAAGTTATTTGTTGCAACAGCTATATGACCTTTAAGAACTCTTGTAAAAATATCTTTTATTCTTTGATTTGGTTTTGAAAAGCATACGGTTCTAGTTACATCGGTTGTGCCATGTTTATACTGCCCTCCAGAGTCACATAAAAAAATATCTTTTTTTTTTATTTTCCTATTTGTTTTCCTTGAAGATCTGTAATGTATTATTGCGCTGTTAGGTCCCGATCCTGCAATTGTGTTAAAGCTTGGATACAAATAATCTTTACTGGCTTTTCTAAATGTCTCTAATTTTTTTTCCAAAAACAATTCATCAAATCCAAAGTTTTTATTTTGTTTTATCCAATATAAAAATTTAGTCAAAGCTACTCCATCTTTAATATGAGCTGATTTCATGTTTTCTATTTCAATTTTATTTTTGATTGATTTTAAATTGTAAATTGGATCTTCAAAATAATTAATTATAAATTTTGAACTGATTAAACTTTCATAAAAAACTGAACAAGTTAATTTATCTATAGCAAAATATTTAGTATTTAATTTTGATAAAATATTATAAAATTCTTCAAATTTATAAAAACTAATTTTATTATATTTAATTTGTTTTTTTATATTTTTTATTTTTTTTGTATTGCTAAAAAAATATATATTTTTTTTATTATCTATAATTAATCTTGCATTAGGAATTGGACTATTTGGATTATCTTGGCCTCTAATGTTTAATAACCATGCGACATTCTCAGGGGCTGAAATAAATATACTATCTGATTTATTTTTATTTAAAACTTTAAAAAGTCTATTAATTTTTGAATGTTCACTTTCACCAACTATTTTGTCATCCAATTTAAAAAACATTTTTTCTTTGTTTCTTTGTTCTTGAAAAATCTCATCAACTAAATTTTTATTAATAGGTATTAATTGAAATTTATAGCCAAAATATCTTTCCAATGTGCTTCTAGTAAATAATTTTGGATCATATCCAATCTTATTTATTATATTTGTATTTAAAATATTTTTTGGGTAATGATATGGTATCTCAATTATTTTGAAATTTTTCCCACTCTCCATTTTGCTTTGTATAGAATATCTCCCATCAACAAATAAATAATTAACAAATTTTGTAATAATAGAAAAACCTGCTGAACCAGAAAAATTAGAAATTGTCTTAAGTCTATTAGGTGAAGCATATTCACCAAAAAATTCGTCATTCTTAGGTATAATATATGCATCTAAATTGTAAGTATTTAAAAGCTTTTTTACTTTAATAAGATTTTTCATTGCTTAATTCTTTTCTGATACCTTAACCAACCAGGGCTTTTAATTTCGCTTTCATAATCTATATCTTGATTAAAATCAAATTCGTCACTTTCATCATTTAAGAATTGGCTATTTTTTTGAATATTTTTTTCTGGGAGTTCGTCAATAAATCTTGATCCAATACTATCTATCCAATCTCCTTGATAAAATCTATTAATTGAAAAGGAAATATGGGCAATTTTTTTAGCTCTTGTTATTCCAACATAGGCTAATCTTCTTTCTTCTTCCAATCCACTCTGACCCTTCTCTTCCATAGATTTTTGGTGAGGAAACAATCCTTCTTCCCAACCAGGTAAAAAAACTATATCGAATTCTAAACCTTTGGAAGAATGCATTGTCATTAAATTAACTTTTTGACCCTCCCAATCTTGATCAATAGAGGTTGCTAATGCGACATGCTCTAAAAAGCTCTCTAGATTGTCGAATTCTTTCATTGCGTTCAAAAGTTCTTTAATATTTTCAAGTCTATTTTCGTTTTCTAAATCTTTTTTATCTTTAAGCATTTGGCTATAACCAGATTCATCCAAAATTATTTGTAATAATTTGACGTGATTAATTTTTTTTTGTAGTTCAAATCTCCATTTATCTATAAGACTCAGTATTGAATTTAATCCTATTTTAGGTTTTGGTTTAATTAAATTCAATTCGATCATTTTTTTTGCACCATCTTCAAGTGAAAATCCATTTTTTTTAGCATAATCATAAATTGTTTTAATTGTGGTTTCTCCAATTGATCTTTTAGGGACATTAATAATTCTTTCAAATGAAAGATCATCCCTTGGCTGATTAATAATTCTTAAATACGCGATACAATCTTTTATTTCAGCTCTCTCGTAAAATTTTATTCCTCCAATAATTCTATACGGAATACCTATTTTTAAAAAACGTTCTTCAAATTCTCTAGTTTGAAAAATTGCTCTAACCAAAATCGAAATATTGTTCAAGTTAAACTTTGATTTTAGCTTTTCTATTCTTTCTCCAATTCCGATTGCTTCATCCTTGCCGCTTCTATAACTATCAAGATAAACACTCTCACCATCTTCACCGTCTGTAAAAAGAGTTTTTCCAACCCTGTTTTCATTATTAGAAATTAGACTTGAAGCAACTGATAAAATATTTTGTGTTGATCTATAATTTTTTTCTAATCTAATTATTTTCGTATCAGTATAAATTTTATCAAATTCAAGAAAATTTTTTATTTCTGCACCTCTCCAGCTATAAATAGATTGATCGTCATCACCAACGCAACAAATATTTTTATTTTCTTCTGCTAATAGTTTAAGCCATTTACTTTGTATAAAGTTTGTATCTTGATATTCATCAACCAATATATATTTAAAATTTTTTGAATACATTTTCGTAATATCTGGATTATTTTCAAAAATCTTAATACAGTGGAGTATAAGATCATTAAAATCACAAGCATTTAAATCTAAAAGTTTAGACTGATAAATTTCATAAATCTTAAGAAAAGAAGCTTCTAATCTTTCACTTTTTTTAAGCAGAACATCCGCTGGATACCAACCTTTATTTTTCCATTTTTCAATTATATTTAATATAAAATTAGGGGAGATTTTTTTTGTATCTATGTTCTCTGATTTACAAATATTTTTTATTAATTTTTTTTGATCCTCTTGATCTAGTATTGTAAAGTTATAATTTAAGTTAGCTGCACGAGCATGTTTTCTTAAAATTTTTACACAAATAGCATGAAAAGTTCCAACCCAAGGTATTCCAAAATTCTTTTTTTTTAAGTTAAATAAAATTCTATTACGCATTTCACTCGCAGCTTTGTTAGTAAAAGTGACAGCTAAAATTTCACTTGGATCAGCTTTTTTAGATAAAATAATATGACAAATTCTAGATGTTAATACTTTAGTTTTTCCAGACCCTGCTCCAGCCACAATCAGAAGGGGACCATTTAAATATGTCACAGCTTCTTTTTGTTTATCGTTCAAATTATTTATATAATCAAAATTTAACATTTTATATTTAAGTTGTATAAGTACTTTCTAAATTATGAAAAAAAATACAATAATTACTTTTAAAAGTAATTTTTTAAAAGAACAAGATCCTTTTCATCTAGTTGTTATTTTTTTTATAATCTTTTTTGGCACAGCTATTTTTTTTTCAATACCAACATTTTATGATTATACAAAATTCAACCAGGAAATTAAAGAAACCATCAATAAAGACTATAAAATCCAAATTGACAATTTAGAGAATATTAGCTTTAGATTTATACCATCCCCACATTTACTGATAAAAAAATCTGAAATTAAAATCAAAAACAATGAAATCGAACCTGTGGCGAATCTAAAAAATACTAAAGTATATATTTCATTATTAGATTTTTATAAAAAAGATAAATTTAACATTAAAAGAATAGAAATTGATAAAGCTAACTTATATCTAAACAATTTATCATTAACAAATTTCATACAAAATTTAAAAAATAATATTGTAAAAAAAATTAAAATTAAGAAAAGTACAATTTTTTTTAAAAATAAAAAAAATGAAGTTATTTTATTATCAAAAATTCAGTTGCTTAACTATAGAATTGATTTTCAAAATAATAAGAAAATTTTTGAAATGAATGGCAATTTATTTGATTCTAATTATGAATTTAAATATTCAATTGACTATAAAAGTCCCAACATTCAAAATGTTAAACTAGAACTTAGAAATCCAAATATTTTATTCGAAAATAAATTAATCGAAAATTTAAACTCATCTAATCTCGATCAAGAAGGAATACTAAATATAGAATTTTTAAGTAATAAAAATAATATTAAATATGAAATAAAAAAAAATAATTTAAATTTACTACCAACTGATACAAAGAATTCAAACTTTGATATAATAGGGTCAATCAATTTTAAGCCTTTCCATTTTAATTTGATTTTTGATTTAAAAGAAATAAATTTAATAAAATTAGAAAATATTTTTTATAACATTTACAAAAATAAAAAGTTAAAATTAAATAATCTTTCAGGAACATTAAAAATAAATTTTAGCAATATTGATAATAAAGTTCTTAAAACGGGCTCAATCGATTTAAAAGTTGAAAATTCAGATCTAATAACAAAAAAAGATATTTTTAATTTAAGTGATTTTGCAAATTTACAAATTTTAGATTATCAATACTTAGATAATAGTGGTCAAATACTTCAAATGAAAATTAAAATCAATATAAGTGATAGAGAAAAATTTAATAGGTTCCTTTTTAATTTTAGAAAAAATAAAATTAATCATGATAACTTATACTTTATTTACCAATTTGATAATGAAAGTAGGACAAACCTTATTTCAAAAATATCAAATAAAGAGTTTTTAAGTGGAAGTGAACTTTATAAATTTAATAATTTACAACAATTAAAAGTTTTATTAAAAGATGAAGGCCTTTTTATGTGGGATTAATCATTTTTTTTGGGTTTACAATTTTAAAATATTCTTTTTCAGTCAAAAGTTTACTCTTAACTGCTTCATGTTTTAAGGTAGTTCCATTTTTAAGCGCGGCTTTAGCAATTCTAGTAGCTTTATCATATCCAATTTTAGGAGTTAAAGCAGTTACTAACATTAAAGAATTTTCTAAATCAGATTTAATTTTTTTTGTATTAGCTTTTATTCCTTTAACACAGAATTTTGCAAAATTTTTTGAACTATCTGCAATTAAGTCTATAGATTGTAAAATATTATGGGCAATTAATGGTTTAAATACATTTAATTCGAATTGACCTTGTGATCCAGCAATAGTAATTCCATTGTGATTACCAATTACTTTAACACAAACCATGGTAACAGCCTCAGATTGTGTGGGATTTACTTTTCCTGGCATGATAGAAGAACCTGGTTCATTCGCTGGAAGTATCAATTCACCGTATCCTGCCCTTGGACCGGAACCAAGATATCTTATATCATTTGCAATCTTCATAAGACAAACTGCTGCAGTATTTAATGTTCCAGAATAATTAACTATAGCATCATGAGCTGCTAGAGCAGCAAATTTATTTTTTGCAGGTTTAAAATTAATCTTTGTTAAATTGCTTATTTCCCTACAAATTTTTTTATCAAAATTTTTTTTAGTATTGATTCCTGTGCCAACAGCTGTCCCACCTTGAGCTAAAAAATATATTTCTTTTAATGCACTTTTGATTCTTAAAATTGTGTCTTCCAATTGAGAGTGGTAACCTGAAAATTCTTGGCCCAAAGTTAATGGCGTTGCATCTTGTAGATGAGTTCTTCCAACTTTAATAATATTTTTAAATTGATTTGATTTTCTTTTTAATTCTTTATGTAAAAGATTCAGCGAAGGTAATAGTTTATCTCTTGTTTCAATAGCTATTGCTATATGAATTGCACTTGGAAAAACATCATTAGTCGACTGCGATTTATTCACATGATCGTTTGGATGTACAGGTTTTTTCGATCCAAGCTTACCTTTTAAAATTTGTATAGCTCTATTTGAAATAACTTCATTTACATTCATATTGGTTTGGGTGCCAGATCCTGTTTGCCAAACTTTTAAAGGAAAATGTTCTTCAAGCTTACCTTTAATAACTTCGTCTGCAGCTCTTATTATCGAATTTGCTATTTTTATATCTATTTGTTTTTCTTTTTTATGAACAATTGCTGCTGATTTTTTTATAATACCAATTGATTTGATTAGTACTGACCTTACTTTAAATTCTCCAATATCAAAATATTTTTTTGATCTTTGAGTTGATGCTCCCCAATACTTATCCACAGGCACATCAATTCCACCAATGCTGTCGTACTCTTTTCTAGTTTTCATAATATAATTAAAGGTATTAAAATGTTATACATTAAAAAATTTAAAAATCCTAGCAGATGAAAAAAAAAGGAGAAAAAATGACTAATTTTGAAAAAGTAGGTTTATTTATGAGTACCTTTGGGCAAGAACTAAAAAAAAAATCTGAGCTTTCAACTGAGAAAATTAACTCTTTGAGATTAAGCTTGATACAAGAGGAATTAGAGGAGTTAACCAAAGCAATAAAAGAAAATGATATTCTTGAAGTAGCTGACGCTCTTACAGATATTTTATACGTTACTTATGGAGCTGGACATGCCTTTGGAATTAACCTGGACAATTGTTTTAACGAGGTACAAAAATCTAATATGAGTAAATTGGGAAAAGATGGGAAGCCGATTTATAATGAGCATGGCAAAGTAATGAAAGGGCCAGATTATTTTAAGCCTAATTTGTCAAAATTTATTGTTACTGATTAAGACCAAAATGGTTTAATTATTTTTATTTTAGCTTTTTCTGTTAAAAAAATTTCTTCCATTTTAAAATTAGGATCCTTAAATTTAAAAAGTCCAAAAGAAAATTTAGAATTGTTAATAATTTTTCCTATCTCAGTATTATTTATTTTAATTATATCATCATTATTAATATTTCCCTCGATAATTTTAACAGGATAAATTCTTCTACTAATTTTCTCTTTCAATTTCATTCTAGCTGTATTTTCTTGACCAACATAACAACCTTTTTTAAAATCAATTGCATTTAATTCTTCTGAATTAGTTTCTAAACCAAATATTTTGTTTTGAAAATTTTCTGTGTCTGAGCTAGGAATTCCAAGAGAGTGACTTAATTGATAATACTCCTCAATATTAGAAATTTTTAAATTTAATTTTTTTGAAGATAAATATAGTTTTTCTAAATTTATTACTATTCTTGCCCCTAATTTAATACATCTTGGATCTAAAACTACCGGATCTTCCCTAAATTTAATAGTTGTCCCTAATTCAATATTTTTTTTAAAATCAGTGAAATTCTCTTTTGAAAGTGCAGCTACTACAAATTCATTTGAAAGATTTGTAATTTCTACCTTTGATCGTAATTTATATAGAGTCAGTTGTTTGTATAGACTTTCTATTTGATATTTTGGACAATCTAAAAAGTAACCACTTTTGTGTTTGATAACAATAAATTCAAACAAGTATTTTCCTTGAGGTGTTAATAAATATGAAAAACAACTATGATTTTCCGAAACTTTTTTTAAATCATTACTAATTATATTTTGTAAATAATTAAAAGAATCTTTCCCATTAATATAAACAATGCCTCTATCTTCTAATATATAAATACTCTCTTTTTTCATAATTGCTTATCAATAGATTATAATATAATAACTTTTTTACTATATGTTAGATTTAATAATCAAAAATGGACAATGTTACATAGATGGTGATTTGAAAAATGTTGATGTTGCTATAAAAGATGGAAAAATTCATCAGATAGGTAAAATTTCAGAAAAAGCAAAGGAAGAGATAAACGCCAAAGGTCAAACTGTGTTACCAGGATGTATTGATACACAAACACATTTTAGAGAGCCAGGTTCAACTGACACAGAAGATCTTCATTCAGGCAGTAGAGCGGCAATTTCAGGTGGAATAACAAGTGTATTTGAAATGCCAAATACAAATCCACCAACTTCCAATATGAAAGAGTTTCAAAGAAAGTTAGATCTCGCAAAAAATAGAATGTATTGTAATTATGCTTTCTATTTTGGTGCAACAGCTGATAATTCACAGGATCTAGCAAGCTTGAAAGATTTAGATGGATGTTGCGGTATTAAATTATTTGCAGGCTCATCGACTGGTAATTTATTAGTTGCAGAAGAAAATGATATAGATAAAGTTTTTCAAAACAGTTCAAAGGTTGTAGCTGTACATTCTGAAGATGAAGCCATTTTAAATACAAATAAAAAACTAATTAAAAAAGGGGATGTCCATACTCATCCAATTTGGAGAAGTGTAGAATGTGCAATGTCATCAACAAGAAGAATTGTTAAAATTGCTGAGCGATATAATAAAAAAGCCCATATACTTCACATTACAACAAAAGAGGAGATAGATTTTTTATCTCAACATAAAGGAAATATTTCATTTGAGATCACTCCCCAGCATTTAACTTTGTTTGCTCCTGATTGTTATAATAAACTTGGAACTTATGCTCAAATGAACCCTCCAATAAGGGATAAATCCCATTACGATAGATTATGGTATGCAGTTAGAAATAATTTAAATGATACAATTGGATCTGATCATGCTCCACACCTTAAGGTAAATAAAGATAAAGAATATCCAAATTCACCATCAGGAATGCCAGGGGTTCAAACTATACTCCCAGTAATGTTAAACCATGTAAATGAAGGAAAGCTTACACTAAATCAATTAATTAATTATGTCTGCGAAAATCCAATTAAAATTTTTAGAATTAAAAATAAAGGATTTATTAAAGAAGGTTATGATGCTGATTTTACAATTGTCGATATGAATAGAATAATAGAAATTAAAAATGAAAATATAGAAAGTAAGTGTAAGTGGTCACCATTTAATCGATACAAGTTTAAAGGTACTCCTGTAGCAACAATAATAAATGGTGAAATAAAAATGAAGGATGGAAAAATAATTGGAGATCCATCTGGTAAACCTTTAGTTTTTAATTAATTACTTTAGATGAATACATATTAACCAATGTTAAACCGATAATAATTAGAAATAATCCTATAATAACTTGCCAGCTTAATGTCTGGCCATAAATTAAGTAGCCAAGTATTGCTACTGTGAAAATACCCAGCCCACACCAAGTTGCATACACTACTGCCAAAGGAAGTTTTGTCACAACAATTGACAAACAAAAAAATGCACAAATATAAAAAATGATAAGAAAACCAGTGGGTATTGGCTTACTAAAGCTCTTTGTAACTGGTAGCAACATTGTGCCGGCAACTTCAAAAAAAGTAGCAGCAATCAAAATTAAATATGTTTTAAGCATTATTTTAATATACCATTTTTTATTAAATTATCTTTTATTTCATCTAAAATCACTGGGTCATCTATTGTTGCTGGCATTTTATATTCCTCTTTATCAGCAATTTTTCTAACTGTACCTCTTAATATTTTGCCTGATCTTGTTTTAGGTAATCTTTTAACAACTATCACAGTTTTGAAGGCTGCAACTGGTCCAACTTTATCTCTAACCATTTGAATACATTCTTTTGAAATAATTTCATTTTCTTTTGTAACACCAGCTTTTAAAGCAATCAGACCAATTGGAAGCTGACCTTTCAATTGATCTTTAATTCCAATAACTGCACATTCAGCTACTGATTGATGTTCTGATAAAACTTCCTCTATTGCGCCAGTGGATAATCTATGACCTGCAACATTTATAATGTCATCTGTTCTAGACATGATCCAAACGTAACCATCTTCATCAATATGTCCCGCATCATAAGTTTGG